>ERZ859937.13-NODE-13-length-110445-cov-16.791086_pt1 | contig 110445 bp, 82 predicted proteins | sample MGYA00509985_ERZ859937 | MGnify/ENA primary metagenome ERZ859937 (study PRJEB30046, sample SAMN00715169) | human gut metagenome | study: EMG produced TPA metagenomics assembly of the A metagenome-wide association study of gut microbiota in type 2... | reverse complement strand
CCTTACAGGGCGACAGATTTGCGTCCAAAACAACCCAGGGCGCTGCCCTGGGCTAAGAGCTTCTGCCCTTTCAGGGCGTATTGGGTAATTTCAACCGTACAGGTCGAAAAAGCAAGCGTTGATTGCAATCAATAACCATTTGGAGAATTGGAAAAGGTCTTGATGAGAAAATATTTCTACTTCCGAAACTTCTTGGGACTGTTGATTGCAATCAATGGCACCTACGCGTAAAACTTCAGAATTCCACTAAGCATTTACATCTCCAACCAGTTCTTGACGATTGTTTTTCCCTGGGGTGTCAATACACTCTCGGGATGGAACTGGATGCCATGAATGTCGTAGTTCTTGTGGCATAATCCCATGATACAGCCATCATCGCTCACGGCTGTGACATCCAGACAATCGGGGAAACCGCTGCGGTCAACCACCCACGAGTGATAACGCCCTATCTCTATACGCTTCTCCATACCGGCAAAGATAGGGTCGTTGCCAAACTGGGTGCAAGGTGTTGCCACACCATGATAAACCTCCGACAGATTGGTGAGTTTGGCACCAAAAGCCTCGCCTATAGCCTGATGCCCTAAGCATACTCCCAACATGGGCTTTCTGCCTGCATAGGTCTTGATGACATCCATCAGCAGGCCTGCCTCTGAAGGAATGCCAGGGCCAGGACTCAATATGATCTTGTCGAACCGGTCGAGTTCACGCAACTGAAACTGGTCGTTGCGGTAAACGGTTACATCGGCTCCCAATTCCTTTACCAGATGGGCAAGATTGTAGGTAAAGGAGTCATAATTATCTATGATTACTATTTTCATCTTTATAATGTTTAATGTGTAGTGTTTACTTGAAGCATTTGAATTCTTCACACTTCATTCTTCACTCTTCTATAGCTCTTCTGCAATATGAATCGCCTTGGTCAAGGCTCCCAGTTTGTTGTTGCATTCTTCCAACTCATACTGGTCGTTGCTCTTTGCCACGACACCACTTCCTGCCTGGAACCACAGTTCACCGTTACGGCTGATAAAGGTTCTGATGACAATAGCCTGGTTCAAGTCGCCATTGAGTCCGATGAAACCGATGCAACCGCCATAGGCACCTCGGTTGTGCGGCTCCAGCTCAGAGATAATCTGCATGGCTCTCACCTTGGGCGCTCCACTCAATGTTCCTGCCGGGAAGGTATCGATAAATGCCTTGATATGATCGGCCTGCTCATCAAGCGTGCCGCTCACTCTGCTCACCAAATGAATCACATGGCTATAGAACTGCATGTCCTTATAGAAATCAACCTTTACTCCATGACAGTTGCGGCTCAAGTCGTTGCGTGCCAAGTCCACCAACATCACATGCTCGGCATTTTCCTTGGGATCGTTGCGCAGGAACTCTGCTGCCTTGCGGTCTTGCTCCATGTTGCCTGTACGCTTGGTGGTTCCTGCTATTGGGTCGATGAAAGCCTTGTCACCGACAATGCGGTTGTGGGTCTCGGGCGATGAGCCGAAGATGCGGAAACCGCCAAAGTCGAAGTAGAAAAGATAAGGCGACGGATTGATGCTGCGAAGGGCTCGATAGAGTTTGAAGTCATCGCCCTCATATTTCTGCACAAACCTGCGGCTTACCACAATCTGGAACACATCGCCTCTCAGACAATGCTGTATGCAACGGCGGATATTGGCCTTATGCTCCTCATCGGTAAGGGTGGAAGTAGTCTCGCCTACAGGATGGAAATCGTAAGGTTTCACATTGGCCTTGTTGATGGCTTTCATGAGCGCATCGAGCTCTGCCTCCTCACCGAGGGTGATGAGTTGCATGGTGTTGTTGAAATGGTCGAAGACGATGATATTCTTATACATAATATAATATATATCAGGTGCATCGTTCTTCTCCATCGTCGTATCCTTCACGGGAATGTTCTCAAAGTAGCGCACGGCATTAAAGGTTGTGAAACCATACAGACCGCAGCACTCACTGCCCTCCCCCTCTACATGGAAAGCCTGGATAAAGTTATTGAAGGCTTTCGAGATGGCGAGTTTGCATTTTTCTCCTTTGCCCTCACCGAAGGCGGGCAACTCTTTTTCCTCCACTCTTCCGTCGGGATAGGTGGCTGTCACCACTCCATGTCCTACGGCGATGCTTGCTATGGGGTGCACACCGATGAAGGAACGCGAGTTCTCTGTACCATGATAGTCGGAACTCTCCATCAACGCCGACTGTGGATAAATATCTCGTAATCGCATATAGACTCCCACTGGTGTATAGAGGTCAGCAAGAATCTTACGTGTTTGGGTCGTATAATTAAAAGTTGCCATATTCTCCTGCCATTTCTTTATGAGACAAATAAGTTTCAACATCCTTGTCACCTCGACCGCTCACTGTCAGGACAACGACATCGTCTTTCTTGAACTTCATTTTCTTCAGCGCTGCCACAGCATGAGCACTCTCTATGGCTGGGATGATTCCCTCCATACGTGTCAACTCATAACCGGCATAGATAGCCTCGTCGTCCTTGATGGCAAGCACATGACTGCGCCCACGTGTTGCCAAGTCGGCATGCATGGGTCCGATACCAGGATAGTCGAGACCTGCGCTGATGGTAAAAGCTTCCTCTATCTGTCCGTCCTCGGTCTGCATAACAAGTGTTCTCGCTCCGTGGATAATGCCTTCTGTTCCGCAATGCATGGTGGCTGCTGTATAGTTGGTATCGATTCCATGTCCTGCTGCCTCGGCAAGATAAATCTGAACGCGCTCATCATCAATATAATGATAAATGGTACCTGCTGCATTGCTGCCTCCGCCCACACAGGCGATGAGGTAATCGGGATAATCGCGACCCACCTTTTCCTGCAACTGCCATTTCAGTTCCTCGGAGATGACACTCTGCATCTTTGCCACAATGTCTGGATAAGGATGAGGACCCATGGTGCTTCCTACGATATAGAAAGTATTTTGTGGATGACAGCACCAGTCACGTATAGCCTCCGAACAGGCATCACTCAAGGTCATGTTGCCCGTGCGCACAGGATTCACCTTGGCACCCAACATCTTCATACGCTCCACATTGGTGTGCTGACGCTCCACATCTGTAGCACCCATAAAGATTTCGCACTTCATATCCATCAAGGCACAGACGGTGGCTGTTGCCACACCATGCTGACCGGCTCCTGTCTCGGCGATAATACGGGTCTTGCCCATCTTCTTTGCCATCAGAATCTGGCCGATGGTATTGTTGATCTTGTGTGCTCCTGTATGGTTCAGGTCCTCACGCTTCAGATAGAGCTGGCAACCATATTTCTCGCTCATGCGTTTGGCATAATAGAGAGGTGAAGGACGACCAACATAGTCTCTGAGCAACTGATGATATTCTTTCTTGAACTCCTCGCTCTCAATGATAGGCTTGTAGGCCTGCTGCAGTTCTGTCACACATTTATATAATATCTCTGGCACGTATGCGCCACCGAATTTTCCAAAAAATCCTTTATCGTCAACTTGATACATCGTGAGTTAAATGTTAAATGTTAAATATTAAATTAGACTTTCGCCCTTGTGCCACAAACGAAACAGATGAATTCTTCACTCTTCGTTCTTCACTCTTCACTTATTTTTTCAGTGCCTCAAAGAGTTCATCGAGTGCCTTGTCTGGATCGAGTGTCTCATTGAGCAAGGTAACAAACTTGCTTCCAATGATGGCTCCCGCAGCATTGTCCTGGGCACTGGTGAGAGTCTGCTTGTTGCTGATACCGAAACCTATCATTCGGGGATTACGAAGTTTCATGCCGTTGATATGGTTGAAGTAAGCGAGCTTGGCATCTCCGAAACTGCTTTGAGCGCCAGTGATACTTGCCGAACTGACCATATAGATAAAACCGTCGGTATGCTCGTCGATAAAGCGGATTCGCTCCTCGCTGGTTTCTGGAGTTATCATCATGATGACACGTATGTCATACTTGTCGGCTATAGGTTTCACCACCTTGAGATAGTCGTCGAAAGGCAGGTCGGGAATAATGGTTCCACTCACTCCAGCCTCAACACATTCTTTGAAAAAAGCCTCGATGCCAAAGTGCATGATTGGGTTGAGATAGCCCATCAGCACAAGAGGAAGGCTTACTTCGCCCTTGATGGCTTTCAGTTGTCCGAAGAGAGTCTTCACGGTCATACCGTTCTTCAGAGCCCGCGTTCCGGCACTCTGAATGACTGGTCCGTCGGCCAAAGGGTCACTGAAAGGTATGCCCACCTCTATCATATCGATGCCATGACGTTCCATTGCCTTGATGACATCGCCCGTGCCTTCGAGAGTGGGACAACCGGCACAGAAATACAAGCTCAGCAGCTTGCGGTCTTTACGACTTTCAAATAGTTGATTTATCTTGTTCATTGTTTGTTTCATTTACTTTTTTACCTTTTTACCTTTAAAAAGCCTTTTTACTTTTTTACCTTTACAAGGAATTGCTTGAGTTTCTCTACATCTTTGAGTGCTGGCTCAATCTCGAACTTCGAGTTGAGGTCGATGCCTATGCACTTGGGATGATGAAAGTTCTTGACACGCTCTGCATCATCGGGTCCAATGCCGCCACTCAGTAGGAATGGCACATCACCATCATAAGCCAGCAGGACTTGCCAATCAAACTGCTCACCACTTCCACCCACTGTCTTACATTTGGTGTCGAAGAGGAAGAGGTCGGCAGCTCCTACATATTCCTTATATTTTTTAATGTCTTCGGCCGAACTTACACTGATGGCCTTGATGATCTTGATATTGGGGTTGATATCGGGGTCGATAGTGGCACGCAGGTTCTCCAATGTCTCGCGTGGTTCGTTGCCGTGCAACTGAATATAGTCGAGTTTGTAATTATAGACTCTTGTCACTATATTCTGAGGCATATCGTCTACAAAGACACCCACCCTGAGTGGTGTCTTTCCCATGTCGGGTGCATAGTCGGGAATAATGCCAGCCCCACTGCTGAACTGCTGCACATATCGGGGTGACGGAGGATAGAAAATCAGTCCTATCATGTCGACTCCCAGTGCAGAAATATCACGAATGTTGTCGGCATCGCGCATGCCACATACCTTTATAATCATGATGCTTTAAAGACGGTTCTATTTTTAAAATTACAAATTGGCTATAAACTCATTCAGGGCTATGCCCGGGTCGGCCTGTTTCATAAACTGCTCTCCCATCAGGAAGCCTCTGAAACCGCCTTCCTCACGAAGTCTTCTGACAACTTCTGGATTGGAGATACCGCTTTCGCTCACTCTGCATACATCCTTGGGCAACTGTTCTGCCAGGCGGAAACTGTTCTCCACATCCGTAACGAAAGTTCCGAGGTTGCGGTTGTTGATGCCATACATATCGGGGGCCAACTCAGCATATTCGAAGTCCTGGGCGTTATGCATCTCCAACAAGACTTCCAGTCCCAACTGATGCGCCATATTCAGAAGATCTTTACATTCCTGCTTTGTCAGACAGGCAGCAATCAGAAGCACAGCCGAAGCACCACAATAGCGGGCTTGCAAAAGCTGATATTCCTCTACGACGAAGTTCTTATATAATATAGGTAAGGTAACACCCACATGGCGGGCCTCCTGTATATACTCGTCGTAGCCTCCGAAATAGTCGATATCGGTAAGAATACTCAATGCCGAAGCTCCATTCTGCTGATAGCCCAAAGGAATAACGCTCGCCTTGCCTTCTTTCTTGATCCATCCCTTGCTGGGCGACTTGCGCTTGAACTCGGCAATAATACCTGTGGATGATGACATCAAGGCGTCACGCATGCTGCCTCCTGGGGTAAGTCCCTCGTCAGCCTTTATCTTCCTGTCGGTCAGCGTTACCATCTGGCGTAGAGATATGAAGCGCTTGCGCTGCTCCATCTCTATTCGCTTATGAGCTACGATTTCTTCTAATATATCAGCCATGTTCTACCTTTTTTTACCTTTTTACTTTTTTACTTTTTTACCTTTAACTATTCAGTTCCACAAATTTCTTGAAGGTGGCAAGTGCCTTGCCCGAGTCTATACTCTCGCGTGCTATTTCCACACACTCCTCAATGCTCTTCTTGCCCTTCTCCATCACCTGGATACCAAAGGCTGCATTTGCCAAAACGATATTCTTCTGGGCAGGAAGTGCTCGGTTTTCAAGTACGGCATCAAAGATGTCCTTTGCCTCCTCTTCGGTAGCTCCACCTCTCACCTCTTCCGGTTTGGCGATCTCGAAACCTAAGTCTTGAGGTTTGAAGATGCGCTCATAGTCGTTGGTTGTTACCTTGAAGTCACTGGTCAGCGAAATCTCATCATATCCATCTATACTGTTGACGATGCCATAGTCGATGCCAATCTTCTGATATACCTGGTTATAGAGGCGCATCTGGTCGAGATTGGCAACTCCGAGCAACTGACACGAAGGCTGGCTGGGGTTGACCAAAGGACCTAAGAGATTGAAGACGGTAGGAAACTGCAAGGCCTTGCGAATAGGACCGACAAACTTCATCGCCTTGGCAAACAACTGTGCATGAAGGTACACGATACCAGCCTCATTGATGGAGCGGTTGAGTTTGTCGAGATCGTCAGTGAAATGTACTCCATGATTCCGAATCACATTGGAAGCTCCACTCACCGATGTGGCAGCATAGTTTCCATGTTTGGCCACCCTATATCCGGCTCCTGCTATGACGAAGCACGAGGTGGTAGAAATATTGAATGTATTCTTACGGTCGCCTCCCGTTCCTACTACGTCTATATATCTGTCGCAGTCGAGGATGGCAGGAACTCCTGTCGCCAGGATTCCGTCACGAAAGCCCAACAACTCGTCCACGGTCACACCACGCATCTGCAAGCCTGTAAGCAAGGCTGTGATCTGTTCTTCGGGGAACTCACTCTTTGTGATGCCAACGATGATGTTCTTGGTTTCCTCACGGGAAAGTTCCTCATGATTCAACATTCTGTTCAAAATGTCCTTCATTTCCATAAGTTTTGTCTCCTATATTTTTTGTTGTTATCTTCGTTCAAACCCTCCTTCTACCTGTAACAGACCTTAAAGAAAAAAGACCTGTCGCAAGTTACGGCAGGCCTTTTCTATCTCTCTTAGGATTTTCATATCCACACACGGCTTATCGACTCACGACTGTTTCAATCTTGAGATACGCCACCACCATGCTGTTGAAGATACGAATGTTGTCATTTGCTTATTATTTATGAATAATATTGTTTCGTTATTGTTTCGTTATTGTTTCGTTATTGTTTCGATTGCAAATTTACACTTTTTCTTTCAATCTACAAACTTTTTGTCGACAAAAAATGCAATTTCGATTATTTTTTATCACTTTCTGCTCTTTTCCATCCCTCTTTCCGTTCCTATACCTTATTATATATACTCAACTTTCGCAAATAGGGCAATAAGAGAAGGTTTATCAAAAAAATCCTATCAATTCGCTTACTTTTTTTGTTAATTCTACTACAAATCGATATTTTTTCCTTTATTATGGTTGTTTTTTCATTTTTTATACGTAACTTTGCGCCGTTAAAAAAATTAACGTACAGAATAAAACGAAAAGAAAAAACATTTATTATGAGATTATCCACATTGGTATTGGCGGTAAGTATATGCTTTGCCCCCCCCATCACTGAACACCCAAGCCAAGAGCAAGAAAAAGAGCCTTAACTTGCTGACTGCTAAGTCGGATTCCACCAAAACAGACTACGCTAAAGTCACCAAGGGCGGAAAGAAAGATACAGGCTTGTTTACTGTCATCTACAATAGCAAAAGCGGCAAGCTGTATTTTGAATTGCCCGACTCTGCATTCAGTCACCAGTATATCCTTGCCAACAGAATGGCAGCCACAAGCGACACACAGGATTTTGTGGCTGGACAGATGATCAACACTCCTTTGCTCATACAGTTCTCAAAGGATGAACGAAACGTATATATCAATCTCATACAAAGTAATAATGTCGTTGACAAGAACGACCCTATCGCTGCTTCTTTCGACAAGAATTTCTTGAACCCTCGTATGAAAGGTTTCAAGATTGCTGCACGCAATAAAGGCAATGTCGTTATTGACGTGACTTCTTTCTTCGGTACCAACGAGGCTTACATCTCTCCACTGAAAGAGGTTTCTATTTTTTCTAAACTCTTCGGCGATGCCAATGCCATCAAGGGTACTTTCTCTGCCGATGCTTCCAGCATCGACTTCGTGAAGACTTTCCCTAAGAACATCGAGATAGAGAGCACCCTGTCGTTCAACACCACAGGAATGATCAAGAAGCCTTACTCTGTGAAGGTTCACCGTTCACTCTTTGTCCTGCCCGAGGATCCTATGCCTATGAGATACCAGGACAACCGAGTGGGTTTCTTCAATAACAACAAGAACATATACAGTTCTTCCAAGGACAAGGTGGAGAGCAAGACCTACATCAACAGATGGCGCCTGCAACCCAAGCCCGAAGATATGGACAAGTACTTTGCCGGCGAACTGGTGGAGCCACAGAAACCTATCGTGTTCTATGTCGACTCTGCCTTCCCTGAGAAGTGGAGAGAAACCATCAAGACGGGTATAGAAGACTGGAACCAGGCTTTCGAGCAGGCTGGTTTCAAGAATGCCATCATTGCTAAAGACTATCCCAAGAACGATCCAGACTTCGATCCAGACGATATGCGCTACAACTGCTTCAAGTATGCAGTTACATCTACCGCCAATGCCATGGGTCCAAGTCATAAAGACCCTCGTACCGGCGAGATTCTCACTGCCGACGTCATCTGGTATCACAACATCGTATCCCTGTTGCACAACTGGCGATTCATCCAGACTGCAGTTGTAGACAAGCGAGTTCGCAAGAACACCTTCGATGATGATGTGATGCGCGAGTCTATCCGTTATGCAGCAGCCCACGAGATTGGTCATACCCTGGGTCTGATGCACAACATGGGTGCCAGCTATGCTTTCGACGTTGAGCAGCTGAGAGATCCAAAGTTCACACAGCAGTATGGCACCACACCAAGTATCATGGACTATGCCCGCAACAACTACATCGCCCAGCCTGGCGATTTGGAGAAAGGCGTGCGTCTTACTCCTCCTGTTATCGGTGTATACGACAAGTATGCCATCAACTGGGGTTACAGAATCATCAAGGGCGCCAATACTCCTGAGGAGGAAGTGGCTACTCTTAACAAATGGATTGCCGAAAAAGCCAACGATAAGAAATTCCAGTTTGGCGCTCAGCAGGTTTTAGGTACTGTAGACCCAACCGACCTGACCGAGGACCTTGGAAACGACCATATCAAAGCCAGCAACTATGGTATCAGCAACATGAAGATTCTGATGAAGAACTTCGAAAACTGGACCATGGAGAAGGGCGAGAGATACGACGACTTGGAGAAACTCTATCGTGAGGTTACCAAGCAGTACACCCGCTATATCAACCATGTGGCATCTTATATCGGTGGCATCGAATATACAGAGATCAGACAGGGCGACGGTCAGGCTCAGAGCATGAACTACATCAACAAGGCACGTCAGAAGGAAGCCCTCACATGGCTGCTTGCACAGATGCGCAGCTTCGACAGTTGGCTCACACCTCATGCCCTGCTGAACAAGATGGAACTGAGCCTCGATGTCAACAAAAACATCTGCAAGCGCACCATCTCTTCGCTGTTCAGCCCCACTGCACTCTATCGCATCAAGGAAGGTGGAATGGTAAATGCCAACGCCAACTACACCATCGAAGGTTATATGAACGACCTGACCAACATGATCTTCAAGGCTCCTGTAGGTGGAAAGCTTTCTTATGCCGAGCAGGCTCTGCAGTCTAATGCCATCAATCTGATGATGCAGCGCACTGGCTTGCAGCCCGAGACAGGCAAGAAGACCAAGGGGCTCACCGACGACCAGTTGTGGCAGAACGACCTCGAGATGTCGCAGCAGATTTGCAATGCCAACGATATAACCGACAGCTTCGTACGTATCAATTATGGTGGCAGCATGCTCAGCGATGCTGAGACTGGTGCCCTGATGACAGGAAGCCTGCAGCGTGTACTCAACAAGTATCGTGCTTATCGTGCTACCGCTAATGGCAGCACCCGCGACTTCTACTCTTATCAGATTCTTCTCATGGAGAAGTTGCTGAACAATAAGTAATTCAAGTTACGCAAGTTCAGAAATTAAAGGAGTTTAAGGAGTTAAGACAATAGTCTTTTTGGCGTAGTTTTTAAGCAACAAGACATACGTCTTAACTCCTTAACTTCTTAACTCCTTTAACTCCCCCAATTTCTCCTCTACTCCCTAAAACAAGTTATATATTTGAAAATAAATATTTTTATGAGAGAGAACAAAACACTGCACAACTACATGAAGTGGGCACTCATGCTTACTTTCATGTGGGTATGTCAATTTGCAAACGCCCAGGACTTCGTCAAGGGTAAGGTGATCGACCAGGCTGGTGAGCCTGTCACTGGTGCCTATGTAAGGTGGAAAGACACCAAGATAGGTGCCAGCACCGATGTGGATGGCAACTTCTCCATCCCTGCCCATCAGGGTAAGTTGGTCATTTCTTTCCTTGGCTACAAGACCAAGGAGGTAAGCGCTCAGTCTGGCAAACAGATAGAAGTGAAACTGGAAGAAGACGCCCAGCATCTCGACGAGTTTGTCGTAATAGGTTATGGTCTTCAGAAGAAATCGTCTATCACAGGTTCTATTGAGACCATCAAGGCTGACGACTTGCTCATGATGCCTACCGCCAACCTCGACAATGCGCTTACCGGACAGGTGGCTGGTCTGCAGGTTATGACTTCTACGGGTGACCCAAGTACTGCCAAGGAAACTGCCCTTCATATCCGTGGTATCAACTCGGCACCTTTGCTCGTTATCGATGGTGTGCCAAGATTCGGTACGACCACTTCTGATGGTGAAACTCGTCTTTCCGACCTCAACCCCGATGACATCGAGAGTATCACCGTACTGAAAGATGCTGCCGCTGCTGCCGTATATGGTGCACGTGCCGCTAATGGTGTTATCCTCGTACAGACCAAGCGCGCTGAGGGCAACCAGAAGTTGCGCATCAACTACCGTGGCCAGTACAACCTCCAGGAAGCTACCAAACTGCCTGAGTTCCTCGATGCCTACGAGTTTGCCAAGCTTCGCAACCAGGCTATTGCCAATTCACCTTCCAGCACCCTGGCTCCTTATACAGAGGAGCAGTTGGAAGAGATCCGCACTCACTCCAACCCCAACGTCTATGGCGACAGCAACCTCCTGGACTATCTCGACAAGACGGGCTACTCTACCACTCATGCTGTATCTGCAAGTGGTGGCAACTCTTACGTAAAATACTATCTCTCTTTGGGCTATGCCAACTCCAAGGGTCTCTATAGTGGTGTAGGCCGCGACCGTATCAACTACTCCATGAAGTTGGATGCCACCCTCACCAAGGGTCTCGTCTTGTCTGTCGACTATACGGGCGCCAACTCTAACGCCAAGAACAGCAGCTACACAACCCTCGATGCAGCCTATAGCTATTCTCCCCTTCAGGTATATGAGTTTACCAATGGCGAGTTGGCAAGTATCGACGGCAACAACCCACTCATCAACCTTCGTGGCTTGGGCGGATACATCAAAGATCTGTCAAGAATGGGTACTGTGAATGTCAACCTGCGATGGGACATCCCTTGGGTAAAGGGTCTGAATGCCTATGTACGTGGAACCTTCGATGACAACCATCGTATAGAAAAGAGATACAGCACACCTGTAACTCTCTACACCTACGATGCCACTACAGAAGAATTTGCCATCGACCAGAATACGGTTTATCCTAAGGCTAAGACAACCTTAGAGCAGACCGACCGTTTCTATAAGAGTCAGCTCTACGAGGCGGGTATCAACTACAACAACACCTTTGCGGCAAAGCATACCGTAGGTGCCACACTGGTCATGAACTATCAGCGACTCAACAATCAGTATATGATAGGCAAGAACCTCGACAAGACTTCTGTGCCCGAGACCATGGGTGTGGCCAAGAGCTCAACTCTCTCTGGTAATGAGACTATCAACGAGCGTGCCTCTACCATCGGCCGTCTCAACTACAGCTACGCCAACAAGTACTTTGCTGAGTTCAGTTTCCGTGTCGACGGTTCTACCAACTTCTCACCCTCCAACCGATGGGGTTTCTTCCCATCATTCTCTGGTTCATGGGTTGTCTCTAATGAGGAATTCTTCAAAGCCTGGAAGCAGAGCGTTATCTCCAACCTCAAGCTGAGAGCCTCTACTGGATGGTTGGGTAATGACGGTTTGGTGGGTGCATACTCATATCTGAAGAACTACACCGAGTCTGCCAACTATGGTTACAGCTTCGGCAGCAAGGGTTCTGCCTCAAGTGTTTACCGTCCTGGATTCACCCTCATGAGTTATCCTAACACCGATCTGTCATGGGGAAAGACCCACGACTATAACTTCGGTTTGGACATGGGCTTCTGGAACGGACGCATCGGTGTGTCTTTCGATTACTTCGTACGTTACGAGACCGACAAGATCACATCGGCACCGGACTATCTCTTCCCTCCTTCGACAGGTACCGACGGAGCTTATCCTTCTGAGAACTTCAGCAAGTTGAAGGCATGGGGCTGGGACTTCACCATCAGCCACAAGAACACCATCGGCAAGTTCAAGTACAACATGTCAATCAACCTGTCAAAGAGCAACGACAAATACCTCGACTTCGGCGACGAGAGCAGTCAGCTGCCCAACCTTCGCCGTAAGGGAACCAGCAGCATGGTATGGCAGATGTATCAGGCAGCAGGTCTGTTCCAGAGTCAGGAAGAAATCGACAACTGGCCACTCGACCAGGACGGACAGGGTAATGCAACCATCGCTCCTGGTGACATCAAATACATCGACCAGAACGAGGATGGTGTTCTCGACTCTCATGACTATATTTACGTCAAGAACTCTTCACAACCCGACATGGACTTCAGCTTCCGTTTCGGAATGCAATACAAGGGTTTCTTCCTCAATGCCATCTTCCAGGGCGAGTCAGGATATAAGCAGAACATTACCGACTACTATACATTGGAGAACGGTACCCTGCCTAAGTATCAGAAGTATCACCTTACCGACAGTTGGTCGGAGAGCAATCCTTCTGGCAAATATCCACGCGTGAAGATTGCCACATCCAACGACAACAACCGCAAGAAGTCTACATTCTGGATTGAGGATTGTAATTTCGTGCGCCTCAAGTTGCTGAACCTCGGTTACAACTTCCCAGGCAGCATCGTCAAGAAGATGAGCCTCTCTTCGCTCAGCATCGCTTTGCAGGCAAGCAACCTCTTCACCATCAGCAGTCTGAAGAGCATGGACCCAGAGTCACTCCGTGGCTACCCTATCCAGCGCTCTTACGGTGTAACTCTCAACTTAGGTTTCTAACGAGACCACATTAATATATATAGAACACAGAAAGTATGAAAATACAATTCAATAGAATCATAACCATCATTACACTCGCAGCCACCACCGGTGTGCTGACGAGTTGCGACAGCCTGTTCAGGGATGCTCCTCTCGACAAGATTTCCGAGAAGTCGGTATGGAGTAATCCTCAGCTTCTCGACGAATACGAGAACTCTTGGTACAGATGTATGAGCAATGGCTTCAGCACTTATGTTCCCAGCATTTCATTGGTGAAGAGCAAATCAAGATATTATATGCCTTGGTTTGGCGACCAGATCAGCGTGGGTAAGAGTTCTTACTATAATGCCGGCTATGGCGACTTACTGAAAGGCAACAGCCAGGAGATTACCAAATGGGCTGCCAATGTATGGAGCAACTACTTCACTCAGATTCAGTCTATCAACACCTTGCTGGAAAATTTAGGTAATATCAGCAATGGCGACCAGAAGAACCGCATCATCGGTGAGGCGCACTTCATGCGAGGCTATTACTATTATATGCTGTGGAGAAAGTTTGGCGGTGTAACCCTCATCGACCACACTTATAATCCACTCATCAAAGAAGAGAAGTTCCCACGTGCAAGCTATCAGCAGATGGTAGACTTCATCGTGGCTGAAGCCGACGAGGCTGCCAAGTATCTTCCCCAGGCTCACGCCACTACCGAGACAGGTCGCGCCACCAAGGGTGCAGCTATCATGCTCAAGGCGAAGACTTACCTCTGGGCTGCCAGTAAGGTATTCCAGAACAAGGGTGAGGAACTTACCTACTTAGGTTTTTCCGACGACCAGTCACACGTCATGCTGGAGAAGACCAAGAAGGCTTACGAAGACCTCTTCGCTCTGAACCAGTACAGCCTCATCCCTATCTCTGCCACCACACAGGACGATATTCGCGATGCCTATCGCAAAATCTTCCTGACCAAGAACTCACAGGAGTCTATCTTCGAGGTACAGCATTCTGATGATGGCGACTTTGCCAACAAGTTTGGTCATAAGCTCGATAGAGACGCGGCCTCTCCTTTCTTTACAGGTACAACAGCAGCCTACACTCCTACCCAGAACCATGTGGACGAGTATGGCATGCAGCCTGGCAAGACCTACGATGCACAGCATCCATACGACAACAGAGACTATCGTTTCTATGCCAACATCCTGTATGATGGATGTACGTACCGCAACCATGTGATGGACATTCATTATACAAACCGTACTGCTGGTGTCGACCTTACACCTTATGGTACTTCTACGTCGGCTGCCGTAACCTTGACAGGTTATTACATGGGCAAGTTTGTTGATCCAAGCCAGACTATCGACAACAACGATACTTATGCCAGCAAGCAGAACTACATCATCTGGCGATTTGCAGAGGCACTGCTCGACTACGCAGAGGTTTGCTACGACTTAGGAAACACAGACTTGGCAAAGGAGTATGTCAACAAGACCCGTCAGCGTGTTCACATGCCAGACATTGAGAATCCAACACTCGACGACATCAAGAACGAGCGCGTGTGGAAATGGCTTTCGAGGAAACCACCTACTGGGATCTCTTCAGATGGGGTGTGGCAGAGCAGAAGATGAACGGCGAGACCAATCCTCTGAAGGGTATGCGTGTCGATGTAACTGTGGTAAACAACGAGGTGGTAAACACCAAGTACACCATCAGCAACGTAAACCGCTTCCCTAAACGTGTGAGAGTCTTCGACAAGAAACAATACTATCTGCCCATTCCTTGGAGCGAGATCAAGTATCACGGCATTGCCCAGAACCCAGACTGGACAGAACAATAAAAAGAGCACTATTCATATATAGCCGTAATAAAACACTCAATATAAACAACGGATAAAAGTTCTTTCGTCAGCAAGATGCTGACGAAAGAACGTTCCTTAACAAAAAACATCATCTTTATGAGAAAAATTTACTTAGCATGGGCGCTATTACTCAGCGCTATCGGAGTTCAAGCACAGGAGTACAATCTTTTTCCTGCTTCAGTAGTCGACGAAAATGGCTGGTTGTGGTTCAACAGCCAGAATATTGTTGACCAGTATGTCGGTGTCTGCAATGAAGAAGACTACAAAGTAGACCCTGAAGGCAAAATCATCCAGATGATTTATGCAGACCAAGTGCCTTCATATCCTTCGACTACAGTTGATCCAGATGCGATTGGATACGGAAAAGGCGGCGAGTTGGGTGCAGATGGCTACAAGAAAGGAGCTATCATCTTACCTGCAGCAAGTGCATCAAATTCACCAAATGGTGGTGGAATTGTTCTTTGCCTGCCATCATGCTCTACATTCTGCATAAATGTTTCATGCTCGGGATCCATCTACTGCCAACTTTTAAGCACAGACAAAGCAGGCACTATGTTCGGTGATTATGAAGTGCGCAAAGCATATAGCATGTTCAACAAGTTTGCAGGTGCAGGCAACACCACGGTTACAGGCCTTGAAAAACAAACAAATGGCTACAACGAAATTACAATTAAGTCCGACAAACCTGTATATGCATACTTCCGCAACATCACAAATAAAGAGGTTTACATCCACGGCATCAAGGTGACCACTCCCAAGCAGGAAACTGCAGGCATTGCCAACATACAGACACAAGGTACAACCGCACAGGAGGTATATACTATTGATGGCGTCAAAGTAGGCAACACCTTGAAGGGTCAGAAGCAGGGCTTGTACATTGTCAAGCAGGGCAACAGCATCAAGAAGGTCATTAAATAAATGACCGCAAACTTTTATATTTATCAACATAAGACACTACAAGTATGAAGAAATTCTTTACACTTTTGTTGGCAGTCATCAGTACAATGACAGCCTTCGCACAGACAGAACCTGCCATTGAATTGCAAGCAGAGGTAGATGGTAATACCAGAACTCTTACTATCGGACTGGGGGTAGAAGGAACAGTACAGATAGACTGGGGTAATGGAGAGAAAGTCACATCAGAAGTGATTCCTGCTTTCGATGGTTGGAATCAAGTGGACGTCTCAGGTACCGTATCAGGTGATGGAAAGGTAAAAATCTATGGCGACAACATTGTTTATTTTGAATGTTCATCAAGAGTAGATGGTGCCCAAGTATTGTCTTTGGATGTAACCAAGGCTACAGCCTTGAAAGATTTGACTGCCAATGCCAACAAACTGACTTCCATTGACCTGACCAAGAACACTGAGTTGGAGAAGCTATACATCAACATCAATCAGTTGACAAGTATTGATATCAGCAAGTGTACCAAATTGACAACTTTGGATATTAACAATAATCTCTTGACAGCAATAGATATTACCAAAAATCAGGCATTACAGACTCTCAGAATCGGACAAAACAAACTTACTGGCGAATTGGATTTATCCACCAATCCAACCATCAAGTCTGTATATGCACAGACAAATGAATTAACCTCGGTTAAGATAGGTAATAACACGGCATCTAAACCAACCTTCAGCTTTAACGAGAATAAGCTCACCTCCTTTGATGCTACAGGTATTAAAGATGCAGGTAATGCAACTCTGTTCTTGATAAGCAACCAGTTGACAGAAATCACACTGCCCAGTGCCAAGATGAGGATTTTGAACATCTTTAAGAATAACTTCACATTGGCTACGCTCCCTGCTCCAACCGTTGCCAAGACATTCAACTATGCACCACAGAACAACTATGTCATTGCAGAATCTTACAAGGTAGGAGATGTACTCGACCTCTCATCACAGACAAGTGCCACTTTGAACACCCAATTTGCTGTTTACAAGTCAGACAAAACTGCTCTGACAGAAGGCACAGACTACACGGTTGCTGACGGTAAAATTACATTCCTTACGGCACAGGAAGCTGTATATGTAACCATGAGTTCTGCTTTATATAGCAAGTTTACTGGCACAAGCATCTACAAGACTACCGTTACAAAGGTAGAAGGTTCTACAGGCATCAATGCTGTAACAGCTCAGGGTGTGAAGATAAGCACAGCAGGTAATGAGATTTCTATCTCTGGACTTTCACAGGGCGACGCTGTAACAGTAGCCAACTTGGGTGGTGCTGTGGTAGCTAACTTCCACGCCAACTCTGCCAATGCTCATGTTCAGGCAGCAAAAGGTCTGTACATCGTCAGCATCAACGGCAAGGCCATCAAGGTAGCTCTCTAATAATTTTATTTCATAAAGTGCCACATCGCATGGGCGAAACATCTCATGGGATATGGCACTTTTTTCAATCCAACAAGTACGACTATGAAGAAGTCTTTAGCACTAACCATTCTTTGTCTCCTTTTTGCCTTCCAGGCAGGAGCATTCAACAAGAACACAGGAACCGTTGGCAACACGGTGTGCTTTGTGTGCTTTGCCGACGAGGATGCCAGTATTTTTGAACATACGATAGACACCTATCAGAACCTGTTCAACGGCAGCAACACTACCGACAACTCGGTATACAACTATTTCCGACAGGCTTCCTACAACCAGTTGGAATGGAAGAGTTCCTTCTATCCTGTTACTACTGACACCAAGATTGTGTCTTACAAGACACGTTACGAAAGAGCATACTACCAGAAGTATGATGCCACATTGCGTCCCTCTGGCTACAACTCAGAAACCGAGGGTGAAGCACGCATGCAGGCATTGGTAAGAGAAATAGCCAACTATATAGAGAAAGACGTGGCTGAAGCTACCGACATCGACAAGAACGACGATGGCTACATAGATAACCTGTGCATCATCTTCAGCGGACAATCAGAACTGAGCAACAAGCGAGGCATCCTCTGGCCACAACGCAAGGACTTGGCTTTGCCTGATGAAAAGGCTATCTATATAAAAGGTAAGAAGTTGGTGGGCTACATCATGGTTTTCGACGAGGCTAATGGTTATGAGAACTTCGAAGGCATCGCCCTCAACACCGGAGTTCTTTGCCATGAGATGTCTCACTCATTGGGCACCTACGATCTGTATCATGCTTCAGGAAGCCTCAACCCTGTAGGAATATGGGACTTGATGTCAGACAATCAGCTCGTAGCACAAAACATGACAGCCTACACCAAGTATCGCTACTGTAAATGGATTGACGAAATACCAGAGATTTCCAAAGCTGGTACCTACACCTTGAATCCCGTAGGTGGCAGCAGCAAAGAAAACATTGCTTATAAAATCAAACCAGTAGGAAGCGATGAATACTTCGTAGTGGAATATCGCAAAAAGGAAGGTTTCGACAAGAGTCTTCCTGGTTCGGGTCTGCTTATTTACAGAATCAACCCTGCCTACACAGGAGGCAACGTCAACTATAATGGCACTACCCGTTTGGACGAACAATACATCTTCCGTCCTAACGGAACCATCACATCGGATGGTGATATCACAAAGGCTTTCTTCAGTGCCGAGAGTGGAAGAACTGCTTTTGGTGGCGAGGCTACAGCCAAGCCTTTCTATAGCAATGGCAAGGAGGCACCTTTTGCCATCAGCAACATTTCTACTTGCGGAAGCACCATCTCGTTCTATCTGCACGAATCTACCAACCACCTTTCTTTGAGCAAGAAAGAGATTACCTTGGCTGGAGGCGCACAGAGTTCGGCTACAGTAACCATCTCCTCTGACGAGACTTGGACTTTAGAGAACCTTCCTGCATGGATCACTGTGAGCCAGACTGAGGGTACAGGAAATGCAGAGGTCACCTTCACTGCGAACAGCGAGAACAATGAGCCACAAAACAGAACGGCTACCATCATGGTGAAGACAGCCAGCACGGAGGCACCACTGCCCATCACCCAGTTGTCAAACATCGTAACAGCTCCATCACAACTGACAGGAAACATACAGGACAATGGTATTCATTTGTCATGGACTGCAGCTTCTGCTGGTGAGACACTCCTCTACGATGACTTTGAGAACACAAAGAATCCCAATGGCTGGGTTGTCACCACTTCGGGCGATCGTGGATGGAGATGGCAGAAAGGCGACCCAAACAAGGGCACATACCGCCCATACGAGGGAAGCTATGCTGCTACTGTGTATTACGCATGGGAGGATATTCACCAAGATGAATATTTCACATCCAAGACCTTCGCTTATGGCAAGACGCTGAGCTTCTATTCTCGTACAACGGCTGCGGGAAAGACACCCAGAAACCCTCAATATTATAATGTGGAAGTAAGCAAGGACAACGGAAAGTCATGGACACCTATTTTCAATGCTTGTACAGACGAAGACGCATCGTTTGCGGGCAAATATACCAAGGTTACCCTCGACCTCTCGGATTATCAGTCTGCAGAAATGCAGATCCGATTCCACTGCTATGATACCGACAACACGGGGTTGAGCTACTACTGGCAGATTGACAACCTCGAAATCTTGGGCAGCAGTTCCAACAATATCACTGGATACAACGTGTATCGAAACGGCATCAAGATTGCCACCAGTACAACGACCGACTATGTAGACCCTGCTCCATTGGATGGTACCAACACCTATGCAGTAAGTGCCACAGGAAGCTTTGGGGAAAGCAGTCCATCCAATAGTGTTGAGTTGCAGTTTACATCGACAGGTATCTCTACTCCTACTACACAAGGTCTTCAGGTAATGGGAGTTTACGACTGTCTGGGCCGTCGCATCAACAGCAAGGAGATGCAACGCGGACAAATCTACATCGTCAAGTATGCCGATGGAAAGACTAAAAAGGTAAGTAAATAAACAAGACTTCTTCCTCCCCCTATCATGGAGACAACAACCTCTATGCCAAGCGGCTTCGATGGCAGATGAAAGCGGCTTCGATGAGCAACGAAAGCAATTGCGTTGGGCATCGAAGCCGCTTGCATTTTTTAGAATATTCTTCTGCTGAAATATAATAAAGTGGCAAAGGCGTCGTTATATTAACAAAAGCAAGAACTTAACATATAATAAAACGCCTATGAAGCAATATTCTACTTCTGATGAAATGAGACCGTCGAGAAAGACTATCAACATGATCAAACAGATAGCCTACACTTATCGCGCTATCAAAATGAACGGACGTTACGAGGCGTTCTGCCTCAACTAAAATAAGAACAAAGAATGAAACCAATCATATCCCCATCTCTGTTGTCTGCCAACTTTATCGACCTAAGAAGCGACATAGAGATGATCAACAAGAGCGAAGCCGACTGGCTTCATCTCGACGTAATGGACGGAGTTTTCGTGCCCAATATCTCTTTTGGATTTCCTGTCATCGAGGCGGTGTCAAAGGTATGCACCAAGCCTCTCGACGTGCATTTCATGATTGTCCACCCAGAGCAGTACATAGAGCAGACTGCCAAGGCGGGCGCAATGATAATGAACGTGCACTACGAGGCATGCACCCACCTTCACCGTACCATACAGCAGATTCATGCCGCTGGAATGAAAGCCGGTGTAACGCTGAACCCATCCACACCTGTCTGCGTGCTCGAAGACATTATCTGCGATGTGGACATGGTGCTGCTGATGAGTGTGAATCCGGGCTTCGGCGGACAGCAGTTCATTGAGAACACCATTGGCAAGCTGGCACGACTGCGCCAACTCATCAAGTCATCCGGCTCGAAAGCACTGATAGAGATCGATGGTGGCGTGCAGGCAGAAACGGCTCCCCGCCTGATAGAGGCTGGTGCCGATATTCTGGTGAGTGGCAGTTATGTGTTCAAGAGCAAAGACCCTCTTGCCACCATCCACGGTCTTAAAACATTGTAATATTCGAGAATACATCGTGCTCCTTAGCCATACGACGTAGGTTAAGGAGTGCGTAACGCATTCTGCCAAGACTGGTGTTGATGCTTACATTCGTAAGTTCGGCGATTTCCTTGAAGGACAACTGCTGGTAATAACGCATATACACCACCTCCCTTTGGGTAGGTGGCAGCAGGTTGACCATCTTCTTAACATCCGACATCACCTGTCCCCGCACGATAGTGTTCTCCGCATTATCGAAGACCACGTATTCGTCTCTTATCTTCGACATATCGTTGTCATCGGGAGTCTCCACGATGTTCTGCAATCTGTTGTCGCGATACATGTCCATCATCACATTGTGGGCAATGCGCATGCACCATGCTAAGAACTTGCCATTGGGCACATACTGGCGCTGCTGCAGTTTGGTAACCACCTTGACGAATGTCTCCTGAAAGACATCATTCGCCTTTTCCTGGTCGTGAACCACAAACATGATGTAGCCGAACAGTTTCACCTCGTTGCGAGACAATAACAAATCGAATGCCCGATTGTCGCCCTCGACATAAGCCAAGGCGAGTTGCTCATCGGTCATTTCTTCGAGTTTTCTCATTTTTCTAACCTCTTTAGTTTCTTCAAGTAGAAATCTTAATCTATAGGCTATTTGTTTTTATTGTGTTAGGAATGTTAAAAATCACTGCAAAGATAGTACTTTTATCAAAAACCACCAAACAAGAAGACTTTTTTATTATCTTTCACACTATTTTTTAACAATTAGTGGCTGAGGAGATTCCACAAGGAGTTAAAGGAGTTAAAGGAGTTAAGGAAGTTAAGACAACAGCCTTTGAAGGAATGTTTAGTGTTTAATTTTATATCCACAAAACATTTGTCTTAACTCCTTAACTCCCTTAACTTCTTTAACTTCTTTATAATATATACAGAGCCAAAAAGAGGTTGGTGCAGGATGCACCAACCTCGTGATAATGATTTCAATAAAGAAAATTGAAATCTTATAAAAGATGCTGCAAATATAAACTTTATTATTGAGAACTCCAAGCTTTTTTGAAGGAAAATGAGTTTTTTAACATTGTGTACGCAACCATTACCAAATAAATTCATTATCTTTGTGGCGAAAATAACAACTACAGTATTAATCATTATCTATTTTAAAGCAAATTATGAGATACTTAAAGACACTATTGCTCGCTCTCCTATTGCCAGCTTGCGCCTTTGCAGCAGGATGGGACGACAATGAGTACAAGCGTATCGAGCAGAGCATCCAATTGCCAAAAATTGCCGAACGCCAGTTCCTTATCACATCTTTTGGTGCCAAGACTACAGCTACGGCTGCACAAAACCAAAAGGCCATCAACAGAGTCATCTCTCTTGTCTCCAAGAAGGGAGGCGGAAAGGTGATCATCCCTAAGGGTACCTGGAACACAGGAGCCATTGAGTTGAAGAGCCATGTCAACCTCGTTCTTGAGGAAGGCGCCACCCTTCACTTTGCCTTCGAGCCTAAGCTCTATCCCCTGGTACGTACCTCTTGGGAAGGTCTGGCTTGCTGGAACTACTCTCCCTGCATCTATGCCTACAAGGCTACCGACATTGCCATTACCGGTAAGGGAACCATCGATGGAGGTGGCAACAACGACACCTTCTGGCAGTGGAATGGCAGCCCTCGTTTCGGTTACAAGGAGGGTGTGACCAAAGAGAGCCAGAAGTTGGGCTCACGCAGCAAACTGCTGAAGATGGCAGAGGACGGTGTGCCTTTCGACGAGCGTAAGTTCGGTATGGGCTATGGCTTGCGTCCTCAGTTGGTCAACATGGTACACTGCGAGCGCATCCTTATCAAGGATGTCAAGATGATCAACTCGCCTTTCTGGGTCATCCATCCACTACTCTCCAAGAACATCACGGTAGACGGTGTGTATGTATGGAACGAAGGACCTAACGGTGACGGTTGCGACCCTGAGGCTTGCGAGAATGTTCTCATCCAGAACTGCGTGTTCCATACCGGCGACGACTGCATCGCTATCAAGAGCGGTCGCAACAACGACGGTCGTCTCTGGAACCAGCCTTCCAAGAACATCATCATCCGCAACTGCAAGATGGAAGACGGCCATGGCGGTGTGGTGATAGGAAGTGAGATCTCGGGTGGCTGCGAGAACGTATATGCCGAAAACTGCGTGATGGACTCTCCACACTTGGAGCGCATCCTGCGTATCAAGACCAACAACTGCCGTGGCGGTCAGGTGCAGAACATCAATATGCGCAACGTCGTCGTGGGTCAGTGCAAGGAGGCTGTGGTGAAGATCAACCTCGACTACGAGAGAAAAGAGATATGCTATCGTGGTTTCGAACCTATCGTGAACAATGTGAATGTAGAGAACGTCACCTGCCAGAAGAGCGACTACGGCGTGCTGATTATCGGCCGCGACTCTTTGGAGAATGTCTACGACATCAATATCAAGAACTGTAAGTTCGACGGTGTGGTGAAAGAGCCTGTCAAGATCACCGGCAAGACCCGCAACGTGAAGTTCGACAACCTCGTCATCAACGGTTCCCTCGTTCTCAACAAGGAAGACCAGCCCTACAAGAACTATAGCGAATGGCTCACCTACAGCGAGATGAAGCGTGTGCCCCACTCTTACCTGCTCGACTTCAGCAGCAAGCCCAAGTGGAGCTATGTGATGGGTATCGAGATGGAGGGAATGCTCGACACCTACGAGCACTACAAGGAAGGCAACAATGCCATCCTCGACTACCTGAAGGAATATCCTGCCAAGATGATCGATGAGAAAGGCAACATCACTGGCTACAAATACGAAGACTTCAACCTCGACAATGTGCGTACTGCCAAGTTCATCCTGCGCATGCACAACCTCTTCCCTACCAAGGGAACAAAGAAAGCACTGAAGACACTCTTCAAGCAGTTGCAGAACCAGCCTCGCACCAAGGAGGGAGTTTACTGGCACAAGGCTATCTACGCCAACCAGGTATGGCTCGACGGTATCTTCATGGGACTGCCTTTCTACTGCAACTATGCCGTACAGACCATGAAGCCCAAGAAGGCAGAGAAGTATCTCAACGATGCGGTAGACCAGATGGTGAAGACCGACTATCGCACCTACGATGAGAAGACGCAGCTCTGGAAGCACGCATGGGACGAGACCCATCAGCAGTTCTGGGCAAACAAGGAAGACGGCAAGAGCCAGCACTGCTGGGCAAGAGCCTTGGGATGGTATGTGATGGCTATGACCGAGTGCCTCGACGCCATGCCCGAGAACTACGCACGCCGCCAGGAGGTGATCGACCTGCTGAACAAGGCGATGAAGAGTGTGGTGAAGTACCAGGACAAGAAGACTGGCGTATGGTACGACGTGCTCGACGTGAAGAGCGACAAGAACTATCTGGAGAGCACAGCCTCTTCGATGTTTGCCTATGTGCTGCTCAAGGGCTACTGCAAGGGCTACCTCTCTGAGGAATATCTCAAGGCTGGCGTGAAGGCATACAATGGTATCTTGAAACAGTTTATCAAGGTAAACGCCGACAAGACCATCAGTCTGACACGCTGCTGTGCAGTAAGCGGCTTGGGCCCTGGCCCTGGCCCATACGTCAAGAAGCCCAACTACAAGCGCGACGGCAGCTTCGAATACTATATGAGCGAGCCTATCCGCGACAACGATGCCAAGGGCGTAGGTCCTTTCATCTGGGCAAGTCTCGAAATGGAACAGCAGGGACTTATCAAGTAACTCTATAAAAACAATCAGGCTAACAAATGAAGAAATCATTATCTATCATTGCAGCCTCACTCATCAGCATATCTACCATGGCACAGGCTCCTGCTTTCCCCGGAGCCGAAGGTCATGGTAGATTTGTTACTGGAGGAAGAGGCGGTAAAATCTATCACGTAACGAATCTCAACGACAGCGGAACAGGCTCTTTCAGAGATGCTGTCAAGTCGGGCAAAAGAATCATCGTCTTCGATGTGGCGGGCGTCATCGCCCTGAAGTCTGACTTGAAGATAGCAGACAACATCACCATCCTCGGACAGACTGCCCCTTCGCCAGGCATCACACTGCGCTATTATACCGTTCAACCGGGCAACAACAACATCATCCGTTTCATTCGCATCCGACGTGGACAGGAGAAGGACATCAACGACGGTGCTGATGCCTCATGGCAGCGCAACAAGACGGGTATCATCTACGACCACTGCTCCTTCAGCTGGAGTATCGACGAGGTGGCTTCGTTCTATGACAACAACAACTTCACCATGCAGTGGTGTACCGTGGCAGAGAGCCTCACCAACCCTGGTCACTCCAAGGGTGCTCATGGCTATGGCGGCATCTGGGGTGGTAAGTTGGCAAGTTTTCATCACAACTTCGTAGCTCATCTCATGAACCGTGGTCCCCGTTTCAATGGTGCCCGATATGGTTGGACGGGCTATACCAGCAACAAGGAATACAGCACCTATAAGTGGAAGAACACCGTACAGGCAGAGAACGTAGACTTCCGCAACTGCGTGATGTATAATGCTCAAGGCACCTGCTATGGCGGTCCTGGTGGCGGACAAATCAATATTGTCAACAACTACTATAAGGCTGGTCCCAGCCATAGTTTGAAAGGTACAACTCTGAATGGACTCAAAGTAGATGTGAGCACAGGTAAAGAGCGAGGAAGCCAAGACCGTATCACCCTTGTCACACTTTCTACACAGAGCAACTCCGACAAAAACCATCCTGAACTATACGACATGACCAGTCGTTACTATATCAATGGTAATACGACCGAGACCACGAAAGGTCAGAAGACGGAGAACAAAGACTGGAAGGGCATAAGCTACGACAAGGGTATTCCAAGCCTGAACGGAGAATATTACAGTCCCGATGCCAAGAACTTCTATGGCGATGCTGTGGCTCATACCACTATCAGTGGCAAGTCGTGTGTAAAAATCAAGATGGACCAACCTGCTCCAACGGGACAAGTAACCACCCACTCTGCTGCTGAAGCATACGAAAAAGTTTTAGCCTATGTAGGAGCATCCCTCTATCGCGACGAAATAGATGCACGATACATGGAAGAAGCCAAGACTGGTACGGCCAAATATACGGGAAGCATCACCCAATCACCAGGTATCATCGACAAGGTATCAGATGTGAAGGGATATACAGAAGCCAACTTCGGCACAGGCTCTCGTCCTGCAGGATTCGACACCGACAAGGATGGTATTCCTGATGAATGGGAAAAAGCCAACGGTCTGAATCCTAACGATGCAAGTGATGCCCTCACCTACTCGCTCGACAAGAAGGGTTATTATACCAACATCGAAGTCTATGCCAACTCGTTGGTTGAAAACATCATGAAGGCAGAAAACCAGGATGCCCTTTCAGGAGTAGATGAGTATTATCCAACTTCTACCTCTACAGGCATCAGCCAGACGGTTGTCGACAAAGGCGAAGTGGCTTCCATCACGTATTATGCCCTCAACGGCTCTCGTCTCAATGCCCCAGCAAAAGGTATCAGTATCAGAAAGATAACCTACAGCAATGGCAAAACCGCAACAGACAAAGTAATTAAATAAAGAAAAGCCTATCGTTCATGGTCGAAAAAGGGATGTTTTATGTCCTTTTTTCGACCTTTTTGCATTTTAATCGAAATTTAATGCCTTTTTTAGAACAACCTATCTTATTTTTTACTAACTTTGCAAAAGAAGATAAGAGCACTCGGCAATCTGAAAGCTGTCTTTCATTGCGCTCGTTTGCACTTTCTTCACCTAAGAGTTAAATAAAACATTAATTAATCTTTTAAATCTTACGTTTATGAATAAAATTTTACGCATTTCAATGATCGCTGTATTGGCATTAATTGCTAATGTCAGCTTTGCTGGTGTATCAACCATTGATTTTACAAAACTTTCTGTTAAAACTGTTAGTGATGCAGATAATAAGGAAAACAACGGCTATTCTTTCACATCAGGCGACTTCACATTTACAGCAAAGAAAAATAATGGTCAAACTGCACCTACCCAAAATGGCAACTCCAAAGACCTGCGCCACTATGCCAAGAACTCCATTACTATCAGCGGTGCAAAAATGACTAAAATGGTCTTTACAATGTCTGAAGCGGGTAAAAAACAATGGGCAACAGTGACTGCATCAGAAGGCACAATGACTGTGGATAAAACAAATGGTACAACAACATGGGAGAACACCAATGGTTCTTCATCTGTAACATTGACAGTTGGTGATAATAACGATTTCGGATCAAATACAAAAAAGAAAGCAGGACAATTTAATGTAGACAAAGTTGACATTACTTCTGATGGTCAAGGTGGCGGTGAAACTCCAACACCTCCTGCAGAAGAAACTAAAGCTGAAAATATTGCAGCATTCAAGGCTTTGGCAAGTGGAACAACTGCTACTTTAACTCTCAAGAATGCACAAGTAGTTTACAAGAACGTTTACACAACAAAATCAGGTGCAACAAACACAGAGTACTATGTTCGCGATGCATCAGGTGCTATTCAGTTCTTCAATACAGATTTGGAATTAAATGTAAATCAAATTATCAATGGTACTGTAGAGGTTAAGTACACTCTTTACAACGAGATGACTGAGGCTACAAAGACCGCAAATACATCTGCAGAAAAGTTAACTATTACAGACGGAGAAACCGCAGTTCCTACTAAGGTTACAGTAGCAGACCTCACATCAAATAAATATCTTTGCGATCTTGTAACAGTAGAGAATGCAAATATAATATCTGAAACTTCAGGAACTTATACTAATCAATATCTCACAAATGGTACTGATAAAGTGATGATTTACGACAAGTTTAAAACCGAGATAAGCATCACTGATGGTGAAGGTCTTGACGTAACTGGTATCTTAGTCACAGCTAAGTTGAGCGGTGTTGTCACTAAAGAACTTGCTCCTATCTCTGCTCCTATACCAACAGGCATCAACAACATCACAACCGATGCAACACTGGAGAATGCTCCTGCATTCAACCTCGCAGGTCAGAAGGTAGGTAAGGCATACAAGGGTGTAGTCATTAAGGCTGGCAAGAAGTTCGTACAGAAGTAATTTTTCTCTTTTCGGACAGAATAAATTGGGTAGGAGGTAAATGTTATACATAAAAGACATTTACCTCCTACTTTCATATTTACCAATCTCCAACACCACTTCACATGAAGTACAACCGACATGGAAGCCGACTGACTTATACATATTGTAGAACTGGTCTATCTATCAACATACCAGCATCAATATCTCCTTTTACTTTTGCAATGCCTTTTCGTATCTTCTCCAAGCTCTTACCTTGCGGTACTTTGATACCTAATGCGTATTGGCGAAGGTGCGAGGCAGAAGGTCATAGGAGCTTCTGCACCTTCAGAGCGTATGGCGCTTACTTGCGATAGTTGAATAAAAAAAGGTCTTCTGCGGAAACAGAAGACCTTATATTTTTTTTGCGACTTGCAGGAACGAAGTCCTGCAAGGGAAAACGAAATTACTTGTTGATGAACTTTTTGCCGTTCTTGATAACAAGTCCCTTAGCATTGCTTGCCACTTTCTGACCGAGAAGGTTGAATGTAGCACCCTCGTTAGCTGCCTCAGAAGCATTGATGTTTGAAATGCCAGTATCTGTACCAGGAGTAAACTGATAGCCATAGAAAGCAAGTTTAGAACCAGTGCAGAACACATAGTATGTCTTGTTTGCTTCAACATTGAAGTTCACTGTACCATAGAACTTTTCGGCTACAGTTTGATCATCACCCAATGAAACTGTACTACCATTCTTATTCACCAAAGTCTTAACTACACTATTCAGACCTGTTTCGGCATCGCAAACAAAAAATGGCTTAGTAGCACCCAATTGGATACCAATTTCAACCTTACCAGGCTTAGAAGCAGAAAAAACATAGTAGCAACCAGTTGTAGGCAAATTAGCGTTGGCTACAGAATAGCCCTTACCAGCTGCATCCTTTGCGTTATTCTTACCTTGAATATATGAAACATAAGGAGCATCTTTAGCTAACTTACCTGGCTTAACAGTAAAAGTTTCACCATCAGCTCCCAAAACTATCTGAGCGTTTACTGTCTTCAAAGTTTTTTCACCAGAATAAGCTTGTGTTTCCACCCCGTCTGCCAAAGCTGGGATCACAACAGTCTCAGTCTGTGCGTTCACACTTGCTGCCATAGCGACAGCGGCAATAAGAGTAAAGAATTTCTTCATAATCGTTTGTTTTTAGTTTGTTTTGTTTGTTTTATGTTTTAGAAATTAGTCTTTGATATGACTACGATGCAAAAGTACAACTTAATCGTAAAAAATGCAAGACAAAAATGCAAGAATTCATCGTAAACGTTTACGTGAGTTTAATTAGATTAAGGAGGAACAACTATCAAGATTTTGCATTACCTTTGTACCCAAGTCAAAGCTGCACTCGGCATAACATTCAAGCAAGTTTGATGTTCTGCGCTCGTTTGCAAAGACTTTGCATAAGTCTAAGCTACACTCGACATAACATTCAAGCAAGTTTGATGTTCTGCGCTCGTTTGCAAAGACTTTGTACCCAAAAGCAGTACCCTTAACTCCTAATCTTATTTACTGGAAACAATATAAATATGTATATATAACCTAAAAAAGTAACAAACAAATGAACAGAAATCTACTAAGATTCGGACTACTATGCTTAGTCCTACTCGTTTCAGTCGTTACAAAGGCAAGTGACATTACCCTCACTTACTCTTTAGGAACGACGACAGCAGAAGGAACACTCCCTGCAAGCGCAAAGGTAGAAGTGGGAAGCAGTTATACACTTCCTGTCAATACCACACTCTACGTAGCAGGCAGCACTTTGACAGGCTGGACAGATGGCACCAACACCTACAAGCCTGGTGAAACCATCACTGCTCCAAGCGCAAGTGCTACACTGACCCCAGTGTTCACTGCCAACACCAAGTCGCTTGCCGACCGCACAGAGGCAACCACCCTCACCTATTACTTCGGACACAAGAATGGTGCGCAGGATATCAACTATCAAGGAAAGAAAGGCATTTTGGTAACCCAGGCGACTGTCGATGGTGAAACCATTGATGTAAAGATTGACCTCGACGGAACACCAAGCGGAGCTAAGTTCAACAATGCAGGTCGTGCAGACGAATGGGCACAGATGAATGCAAACGGCATCATCACCGTTCCTTCTTACAAGGGTGCAACCATTGAAATGGCTGCATACGGCAACATCACAACGACAACTATTGATGGACAGGCAGAATATACTTCAGGTAAAGTCATCAGCCAGACCATTGCGTCAAGTGCTGAAACTGTGGACATCGTCATTGGCGATGGTTCATACTATAGCTATTTGAAGATTACCCTTCCTGTCATTGCAAGCAAACCTGCTGGAAAGACTTTCAACAACGAGGCTGCCAGCGTCGTATTTGCTATGAACGACCTCAGTAATACAAGTGCCAACACAACCTCTCCAACTGATGCTTTCAGCACCATTGCATTTGATTACGGAGCAAACTTATCTTTGAAAGGAATTCTCGAAATTACCAAGGCGGATGGTACCGCATCAGGTATCAATGGTCTCAAAATAAATAATGACTCAGGAAAGAAGGAAACAGAAATCAACTGGTTTGTTCGTCCTGCAGCAGGACTTACTTTCACCCCTAACAAGGTGAGCGGTTATGTAAACCGCTGTGGTACAGATGTTGAAAACGGAATCGTTATCAGCGCCCATAAGGCTAACGGAGAAGTGGTAGCACTGGGCACCTATACCGCATGGCGTCAAGGAAAGGCTACATCAAAACAGCCATATGATAAGACCGCTATCCATCAGTTTGAAATCACACTGACAGCAGAACAGCAGGCAGCCTTGGCTGGTACCGAAGGCTTCTATCTGACATCTACTATCGGTGTAGCTTCTAACAAGCAGGCAGTTTTCGGTCCTGTCACTATCGAAGGCACCGTCAACGGAACACTCGTAGCAGTGAACAAATACAAACTCTCTGCAGTTGCCAACCCTGAAGGCATCGCAGACGTTACCGTCTATCCTAAGTCTGACGAATATCAGGAGAACGACGAGGTAACACTGACTGCAGCCGATAAATTCGGTTATAATTTTGTCAACTGGACAGACAAGAATGGCACAGTGCTTTCTACTGAGAGCAAATTCAAATACACTGTGACAGAAGACCAGACTCTCACTGCCAACTATAAGAAGGTAAAGACCTATGCGCTCGACATAAACGTAGAAGGTGGCGCCAAGGACTATATGGTGACTCTCTCTCCTGCCCCAGAGATGGTAGATGGCAAGAAGATGTATGAAGAAGGTACAGAGGTAACTCTTACCGCAACAGGAAACGACATCATCGACTTCAACAACTGGAGCAATGGTGAGACAACAGCAGAAATCAAGACGACGATGAATGCAGACCAGACTTTCACTGCCACATTCTCGGCCAAGGACTACATCGTGGCATGGGACTTCTATCAGGAAGGCAAGGAAGGTCGCACTGCCGACTTTGCTGCAGCAGACAATGACGCTGTACAGCTCGTACTCCGTGATGCTGAAGGCAACTCATACGGCTGGCTCGACAAGAGCAACACGGCTGGTGGTTACGAAGGCAAGAATGCAGCTGTCAACTGGACCAAGACTACAACAAAGGCTCTGGGTGAAACCTACTGGCAGACCAAGTTCAACGCCACAGCATTCACCGACATCAAGGTAAAGAGCAGCATGCTCTACAACTATAATGCTTACGAGACCTACAATGTAGAGTACTCTCTTGATGGCGAAAAATGGACCAAGGTTGGCGCCATCACGATGCCAGGAGCCAAGGCTTGGACTGTAGGTGAGTTCACTCTCCCTGCCGATGCCAACAACCAGGCTGCAGTATTTGTTCGCTGGATTGCCGACAAGACTTCATCTGTCAAGGGAACAACAGGTACCAACGACGGTATCGCTCTCGCTCAGATCTATATCACAGGTACAGCCAAGCTCTTCGATGACGGCACAGCTCCTGTTCTCCAGAGCCAGGTACCTGCAATAGGTGCAACCAATGCTTCAGCCAATGGTAAGATTGTATTGACCTTCGATGAGAAGGTAAAACTGACTGAAAGTGCCAAGGCAACCCTCAATGGTCAGGAGTTGACAGGTACCGTATCTGGCAAGACCATCACCTTTGCCTACAAGGGTTTGAGCTACGCTACAGAATATACCTTCGCACTCGCTGCAGGTTCAGTAGCCGACTTGACAAACAATGCTATCCAGAGCGACATCACCTTCAGCTTCACCACCAAGGAGAAGCCTGCAGTGACCAAGGCTCTCTATGACTTCATCGTACCAACAGATGGTTCATTCACTGAAGCTCTCGCAGCAGCAGCCAAGCGTGCTGATACCAGCAAGCGTTTCCGCATCTTCATCAAGCAGGGCGACTATAAGATTCCTGCCAACCCGAACAGCATGGTGACTGGTATTGATGGCAAGCAGTATCCAAGTGCTACCACCTATATGAATACTCCTAATGTATCTATCATCGGTGAAAGCAATGAGAATACTTCTATCACCAATACCGTACCTGCAGTAGAAAGCAGCAATGGCTACAATATCGCCAACGTATTGGAAGGTATCGGACGTGGTGATGTATTGAGTTTGGAAAGCGGTGCTACAAACACCTACTTCCAGGACATCAAGATGTACAGCAGTATGGGCGACAGCAAGGGTCGTGACATTGTACTCAACGATAAGAGTAACAAGACTATCTGTAAGAACGTCAACCTCTGGGCTTATCAGGACACCTACGTATCCAACAACCAGAAGGGCCGCTTCTACTTCGAGGGTGGTATCCTGCGTGGCAACACCGACTACCTCTGCGGTAAGGGTGACGTATATTATAATAATGTAGATCTCCTGATGTGTGGCACAGGCTATCTCGCCGTTCCTTCACAGCCTACCAAGTATGGTTACATCTTCAAGGATTGTACCATCAAGGACGGATCAAGCACAGGTATCAACGGCAAGTACAAACTCGGTCGTCCTTGGGGCAAGGGCACTCCTATCGCTCTCTTCATCGACACCAAGATGGAAGTGATTCCTACAGCAGCAGGTTGGGACGAGATGAGCGGTGGCTATCCTAAGCGATTTGCTGAATACAACTCTACCACAGCTACAGGCACTGCAGTAGACCTGAGTGGAAGAAAACAGGTTTATGATGCCTACGATGCAAAGGATGGAAATAACTATACCAACCGTCGCAACGAGACAGCAGAAAGTCCTGTCCTCACAGCAGAAGAAGCTGCATTCTACACTATCGAAACCGTTATGGGCGGTGATGATGACTGGGATCCAACTGCTGCCACCGAACAGGCTTCAGCTCCAACTAATGTGAAGATTGCTGGTAACAACCTGACATGGGACAACAGCAACTATGCTCTGCTCTGGGCAGTATGCAAAGACGGCAAGGTGGTTGACTTCACCGTTGAGCCTACCTACAACGTTGACGATGCTTCTGCTACATGGAGTGTCCGTGCAGCCAACGAGATGGGTGGTCTTGGCGAGGCTACCGTAGCAAGCACCAGCACCGGCATTGAGAGCATCGCAACTTCTTCCGATGTTTTGAGCACCAAGATCTACTCTGCCGATGGTGTTCAGGTAAGCAAGTTGCAGCGTGGCATCAACATCGTCGTAAAGACCATGACTGACGGTAGCAAGAAGACCAGCAAAGTGGTACTGAAGTAAAAGAAACTTCTGAATAAATAAAAAAGGTGCAATGCCCGTTCGTGGGTGTTGCACCTTTTGTTTTTTATACGTAAAATTTTTTTTTACGCAAATATTGAAAACGTTTACGTAGATTTTAACACACCATATTTATTAAAAAACCAAAAAAGATAGTATCTTTGCAGCGAAGAAATATATTTTTTTACTAATCTAACCAAATAAATGTATGTCTGGTAATTTAAAACAAATTAGAATTGCGTTGGTTAGCATCATGCTGTTTTTTGCAGCAAGCCTATCTGCGCAAACCGTAAAGGGTACAGTTATCGACAATACGGGCGAGCCAGTTATCGGCGCCTCTGTCTTCGAGCAGGGTGTGCAGAGCAATGGCGTTGCTACCGATATTGATGGTAATTTCACCTTAACATTGAAAGGCAACAGTAAGAAACTGAAGATTTCATACATCGGTATGAAGACTCAGATCGTGAATGTTGCAGGTAAATCAACCGTTTCCGTTAAGCTCGAGGACGAGTCCAACAGCCTTAACGATGTTGTCGTTATCGGTTACGGTACTGTAAAGAAGAAGGACTTGACAGGTTCTGTGTCTTCCATTTCTTCTAAGGAAATCGCCAACGTTCCAGTTTCTAACGTCAGCGAGGCCATGACAGGTAAGTTGGCTGGTGTGAACATCACCACAACTGAAGGTTCACCTGATGCTGATGTGAAGATTCGTGTACGTGGTGGTGGTTCTCTGTCACAGGACAACTCTCCTCTTTACATTGTCGATGGCTTCCCTGTAAGCTCTATCAGCGATATCGCTCCCAGCGAAATTGCAACCATCGACGTTTTGAAGGATGCCTCTTCTACAGCTATTTATGGTGCCCGTGGTGCTAATGGTGTTATCATCATTACTACCAAGAGTGGTTCTGAAGGTAAGACTCAGGTAAACTTCAACGCATCTTACGGCTGGAAGAAGAACGCAAAGGAAATCGAAGTTCTCAATCCTTATGAATTCGTACTCTACCAGTACGAAACTGCAAGCGCCAGCAACAACCCATCAAACCTGGGTGGTAGCAACTATGGTAACTATGCAGACTATGACATCTGGAAATCAAGAGCAGGTCACAACTTCCAGGATGAGGTATTCGGTCGTACAGGTACACAGGCTATCTACAATGCCAACGTAAGTGGTGGTAGCAAGGACTTCAAGTACAATGTAAGCTATGCTCACAATCAGGAGAACAGCATCATGGAGAAATCTGGCTACAACAAGGACAACATCGGTGCTAAGTTGCAGGCCAAGCTCAACAAGTGGCTTACATTCGACTTTAATGCTCGTATGGCATACCAGAAGATCAAGGGCCTTAGCGGTGGTGCTGACACCAATGACAGCAATGCTGCCAACTCAACCGTAGCACAGACCATCACCTTCGCTCCTATCCAGGAGTTGGTATCTGCTGATGAAGACGAGGAAAACTCATCTTCTTCCCGCCGCTCACCAATGGAGCGTCTGGATGGTACTTACAAATTGCAGACACGTTTCCAGCAGAACTACAATGCTGCTCTGACATGGAAACCATTCAAGCACTGGACAGCCAAGACCGAGTTTGGCTATGGCTGGAAATACTATGACACAGACCAGGCATGGACTGCTTTGGCTGTTAACAACTCTAAGTTTGGTCACAATGGTCGTCCTCAAGCTCAGTTCGTACGCGACACATACAAGTCATGGCGCAACGCCAATACTTTGACTTATGACAACAATAAGCTCTTCGGTGGCCGTGATCACCTGAACGTATTGATTGGTCATGAGTGGAGCTCTGATATGCAGACTACACGTACCAGCACATCAGTAGACTTCCCTGTTGATTTCACTATCGATCAGATTCTTTCTTTCACCAATACAGCAGAAAGCACTCTTGGCAACGAGGTAGACATCAAGGCTAAGGACAATATGCTTTCTTTCTTCGGTCGTATCAACTACACCTTGGCAGACAAGTACTTGATGACCTTCACTCTGCGTGAGGATGGTTCTTCTAAGTTTGGTAAGGGCAATCGTTGGGGCTTGTTCCCATCATTGGCTTTGGCATGGCGTATGTCTGACGAGAAGTTTATGAAGGGTGCCGACAAGTGGCTCTCTAACTTGAAGCTTCGTCTCTCTTTGGGTACAGCAGGTAACAACCGCATCCCTTCTGGTATGCTTTCTCCTACTTATGGCGTGGCTGATGCTGCTGGCAAGCACCCAGGCTTCAATGAGGTGAACACTGGTATGCTCGAGTCTTATAAGGCTAACGGCAAGACCGTTCTCTACAATCCTAACTTGAAGTGGGAAACCACTACAACCCGTAACTTCGGTATCGACTACGGTTTCCTCCGTGGCCGCATCTACGGTACATTGGACTTCTATTGGAATACAACCAAGAACTTGTTGATGCTTCAGACTTTGCCTTCAGCAACAGGTTATGAGCGTCAGTACCAGAACGTAGGTACTACCTCTAACAAGGGTATTGAGTGGGCACTGAATGCTGCTATCATAGACAGCAAGAAGTTTAACCTCAACTTCAACTTCAACATCTCTTACAACAAGAACAAGATTGACAAGTTGGAAGGTGGCGAGCACTTTGAGACATCAAGCTGGGGTGGTACCAAGGTAACCAAGGGTAATGGTGACTTCCTGCTCGAGGAAGGTGGCCGCTTAGGTGAGCTTTGGGGCTACAAGCAGCAAGGTTTCTATACCGTATTCGACCCTGCAACAGGCACAGGCGACCTTATCTATGATGGTGCCAAGTGGCGCTTGGCTACAGAGGCTGACGGTCATGTAGGTGGTGACGTAAATAACAAATCTTACTCTAAGTTTGGTGGTTCTCTCTATCCTGGTGGTGCCAAGGTAGAATGTGATGAGAATGGTGATCCTGTCTTCCAGCGCTTGGGCAATACCGTTCCTGAAGTAACTGGTGGTTTCGGTTTCGATGGTATGTGGAAGACTAACTTCGGTAACTTCGACTTCAACATCTTCTGTAACTATTCTTTGGGCAACAAGATCTACAATGCTACAGCTCAGGGTGCTTCTTTCTACAGCAATTCTTCTCCAGGTTGGAACATTATCAATGATTACAACTCTAACAATCGTTACACATGGGTAGACCCAGAAAATGGTTTGAACCTCGGTCGTCCTTCAAGGTCAACTGTAGAAGCTTATGGTGGTGTTGAGGGCTTGATGAGCCGTCTCAACGAGATCAACGCCAATGCTAACGTATGGAATCCAGCAGCCAACAGCAATATGGTGATTTTGGATACCTACTTGGAGGATGCTTCATTCTTGCGCATCAACAACATTACCGTAGGTTACACATTGCCTAAGAACTGGGTAAAGAAAGCTTGGCTTGAGAGCGTACGTGTATACTTCACTGCTTACAACGTATACTGCTTCACCAACTACAGTGGTTACGACCCAGAGGTGGACACATCTTCTAAGGGCAATCCTATGACACCAGGTATCGACTACGCAGCTTATCCAAAGAGCCGTTCTTTCGTAGCTGGTATTAACGTGACTTTCTAATTTAGACAAAGGAGAAAACAAAATATGAAAAAGATATTAGGAATAGCAGCACTCTCAATGGGTGTCATGCTGACAAGTTGCTCCGACTTCCTTGATCAGAAAGCTGACTCAGCTCTGGACCAAGAGAACGTGTTCAACTCAAGCTATTTCACAGGTCTTGAAATCAACAAAATTTATGGTGATTTCGGACAGGATAATATGTATGCCAACCGTATGACCATCTCATACGGTGCCAACACAGATACCGAGTTAATCGATGGTTTGGGATCAACCTCAACATCTTCTAACGAGCGTGGTTACATGAACTACAATGGTACTGCAGACGGATGGGCTAACTTGGGTACAACATGGACCAACATCTATGGCTGTATCGAATATTGCAACAAAGCCATCGAGGGTATCCGTAGCAGTTCTATCGCTGAAGAAACAGCCATGAAGCGCTACTTGGGCGAAGTACTGACTCTTCGAGCTATGCTCTACCTCGACTTGGTTCGCCTTTGGGGTGATGTACCTTACAAGACATCTGCTACCAAGCCAGACTTGAGCGATGCCTACGAGGGAAAGACCGACCGTGATGTAATTCTCGATGGTCTGCTTGTAGACTTGGAAGAGGCTTCTAACTTGCTACCATGGGCAGGTACAGGCAACTATACTACCGAGCATGCTACCAAGGGCTATGCTGATGCGCTCTATGCACAGGTAGCACTGACTCGTGCAGGCTATGCTATCCGTGAAAGTGCTAAGGAAGGTTACGAGACTCTCCCAGAGTTCTCAGATCCTACCTACCCTACTCAGCGTCCTGACGAGGCTACCCGTAAGGTATACTACGAGAAGGCTTTGGCTAAGCTGACTGAACTCATCAATAGTGGTAAGCACAGTATGAACCCAAGTTTCAAGAACGAGTGGCAGCTTCTCAATGCGCGTCAACTCGACCAGACTTACCGAGAGAATATCTTCGAGCTTCCTATGTTGCTGAATGTTTCAGGTGAGCTTGGCTATACAGTAGGTAAGCGAATCAAAGGTTCTACATCAGAATTTGGCAAAAAAGGTAACTCTTCTGGTAAGTTGAATACCACAGCTACCCTCCTCTACTCTTACGAGAAAGAGGATACTCGTCGCAACGTAACATGCTGCCCTGTACAGTATGGAGAATTAAATGGTCAAACAGTAGAAGGTTTTGGAGATGTGAAGCCAGACAAGCAGAGCGTGAAGCCATTCGGCATCACTATTGGTAAGTGGCGTCCTGAGTGGATGGGCGAAGAGTGGAAGGCTGCTGCAAAGGCTTCTACAGATAAGGTAACCACTGGTGTTAACGTTGTAAAGATGCGTTACTCACAGGTTCTGTTGATGTATGCTGAGGTAATGAACGAGTTGGCTGGTGCCAATGGCAACTACCAGGGCGATGCAGGCATGACAGCACTTCAGGCTTTGGCTATGGTTCATAACCGTGGTGTGAAGGAAAGCAACAACGATACTTCTATCGAAGGTGACTTCTTGCAGGCTGCTGCCAACCACAACAAGGAGCAGTTCTTGAACGATATCGCTCAGGAGAATGCTTGGGAGTTGACTGGCGAATGTGCACGTAAGTGGGATCTGGTACGTTGGGGTATGCTGGCAAGCAAAATAGCAGAAGCTAAGGCTGAGTATGCTCAGAAATGTATGGAGTGGCCTACCACTATCTACTTCAACTATACCGATGCCACCAAGACTCGCATCGACGAGAGTTCTATCGCTTGGTATGGCTTAGAGAATGGCAAGACCGAGAATGACTATGATAACAAAGCTACAGGTTGTGGTTATAAAGACGAAGAGGCAAGAGACAAATCTGACTCTGAGTATACTAAAAACCTGAAGACCATCAGTGCAGGTCTTGTAGGTACAAGCATCGACGGTACATTAGAAACACCTGACCATGGTGTGAAGAACCGTTACATCTTGCCTATCTACACCAAGACTATTGCCGACTCAAGAAACGCTTTGGCAAACTCTTATGGTTTCTAATCATTAACAAAAGACAACAATGAAAACAATAAAATATTCAGTTTGGGCCATCATGTTGCTCGCTGCAACATTGGTCTCTTGTACTGACAAGATGGACTGGGACATCGACCCAACCTTAGACCGCTGCTTTAGCGCAACATCTCTGTCAGTAGATCCAACAGACACTGAGGCTGAAGTCACCTTCGATGCCGGCATGATGAAGGCAAATGGTGCAGAGAAATTTGAGATTCAAGTGACTACTGCAACTTTGGAAAATGATGAGGCATGGGACAATTCTGACGAGGTGCTTACTTTTGAGACTGATAACAGTCCTTATACCATCACTGGTCTTATCGGCGATACAGAGTACTCACTCCGTATACGTGCGCTCTCTTCTCAGAAGACTGCCAGCCATTGGGTACACTATGCTTCAAGCACAAAGACTACCTTCAAGACCAAGTCAGAACAGATCATGAATGCTGTAGCAAACGCTGATCGTGGCGAAGACTTCATCACCGTATCTTGGGACGCAAGCAAGGCTGTTACCAAGTTGACTGTATCAGATGGTACAGAAGAGGAAGGACAGGAGCCACGCACCATCGAGTTGGATGACGAGGCAAAGGCTGCAGGCCGCTATACCATTACAGGTTTGACACCTTCAACCAATTACACCATCAACATCTATTACAATGACACAAAGCGTGGTTCTGTTACAGCAAGCACTGCAGCTGCAATGCCTGCTGGTGACGAGAAGGTAGAGTTGGATCCATCTATCACAACCATCAACAACGACGTGATTGCAAACATCGTAACAGCTGCTCAGGAGAAGACTGGTAAGACCAATGTTGCTATTACCATCGGTTTGCAGGCTGGTCAGACTTACACTCTGGTTTCTAAAGCAGAGGATGGTACAGATGCCAACGTAAAGATTCCTGAGGGTGCTTCAGTTACATTCTTCGGCTTGGCTGGCGAGAGCAAACCTGTTTTGAACTGGAAGAAGTGCCTCGACATCGCAGGCTCACACGCTTACATCCGTTTCCAGAACGTAAGTATGAAGGATACAGGTTGCCAATACCTCATCAATCAGGATAAAGATGCTGCAGTAGGTGAATTGTCATTCACAGATTGTACATTCTCTGGCTTCGAAAGTTCTGTATTCCGTACAAAGGGTGGTGTAGTTAGCGTTGATAAGATTTTGGTTGACAACTGCGTGATGACTAACATGTCTACTGGTGGTGGTTACCCAGTATTCTACATCGGTCATGTCAACACAAATGTAGGTAAGTTGGAATTGAAGAATTCTACATTCGATACTACAAGCCACAACTTCATCCAGTTGAAGGCTGCTATCTCTGGCGGCGTGACTATCAGCGACTGTACCTTCTACAACAACGTTTCTGGTAGTAAGTATTTCATGGATTCCAACAAGTTGAGCACCAACCTGACTATCATCAGAACTGTTCTTGGTATGTCCATGGATGCAGCAGCAAGAGGTGTCCGCACTACAGGTTCTATTGTTATCAACGAATCTATGCGTGCAAAGGATTGTGTTTACGGTTCTAACGACATCAAGGAGTTCGCTGCAGGCAGCTTGACATCAGATGAGATCTTCACTGATCCTGCCAACCACAACTTCACAATGAAGATAGACGACCGTATCGGTGACCCACGCTGGTACAAAGCAGAATAAGCAAATAGCAAGCATCCACAAGATGCTTCGCTATAACAAACTATAAAGGAAGTGCAATGCTCACATCGGGCATTGCACTTTTTTTGTTGTTTCACTTGGAAGTTACAAAAGAAAAATGTATCTTTGCAGCGAGGTATTAAAATAGTTAAAATATGGCAAGATACATCAACCCTTTCTCAGACTGGTCGTTCAAGAGAATCTTCGGTCAAGAATACAGCAAAGACTTGCTGATAGAATTCTTAAACCAACTTCTCTTAGGAGAACAACACATTACTAATGTCAAATTTAAGGACAAGGAAATGTTGCCGGAAACAAAAGACCAAAGAGGAATCATATACGATGTCTTTTGTACAACTGATACTGGCGAGCACATTATCGTCGAGATGCAAAACAAAAGTCAGGCTTATTTCATAGACCGCTCTCTGTTTTATGCTTCTAAAACGATAGTTGACCAAGGCGTAAAAGGACAATGGGACTACCATCTTACGCCTGTTTACGTAATCTGCTTCATGAACTTCGATGTAGACGAAAATACACCTAAGAAGTTTAGAACAGACGTTGTGCTGGCAGACAAAGAAAGCGGAGAAGTTTATTCTAACAAAATCCGTTTTATCTACTTGGTGATGCCCCTTTTCAAAAAGAAAGAAGAGGAGTGTAATACGTTTTTAGATTGTTGGATTTATAATTTGAAGCATATGGAGACTTTAGAGAAAATGCCTTTTGAGGCTCAGCACAAAATATTCAAGAGACTGGCAGAAATAGCAGACTCAAAGACCCTGACAAAAGAAGAGCAGGAGAAATACGACAACAGCATGATGGTCATGTGGGACAATTATGCTGTATATAAGCATGCAGAGGAAAAAGGAATAATAAAAGGAGAAGCAAAAGGAAGAGCGGAAGGAAGAGCTGAAGGAAGAGCTGAAGGAGAAAAAGAAAAAGCCAAAGAAATCGCCCTCAAACTTCTTGCTTTAAACACACCAATTGACATCATTTTCCAATCCACAGGTTTATCTATAGAGGAAATCAAGAAATTAAAATCATAAGCGCATAGGAAGTGCAATGCTCACATTGGGCATTGCACTTTTTTATTTCATTACCACTCCCCTACTTCCAAAGAACAAGACTGTCTCGTAGATTCATCGAAGAGGAAGTGAACATAAAAGTATTCCTTATACGTAATCGTTTTCGTATAATTTTCTGAGGTTTACACCTTGTTATATATAGAATAATTGTAATTTTGCCATATAATAAATATAAGCCTAATTTATGAACAAGACTTTTTTCAAAAAAATGGTGCTTGCAGCACTTATGACATTACCCGTACTCGCAAAGGCACAGACTACTTTTGCGGGAATCAACGCTGAGCAAAATGCCCAGAACACTCCTGAAGGATGGACAGCAGTTGAGTTACCACAATTGCCAGCCATCACATCAGCAAATACATTTAACATCACTAACTACGGTGCCTCCATATCGGCAGCAGACAACACCAAAGCTATTCAGAAAGCACTGGATGCTGTTCCTACTACTGGCGGTATGGTAGTAATTCCTGCTGGTACATGGATGTTTGGCAGCACAGACCAGATGACAAGTAAGACCGAGGTACTCAGCATCAAGTCTAAGACCGTACTCCACCTTTGCGCAGGTGCCACCCTGAAGCTCGTGGAATATGGTAAGGCTCCTAACAACAAGACAGTATTCATCGGTTGTAAGAACAAGGGCAAGAATGTTACCGATGTTGTTATCGAGGGTGAAGGCGAGACTTCTATCATCGACGGCCAGGGCGCACGCTGGTGGCTGGCAAAAGAGCAAAGCGAGACCTTCAACCCTGGTGCGATGATACGCTTCGAACAGGGTCAGCGTTTCTTGCTCCGCAACTTCAAAATTCAGAATACTCCAGGTGTGAACATCACCATCAGTAATAGCGGTAAGGCAAGTCATGCTACTATTCATGGCGTAACCATCAGCGAACCTGCTTCAGAAGCAGGAAAGGGCAAGGCATCTCATAACACGGATGGTGTCTCTATCTGGGGTCCATACGTCAACATCTACAACTGTAATATCAGCAATGGTGACGATAATGTAGTTTGCGACAATGACGCACAGTACATCCATGTATGGAACTGCGACTTCGGAACAGGCCATGGTGCTTCTATCGGTAGCTATACTAAGAACATCAAGCATGTATGGTTCGATAACATCACCATGAATGGTACCACAGCTGGTATCCGTATGAAGACTGGTATCAATAGTGATGGTACTCTCCGTGGCGGTGGTGAGGAAGACTGGAAGTTTACTAACTTCACTATGACCAAGGTTAAGAACCCACTCTCTATCGACTGCTTCTACGACAAAAACTACAATAGCGATCCTGCGGTAGACAAGGCTAACGCAAGAACATTGGATAGCACTACCCCAACCTATAATGGTATTTATCTGCAGAATGTGAAGACAACAGATGTTTGCGATGGCAACGCTATCTTCTTTGTTGGTCGCCCAGAAAGCCACATCAAGAACGTGACACTCGACAACGTACAGATTTCTGCCAAGAAGGGTATCGATATCCGTTTCGTGGATAATCTCGTATTCAAGAATGGTTCTAAGATTACCGTAAGCAATGGTGCTATCTGGCTCAAGAAGTTTGACTCTACCTACGAGGATCAGTGCAATGCGACATCTACTGGTTCTTCCATTACAGACACAAAGGGTCCTTTCACCTTGAATTCAAAGACCCTAACTGATGGAACTGCAGGAACTTTCAGCAATGGTTTCTCTATCTCTAACGAGAATGGCAAGAAATACGACGTTGGCTCAGGAACTAACTACATCAAGTTTAGTGCTAACCAATATACCATCAACATTCCTGATGGTATTAAGATAGTCAAGATGGATATAGAGGGACGAAACAACTATGATACCGCTGATGCATACATTGGCGAGATTAATTGTGTAAACTATGATGCTACGACCTATATTTTTCCTAAGGATAAAAGCGTAAAGAAATACAGCATCAGCTTTGCAACACCTGTAGAACACACCCTCACCTTTACTCCTAAAGTGAAGCAATGTATATTGGCTATAACGCTCTACAGCGAAGCTTCCAGCAATATAGCTGGCGTGAGAGTTGACAACCAAGCAATGGCAGACAACAATATCTATGACCTCGGTGGCCGTGTAGTGGCACAGAATGGTTCCGAAGGTCTGAAGAAAGGTATCTATATCTTCAACAATAAAAAGTTTGTCGTGAAGTAACCAATGCTCATAACGGCAAGCTTATCACCTATCAATATAGAAGAAACAAAAAGGCAATCTGTTGTTTGACAGATTGCCTTTTTATGTTTATAGGAAATAATACAATTACTTCTTTTCTGCCGTTTCAGCCTTAGCAGCAGCTTTCTTAGCTGGGGTCTTCTTGGCTGCAGCAGGAGCTTTTGTTGCAGTCTTCTTAGCTGGAGCCTTCTTAGCTGCAGCAGGTTTCTCGGCACGGAGTTTTTCTGCCTCTTTCTCTATCTTCTCGAGCTTAGCCTGCAGACGGACAATCTCCTTGTCCTTTACCTCGATTTCCTCATCCTGATTCTTGATGGTGGTGAGAAGACCCTCCAACTGATCGTTATCCACATCAGAAGGATACAAGTCGTTGACACGATTGAGGAAGTCGCCAAGAATATTCATATAGTTGGTGAAAGCATCGAAAGGATCGCTGTAGATACCACGGTCAAGACCTACATTGCTTGGTTTGGTGGTCATGAAGCGGAAGTTGTTGCTTGCCTGCAGGTAATCCCAGTCCTGATTGATACGAGGATCGTTGGCAATGCGTACACGGTCGGCAACACTATAAAGTTTGTTGAAAGCCTCACGCTGCATAGAGTTACCCAACCATGTGCTGACATCGCGCTCCTCGTCTACCCAACTCAGGGTATCAGGAACATTCAACTCGCCTACCGATTTCATCTTCTTGCAAATCTCGATAGGAGTAGAGAAGGTGATGCCCTTCTCCTTGGCGCAAGCTGGCAGAGCCTTCAGGAACTCCAGAATGTTGCTTGACAAGGGCTGGGCAATACCGAGAGCAGACAGCTCCATGAAGATATTGATTACCTGCTCCTCTTGAGGCAGGGCAGCAATCTGATTGATATAGTTGTCGGCGAAGAGAGGATAGCCGTCCCAGTTGCTGTTGTTGAAACGCAGAGAGACATCATCGCTCAGGCGCACATCACGCAGCAAGAGCTTGAGCTTTGGAGCCAGGGCGCAGTTGTAAACATAGTGAGGAGACTTCCATCCCAACACATGCTTGGCACCCTCGGTAAGCATGCCGGCAAAACCCATCTGTGAAGCCTGCAAACCGATATCATCGCTATAGATGAGTGAAGAGTTGCGCAGCACCTGTGGCTTCTTGCCAAAGTACTCCTCCATCTTGGCAGCCTGACGCTGTACTTCGGCTTTAAAGCTCTCCTCGTTGACGAGAGATGCCAAGCCATGAGAATAAGGTTCGGCAAGGAACTCTACGCAACCAGTCTTGTTGAGGTCCTGCAACTTCTCCAACACCTGTGGTGCATGTAGCTCCAACTGCTCCATACCCACACCAGAGATAGAGAAAGCCACCTTGAAATACTGTCCGTTGGCCTTGATCATATCCTCAAGAGCTGTGAGGGCAGGCATATAAGAACGCTCAGCAATATCACTGATACTACGCTCGTTCTCATAGTCATCGTAGTAATAATGGTCGGTACCGATATCGAAGAAACGATACCTCTTCAGATGGATAATCTGATGTATTTCGAAATATAAACAAATTGTCTTCATAAAAAATTAAAATTTGAACGTTTAACTTCACTCTTCACTTCACACCTACTTCCACCCCAGTGTCTTGAGGTAAAGGTCCTTGATGCGTGCTCCCACCTTCTCCCAGGTTATCTGGTCGACCTCATTTTTGCCTTCCACAGACAGATAGTCGAAGAGACTCTCATTGTGGCAAATGCTATAGATGGCATCAGCCAGGGCATGAATGTCCCAATAATCGACCTTGATACAGTTGGTCAGGATTTCACCACAACCACTCTGCTTGGAGATAATCGTAGGCGTGCCACACTGCATGGCCTCCAAAGGAGAGATACCAAAAGGCTCGCTCACCGAAGGCATGACATAGACATCAGAATCTTTCAGGCACTCATACACCTGCTTGCCACGCATGAATCCCGGGAAGTGGAAACGGTCGGCAATGCCACGCTCTGCAGCGAGATAAATCATCTGATTCATCATATCGCCGGAACCAGCCATACAGAAACGCACATTGCGAGTACGATGCAACACCATATTGGCAGCCTCGACAAAGTATTCCGGACCTTTCTGCATAGTGATACGTCCCAAGAAGGTTACCACCTTCTCCTTGCCCTTATGGTCGGGACGAGGAATGTCCTGCCACTCCTGCTTCAATGGATAAACAGCATTGTGCATGGCAAAACACTTGCGTGGGTCCTGATGATACTGATTGATGACTGTCTGACGGGTAAGCTCTGACACACACATGATGCAATCGGCGTTGTCCATACCATCCTTCTCGATAGAATAAACAGTAGGGTTCACCTTGCCACGGCTTCGGTCGAAGTCGGTGGCATGCACGTGGATGCACAGAGGCTTTCCACTCACCTTCTTGGCGTGAATACCTGCGGGGAAGGTAAGCCAGTCGTGAGCATGAATGATGTCGAACTCCTCAGAACGAGCCACCACTCCTGCAATGACAGAATAGTTATTGATTTCGTCGTGAAGGTTGGAAGGATATCCACCAGCAAAGCCCATACAGCCGAGGTCATTGACATTCATATAATTGAAGTCGGCATAGATATGATCACGATAACGGAAATAGTCATTAGGGTCCATGATGTTGCCCACACGCTGCTTCACATAGTCATAGTTGACATCGCGCCAGGCTATAGGCACACAGTTCATGGCTACAATTTTAGCAGCACTGCGGTCTTCATCACCAAAAGGATGAGGCAGACAGAGAGTGATATCCACATCGCCCTGAGCATGCAATCCCTGTGAGATACCAAAATTGGCAGTAGCCAAGCCACCAAATACATGAGGAGGATACTCCCATCCAAACATTAATACTTTCATATTGCGTCCTCCTTATTTAATATTGATATTTTTCAAGTAGTTCGAGCGCACGCAGAATCTCTGCCACATTCATGGCAAAGGAGATAGCACCTCGCCCAGTAAATGGAGGGTTGCCATCGAAGAGCTCGCTGATAGTGCCCAAACAATGGCATGACATCTCATCGTCATAGCCCACCATCTGGCGCTCAATGAAGCTCAGACGGTACGCTTATACATCTTCAGACTTGCCTCCATATAGAAGCCACCCAGCCATGGCCATGCTGTACCCTGATGATAAGCATAGTCGCGTTGGCTCTGCGGACCTACATAGACAGGGTTGTATCCGCCACTCTTTGGTGAGAGTGAACGCAGGCCCTTAGGTGTAAGAAGCTCTCGGGTACAGATGTCGAGCACACGCTTCTTCTGGTCCTGCGACAATGGAGAGTAGTCGAAGGCTACAGGGAATATCATATTGGGACGAACACTCCAGTCGATCATCTTGCCGTCAACATAGTCGTAGAGATAACCATACTCGTTGAGGAAAGTGTCGAGGAACGACTGCTTGGCAAGTTCGGCTGCCTCGAGGAACTGCTGCTGATCTTTCTCCTTGCCTGCCAACTCGCACAGAGAGGCACAGAAGCAAAGGGCATTATACCACAATGCATTAAACTCGACGATGTATCCCGTACGGGGAACAACAGGATGCCCGTTGGCAGTGGAGTTCATCCATGTCACAGCCTTGTCCTTACCGTCGGTGTAAAGAAGTCCGTTGGGCATCAGCTTCAGGTTGGGGTGATGATTGCACTTCACATACATCACTACGTCCTTGATAAACTTGCCGTACTTCTTGAGGCAAGCTTCTTTTCCTTTCTCCTTGGCATACTGCTGCAAAGCCCATACTGCCCACAAAGGCACATCGGGCTGGTCAATCTCTGCAATATGTACGGTGACAGGCTTGCCCTCCATGAACTCGTAATATCCCTTCATTGCTGTCTTCATGACCAACTCGAAGTAGTCGTCTTCCTCGATGGAGAGTGTCAGACCAGGCAAAGAGATGAACGTGTCGCGGGCACGGCACTTGAACCAAGGATAACCGGCAATAATGTATCGGTCGTCGTTGCTTTCGCGACGATGGAACTGATGGGCTGCATTGACCAGACAATGGAAGAAATTGTCGCGTGGCGCACGCTCATTCACTTCCTTGTCGAAGAGCGCCTTCAGACTGCGCGATTTGATTTCGGATGTGGAAGCGGCAAAGACGATGGTCTCACCCTTCTTGATGTTCATCTCGAAATAGCCGGGAACATAGAGGTCCTCATTGGAAGCATAGCCGCGCTCCTGCTCCTTGGGATACTCCACACCACGATACCAGTCGGGCTGAAAGATGAAATTATTCTTCTTGGAGAACTGCATGAACAGGTCGGGATAACCGGCATACATACATGTCTTGATGCCATTATCGACCTCAGCATAATCTCTTGAAGCAGTTGCATTCTCGTGAGTAAACTGTCTCACGCTGCGGAATGCAAGGAAAGGACGGAACCTCAGTGTAGTGGCAGAATGTCCATCCACTAAGGTGTAACGCAACAAAATACGATTCTCATAATGCTGGAACACCACTTCCTTCTTCAGAATGACGCCTCCCACACGATACAACGTGGTAGGAACCTTATCGCAATCGAATTCACGGATGTACTTGTGTCCCATCGGATTGTAGTTGTTGCCTTGATACTTGTGCAGTCCAAGATTGAATTCAGCGCCATGCTGAATCACCGTAACATCGAGCGAGCTCAGGAGCACATGGTTGTCATCGTCCAGTTCTGGAACCGGCACAACCAATAGACCATGATACTTGCGGGTATTACAGTCCACAATCGTAGAGCACGAATAAGCACCAGAGCGGTTGGTACGCAACAACTCCTTGGGCAATGACTCTTGAAGGTTAGTCATCAGGGCCTTTTCGAATTTTAGATAACTCATAGATCTATATTAAGGTTTTAGTTTTTAATACATTACTTTAGCTTGGTTCAAAGGTAACGATTTTTTGTTGTATAACAAAGTTTTTTCGGATAAAAATAGTTGAAATTTTGCTTTATCATGTTTTTTTAGCCAAATCAACTTACTTTTTGAGCAAAACAGCATGTTGACAACACCCAGACTGGCAGCCGTCAACCACTTTATACGAAAAAAGAGGAGCAAGTTGCCCGCTCCTCTTATCAGGCAGGAATCAGGAAATTGATGACCTCCTGCTCTACCGTTATCTTATAGCTACCCTTAGGGGTGTTCATCAGACGGCCATCCACACCGATGAGGGCATGCGAAGCCTCCTTCACCTCCACCTCATGGGTACGGTAAGGATGCACACTGCGATGGTTGAGGAACTTACCACGCACGAAGAGATAGAATCCCTCGAAGAGCTGTGTGATCTGCGGATGGTACACCACCGACACATCGAGCAGTCCGTTATAGGGCACGGCGTTAGGTGTCTGCCCATATCCTGAGGCATTGCCTATGCACATGGTCATCACCCTGCGCTGTATCTCATCCTCATTGATCTTGACATGCATCTTGTAGTCGAGGCGCTGGAAAATCATGAGCACAAAAGAAGAGATGAACGAAAGTGTGCGGGAACCCAGGAAGTGATGGGTCTTGCGGCGCAGATTCATGATAGCGGCAATCAAGCCCACGTTGATGCAGTTCAGGAAGTAACGATGGCACTTCTCGTCGCGCTTGTTCGTATAACGGATACAGCCCAAGTCGATTTTCCTGATACGGCGCTGTTTCAGCCATTTGATGGTCTGCTCATAATCGCTGTCGGAGAATCCCCAGAAATGGGCGAAGTCGTTCATCATGCCATGAGGGATTACGCCAAGGGCTATCCCTTCACGAGTAGCCTTGTCTACCTGCATCAGACAGTTGACGGCATCATTGAGTGCAGAGTCGCCTCCCACAATGACTATTGTCTTATAGCCATTGTTGATAAACATTTTCACCAAACGTTCCACACTTTTCTGGTTCTCACTCTGCACAAAGTCGTAGTCGATATGCTGCTGGCGCAACACCTTCTCTATCTTGAGCCAGCGTTTTCCTTCACGCCACCCGTTACGGGGGCAATAGAGCAATCCCCACTTGTTTTCATTAACCGCCATGATCTATATTTTGTTTTTTATATTTCAAGATTTACCTGTCCACGTCGCCTGTCAGCTCGAATATCTGTTCCACCTTATCTGCCATGGGCTGCAAGGCGTCCACCCAGTGTATGGTAAAGCCTCTGCGCTCCATGCCGCGGAACCATGTCATCTGTCGCTTGGCAAACTGATGTATGGCTATCTCCAAGCCTCGGAACATCTCGTCGTAGGATGTCTTACCTGTCGCATATTCTGTGACAAACTTGTATTCCAAGCCGTAGTATATCAAGTCTTCTGCAGGAATGCCCCTGTCGAGAAGCGATCTGATTTCATCGACCATACCTTCATCAAGGCGTTGCCTCAGTCGGCGTGTAATCTTCTCACGACGAGCCTCACGGTCGATGCTCACACCGATAATCAAGGAGTCAACCGATGGCAGCTCCCTCTCGGGCATGGGATGCTCGGCATTATAAGTCTCAATCTCTATGGCACGAATGGCACGCTGGGCTGTGTCGACATCGGTGCGGTTGTGCATATGCGAGCCGTTCCTTGCCTTGAGCTGTTGCAGCATCTCGGTAAGCTCAGCCAGGCTCTTGTCGGCAAGACGCTCACGAAGCACAGGGTTCTGAGGCACAGGCGAGAGATGGTAGCCCTTGAGCACGGACTCAATATAAAGTCCCGTTCCGCCACAAAGGATGGGCAACCTTCCCCTTCTAAGAACATCCTGATAGGCATCATAGAAGTCTTGCTGATACTGAAAGAGGTTGTACTTGGTTCCTGGCTCGCAGATATCTATGAGATGATAGGGAATGTGCTTGTCCCCTACAGTATAGTCGGCCAGATCCTTACCCGTTCCTATATCCATTCCGCGATACACCTGTCGGCTGTCAGCACTGATAATCTCGGCTTCCATCCCCTCCATACGCGAAGGAAAGGCTGCAGCCAAGGCTGCAGCAAGACTGGTTTTTCCGCTTGCCGTAGGACCCAATATCGTTATCATCGTCTGTTTCATGGTGGCAAAGATACAAAAATTTCTGATATAGGTAAACAAAGAAAGCGAAAAAAAGAAGTTTAGCATCACTTAAAGACCCGAAATAAGGTTTCATACGGGTGTTAAACGCAAAAAAGCCTGGCATTTTGCAATGCCAGGCCTATAATATTGTTGAATATCGCTTCTGCGGTATTACTTCAACTCAGCGAGGTACTTGATAGTACGAACCATCTGAGAAGTATAAGAGTTCTCATTGTCGTACCAAGAAACTACCTGTACCTGATATGTATCGTCGTCGATCTTGCTAACCATTGTCTGAGTAGCATCGAAGAGAGAACCGTAACGCATACCGATGATATCAGAAGATACGATCAGATCCTCGTTGTAACCGAAGCTCTCGTTAGAAGCAGCCTTCATAGCAGCGTTGATACCCTCAACAGTTACGTCCTTACCCTTAACAACAGCTACGAGGATAGTTGTAGAACCTGTTGGAGTTGGAACGCGCTGTGCAGAACCGATCAACTTACCGTTCAACTCAGGAATTACGAGACCGATAGCCTTAGCAGCACCTGTTGAGTTAGGAACGATGTTCTGAGCACCTGCACGTGAACGACGGAGGTCACCCTTACGCTGAGGACCGTCGAGAATCATCTGGTCACCTGTGTAAGCGTGGATAGTAGACATAATACCAGACTGGATAGCTGCGTACTTGTTCAAAGTGTCAGCCATAGGAGCCAAGCAGTTAGTTGTACAAGAAGCTGCAGAGATAACTGTATCGGCTGGAGTCAAAGTCTTGTGGTTTGTGTTGTAAACGATAGTAGGAAGATCGTTACCTGCAGGAGCAGAGATAACTACCTTCTTAGCACCTGCTGTAAGGTGAGCAGAAGCCTTCTCCTTAGATGTATAGAAACCAGTGCACTCGAGTACTACGTCAACACCAAGCTCACCCCAAGGAAGCTCAGCTGCGTTTGGCTTAGCATAGATAGTGATTTCCTTACCGTCAACGATGATAGAGTTGTCTGTTGCCTCTACAGTGTGCTTGCCCTCACCGTACTTGCCAGCGAAGCCACCCTGAGCTGTATCATACTTAAGAAGGTGAGCCAACATTTTTGGAGATGTAAGGTCGTTGATAGCAACTACCTCATAACCCTCTGCCTCAAACATCTGACGGAAAGCCAGACGACCGATACGGCCGAAGCCGTTAATAGCAACTTTTGTCATTTTGTTTAATATTTAAATTAATGGTTGAAAATAATTTTTACCTTAATAAGCCTCGAAGCACTTGCCAATGAGCTGAAACATTCAAAAAGCAATACTTTTGAGCATTTTTTTTCTTATCGAGCGCAAAGTTACTAATTTTTTTCTAACTTTGCACACGAATTGAGTATTAAATTATTTAAAAAAGACTGCATGTTGCAGAATATCGCAGTCTTTTCATGCCTTAAGGGGCCATACTGACAACTCCATATTGCAAAATAAAAAGTATGAATGCGTGACTGCAGTTGCAGCAGCCCCTATATATAATAAGGTGTATATGTCAAACTTAAAATAATAAAAAGAAAAGATGAGTAAATTTCTGAGTGAATTCAAGCAATTCGCCATGCGTGGCAATGTGCTCGATATGGCTGTCGGTGTCATCATTGGTGGTGCCTTTGGCAAAATCGTCAGTTCGTTGGTAGACGATCTCATCATGCCTCCTATTGGATGGATTATCGGTGGTGTCAACTTCTCGGAACTGAAGATTTCACTTCCTACCGTGGAAGTAGCCGGCGAGAAACTGCCTGCTGCCACCATCAACTATGGCAACTTCCTGCAGACCTGCCTCGACTTCTTCATCGTGGCTTTCTGTATCTTCATGTTGATCAAACTGGTCAACAAGTTTGCCAAGAAGAAGGAGGAAGAGCCCAAGCCAGAGCCTAAGCCTACGGCAGAGGAAAAACTCCTTACCGAAATTCGCGACTTGTTGAAGAACAAGTAACATTCATATTCTATCGGGCGTGGGGCGGCAGAGTTTCGCTTTGACGAAAAGACTCTGCTGAACCTACGCTATTATTGCACCTTAGTGACGATTAAAGAGACATACCCGCTTTCATATTTTCACCGTCACCCAACAGTAACCAAAGAGATGAACAGTCAGGAAGCTACAGACAAGTTGACAAGAAAAGGCATCAAACCCACAGCCAACAGGATATTGGTGTACAAGGCTTTGCTCAGTCATTCTGCCCCGATGAGCCTTGGCGACATAGAAACCTTGATGCCATCGATGGACAAATCGAGCATATTCCGTACACTCACCTTGTTTCTGGAGCATGATGTGGTGCATGCCTTTGAGGACGGACGTGGCATACTCAACTACGAACTGTGCGAGGAAGAGGGCAAGTGCGACCACCATGACGGACATATCCACTTCTACTGCGAGACGTGCCAGCGCTCTTTCTGTCTGGACGACATTCATATTCCAAGTTTCGAACTGCCCGAAGGATTCTGTCCTCATTCCGTTTCCTTTGTCATCAAAGGCGAATGCCCCGAATGTAAGAGAAAAAAATCATCCCCACTCCATAGAACATAACAATACAAAGTCTTTCACCACACGGGTATATTCCTCATGATGATCGCGGTAAGCCATGGCATGTTCTGAGCCTTTGGCGATAAAAATAGCCTTGCGCCCTCTCTCCTTTGCATCGTACAGGGGGTGAAGCATGGCATAAGGCACAAAGGCATCCTTGTCGCCATGGATAAAGAGCATCGGTTTGGTGCTCTTACGGACTTGGGATATCTGCTGAGCCTCAGCAAACGACCAGCCATACTTGTGCAGGCAGAGCGCGGAAGTGGTGTTCATCAAAGGGAAAGTTGGCAAGCCAAACTGGTCTTTGAGCTGAGCGGCAAACTCGTCCCACACACTGGTATAACCGCAATCCTCCACAAAGCACTTCACATATCCCGGAGTCTTCTCGCCCGCAACAGCCATCGTAGTAGCTGCACCCATCGATATGCCATGAATCACCTGCCACGTATTCTTCACTTTTCGTTCTTTACTCTTCACTTTAAATATCTCATGGGCTACTTGCGACCATCTGATGACGTCCCATCGGTCGTTCCACCCCATCTGTATATGATCGCCCTCGCTCTTGCCATGTCCATACAGATCGGGAAGGAGCACATTATACCCCATATCATGATTGTAGAGATAGGCGATGTGGAGCATTCCCTCGGCACGCACCTTGTAGCCATGAACCACAATGGCTGTTCTGTCAGTAGACTTGGGGGCATAGAGATAAAGGGCATGAGCCTTATAGCCCGAAGGCATCAGCAGGAAGGTGTCTTTCACGCAATGATGCTGATACACTGAGTCCATCCAGACTGAAATCCAGGGACATTCACTCTTTATTCTCGTCTTCCAATGCTCGGCTGTCATTCGTTCCTGCTCTGGATAGTTGAGCGAGTAAGCGAGCATATAGCTGCTTACTCCATACAAACTTGCTGCCACAAGCACAACAATGCCCAAGACTACACCTATTATTATATGAAACTTTCTTTTCTTCATATCTTCCCATCATTCGTTTTCCAATACTGCAAAATTACTCAAAAAAACAAAGAGAACAAAACATAAAAGCATATTTTAACTGAACTTTCACAAATGCCATAATTGTGTCAGCAGCCTTGAATTCCTATAAAACGTTCACTTAATACTGAGAAAATCTTTCTCTTATACTATATAAATGTTCTGTTTAACCCATAAAAGTTCTATTCAAAGCCTTTGAATGTGCGTTCAAAGCCTTTGAATGTGTGTTCAGAGCCTTTGAATGTGCGTTCAGAGCCTTTGAATGTACGTTCAGAGTCTTTGAACGGAGATTTCATTAGAGAGAAAAAACAATTTTATCACTATCTGAAGACATTTGTTGTGGTAACAAAGTAACTACTTGTGGCAGTAGGGGATGCTGAACAGTTGGAAATTCAACAAGAAGATAAATTGTCAGACAAATGTCAGACTATTTTTTGGGCACATTCAAGCCTTTGTCATACTTTTGCAGTCATCAAACATTCAAAGCAACAGTTTACCCATAAAAAAGCAAACGTATGAAAAAGATTTTCTTCATCATCATCGCAGTCATCGCCATCATCTTATTTTTCAATATGTATGGCACCTTTGCTTACCAAAGCAATCAGTCGAAACCGTACATAGACTTCAAGAAAAAGATAGACATCAGTCAGCTGTTCGATTATCGCGACCCTACCTATGGCTATACCATCAGCTATCCCGATTTCTTCGAACATGAGGACACATCGCTCAGCAACTATCAAAGCTATGCCAGGTTCAGCTATACCGACCGCGCCAATGTGGTGTTGGAAAGTTATGTAACGAAGAATCATTGCACATCATTACAGACATGTGCCGACTCGTTGGCGACAAAGCTTCATGCCACAAAAACTATGAACAGGGACTCATCATTTCTGCTTGCAGGTCCGGTATACGAAAACGGAGTACGCATGAAGGGTTACAGTCATTACGACAAATTCATCAAGAGTGGCAAACTCCTCTTCGTCTACTCGCTCACCTATCCCGACGATTACAAACCTGCCATGTCTAAACTGTTCCATCTGATAGAAAACTGGAAAATCGTCGGGGCATATTAATGTTTTTCGGCAACAAGATGTCGTATACACAAAAAAACTTTGTACATTTGCAACTCATAAAGACAAACCTTCCCTTTATAAAGACAATATGGCAAAGAAAGCAATCGTTATGGGTGCCACATCGGGCATCGGAATGGAAGTGGCAAAACTGCTTGCCGCCAAAGGATGGCAAGTGGGAATAGCCGGAAGAAGAACAGAAAGACTGCAGGCTCTGACGGCTGAAGGCATCGCCTGCTATCAGCAGATAGATGTCACATCAGCCGATGCTCCTCACCTACTGCAACAACTCATCGGCAAGTTGGGAGGCATGGACCTGTATTTTCACAGTTCCGGAATAGGATGGCAGAACAATCAGCTCGATATAGAGAAAGAACTGAAGACGGTGGAGACCAACGGAATGGGATTCACAAGAATGGTAGACACCGCATTCAACTGGTTTGCTGCTCACGCTCGGGAAAAAGAGAGGAAACACAACTATCGCATTGCCTGCATCACCTCCATCGCTGGAACAAAAGGACTTGGTGCTGCCCCAGCCTACTCTGCCACCAAACGATTCCAAAACCACTACTTGGAATGCCTTGCCCAGCAAGCACGTATGCGCCAGCTTCCCATCTCGATAACAGACATACGGCCAGGATTTGTGGCAACCGACCTGATTGCAGGCAGCAAATATCCGCTACAGCTAAGAGCAGAAGAAGTGGCAAGGCACATCGTACATGCCATTGAGAAAGGGAAAGAAGTAAAAGTCATAGACTGGCGGTACGCCATCCTCGTCTTCTTCTGGCGTCACATACCAAGATGGCTGTGGACAAGGTTGAAAATCTCTCAATAATATGGGTCAAAAAAATCCCTCCTTCAGGCATGATACCCGAAGGAGGGATTTATAGTATAGATGGCAGGAATCTGCTTTTCTAATCTTTACCCGCGAAGAAATCATCACGGGGAGAAAGCCTTACTCCCACTCGATTGTCGAAGGTGGTTTTGAAGAGATGTCGTAGCAAACGCGGTTCACACCCTTCACCTTGTTAATAATCTCGTTGCTAACCTTTGCCATGAAGTCGTAAGGCAGATGTGCCCAGTCGGCAGTCATCGCATCGGTACTGGTCACAGCACGCAGAGCTACTGGATGCTCGTATGTACGCTCGTCACCCATCACTCCTACCGAACGGACAGTAGAAAGCAATACGGTACCTGCCTGCCAGATCTGGTCGTAGAGAGAAACCTCAATCTCGCCATTCTGCATGTCGGCAGGAACACCAGCAGCCAATACACGGCGGGCTTCCTCACCACTCAACTTCACCTTGTACTCACGCAAGCCGCGGATATAAATGTCATCGGCATCCTGAAGAATACGCACCTTCTCGGGAGTAATATCACCCAGAATACGTACTGCCAAACCAGGACCTGGGAAAGGATGACGGGTAATCAGATGCTCAGGCATTCCCATAGAACGGCCAACACGACGAACCTCATCCTTGAACAACCACTTCAATGGCTCGCACAACTGAAGGTTCATCTCCTTAGGAAGACCACCCACATTGTGATGGCTCTTGATGACCTTACCAGTAATATTCAAGCTCTCGATACGGTCGGGATAGATAGTTCCCTGTGCCAACCACTTGGCTCCGGTCTGCTTCTTAGCCTCAGCATTGAATACCTCCACAAAGTCGCGGCCTATAATCTTGCGCTTCTGCTCAGGATCGGTCACACCAGCCAGGTCGGCAAAGAACTTCTCGGATGCATCCACACCAATCACGTTCAGACCCAAGCACTTGTAATCCTCCATCACATCACGGAACTCGTTCTTGCGAAGCATACCGTGATCTACGAAGATACAAGTAAGATTCTTGCCAATGGCCTTGTTCAAAAGAACGGCAGCCACACTGGAGTCGACACCACCAGAAAGGCCAAGAATCACCTTGTCATCACCCAGCTGTGCCTTCAGCTCTGCCACCGTAGTCTCTACGAAAGAGTCAGCACTCCAGTCCTGCTTGCTGCCACAGATATCTACCACAAAGTTCTTCAGCAACTGTGTACCCTGCAAAGAGTGGAACACCTCTGGATGGAACTGAACAGCCCATACAGGCTGCTTGGTAGAAGCATATGCTGCAAACTTGACATTTGCTGTAGAAGCGATGCACTTATAATCCTCAGGGATGGCTGTGATGGTATCACCATGACTCATCCAAACCTGAGAGTTCTCTACAAATCCCTTGAAAAGAGGATTGGTGGCATCAAACTGCTCCAAGTTAGCACGGCCATACTCACGGCTGTCAGCAGCCTCTACCTTTCCACCCTGGGCATAAGAGAGATACTGAGCGCCATAGCAAATGCCGAGCACAGGAATGCGACCAATAAACTGGCTCAGATCTACCTTGAAAGCTTCCTGATCATGAACGGAGTAAGGACTACCGCTCAGGATGACACCAATCACAGATGGGTCGTCCTTAGGAAACTTGTTGTAAGGCATAATCTCGCAGAAGGTATCAAGTTCACGTACACGACGGCCTATCAGCTGTGTGGTCTGTGAACCGAAATCCAAAATAATAATCTTCTGTTGCATAATATATTTAACTTTAAATTTTTAACATTGACATAAAAACGCCTCTGCCTCTTTCAGCGTTTCCTGCTTTCCCACATCCATCAGTCTGAGGTCGTTCTTCACATATCCCTCAATGCGTACTTTGTCGCAATGCTTCAGATAGAAATCCATGATGGGGAATTTGTCCGGTTCTTCCTCCATCAGCGGGAAGATGGATGGTGCTACCATGTGGATGCCCGAGAAGGCATACATCTTACACTTGGCAGGATCGAGATGAGGATAAGGGCTCTTCACCTCGCCTGTCTCGATGTTCGTCCACCCCACCAACCGCATACTGTCATCGAAGAGAAGATAACGTTTTGTCTTGCGTTCGCTCACCAACAGGCGGGCTGCAAGAGGCTTTTCCTCCGGTAAGGCTTCCTGCGACTCTTCTGTAAGGTCCTTCGTCTCTATCTGATAGAACTTTCCCAAATCCACATTGCTCAATATATCCACATTGTGAATAAGGACGGGCTCATGCGCATCGAAGAGCGGCCATGCCTTTCTGATACCTCCACCTGTCTCGAGCAGTTTGTCCGTCTCGTCGCTGATACGGATATCCATACCGAAGTTGTCGTTATCGCGTAGGTAATCAATAATCTGACTGGAAAAATGATGAACGTTCACTACAATGCGAGTGAAACCAGCATCTTTCAACCGAAAGATGACACGTTTGAGCAAAGGTTCTCCTCCCACACTTACCAAAGCTTTCGGAATGCGGTCGGTAAGTGGCTTGAGGCGAGTGCCCAGACCTGCAGCGAAAATCATTGCTTGCATCATTATAGCTATCTATTAATGTGCGTGCAAATTTACTAACTTTTTACGAAATAGCCAAATTTGCACGCCATTAATTGATTACAAAAGAAAAACTTATTCTGCAGGAAGCACTTGCTCTATCTGCTGTTCGCGATGACAGATTCTCACCTCAACACCGAACTTCTCATGAATATGCTCGGCAAGATGCTGGGCTGAATAGACACTACGGTGCTGACCGCCTGTACAGCCGAAGCAGAACATCAGAGAGGTGAAGCCTCGCTGAATATATCGGTTGACATGATGGTCGGCAAGGCGATAAACACTATCGAGGAAGGTCAGTATCTCGCCATCATCCTCCAAGAATCGGATGACTGGCTCGTCGAGACCCGTCAGTTTCTTGTATGGCTCGTATCGGCCGGGGTTATGGGTGCTGCGACAATCGAAGACATAACCGCCTCCATTGCCTGATGGGTCTTCGGGAACACCTTTCCTATAGGAGAAGCTGAACACCCTTACCACCAAAGGTCCCTTGCCATCATACTTGGAGAAGGTGGCAGGACCATCCTGCGGATGCGAAGTGTAGATATTGGTATCGGCTGTGCGATAACCATCAGCACGGTTGACAGCCGACTTCTCTATACGGGTAAACTGCGGCAGCTCGGTAAGGCGACGAAGCATATCCATCATATAAGGATAAGGGAACACCTTATCGCCCATTTTCAGCAGGTCACGAAGATTCTGAATGGCAGGAGGAATACTGTCAAGGAAATGCTTCTTGCGCTCAAAGTATCCACGGAAACCATAGGCACCCAATACCTGCAACGTACGGAAGAGGACGAAAAGACTCAGACGGTTGACAAAATGACGAACAGAAGGTACCTCAGTATAGTTCTTCAGCGACTGGTAATATTCCCATACGAGTTCACGTCGCAACTTGAAAGGATACTTTGCCGATGCCTGCCAGAGGAAAGAAGCCAAATCGTAGTAGAAAGGTCCTTTACGCCCACCCTGGAAATCAATAAAGTACGGATTGCCATTTTCGTCAAGCATTATGTTGCGAGCCTGGAAATCTCGATACAGGAAACAGTCCATCTGTTCGGAAGTCAGGTCTTTGGCAAAAAGGCGGAAATTAGCTTCCAACTTCAACTCATGGAAATCAAGGTCGGTGGGTTTCAGGAAACAGTACTTGAAGTAATTCAAGTCGAAAAGTACGCTGTCGATATCAAACTCGGGCTGAGGATAGCAGTTGTTCCAATCCATTCCACGTGCTCCTCGGAGCTGAATGTTGGGCAACTCGCGAATGGTTCTCTTCAGAAGTTCCTTTTCCTTTTGGTTGTATCTTCCGCCAGCTTCACGTCCACCCTTGATGGCATCAAAGAGCGACACGTCGCCCAAGTCAGTCTGCAGATAGCGCGACTCATCATCGCTGACAGCCAGGACCTTAGGCACCGGCAACTTTCGGAGCGTAAAGTGACGTGACATATAGATGAAAGCATGATTCTCATCTCGACTCGTTCCGATGACACCAATGACGCTGCTACCGTCCTGCTTGACAAATCGGAAATACTGCCTGTTGCTTCCCTGACCAGGCAACTTGACCACACTTGCAGGCTCCTCGCCTGCCCAAGAACTATAAAGGTTGACTAACTGTTCCACTCTTTACTTCATTTAAAAATCTACTATTCTTCGTTTTCCTGATTCATCTTTCGACGTTTCAGCCAGTTATCTATCTGCTGAGCGAAGTTATCGCCCACAAACAAGATGAGCAACACACCAAGTGTAGCAAGGAAAGAATTGAGCGCCGTCATTCCCAACCCTACCTTGGTAATATAAATCAGTCCACCGATAACAATCAGGAAGACCAATGCTTTTTTTCTGTCAAAATTCATTTTCATGCTGCAAAGATAACACAATAGGATGAAACTACAAAGAGAAAAAGACAAAAAAAATCGGATGTCTCACGACAACCGATTTTCAAAAACAAACTACTTAAAAACTAATCTACTAAAACAAATCAAAAAAATATCTTTAGCGGCTTAAGCCGTCTTTTTCATTTTTCTACGTTGCAAAGTTACAAAAAAAGCAAATACGCGCCAAGCTTTTTTGCTAAAATTTGCAAGATTTTATAGTAAAAAACATATAAAAAGGGACTACTCTGTAGAGTAGCCCCCATTTTGATATCTTTACATTACATTTATTACATCATACCGCCCATTCCTGGAGCAGCTGCTGGCGCAGCAGGAGCAGGTTCTGGTTTGTCCACCAATACACACTCTGTAGTAAGGAAGAGGCCTGCGATAGAGGCTGCGTTCTCAAGAGCTACGCGCTCAACCTTGGCAGGATCAACGATACCGGCCTGACGCATATCCTCGTAAACATCCTTGCGGGCATTATATCCGAAGTCGCCTTCGCCCTCACGTACCTTATTGACTACTACTGAGCCCTCGCCACCGGCGTTGGCTACTATCTGGCGAAGAGGTTCCTCGATGGCACGCTCTACGATGCGGATACCTGTTGTCTCGTCGGCATTGTCACCCTTCATATCCTTCAATGCCTCAAGAGCACGGATATAAGTTGTACCGCCACCAGCTACGATACCTTCCTCGATAGCTGCACGAGTAGCACAGAGTGCATCGTCAACACGGTCCTTCTTCTCCTTCATCTCAACCTCAGAGTTGGCACCTACATAGAGGACAGCCACACCACCGGCGAGCTTAGCCAAACGCTCCTGAAGTTTCTCCTTGTCGTAAGAAGACTTGGTGTTCTCGATCTCATTCTTGATCTGAGCCACACGGTCCTGAATGTTGGCCTTCTCGCCATGACCATTCACAATAGTGGTATTGTCCTTGTTGACAGTTACCTTGTCGGCAGAACCTAACATATCCAATGTTGCCTGCTCCAACTTCAGACCCTTCTCCTCAGAGATAACCACACCACCTGTCAATACAGCGATATCCTCCAACATAGCCTTACGACGGTCGCCGAAGCCAGGAGCCTTGACAGCACAGATTTTCAAGCCACCACGCAAACGATTGACTACCAAAGTAGTCAGAGCCTCAGAGTCTACGTCCTCAGCGATGACCAACAATGGGCGACCACTCTCGGCAGCAGGCTGAAGGATTGGCAAGAACTCCTTGAGGTTGGAAATCTTCTTATCGTAAAGCAGGATGTATGGATTATCCATCACACACTCCATCTTGTCAGCATCGGTCATGAAGTAACCGCTCAAGTAACCACGGTCGAACTGCATACCTTCTACCACACCGATGTTGGTATCACGGCTCTTGCTCTCCTCAATGGTGATGACACCATCCTTAGAGACCTTGCGCATAGCGTCAGCCAACAGTTTACCGATCTCAGCATCATTATTGGCAGAGACGGTAGCCACCTGCTCTATCTTGTCGTAGTTGTCATCCACCTGCTCTGCATGGTCCTTGATGAAGGCAACGACAGCAGCCACAGCCTTGTCGATACCACGCTTCAAGTCCATAGGATTGGCACCGGCAGTAACGTTCTTCAAGCCCTCAGTAACGATGGCCTGAGTCAGGATGGTAGCTGTTGTTGTACCGTCACCTGCGTCATCACCAGTCTTGCTGGCAACACTCTTAACGAGCTGAGCACCAGTATTCTCAAACTTATCCTCCAATTCCACTTCCTTGGCTACGGTAACACCATCCTTGGTAATCTGAGGAGCACCAAACTTCTTTTCGATTACCACGTTGCGGCCCTTAGGACCAAGAGTTACCTTTACTGCGTTAGCCAACTGATCGACACCCTTCTTCAAGAGGTCGCGAGCATCCATATTGTATTTAATATCTTTAGCCATAATATTTTCTATTTTAATATCAGCAAAAAGTTTTTTTACCTTTTTACTTTTTTACCTTTTTACTTTTAAAAAGCCTTTTTACTTTTTTACTTTTAAGACTACTCTTCCACCACAGCGAGAACATCGCTCTGGCGCATCATCATATATTTAGTACCATCAAACTCGATCTCGGTACCGGCATACTTGCCATAAAGAACGGTATCACCCTCTTTGAGAATCATCTCCTCATCCTTGATTCCCTTTCCTGTGGCAACAACCTTACCACGCTGTGGTTTTTCCTTTGCTGTATCAGGAATAATGATTCCACCTACTTTTTCCTCGGCTGGTGCAGGAAGTACCAGCACTCTGTCTGCTAATGGTTTAATGTTCATGATTCTATATTTTTTAATTGTTATTTTGTTGTTTGATGGCAAAAACCCTGCAAGAGTCTTTGCCTTGTCGATTTCGACTTATGCCAAAAACGTGCCAAAGAAACAAAAAGCAGACGAAACTGACAAAATTGTCAGTCACGTCTGCCAAAAGGGGTTCATCATGATGCCTGGCGCAGGCAAGCATCATGTTGTTTATTCCTTTTCGGATATTGCCTCGTAGATGATTTCCGCCATCTTCACAGCTCCCTTTCCATTGGGATGAATGCCATCGTCGAGCATCAGGTCGGCAAAGGTGTACTTCGAATGCAAGTCGATAAACCCGCACTTATTCTTCTTTGCCACCTTCTTGATGACAGGGATTTCACCGTTTACTATCACACTGTCGTTAATGGTCCATGAGGGCTTGAAGGCAGGAATAGGCGAACAGAGATAAATCTTTGGCTTAGAGGGCAGTGCCTTGAGCGAATCGACCATCGTCTGTAAATCCTTTCCAAACTCGGCCTTGTGTACCCAGTTGTGGGTCTTACTGTCATTGGTGCCCAACTTGATGACAACGATATTAGGCTGGAAAGCCAAGGCGTCGCGCCAGCCCATCTCTTTCATATAGGGCACGTCCCCCTTACATAATAAGGTACGCGCGCTGAGACCATAGTTCTTCACCTCATATCCATCGCCCAACTTATTTTGCAAGATGGCAGGATAACCTTTCTGTGTAGCCATATCGATACCGGAACCATCGGTAATGGAGTTGCCGATACATGCCACACGTATGGCGTCCTTACGAGGCGCCTTGAAGCTGTCGAGCCAACGGGTAAGGTCGCTCAACATCTGATCGTGATAGGCCCAAGTGCTGCGGAAACCGAAACCATGTCCGCCTGTAGGATAAATGCACATGGAACACTCGTTTCCTACCTGACGCATATGGGAATAATAGGCCACGCCATTGGTTACAGGAGGAACAGCCCCATCATCGTTGGCCAAGAGGATGATAGCACGAGGTGTGAGATGACGGCGAACCTGTTTCTCGGTTGAGTAGTGGTCTACGAGTTTCTCGTCCTTCACTCCCTCTTCGCCCAAAAGATTATAGCTGGAGCCCCCATGTCCCTTCTTTGGTTTCATCGAGATGACAGGATAGAACAAGATGGAGAAGTTGGGGCGAGCATCGTATTCTGCCAGAGTACTGACGGAAGAAGCCAGATGACCTCCAGCCGAGAATCCCATAATACCCACATCCTCACGGTTGATGTTCCAGACAGAGGCGCTGTCGCGCACGGTGCGCATCGCCTTGCAGGCATCTTCCATGGGCACAGTATGTCTGCCATGCGGCATACGGTATTTCAGCACAAAAAAAGCTATGCCCTGCTTGTTGAAATACTCAGCCCAGTCGTATCCCTCATGATTGAGGGCCAGATGAGAATAGCCTCCACCAGGACAGTCGACGACAGCTCTGCCCGAAGGGTTTTGGGGCAAATAGCAGGTCAGATTACTCTCACCGTCAGCCGTGAGGTTGAGTACGAACTTTTTAGCTGTCGACTGGGCTGACAAGGCAAGCACAGCCATCAAACAGGCCATAGACAATAAAATCTTCTTCATAATTACATTTTTAGGTTGATGTGTTTGTTTTTATTAAAAAGCCAGTTGGGCTTGTCTAATTCCCCAACTGGCAAAATCGTTTTCTGTCTTTTAATCAAAGAAACCAGGCTGATGATACTCGATGCCCAGCTCACGGTCTACAGTGGCAAGAATACCCTGCACCTGTCCCATGGCGAACATACGTCCCAAGAAACTGTAACCGGCATTATAACCACGGTTCTCGTCGCCGAGCATACACATACCATGGTCTACGCGCATAGGCAGGTTGGGATTCACCTTCTCGAAGATGCGTGCCAACTCTATGAGGTCAGCACGTCCACCCAGATGACTTGCCTCAGTAAAGTCGCCATTCTCGAAGATATGGCAAGAGCGCATGTGCACGAACCATGTACGGTCGGCATACTTACGAGCCAACTCTACCACATTATTGTGACTGCCAGCCGATAGAGAGCCTGCACAGAAGGTAAGACCATTGTGCTTGTTGTCGACAGCCTTGAGGAACCAGTTGATATCCTCATCGCAAGTCACGATACGTGGCAAGCCGAGGATTGGGAATGGAGGATCGTCAGGGTGAACACACATATACATGTCGCACTCCTCGCAAGTAGGCATGATGGCATTGAGGAAGTAGCGCATGTTCTCACGCAACTGCTCCTTTGAGATTCCCTTATACAGATCGAGCAACTGACGGAACAACTCTACCGGATGTTCGTCGTCCTCTTTGATATTTCCACTCACGAAGCCCTGAGTCTTCACGATAATGTTCTCCACCAGCTTATGATCGTCCTCAGGAGTCATCTTGTTCTTCAGTTCTTCCACCTCCTTCAGGATGTCACGGCCCATGGCCTGACCCTTTGCCTGCCAGTCGGCCTCAGCGCCCTCGCGCTTCAAGATATGAATATCGAAGTAAGCAAACTGTGGGAACGAGAAGTACAAGTTGGTACTGCCGTTGGGGTTGTCGTGGAACAAGTCGGTACGTGCCCAGTCAAGCACAGGCATGAAGTTGTAGCAGATGGTATGAATACCCTCGTGCGAGAGGTTTCTCAGACTTTCCTTATATCGCTCTATCTGCTCATCTCTGTCGGCACCGGCATACTTGATGCTCTCTACCACAGGCAGAGACTCTACCACACTCCATCTCATTCCGTAACTTTCGATGTACTCCTTCAGGTCGCGGATCTTCTCGCGGGTCCACACCTCACCATTAGGTACATCGTGCAAGGCTGTAACTATGCCTTCCACACCAATTTCTTTCAACATGGCTAAGGTAATCTTGTCGTTCTTACCAAACCATCTCCACGTTCTTTCCATAATGTTTGTTGATTCAGTTAATTGTTATTTGTTTTGAATAGTTTTTAATAAATTCTCATCATAGGTTTCTGCGGGAGCAAAGGAATGTTTGCTTTCATATTGCTGAGATGCGGCAATCTTCTGCAAAGATGTCGCAAATCGAATGCAGAATATCAAGCTTGCTTGAATATTATGCTGAGATGCAGCAATCTTCTGCAAAGATAAGCATTTTATCCGAATACAAGATGTTATTTCGTCTAAATTATTGCTTTTTAGCACAAATAAGTTTGGTAATTGTAGCTTTTTTGCTAAATTTGCACAATAAACAAACAATCAACATAAATTCAGCGCATTATGAAACAGTTTTTCAAGAGCGTGGCAGCCACCGTTGTGGGCATTTTCGCCTTTGGTATTATCATGGGCATCTTTACCTTCATCAGCCTGATAGGCATGCTGATGAGTGGCGACAAACCTTCGTTGCGTGACAATTCTGTCATGGTCATGAAGCTGCAAGGCACCATCAACGAGCAGGGACAGGAGGACGTGATGGGACAAATCACGGGCAACTCTTTCAATCAGTTAGGGCTGAACGAGATTCTCTCTGCCATCAAGAAGGCTAAGAACGAGGACAAGATAAAAGGCATCTACTTAGAACCAGGCGCACTCATCACCGACTATGCCACCTTACAGGAAATACGCAAGGCACTCGAGGATTTCAAGAAGAGCGGCAAGTGGATCATCGCCTATGGCGACGCCATGACGCAAGGATGCTATTACCTCGCCTCTGTGGCCAACAAACTGTACATCAATCCTGAAGGATCGGTCGACTGGCACGGACTGGCTTCTCAGCCCATGTTCCTGAAAGACCTCTACGCCAAGTTTGGCGTCAAGTACACGGTAGTGAAGGTGGGAAAATTCAAGAGTTTCACCGAACAATATACTGAAGACAAGATGAGCGATGCCAACCGCGAGCAGGTTTCACGCTACATCAACGGATTGTGGCAGCAGATGCTTAGCGACGTGTCCAAGAGCCGTGGTATCAACAAAGACTCGCTCAACCATTATGCCGACGGCTTCGTGGCCTTCGAAGACAGCAAACTGCTGAAGACGCACAAGATGGTGGACGGTTTCTGCTATTACGACGAGATAAAGAACATCGTGAAGAAGCAGCTTGGCATCAAGGACACCAAACGCATCCGACAGGCAAGCATGAGCGAGGTGAATGCTGCCGTAGAGGACAAATACGACGGAAGCACCATCGCCGTCTACTACTGCCAGGGAGGCATTACCAGCCAGGCTACAACAAGTCTGTGGGGTGGCGAACAGCAGATTGTGAGCAGCAACGTGATTTCCGACCTGAACGACCTTGCCAAAGACGAGGACGTAAAGGCTGTAGTTATCAGAATCAATTCGGGAGGCGGCGACGCCTATGCCTCCGAACAGATATGGAGAGCTGTGAGCCAGCTCAACAAGAAGAAACCCGTGGTGGTTTCGATGGGCGGAATGGCTGCATCGGGAGCATACTATATGAGCATGGGCGCACGCTACATCATGGCTCAGCCTACTACTCTGACTGGAAGCATCGGCATCTTCGGAGCCTTCCCCGACATGAGCGGACTCATCACTCAGAAACTGGGAGTCAAGTTCGACGAGGTGAAGACCAACCGCAACAGCGGCTATCAGGGAGCTTTGATGGTCCGCCCATTCACTCCCGAAGAGCTGAGCTACCTGCAGGCATACGTCAACCGTGGCTACACGCTTTTCCGCAAACGTGTGGCTGACGGCAGAAAGATGTCTGTCGACGAGGTGGAGAAGATAGCGCAAGGACGAGTTTGGCTCGGTTCGGATGCCAAGAACATCAAGCTGGTCGACGGCTTGGGCGGACTGGACGATGCTGTAGCCAAGGCTGCCCAGTTGGCTAAGGTCAAGGATTATCACACCGATGAATATCCATTGCCAGCCAGCTGGATGGATCAGTTGCTCAACAATGTAGAAACAGGAAGCGGCAACTATCTCGACGAGCAGTTGCGCCTCACCTTGGGCGACATGTACACACCATTCATGTGGTTGCGCCACATCAACGAGCACGAGCCCGTACAGGCTTCGTTGCCCTACGTACTCAACATCAGATAACAACCGCCCATATATAATAAGGTTTAGGCATCTATTGTGACCAGGCGCGGTCATCTATTATGACCAAGTGCAGTCATCTATTGTGACAAGATGTACCTATATATAATAAGGTGAAAATAATAAAAATGAGAACAGAAGGAGATCTTATCAAGATAAACGAATGGCTCACCCCGCTGAGCTGGCTATACGGTATGGCAGTCCGCCTTCGCAACTGGCTCTTCGATGTAGGCATCAAGCGAAGCAAGACTTTCAGCCTGCCCGTCATATCCGTAGGCAACATCACGGTAGGCGGGTCGGGTAAGACTCCGCATGTGGAATACCTCATCCGCTTGTTGCACGACAAGATGAAGATTGCCGTACTCTCACGTGGATACAAGCGCAAAAGCAGCGGTTATGTATTGGCAACCGAGGAAACCACGATGCCCGAGATAGGCGACGAGCCTTTCCAGATGCACCAGAAGTTCCCCGACATCTATGTGGCAGTAGACGCCAAGCGAGTCAGAGGAATAGAGCGACTGCAGTCTGACGAAGAGACAAAGGATGTGGATGTGGTATTGCTCGACGATGCCTTCCAGCACAGATATGTGAAACCGGGCATCAACATCCTCTTGGTGGACTACCATCGACTCATCATCTACGACAAGATGCTGCCGGCAGGAAGACTACGCGAGCCATTAAGCGGAAAGAACCGTGCCGACATCGTCATCGTGACCAAGTGTCCTAAAGACCTTCGTCCCATGGAGTTCCGTGTGCTCACCAAAGCCATGAGTCTCTATCCTTTCCAGAAGCTCTACTTCACGTGTATCGACTACGACGATGCCAAGGGCCTCTTCTGCGACAAGACACTCCCACTCCATGAGCTGAAGCAGCAGCACGTCATGCTCCTCACAGGCATCGCATCGCCCAAACAGATGGAGCACGACCTCAAGCCCCATGTAGGCGACATCAGAAGCCTGTCGTTTGGCGACCATCATCAGTTCAAGCCACGCGACATTGAACTCATCAACGACACCTTCGAGTCGATGCCCGAGCCACGCATCATCATCACGACAGAGAAGGATGCCGTGCGACTGAAGGAAGCCGAAGGACTGAGCGAACCCGTAAGACAAAGCATCTATGCGCTGCCCATCAAGGTAAGCTTCATGCTCGATCAAGAAGAAAACTTTAACGAAAAAATCATAAGCTATGTACGAAAAAATTCAAGAAACAGCATCCTGGCTAAAAGAAAGGATGACCACAAGTCCAAAGACCGCCATCATTCTGGGAACGGGACTCGGACAATTAGCTTCAGAAATAACTGACAGCTACGCTTTTCCATATAGTGAGATACCCAACTTCCCTGTCTCAACCGTAGAAGGCCATGCCGGCAAACTGATCTTCGGCAAGCTGGGCGGCAAGGACATCATGGCGATGGAGGGACGTTTCCACTTCTATGAGGGCTACAACATGAAAGAGGTGACATTCCCCGAGCGTGTGATGTACGAGCTGGGCATCGAGACCCTCTTCGTCAGCAACGCCTCTGGTGGCATGAACGAAACCTTCCAGATAGGCGACCTGATGGTGATCGACGACCATATCAACTTCTTCCCCGAGCATCCGCTTCGTGGCAAGAACTTCCCCACAGGTCCTCGATTCCCCGACATGCACGAGGCTTACGACAAGAGTCTGCGCGACTTGGCTGACAGCATAGCCCAGGAGAAGGGCATCAACCTGAAGCACGGAGTATACGTAGGCGTACAGGGTCCTACCTTCGAGACTCCTGCCGAGTATCGCATGTACCGACTGTTGGGAGGCGACGCTGTAGGCATGAGTACCGTACCCGAGGTCATCGTGGCTCGCCATAGTGGCATCAAGGTATTCGGCATCAGCATCATCACCGACCTGGGAGGCTTCGACGTACCGGTAGAAGTCCGCCACGAGGAGGTTCAGAAAGCTGCCAACGCCGCACAGCCTAAGATGACAGAGATCATGCGCGAGATGATTCGCCGGTCTTAACAACTTCAGAACTTGCTAAATTCAAATTCTTATAACAAATTGGACATTGCAAAATTGGGTGAGTTTGGTCTTATCGACCATCTCACAAAAGGACACGAAAACAAAAATGCTTCTACTGTTTATGGCGTAGGAGACGATTGCGCCGTGATGCACTATCCCGACAAGGAAGTTCTCGTCACGACCGACATGCTGATGGAGGGAGTACACTTCGACCTGACCTACATCGACCTGCAGCACTTGGGATACAAGAGTGCCATGGTCAACATCAGCGACATCTTCGCCATGAACGGTACACCACGGCAAATGACAGTAAGCATCGCCCTGAGCAAGCGTTTCTCGGTAGAGGACATGGACGAATTCTACAAGGGCTTGCGCATGGCATGCGATAAGTTTGGCGTAGACATTGTCGGAGGCGACACAACCTCATCGCTTACTGGACTTGCTATCAGCATCACCTGCATTGGCGAGGCTGCAAAAGAAGACATTGTCTACCGACATGGAGCCAAAGACACCGACATCATCTGTGTGTCGGGTGATTTGGGCGGAGCCTATATGGGTCTGCAGCTTCTGGAACGTGAGAAAGCCGTATATTATGGACAGGTGGAAGACATCCGCAAGAAGATGGCACAAGCCAAGGCTGCCGGCGAGACTCAGAAGTTAGCTGCACTCAACCAGGAGTTGGCAGGCATGCGTAACTTCCAGCCCGACTTCTCGGGCAAGGAATATCTGCTGCAACGCCAGCTGCAGCCAGAGGCAAGAGGTGACATCATAGCCCAGTTGCGCGAGGCAGGCATACGACCTACAGCCATGATGGACGTGAGCGACGGACTGAGCAGCGAGTTGATGCACATCTGTCAGCAGAGTCATTGCGGTTGCCGCATCTACGAGAAGAACATCCCTATCGACTACCAGACGGCAGTCATGGCAGAGGAATTCAACATGAACCTCACCACCTGCGCCATGAATGGAGGCGAGGACTACGAATTGCTCTTCACCGTACCTATCGGCGACCATGCCAAAATCGAAGAGATGGAAGGCATCAAGCAGATAGGCTACATCACACAGGAATCCCTCGGCAGAATGCTCATCACACGAGATGGACAGGAGTTCGAACTCAAAGCCCAGGGGTGGAACCCGCTGAAAGACTGAGTCTGCCGACATCCTCGTGGACTATTCTTTAGTTAATAAACATTAAGCAAGAGAAAATATCTTCTTTTCTCTTGCTCAATCAAAGAAAATATTGTACCTTTGCAACCGCAAAATAAAACGATGGTGCCATAGCTCAGTTGGTAGAGCAAAGGACTGAAAATCCTTGTGTCCCCGGTTCGATTCCTGGTGGTACCACTCCTCCTTTCATTTGGCGGTTTCTGACTTCGGTTAGAGCCGCCTTTTTTTATAATGAAGAATCAGGAAACAAACAAAACAAACTATATTCAAACAACTAAACATTTTAAAGATTATGAAGAAAATCATCATCTCTTTACTGGCACTTCTCGCTGTTACAGCCGTACAAGCCAACAACGATTATGCCAAGTATTACCAAAACCTGCCTGTACAGATGCCACAACCCACCCTGCCCACCATACCGGATAATCAGGTGAGCATCCTCGACTGCGGTGGAAAGGGCGACGGACTGACTCTCAACACAGAGGCTTTCGCCAAAGCCATCAGCCAGCTCAACAAACAGGGCGGCGGTCATCTGAATGTACCTGCAGGAATCTATCTTACAGGACTCATCTCACTCAAGGACAACATCGACCTGCACCTCGAGAAGAACGCCATCATCGTGTTCTCCGAGGATAAGAACGACCTAATCAAGATCGACAAAACTACAGGTGCCAAGGAACTGAGAGCCGCAACAGCCATCACAGCCAGCAAGCGCAAGAACATATCTATCACAGGTGAAGGCACCATCGACGGAAACGGAGAATGGTGGCGAGCTGTAAAACGCGGCAAGGTTAGCGACGTGGAGTGGAAACAGTTCCAGGAAATGGGAGGTAGTGTCTCTGCCAAGGGCGACCTTTGGTATCCATTCAATCTGAAACACCAGCCCAATGTGGCTTCCACGATGGAGGAGCAGGAGAAATACCGCAACCACATGATCCGCTTCACCGACTGTCAGAACGTTCTCGTACAGGGTGTCACCCTGCTCAACTCTCCTCGTTTCCACATCATCCCTACCCGTTGCCAGAATGTCATCATCGACGGCATCACCGTGAAATGTCCTTGGAATGCCCAGAACGGCGATGCCATCGACATCTCAAGCTGTAAGGATGTACTCATCGTCAACAACGTCATTGATGCGGGCGACGACGGTATCTGCATGAAGGGAGGAGCTGGCGAAAGCGGTGTCAAGGCAGGTCCTTGCGAGAATATCAACATTCAGGACAACACCGTATATCACGCTCATGGCGGTTTCGTCATTGGAAGCGAGTTCTCTGGCGGTATGAAGAACATCCTGGTACGCAACAACACCTTCCAGGGCACAGACGCAGGACTTCGTTTCAAGAGTGCTGTCAAGCGAGGCGGAAAGACAGAGAACATCTTCATCGACCATATCTATATGACCGACATCACAGGCGACGCCATCACTTTCGAGACCACTTACTGGGACAACCACGTAGGTGCCAAGCAGCCTAAGGAGGCTGTCCAGAAAGCTGAGTTCGTACCCAACTTCCAGGACATCCATATCAGCAACGTTTATGTAAGAGGTTGTAAAAACGGAATCGTGGCACATGGACAGGAAGGTATGATCCACGACATCACCATCAAAGACTGCAACATCTTCTACAATAAGCAGGCACAAGACATCGACAAGGCTTGCAAGATTCAGGTAGAGAATGTCAACTTCAGTACCTTCGCCAAGTAAAGCAAACGACTACTTCACTACGGTTAGTATCTGATTACATACCGTAAAGTGAATATCCATACCCTCATAAGGCATTCCATATACCTTATGAGGGTCTTTTTGATAATGCGGGCGAGGGTCTTGCGCCAGCACCTCTTTCAAAATCCCAATCTTTTCTTCAGTCATTCCCTGAGACAGCAGAAAGTTTTTTACTGTATCAGATATTTCTACCTGCAACTTATTCCACTTGCGTTCATCCACAAAGCCACTGCGGGCCTCAGGATGACAGTCGGCATACACCACATAGGGCTTGATGTCATAAATAGGAGTACCGTCCATCAGGTCGGCACCCTTCACATGAATTACAGGACCGCGGCTACTCTCCCACTCCACATGCGACAGACGCACAGAAGACAATCCGATGTTGTTGGGACGAAACGGACTGCGGGTGGCAAAGACACCCACCTTCTCGTTGCCGCCCAATACCGGAGGACGAACCACCGGACTCTTGGCTGCATGCCTGTTGGCAGAAAACTCCCATATCAGCCACAGATAGTCAAAACCCTCTATGCCACGAAGCGCATCTGCGTTGCGGTATTCGGGCTCAAAGACGATCTCTCCCTCCAACTCTGCCACCAGTCCAGCCTGCTTGGGAACACCAAACTTACTCTTGAAAGGTGAGCGAAAATGTGCTATTGGTTTTATTTCCATATTTTCTAATTTGCGCCAAAATTACACAATTAAATCCATTTGGAAAAGAAATAAAAAGAAAAAATTTGGTATTCCATGCTTTTTAATGTACCTTTGCATGCAAAACAATCAAATCCATCAAGAAATGAAAATCCAGAAACCGCAATATGAGATTTGGGAACAAATCGCAGGAGAAGCCGGCATCTATAAGCAGATAGAGCGTGCCGGAAGAGTATGCTACAAGAGTGAAGACCATACAACAGACGATTCTGCCAGACCATTCGTTGAACGAATGATTCAGAGCGAGCACTTCGCCATGCTCGAACATGGCACCGTCTATCTCGTGTGCAATCATGGCGAGCTGCCACTTTATCTCACCAACAAGTTCTCCCGTTGCCATACCGTCGAGGGCAAGGATTACATCACAACCAACATGCGCGTTCTTGCCGAGAACAAGTCACTCTCCGACCTGAAGTATCTCAGCAACTACGTGGCTGGCAGACATGAGCTGCGCATCACCGTGCATTTCACCACCCAGATTTCCATCACCCGCGAATACAATCGCCATCGTGCCAACTCCATGGCCGAGCAGAGCACACGCTACTGCAACTACACCAAGAACAAGTTTGGCAACGAGATAACCATCAACCTGCCAGAGTGGGTTTCCAATCAAGCCGACTTCGATGACGCAACTGCTGAAGTATCGCCCGAAACATTCTCTTCACTCTGCCAGGAAGTAGCCGAAGGCAAGTCACAGCAATGGAGCAAACTGCAGTATTGGCTCTTTGCCAACCTCGCCGCAGAGTATTCATATATGAATATGATCAATGCCGGTTGCAAACCACAGGAGGCACGAGCCATCCTGCCACTCGACTGCAACACCGAACTCGTGCATACAGCTTTCATCAGCGACTGGCGTCATTTCTTCGATCTTCGTGCTCTTGGCACCACGGGAGCCCCCCACCCTGATGCCAAACTTTTGGCCTATCCTCTCATGCTGGAGTTTCAGGAAAAGGGATATTTAGATGAAAAATAAACAAAACAACTGCCAAAAAGATAAGATTTTCGGAATATCTGACATCATGTATCAAAGAATTACTTATCTTTGCAGTGTGTTTTTCATAGTATTAGATTTAAGGTTATCAAGGTTGGGGGCTACGGCGGTAGCCCCGTTTTTGTATAAACAGCCCTATAAACAGCCCTACAAGCATACGTAAAACCACTTTTTTAAAGAAAAATCAAAAAAAGTTTCATAAATATTTGGCAGAAAGAAAAAATAGTCGTACCTTTGCAACCGCTTAAGAAAACCAAGTTGGTCATCTTGCAAGGAGAGATGGTAGAGTGGTCGATTACAACGGTCTTGAAAACCGTCGTACCGAGAGGTACCGGGGGTTCGAATCCCTCTCTCTCCGCAAAGTCCTGTAAGTCGAAAGATTTACAGGACTTTTATTTAATGGTCTATTTTCTTAAATGAGCCCAAATCTGATTGGGAAAAAACTTATGATGATGGAGGAAAGTTCTTTGGTTGGTAATTATGCATCAAAATATACTTTTTGTTTATTTCAAAGCATTTTTTCTAACTCATTTCTTGCAAGGAAGGATAAAAACATCTATCTTTGCAGTTAGATATTTAGCTTTGCAATAAACTATGGATATATTATACGGAACAAAAATAAACCAATTGCTTGCCAATACCGCACCGACAGGACTGTTGTTTGCTGACTGGCTAAAGAAGAAAGGATATTCTGTCCAACTGCAAAAGAAATACAGGGACTCTGGATGGCTGACAGCAATATGCAAAGGTGTGATGTGTCGCACTGGTGCCCGTTTGAATGCTTATGATGCCATAGCGTCATATAACAAACAGATGGGTGGCACCCTCAGAGTGGCTGCAATGTCTGCTTTGGAATATACGGGGTTCAACCATTATGTACCAATGGGAAAACCTGTTCTGATGGTGGCAGCACCAACGTTCAAGACACCATTGTGGATGCAAAGTGATGTCTATGACGCTACCTTCCGGGTGTTTCACACAAATGCCTTCTCGTATACAGAGACAATAGAAAGAGTTACGGACAGTGGCACGTTATATGTTTCTTCTCCAGAACAAGCGTTCTTGGAGTGTCTAATCTTGGCTCCAAAGTCATACAGCTACATGGATCTGTACTATGTTATGGAGCAACTGACCACCCTACGTTCTGATGTTGTACAGCACTTGTTGGAAACTTTGGACAACAACAGAGTAAAGAGGATGTTTCTGTATATGGCTGAAAAGGCAGGTCATTTTTGGTTCGAAGAACTGCATCCCGAAAAGATAGATGTCGGGACTGGGAAAATCCAAGCTGCTACCAATGGTACATTTAATCGTAAATATAACATGACTATTCCAAAAGATTTAGAAGAATATGAGGGATAAGTACAAGAAGCAGGTCGCATTATTGATAAGAATTATGCCGTCTGTATATCGTATCAAGGAATTTGCCGTGCATGGTGGAACAGCCATTAATCTGTTCCATAAGAATTTGCCACGGTATTCAGTGGATATAGACCTTACCTATATTCCCATTCAAGATAGGACTACAAGTTTATGTACTATCAATGAAAGACTGCTTGAAGTCAAGAGGAACGTGGAAAGAACGATACCAGGGATTGTGGTCGTTCCCAAACCGAATGTATGGAAACTCCTATGCACATTAGGAGATGCAACCGTCAAGATAGAAGTGAATGGTACGAAACGAGGCATCATTGGTGATACAGTGGATATGTCATTGTGTGCCAAAGCCAAGGATGAGTTCAATATGGGCTGTAAGGCTCGAACTGTCTCTTTCACCCAATTATATGGCGGAAAAATCACTGCAGCTTTGAGTAGACAGCATCCTCGTGACCTGTTTGACTGTAAGTATATGGACATTAGCTCTTTTGAGGATGTTAAAGATGGCTTTATGCTGTGCCTCTTAGGAAGTGACAAACCTATCATCGAGTCATTGCAGCCCAATGAGATAGACCAAACGGATGCTTTGGAGAAACAGTTTGAGGGTATGTCAGACATAGCCTTTAGTTACGAGGACTATAAGCAAGCAAGATTGCAGTTGGTCAAATTGGTTCAAGAAGGCATGACCAAGGCAGACAAGGATTTCTTGCTTTCTTTTGAGGAAGGCTGCCCTGATTGGAGTCTGTGTAGTGCCGGTGATTTGTCCAAATATCCTTCTGTACAATGGAAATTGCTCAATATCAGAAATCTGAAGGAGCATAACATTCAAAAACATGAGCAGGGAATTAAAAAGTTGAAAGACTTCTTGTTTCCCAAATAGATAGAGTCATCCCCAAGGAAGCCTTGTAGCTTACTTGCAAAGTTAGTGTTAAACACGAGGAATTTATCTTTATTCTAATTGTTTTATACTAATTTTGTACCAATAATAGGATATAACGCTACATTGTGCTAAAGACGGCACTTGAATATCAACGAGTTACAGAAGATGGTAGAGTGGTATAAAATCCCTCTCTCTCCGCACAGAGTCCTGTAAATCGCAAGATTTACGGGACTTTTCTTTTTTGTACTTTTAAGTAGTCCCCCCTTACCACCATATAAAGCGGTAAGTTATGTGGCATTTACGATGATATAAGAACTACTGCAAAAATAGTCGCATCATACGACTATTTTTGCAGTGATTTCATTCTGTTCTTTTATTTCAAACCAAGAACTCTACGGATTACCACATTTCTATTCGTTTATTTTGTGTAAATACACGTTATTAACGACTACAAAGTTAGTCTTATTCCTTTTTCTTGCAAATTCATATCTTTTACCGAATAAAATGTGTTTCTTGCCGTCCGCTGTACTATCACTGGGCGCTTCCGTGTATGCCACAACAAGCGTATAACAAGGAATAAGGTGTTCCGTGATTATGCAGAAAGAGGTAAAAGCACCATGGGATGGTATTTCGGTTTCAAGTTACACCTAATATGCAATGAGAGAGGTGAACTGCTTAACTTTATCCCAAATCCTAATGACCGATTTGGGTTGTCTTGAAGGAATCACCGATATGGTCGGGAGCATTCAGGAGTTTCTTCAAAGACAATTGTCACAAAATTATAATAAATTCGGGACAAAGCAATGCTTTTGCACCAAAAAGTTACTAATTTTAATGCCGATTTAACGCATGAGAGGCTAAAAATAACTACTCAGCACCCCTATTGAAAATAGAAAGGCCTTGAAATATGAAAGCGGCTTCGATAGTCAATAAAGCCTATTGCGTAGAGCAATTAAAGCGGCTTCGTAAGCAGTTGAAGCCTATTGTATTATTCTGATAGAAACTATAAAAAAATATAGTTGACTACTTTATTAATAATACACGTTGACTCACAGTATTAACGTAACAACTCATGACAATATGGGTGTTGACTAATCCAAAGTGTTCATTCTGTTGGCAAAAAACTATAAAAAAGCGTTCACATTTCGGACTTTTGGTGCACCAAGGGTTCACCGTTTCACGCCTTTTGTGACGTTTTTGTGAATACCTGTGAAGGGTGGGTTCACGCCCTGAATCCCCTCTGTTTATCGGGCTTCCGACGCTGATGTGAAGGGTGAACCCTCGTTTCTTGCTTTCACACGCATACGCGAAAGAAAATAAATAAAGAAAGAAAACAGCAGTATGGGTAATGCCCTAAAAACATATAAAAGAATATATATATATATTATAATAGACGTTCACAACTTCACAAAATGGTCTCAAGCCCGATAAGTTATTCAGGCCAGCCAATGACTTACAGAGATTTCCCGGTAAGTCATTGAGACATCTCAGTGACTTACTGGGATATGCTAACTATTAAACCGAGGTTTCGTCCCTTCAGCCCGTACTTAAACTACTTGCGAAACTTGAGTAACTTCTAAACTTGCTAAACATCAATAACCAATAAATAGGCGTATAAATACCTGAAAGCATGACAATAAGAAAAAAAGGCATATCGCAAGAACCAAAAGCAAATTACACGCAAACGATTACGTAGAAAATCTAATTTTAGACAAAATGGATTCATTCCTATTTAACATATTTTTCGTATCTTTGCAGCCGAAAAGAAAGTGCAATCGATTGCACAAAAAAATCATCGTATAAGTTCTCGACAGCACCCGCTCTATATGGATGTTTAAAACAGACTACCATCAAAAACAACTAAAGAAAACAATCAGCGGTGCATAAACTTACCGTAAAGTATGAGATATTTAAAACAGCTAAATAAGCACAAGAACAATAAAACTAAAAGTGAAATGAAACACAAAACACTGACATTCCGCTTCCTCGACATGAGCCGAGGCGGTTTCGCTCGCCTGTTTCTTCTTCTTTTACTCCCTTGCCTCAGCGTCATTGGAGTGAAAGCGGCAAATAACGATGGGGGGGTAAAATTCAATTCCGGTGTCCGCTATTCGCAGTGGGCGATTAATTCACGTGCAAATGATTTCTATGCCAATACCACTCCTTTTGGCTTAGCAACCTACAAAGCAGACGGAACACCAAACAAGCAAAGAAAAGATACCAAGAACAAGCTCGACTATGTTCCTGGTCTTGTTGCTAAATCAATGATTGAAGCTGCTGATTATTATCAAGGCTTCGATTGGTCTAAGCCATGGTTCTTGAGTGTTAAGGAATATGGTGACACATATTACAAAAATGTCCCTAATGGAGGTGGCAGCCTTGATGACCTCAATGCCGTAAAGCTCTATATTGGTCTGTATAACAATACCAATGCAACAGATGCAGATAAGAGCAACTACAAGAAGGCTATTGGCTTAGCACAGGAAGGACTCATAGAACATAACACTAATAATTCTATTCAGTCAGGAACTCTTGCAGAGAAAGCTGGCTACACTGTTTTAGGCGGCTGGTTCCATAAAACAGCTTACAACAACCAGATGTGGCTTGACGGTGCCTATATGGGTAGCGCACTCTTGGCTCAGATTGTCAACTTCAATGGCACAGGAAGTAATGTGTTCGGAAGCCCAACTGAAGACTGGGATATGGTAACCAAACAGTTAAACATTGTTTGGAATATGTGCTGGAACGCTAAAGACAAACTGATGTATCATGCTTTCGAGGCAAATGCAGGAACAAAAGAATCAAACTCTCATGCTGACACATGGGCTGGCTTGAATGGAACAACTAAGCCTTATACATTCCACTCTGCAGCCTACTGGGGCAGAGCCAATGCATGGTATCTCATGGCTTTGGTAGATGTATTGGAAGCCATGAAGAATGCTGGTCAAGAGAATACAACCAATTATACTACTTTGAAGCAGCATCTCGCAGACCTTGCTGATGGTATTGCTGCACGTCAGGATGCAACCACTGGTGGTTGGTATCAGGTGATGGACAAAGATGCTTCCTTCACAGCGTCATCTTACAATAGCAACTGGAGTGGCAAACCTGCAAGCGTAACAAACTATATTGAAACTTCAGCAACAGCCATCTTTGCAGCAGCTTATTTCAAGGCTGTACGTCTTGGAGTTCTCTCAAGTACCACTCAATATGATTATAAAACGATTGCCAAGAATGCTTTCGAGGGTTTGGTAAACAACTACACCTATCTGGATGCTAATGGCGATATGCAGATTTGGGGCAGTTGTCGTTCTGCTGGTTTAGGTGGTGGCACTGGTACTGACTATGCTGCTAAAGGAAAGAAATATCGTGATGGCTCCAATGAGTACTACTTGTTAGGCTATGATGTTCCTATGGTTAAACAGTCTGATAAGATTACCGAGGGCAAGGTTCTCGGTGGCTTCATCATGGCTGCTACAGAGTACGAGCGTGCTTATCAGAATCAGAACCCGAACAGCAAGCAGATTCTGTTTGCCAAGGACTTGGCTCCAAAATATGACTTCACTGCTACTGAAGGAGAACTCGATGCAACTGCATACGGTGATGATAACGTTACCGTTACTTATCAGTGGTATAAGGATAATGCAAAAATCGCAGATGCCACATCTGCTACTTATACTCCAACAGAAAGTGGAAGTTATTACTGCATAGCTACATCTGCTACTAATAGCAGAAGTGCTGGTAGCAATACTATCCAGACAAGTACTACAACTGTAACTACTGCCAATACTGATAATGGTAGCACAGATAATAATAATGGTGGTAGTGAGAATGGAGCAACATCAGGAAATAAACTGTTTGACTACACGATTCCGGCAAGTACAATTTTAAATACAACAGAAACAAGTGTTAGTCCTTATGGTTCAGTATCAGCATCTGCAAATTTTACAACAGATGCGACTAAGGGATTTAAATTTGATAAAGGTGCCACATATCTTAAGATTACTTTAGACAACAATACTCTGCAGGCAGGAGATATTATTACAATAACATCTTATGCTAAAAATACAGGTATGGGTGTTAAGGTATCAGCAGAAGATGGAGGTACTGCTGTTAATTTTGCATTAAGCACTGTAGCAAACGATTTTACAACAAGTTCTTATACAGTAACAAGCAATGATGTACTTAATGGAAAATCTTGCATTTATTTATATAGAAGTGCTGGTAGTACCACTTATCTTAAGTCCATCACCATCATTCGTGCTGCTAAGAAATATAAAGTTTCTGCTACTGCAAAAGATGGTGGCTCTGTAACCATTGCAAATGCTTCAGGTGCAACTGTGACATCTGGTACAGAAGTAGGAGCAAACACTTCTCTTACATTCACCGCAACACCAAACGACGGATATGAGTTCGTAAACTGGACTGATGCAAGCAACATGGAAGTTAGCACAAATGCAACTTATACAACAACTGTATCTGCTGAGATTTCTCTTACTGCCAACTTCAAGGCTAAGACTACAGTTGATCCAACCGAAAGCGGGGTTATCTACGACTTGACAGGCTCTGTTGGTACAACTACTGATGGAACAAACTGCACAATTGCTAATAATGTTATAACGTTTAGCAGCAACTTCAGTGCAAAGGAAGGAAAGTACATCACTATCAAACCAAAGACTGGTGGCTTCAAAGCTGGTGATGTGATTACGCTGAAAGGCTATTGCAATAGCAAGAAGCTTTCTGGTGTGATTATTTATTCTGATGTAAATGGTAGCAGCATCTTTAAGTCAAACATCTTGGCTACATCTGCTGATGGTGGTTCTGAATTTACTTATACCATTGAAAAAGATTGCGATGCACTCTATTTGGGTCGCTACGGCGGTGGTACTACTTGCTTGAAAAGTCTTCAGGTAGAGCGCCCTGCTTCATCTTCAGATAAGACACGACTGACAGCTTCTTTCGAGCGCAATGCTGATGTGGTGGTCAACACAACAACAACCGTGACTTTGCCAACTTTGACTGTTAAAGCTGGAGAGACAACTCTTACTGCAGACAAATACACTGTAGTTTACAAGTCGAATGCAGAGAATGTAGCTACTCTGAGTGATAATAATACCATTACTATTAAGAGCTTAGGTATCGCAACCATCACAGCAACTGTTACTCCAACAGATGCAAACACTTATAAAGGAACTACAGCCACTTATCAGTTGAGCGTAAAGGCTCCTTCTCCACTCAACGTTTCCGTAATGGATGTTACTATCAACACCACAGATGCGGAAGAAGACCAGCCTGTCATCAAGGTTTATGGAGATAATGACAAACTCTTGAAGTTAGGTCAGGACTACACATTGTCTTTTGCTGTTAGTGGAGACAATGTGACTGTTGATAATACGACAGGAAAATTCTCAGTTAGTAAAAATGCTGAAAAAACAGCATTTATTAAGGGAACATCTCTCATTACCGTTACTGCGACTCCAACAGCATCACTTGGAAGCAATTATATTGCAGGTACTCTTCAGTTCTCTTACTCGGTATCAGAAGGTAAGATCAAGCCTGTTTTCTTGGATTCATTCAAGGATATCACCATCAATCTGCACCAAGATGACACAAGCAGAAAGATTATTGTTCCTCTGATTTACAATGGTGAAGATGTAAGCAGTTATTTCAAATACACTTATAAAGTTACTGCGAAAGTTAATGGACAAATTCAGGAATTCACCGAAAATACACTTAACTACACACCAAGTACTGCAGATACATATACTGTTACAGTAAGTGCAACACCTGGACAGAATGGTGAAGACAACTATGGTGACGTCTATGATAGTCCTGATCCTATTTCATTCAATTTGGATATAAAGAGCACGTATCAAGTTATCACCGTTACACCAGATCCAACAAGCATTAAAATGTATGCAGGTACTACACGAGTAGCACCAGATTTGACGGTGGTTACAAATGAAAATGCTACTCTTGCCGATACAGAATACAACACCTCGTGGTTCTCTACATCTCCTGGTGTCGTAAAGGTAGATTCAAAAACAGGAAAGATAGAAGCAGTCAGCGAAGGTACAGCTAACATCCGTGTCGTTGTCACTGGTGAAAACTTAGAAAGCACCACAGCTTTAATTACAATAGATGTTGACGACCCAGCAGTGTATCGAGTTCATGCAAATGAGGAGTATAAGAGCCAGAAAACCATGTGGAATCAGGACGAGAATTTGTCTGTTACTCTTGGTGGATGGTTATTCCCAGGTACAGTGGGTGGTCTTTGGACTACAGAAAAAGAGTCTTTGTCAAGTACTGTAGAGTGGAATTATGATAGCTCGCAGGACAATTATAAATCAAGAAAAGCTCCATGGAAGATTACCGGCTTTGATTATATGGTAAAGGCAGGTGACAAGCAGAAGAATGCTCGCCAGGAGATGGGCTCCAACAGTATGCCAGAAACAACATTGATAAGCAATGTGGATTATACTAAAAAAGACCATATAGTAGATCCAATGTTCAATGTGCCATGTTCTGGTTCCTTCTTAGTATTCCAGCCTAAGACAAATGGTACTGTCGTCGCACATATATATCAAAATGGAGTATTCGATTCAAAGAAGAATAAAAACTCTACAGATTATCAGTACAGACCACAGCGTCGTGTATTCATCATGGATGAAGCTGGTAATTTCGTAAGTTCTGCTGCTCACATCGAATCTACTACAGGTAAGCCGAATGGCAAGAATTATAATTTGAGTGATTATAAATGGGATATGGGTGACAAGCAGTCGCCAACTGTAGAAACAGTGAAGAATCACTTTGGGCTTAAAAGTTTTGAGATGTCAGAAACAGGTTTTAAGAACAATGTATACGAAAACCAACTTGGCCAAGAAATAGCTCCTAATGAAGCTGCAAATAAATATCCCAATTTGAAAGGCTCACGTGGTTGGTCCGTTCTCGCTGATGCACCTGTTACCTATACCTTTAAGGTAAAGGCTGGTAAGACTTACTATCTCTACAACTTCGGTTCGAAGATTGGCTTCTATGGCTTCTCATTCGATGAGGATGAAACAAAGCCTGTTGAAGATGTGGTATCTTACGATGACAATACCACCAATACTATTAAGACAACAGAGGCTGGTCATGTGGCAAAGGTTACAGTTAACCGCAAAATGACAGCAGGAATTTGGACAACTTGTGTTCTTCCTTTCAGTCTCAACAAGCATCAGGTAGATGCCATCTTTGGTAATACATACAGCATTGGCAATGAGAATGGTACCCAGATTCTCTATTTCGACCGTGTTGAGAATGGTAAGGTTTACTTTGTACGTCATGCTTACAATACCATCGTGGCCAACAAACCATTCCTTATCAAGCCAAGCAAGGATGTTGAGAGCATCAGCACTGCTGCAACAGAATATCCTTACGTAACTATCGAGGCAACCAAAAACGAAAATGGAAAACCAAACGACTGGTGTACTGGCAATGGCTATACATGGGCTTCAAGCTACAGCAACGATATGACCGTACAGGCAGGCGATGGCTTCATCAGTAAGGATGGTTTGTTCAAGAACTTCGTTGGAGAGAGTGGTAAACTGAAAGGTTTCCGTGGTTATCTGAAACGTCTCGACAACACACAAACTGGTGCCAAACCTATCATGTTGCAGGTGGTAAGCAGCAGCAACGTAGATGGCGACAATGGTGAGACTACAGGTATCGAAGACTTGATCATTGATGCTGACGGACAGTTGATGCCAGCCAACGGAAAGGTTTACAACATCAACGGACAGTTGGTTAGCGAGGATGCCAACAGCTTCCAGTCGCTGCCAAGTGGTATCTATATTATTAATGGTAAGAAGTATATCAAATAAAAACATTTGAAGCAATGAATAAAAAAGTATATATACAGCCACAGATCTGGACAGTATCTACTTACGCTGAATGTTCTGCTCCCCTTATTACCGGCTCTACAAGAACGGAAGACTATACTGGTGGAGGCGAAGGCGGCATACAAAACGGAGGACCAGGAAATGATTTGGGCTCCAAGGAGCACTTTAACGACTTTGATTCCTGGGATTCTTGGGATTAAGAACTACCAATAATAGAAACAAGAACAACGAGGGAGCAACCTAACAGGGTTCGCTCCCTTGTTTTTTGCAGTTGAAATTTGGGTAACATTCAAAAAATTCGTAACTTTGCCGCCTGAAAATAAGAACAACATGATATATCCAGATAATTTTGAACAAAAGATAGGATTCAACGAGATTCGAAACCTGTTGCGTGAGCGATGCCTCTCCACCCTGGGCAAGGAACAGGTAGAGAAGATGCACTTCAGCTCTGATGCCGACGAGGTGAACGAATGGCTGTTGCAGACCCGAGAGTTTCGCAGACTCATGGAGGAGGTGGAAGACTTCCCCCTGCAATACTTCTACGATGTGAGAGAGTCGATTGTACGCATCCGCGTGGAGAACACCCACTTGGAGGAAGACGAACTCTTCGACCTTCGCCGCTCGCTGAGCACCATCGACGGTATCGTAAAGATACTCAACCACAGCGATGACGACGAGGCCGAACAAGAAGACGGTTGGCGCAGAGAGAAGAAATATCCCTACCCTGCACTGCATCGCCTGTCGGCTGACGTCATGTCTTTCCCCCAGCTGGTACAACGCATCGACCAGATACTCGATAAGTTTGGTAAGATACGCGACAACGCCACACCCGAGTTGCTGCAGATACGCCGAGAGTTAGCTAAGACCGAGGGCAGCATCTCACGCACACTGTATGGCATACTGCGTGCAGCACAGAGCGAGGGAGTGGTAGAGAAAGATGTCACCCCTACCCTGCGCGACGGACGACTCGTCATCCCTGTCATCCCTACCCTGAAACGAAAAATAAAAGGTATCGTGCACGACGAGAGTGCCACGGGAAGAACGGTATTCATTGAGCCTACCGAGGTGGTGGAAGCCAACAACCGCGTGAGAGAACTCGAGGGAGAGGAACGCAAGGAAATCATACGCATCCTCACCGATTTCACCAACAAGGTGCGACCCTTCTCGCGCGAGATATTGGACAGCTACCGTTTCCTTGCCATCATCGACCTGATTCAGGCCAAGGCAAAGCTTGCAGAGACCCAGCAAGCCATAGAGCCTGAGGTGGAAGCCCACCCACACGTAGACTGGACCAGAGCCATTCACCCCCTGCTCCGACTCTCGTTGGAGAAGAAAGGCGAGAAGGTGGTGCCACTCGACATCATGCTGACACAAGAGAAGCGCATCCTCATCATCTCAGGTCCTAACGCCGGAGGAAAGTCAGTATGTCTGAAGACCGTGGGACTGCTGCAATACATGCTGCAGTGCGGACTGAGCATCCCCGTGAGCGAGCGTTCGAAGACGGGCGTGTTCCAGAACATCATGATCGACATAGGCGACGAACAGAGTCTTGAGAACGACTTGAGTACCTACTCCTCGCATCTGCTCAACATGAAAAATATGATGAAAGCTGCCAATGGCGACACCATTATCCTCATCGATGAGTTTGGTACAGGCACCGAACCTGGCATCGGCGGAGCTATCGCCGAAGCTGTGCTCGACCGCTTCTGCCAACAAGGTGCTTATGGAGTCATCACCACACACTATCAGAACCTGAAGCATTTTGCCGACAGTCATGAGGGCGTGGCTAATGGTGCCATGCTCTACGACCGCCACGAGATGAAAGCTCTCTTCCAGTTGGCTATAGGCAGACCTGGTTCTTCCTTCGCCATCGAGATAGCCCGCAAGATAGGTCTTCCCGAGGAGGTGATCAAGGAGGCCAGCGACATCGTAGGCTCCGAATACATACAGAGCGACAAGTATCTGCAGGACATCGTTCGTGATAAGCGCTACTGGGAGAACAAGCGACAGAGCATACACCAGCGCGAGAAAGACATGGAAAAGACCATCTCGCGATACGAGAGCGACATAGAGGACATAGAACGAAGCCGCAAACAGATACTCACCAAAGCCAAACAACAGGCAGAGGAACTGCTGAAGGAGAGCAACAAAAAGATAGAGAACGCCATACGCGAGATACGCGAGAAGCAGGCTGAGAAGGAGGAGACCAAGCGCATACGTCAGGAGCTGGATGCCTTCAAGGAAGAGATGCAGGACATCGACACCAAGGAGAATGACGACAAGATAGCCCGCAAGATAGCACAGATACAGCAACGTAAGGAACGACATGCCAAGCGTAAAGCCGAAAAAACTCAGAACCAAGAGAAGGCTGCGGCGGCGCTGCGCAGTGCTGTCAACAAGACGCAGCAGGAAAACCGTCCTCTATCAGTAGGCGACACCGTACGCATCAAGGGGCTCTCCACCATAGGAACCATAGAGAGCATAGCGGGCGATATGGCTACTGCTGTCTTTGGAGGTATGCGTACCAAGATGCGCCTCAACCGTCTGGAACATGCTGTCGCCACCACCGAGACCGACAAGACAGAACAACGCAAGGAGAACTTAGGCTCGTATGGCATCAGTACCGAGACACGCAACACGATAGACAAGCACAAGACCAATTTCCACCAAGACCTCGACATCAGAGGTATGCGTGGCGATGAGGCACTCAATGCCGTGCAGTATTTCATCGACGATGCCATCCTTGTGGGAATGCCCCGTGTGCGCATCCTTCATGGTAAGGGCAACGGCATCTTGAGACAGCTCATCCGCCAGTATCTGAGCAGTGTGCCCAATGTCACCCACTTTGCCGATGAGCATGTGCAGTTTGGCGGAGCAGGAATCACGGTCGTGGACTTTTAAAGGAGTTTTTCCTTAACAGAAGTTAATAAAAGGAATATTTCTCGGGAAATATTTGGCAGGTTCAAAGGAAAGCAGTACTTTTGCACCCGCTTAAACGCAGAGACGGACAAGTCTCATACGACCAGCTCCCTCGGAATCCCCCAGGATGGGAACATAGCAAGGGTACTTGGTTGTAGCGGTGCGATATGAATCGCTTGTCCACCCGCCTCTTTAGCTCAGTTGGCCAGAGCACGTGATTTGTAATCTCGGGGTCGTTGGTTCGAATCCGACAAGAGGCTCAAAAAAGAGAACTTCATCTACAGAAGTTCTCTTTTTTTGTTTCCTACAGGTCTGTTTCTCCAAAAATATATAAAATTATCGCAGCATTGAACACTATATGCTAAAAATTGCTTACCTTTGCACGATAATACATAAATAAGACAATGATTAATGTACAGAATTTAGTTCAGACAAGGGCTTTCGCCCGCCAGGACGGAGCCATCTTAGGACTTGTATGGATAGTTAGTTTCGCATTCACCATGCTGGCAGTAAAGCCCGACCAGTCGTTCTTGGGACTGATAGGCAACCTGCTGTTGATCAGCACTCCCTTTGTGGTAGGCAAACGCCTGAAGAGTTTCCGCGACTATGCCCTGGAGGGCACTATCTCTTTCCGCCGCGGCACCTTCTACTGTATGCAGACATTCTTCAATGCCACCCTGCTGCTCACCGTGGTACAGTTTCTGTGGTTCTCGTTCATGGACATGGGTCCTTTCATGGCCTTATTGGAGAGCACCTACCAGCCCGTGATGCAGGAAGTGTACCATCTGTCGGAGGCAGAGGCAAAGGCCACCATCGACACCATCCTCTCGATGAAGCCACTGGCATGGGCTTCCATGTTTATGATTACCGACCTCATCGTGGGTGTGCTACTCAGCCCTGTCATCGCAGCCATCATGGCACAACGCGTAAGTATCAAGAACATCAATAACCAACAATAACACACCAAACAAATGGACATATCCGTTATCGTACCCCTATACAACGAGGAAGAATCGCTGCCCGAGCTCTTTGCCTGGATCAAGCGAGTGATGGAAGCCAACCACTTCAGCTACGAAGTCATCTTTGTCAACGACGGCTCTACCGACCACTCATGGCAAGTGATAGAACACTTGGCAGAGGAGGCCGACCAGGTGAAAGGCATCAAGTTCCGTCGCAATTACGGCAAGAGCCCTGCCCTGTACTGTGGATTCAAAGAGGCACAGGGAGATGTGGTCATCACCATGGATGCCGACCTGCAAGACTCTCCCGACGAGATACCTGAGCTCTACCGCATGATTACCCAGGAAGGCTACGACCTGGTATCGGGCTACAAGCAGAACCGCAAGGAGGGCGACCCTCTGTCGAAGACCATTCCTACCAAGCTCTTCAATGCCACAGCACGCAAGGTGAGCGGCATACACAACCTGCACGACTTCAACTGCGGACTGAAGGCTTACCGCCGCGACGTGGTGAAGAACATCGAGGTGTATGGCGAGATGCACCGCTACATCCCCTATCTGGCAAAGAATGCCGGTTTCGACAAGATAGGCGAAAAGCCTGTGCATCATCAGGCCCGCAAGTTCGGCAAGTCGAAGTTCATGGGCTGGAACCGTTTTGTCAACGGCTATTTGGATCTGATGACCCTTTGGTTCCTGAGCAACTTCGGCAAGAAACCTATGCACGTGTTCGGATTCTTGGGCAGCGTGGTGTTCTTCATCGGTTTCCTGTCACTGGTATGCCTCGGCATTGACAAGAGCATCGACCTCTATCATGGCGTGTATGGACACCTCATCACCGACTCGCCCTACTTCTTTATCGCCCTGACAGCCATGCTCTTAGGCAGCCAGCTGTTCCTGGCAGGATTCTTAGGCGACCTGTTGAGCCGACAGAACCCCAATCGTAACGACTATCAAATAGAAAAAGAGATAAGATGCGGAAAATAATCCCCATACTCATGATGGCCCTTGGGCTGATGGCAGCTTGCAGCACGCTCGACTGTCCGCTCAACAACACCGTGTACACCAAGTACAGGCTGGCAGGCAACATAACAACCCTGACCGACACACTCACCATCTCGACCAACCGTATCGAGGGAACCGACAGTGTGCTGATCAACAAGGACGTGAATGTGGACAGTTTCATACTGCCCATGAGCTACTCGCTGTTGGAAGACAGCCTCTTCTTTGAGACTCGCAACGCAGACAACCGGCTGCTGCGCGACACCGTAACGGTGCAGAAGACCAACACACCACACTTTGAGTCGGTAGACTGCAAGCCATCCTTTTTTCATACCATCACCGGCGTGAAGACTACGCACAACAGCATAGACTCCATCGTCATCAACTGTAAAGAAGTAACTTATGATGAAACGAAGCCACACTTCTATATTTACTTTGGTCATCGCGATTAGCGCCCTGATGCTGCTGATGCCCGCACAGGCGACACATGCCCAGGGATCATCAGGCAAGAAGATAGCCGCCACCAACAAGGACACCATCCCACTGTTGAGAAACGTGGCGGTAAGCGCAGACCTGGTTGGTCCCATTCAACTCATGGTCAGCGACTACGGTCAGTATGAGGCGGCACTGCGTGTCAACCTCAAGGACAAGTATTTCCCTGTAGTAGAAATAGGTATAGGAAAAGCTGACGGCACAGACGAAAGCACCCAGATCAACTACAAGACGACGGCACCCTACGGACGAATAGGCTGCGACTTCAACCTGTTGCGCAACAAGCACGACATCTATCGCCTGTATGGCGGTGTGAGATACGCCCTCACCTATTTCAAATACGACCTCAAGGGTCCGGATATCCAGGACCCTATATGGGGCGGTACGACTCCCTACGAGGTCAACGGTGTGAAGTGCAACTACCACTGGGCTGAGTTTGTCTTCGGTGTGGATGCCAAGATATGGGGCCCTGTAAGAATGGGCTGGAGCCTGAGATACAAGCGCAGGCTCTTCCATGACGACGGCGACTATGGCAACACCTGGTATGTGCCCGGCTTTGGCAAGCAGGGAGGCTCACGCTTTGGAGGAACCTTCAACGTAAGTTTCGAGCTGTAAGCCCGCTGCGACAAGAAAGCCGCATCACTCTCACCCCACATTTACATCAACCATCACCCCTATCCCATCAATATGAACAAGAAAAAGCTCATCTGGCAAATTCCCTTCCTGCTGCTCCTCGTCATCGGCACGGTCATCATCCTGAAGCAGGGACAGGAAAACATCAACTATCAGCACGACGAGGGTTTCATCTTCGGAACCGTCTACCACATCACTTATCATAGCGACACCAATCTGAAGAAAGAGATAGAGGCTGAGCTGAAGAAGGTGGACGAGTCGCTCTCGCCATTCAACAAGACCTCCATTATCTCGAAGGTGAACCGCAACGAGAACCCGGTAGTCAACTCGATGTTTACAGAGGTTTTCCTCTTGGCAGAGGACATCTCCAACGAGACCCACGGAGCCTTCGATATTACCGTTGCCCCACTGGTCAACGAATGGGGATTCGGTTTCAAGAAAGGTGTGGAACCCAACAAGAAGGTCATCGACGACCTGAGAAAGATAGTAGGCTACCAGAAGGTGAAGCTCACCTCCGACAATCACATACAGAAAGAGGATCCGCGCATCATGCTCGACTGCTCTGCCATAGCCAAGGGATACGGTTGTGACGTGGTGGCACGACTGTTGAGCAAGAAAGGCATCAACGACTATATGATAGAGATAGGAGGCGAGATAGTCACCAAGGGTATCAACCAGAAACAGCAACCTTGGCGCATCGGCGTGAACAAACCTACCGAAGACTCGCTGAACACCAACCAGGAACTGCAAACGGTGCTCAATGTCACGGATATAGCCATGGCAACCAGCGGCAACTATCGCAACTTCTACTATAAGAACGGCAAGAAGTATGCCCATACCATCGACCCCAAGACTGGCTACCCCGTTCAGCACAGTCTGCTGTCTGCCACAGTCTTGGCAAAAAACTGTGCCACGGCAGACGCCTACGCCACCTCTTTCATGGTGATGGGTCTCGAAAAAGCCAAAGAGATACTGAGACAGCATTCAGAACTTATGGCTTACCTCATCTATACCAATGATGATGGCAAAACCGAGGTATGGTACTCGCCATCACTCAAGGAGAAGATATTGGAATAATTATTTTTAAGGAGAAGTTAAGGAGTTAAAGGAGTTAAGGAGTTAAGGAGTTAAGGAGTTAAGGAGTTAAGGAGTTAAGGAGTTAAGACAACAGCCTTTGTGGACTCAACATTAAACATTGAACATAAAACATTTCCTCAAGACTATTGTCTTAACTCCTCAGCGACCGAAGGGAGCGATAACTCCTTAACTCCTTTAACTCCTCAAATAAACTCCTGAAAAAACTCCTGAAAAAACTCCTCAAAAATTATGCCCGAAAACCGCATATACAACAGCCTGTTGGCTCTGCCCCTCTTCTTGGGAATGAGCCGCAACGACTTGCAGCAAGCTGCAGGGCAGACACGCTTTGACTTCAGAAAAGCAAGTAAGGGAGAGACGATTGTAGCTGAAGGCGAACTATGCACACACCTGTACTTCCTGCTCGACGGCGTGGTGATGGTAAAGACCGAGTCTGCCGACCACAGCTACAGCATCGACGAGAAGATACAGGCACCCGAGACCTTCCAGTCGGAACGCATCTTCGGTCTGTACCCATACTTCACTCATACCTATACAGCCCTGCACGACTGCAGCCTGCTATGTATTGCCAAGCAAGACGTCATGAAGCTGGCAACCCTCTTCGACATATTCCGCATCAACCTGCTCAACCTGATATCCACACAGAGTCAGAAGCACAGCCTCCGTACCCTGCAGACGCCACCCAAGAGTTTAGAGGAACGCATCACACGCTTCTTCGACGCTAACTGTGTCAGCCCTACAGGCGAGAAAACAATCCACATCAAGATGAGGCGCATAGCCGAAGAGGTGAACGACAGCAGACTGAATGTCTCCAGAGCCCTCAACCGTTTGCAAAGCCAAGGACTTATCCAACTTTTCAGAGAGCGCATCCACATCCAGGCACTCGAAAAACTTACCAACAGCAAGGGTTGAGATAAAAGTATGTTAAATAATATGATACAAGAAGATTATAACACCTTTTTTTACTAACTTTGCACAAAAATAAAACACTAAGTTAGTATGCTTCAAGAAAATAAGACAGAGAATCGTATCAATCCCTTTTTTGCACCTTACAACACCCCTCACGACACCGTACCCTTCGACCGTATCAGGCTGGAAGATTACGAAGAGGCCTTCATGGAAGGTATACGCCGTGACGATGAGGCCACCGACAAGATCGTCAACGATCCCGAAGAACCTACCTTCGAGAACACCCTGGCACGCGTGGATACCGAGAAAGGCGAGCACTACTACGACTTGCTCAGCAGGGTTTCCAATGTTTTCTCATGCATGATGAGCGCAGAGACCTGCGACGAGATGGAAGCCTTGGCACAGAAGATGAGCCCCATCCTTACCAAGCATGCCAACGATATCACCCTGAACAAGAAACTCTTCGAACGCATCAAGTTCGTACACGACCATCCCAACCGCGAGTTGAATGCCGAGGAACAGATGTTGCTCGATACAAGCTATGATGGTTTTGTACGCAGCGGTGCCCTGCTCGATGAGGAAGGCAAGGAGAAGTTGCGCCAGCTCACCGAGGAGGCAAGCATGCTCACCCTGCAGTTCTCGCAGAACCTGCTCAAGGAAAACAAAGCCTTCCAGCTGCATATCACCGACAAGGCTCAACTCGACGGACTGCCCGAGACTGCCATTGCTGCAGCCGAGCAGAATGCCAAGGAACAGGAGAAGGAAGGATGGATCTTCACCCTCGACTTCCCTGTCTTCTCTCCCTTCATGACTTACTCTACACAGCGCGAGCTCCGCAAGCAGATGTACATGGCTCGCAATACCGAGTGCATACACGACAACGATGCCAACAACCTCGAGATATGCAAGCGACTCATCAACCTGAGACGCGAGCTGGCACAGTTGCTGGGCTTCGACACCTATGCCGACTACGTGCTCAAGCACCGCATGGCAAGCAATATCGACAATGTGTACAAACTGCTGAACGACCTGATAGATGCCTACAAGCCTACCGCCGAGAAGGAGGTTGCCGAGATAACAGCCTTAGCAAAACGCATTGAGGGAGATGACTTCGTGATGGAACCCTGGGACATGAGCTTCTACTCGCACAAGCTGCAGATGGAGAAATACAACCTCGACGCCGAGATGCTGCGCCCCTACCTGCAACTCGACAAGGTGATCGACGGCGTGTTCGGTCTGGCAGGAAAACTCTACGGAATCACCTTCAAGGAGAACAAGGACATACCCGTATACCATCCCGACGTGAAAGCATACGAGGTGTACGACAAGGACGGCAGCTATCTGGCTGTATTCTATGCCGATTTCTTCCCACGCAAGGGCAAACAGGGAGGTGCATGGATGACAGAATTCCAGGGACAGTGGATAGACCATAAGGGACAGAACATACGTCCGCATGTCAGCGTGGTGATGAACTTCACCAAACCTACAGCCGAGAAGCCAGCCCTGCTGACCCTTGGCGAGGTGGAGACCTTCCTGCATGAGTTCGGACACAGCCTGCACGGCATGTTTGCCAACACCCGATTTGAGAGTCTGTCGGGAACCAATGTATGGTGGGACTTTGTGGAGCTGCCGTCGCAGTTCATGGAGAACTATGCTGTGGAGAAAGACTTCCTTCGCACCTTCGCCTTCCACTATCAGACAGGCGAGCCTCTGCCCGACGACCTGATAGAGCGCATCGTGAAGAGCCGCAACTTCATGGCTGCCTACGGATGTCTGCGACAGGTGAGCTTCGGACTGCTCGACATGGCTTACTACACCAAGAAGGAAGCTTTCGACGACGACATCATCCCATTCGAGAAGAAAGCCTGGGCAAAGGCCATGGTCACACCACAGTTGCCCAATACCTGTATGACCGTACAGTTCTCGCACATCATGGCAGGAGGCTATGCTGCTGGTTACTACAGCTACAAATGGGCAGAGGTGCTCGACGCCGATGCCTTCAGCGTGTTCAAGAAGAACGGTATCTTCGACCAGCAGACAGCACAGAGCTTCAGAGACAACATCCTCTCAAAGGGTGGTACCGAGCATCCGATGACACTCTACAAGCGATTCCGCGGACAAGAGCCTACCATCGATGCCCTGCTGGAGCGCAACGAGATAAAGAAAAATATAGAATCATAACAACAGAAACATGGAAGAGCAACTTTCCAAACAAGAGAAACTCGACCTGCGCTACTTGCGCATGGCACGCATCTGGGCAGAAAACAGTTACTGCAAACGCCGACAGGTGGGTGCACTCGTAGTCAAGGACAAGATGATTATCAGCGATGGCTACAACGGCACGCCCAGTGGGTTTGAGAACGTATGCGAGGAAGACGGCGTGACCAAGCCCTATGTGCTGCATGCCGAGGCCAATGCCATCACCAAGCTGGCACGAAGCAGCAACAACAGCGACGGAAGTACACTCTATGTCACGGCTTCGCCATGTATCGAGTGTGCCAAACTCATCATCCAGGCGGGCATCAAGCGCGTGGTATATGCCGAGAAATACCGACTCAATGACGGCATCGAACTCATGGAGCGGGCTGGCATCAAGGTAGTATATCTCAACCCCGACGACGCTTCGCAGGAAGAAGCCGAACCAAGAACATAAGACAATAAATATATGAACATCAATAAGAAAAAGACCAACCGTTTCATGCCCATCATCATGGCTGTATGCGTGGTGATAGGTATCATGATCGGCTCGTTCTTCTCGAACCATTTCTCAGGAAACAGGCTCAATATCATCAACAGCGGAAGCAACAGGCTCAACAACCTGCTGCACATCATCGACGACCAGTATGTGAATGCGGTGAATATCGACTCTTTGGTAGACAAGGCGATACCGCTCATCCTCTCTGAGCTGGACCCACACTCCGTTTACATCAGTGCCAAGGATGTGGCTGCTGCCACCGACGACCTGAAAGGATCATTCTGCGGTGTGGGCATCGAATTTGTGATCAGAGATGACACCATACACGTGCAGAATGTGATACAGAACGGACCTGCCGAGAAGGCCGGCCTGTTGGCTGGCGACAAGATTGTTGCGGTAGACGGCAAGCCTTTCGTAGGCAAGATCGTCACCAACCAGGAAGCCATGCACAGACTCAAGGGACAGAAAGACACCAAGGTAAAGATTGGTGTGGTGCGCTACGGCAGCAAGAAGGTACAGACCTTCACCGTGACCCGAGGCGAGATACCTACCAAGAGCATTACGGCAACCTATATGCTCGACGACAAGACCGGATACATACGCATCAAGAACTTCGGCGAGAATACCTATCCAGAGATGCTCATCGCCCTGGCAAAGCTCTCGCAAGAGGGATTCAAGAACCTGTGTATCGACCTTCGCGACAACAGTGGCGGATACCTGACAGCAGCCATCAACATGGCCAACGAGTTCCTGCCCGACAAGAAACTCATCGTCTACACACAGGGACGCAAGTCGCCACGACAGGACTTCCGAAGCGATGGCAAGGGATCCTATCAGCACGTACCGCTCGTCGTACTTATCAACGAAGGCTCAGCATCGGCTGCCGAAATCTTTGCAGGAGCCATGCAGGACAATGACCGTGCCACCATCATAGGCCGACGTTCTTTCGGAAAGGGACTGGTACAGCAACAGATAGAATTCCCCGACCACAGCATGATAAGACTCACCATTGCACGCTACTACACCCCATCGGGTCGCTGCATACAGAAACCTTACACCCTGGGTGACGACAAGGACTATGAGCAAGACCTGCTCAACCGCTATGAGCATGGCGAGTTCTTCTCGCAAGACAGCATCAAGCATACGGGTCCGGCCTATCACACGGGATTGGGACGTACCGTATATGGCGGAGGCGGCATCACTCCCGACATCTTCGTACCCGAGGATACTTTGGGAATGACATCCTACTTCAAGCAGGCAAGCATGAGCGGACTCATCCTGCAGTTCGCCTTCACCTATACCGACAACAACCGTCCTAAGCTGAACAACTTCAAGGAGATGATGGAGCTGGCCGACTATCTGGACAAGCAGAACATGGTAGACAAGTTTGCCACCTATGCCGACAAGCACGGTCTGCAGCGCCGCAACCTGCTCATCCGCAAGTCGCACAAACTATTGGAACGCTACATCAACAGCCGCGTGATCTACAACATGCTCAACGACCAGGCTTGGAATCAATACATCAACCAGGACGATCCTGTTATCAACAAAACGATGGAGGTGTTTCAAAAGAACGAGGCTTTCCCCAAGAAGCCCGTTCCTGCCACCAAGCCAGTTTACAAAAAGAAGCAGAAGGTAGCTATGGCAAATGTTCCCTACAACTACCGTTCGTTGCACAGAAGCCCATCCCGCTTGGCATAAGAAGGCAGAAAAATGAATAAGAAAGAACTCAGAAATATCATCAGAGAGAGAAAGCGACAGTTCTCCGGGCAACAGCTCGAAGAACTGTCGCTTCTTGTTTTAGACCGGCTGCGCAGAAACACCCGACTGCAGCAAGCCCACAGCATACTACTATACTACTCGCTTCCCGACGAGGTGAATACCCATCAGTTTATCGACGAACTGGTCAATCAGGGAAAACAGGTATTCCTGCCCGTTGTCGTAGACGGAGAAAACATGGAGATAAGAGAATATACAGGCTCGAAAGACTTAAGACAAGGTAGTTTCCACATCATGGAACCTGTAGGCAGACTGCTGCCTGTAGATGAATACGGGAAGATAGAAGCAGGCATCATCCCGGGCATGAGTTTCGATAAGTCGGGGCATCGCTTGGGCAGAGGCAAAGGCTACTACGACCGTATGCTCTGCAAGATGCCCCATCTATATAAAATAGGTATATGCTTCGACTTTCAGAAGACGGAGACCGTGCCCACCGAAGCCACCGATATCAAGATGGATGCTATCGTATAGAACTTGATATCAGAAATGACAAAAGCCTTCGCTGCCTCGTTAAGCCGCTTGACCAACAGGCTGCGACTCAGCGAGAGGTCAGCACGCAAGGCCGGACTGAGTATCTTGACAAAGAGCGTCTGGTTCTTGATAAACTTGTCGCCAGTGTACTTGGCTACAGGCTCACCCACCACCTGATCCCAGGAAGCAAGAAGACGCTTCTGCTGCAGCGGGGTCTCCAGTCCCTCACGCCTCAATACCTCGGGCAACAATTCTGATAAGGAACGTACTTTTCGTCTGAACATATTTCTTTGCTTTGCAGGTTTTTCTACTATTCTTCGTGAACCAAGTCTATGTTTCCACCTTCTACATGGAATATCTTGTAATTGCCGTCACTCTCGTGCAGGATGCGGTCGAGATGGTCGCGGTTGGTATCGGTGATGAATATCTGTCCAAAATTGGCACCCGATACCAAGTCGACAATCGCCTCTACCCTTTGGGCATCCAACTTGTCGAAGATATCGTCGAGCAGCAAGAGGGGCGTAGTACTCGATTCCGTGCGGCGCAGAAAATCAAACTGGGCTAACTTAAGAGCCAAGACAAAGGTCTTGTTCTGTCCCTGACTTCCCTCTCGCTTCATCAGAAAATCACCTATCAGCATCTCCAGGTCGTCACGATGCACACCATGAAGCGAATAGCCTACAGCCCTATCCTTGAAGCGGTCGCGCTGTATGACATCAAGGAGCGGACCGCGCTGACAATGAGAGACATAACGCAGGCTCACCACCTCGCGGTCGCCAGAGATATGACGATAGATCTGCTGAAACAGAGGAATCAGTTCCTTGACGAAAGCCTCACGCTTCTGAAAGAGCAGCTCACCATTGCGAGCCATCTCCTGTTCCCATATCTCCATCAGCGTCACATCAGGTTCCTCCTCCATCTTGAGCAGAGCATTACGCTGCTGCAAAGCCTTGTTGTAGTTGGCCAATGCCTCAATATAGGAAGGGTCGTACTGCGAGATGACCACATCCATCAGGCGGCGTCGCTCCTCGCTTCCACCCTCAATGAGTACCGTATCAGAAGGAGAGACAAAGATGAGCGGTATCAATCCTATATGTTGTGAGAGTCGTTTGTACTCCTTCTTGTTGCGCTTGAAGTGCTTCTTCGTTCCACGCTTCATACCGCAGAAGATATTCTCGACATTCTCTCGCTCATCAAGATAGTTGCCCTCTATCACCATGAAGTTCTCATCGTGCGCAATAACCTGCGAATCGATAGGATTGTAGGCACTGCGACAAAACGAAAGATAGTAAATGGCATCCAGGAAATTGGTCTTGCCCACACCGTTATGACCGATGAGACAATTGATCTTGGGCGACAATTCCAAATTGGCAGCCTTGATGTTCTTGTAATTAATTATCGAGATATTCTGTAAAATCATACGTATTATGCCACTATTGAACTGCAAAGTTAGCAGAAAAAGCGCAAAAAACGAAAAAAGTAGGCTATAAATTTCAATATGTGGATAAATTTACGTATTTTTGCAACCTAAAGTGTAGTGGCCATTGAGCAAGGCACACTAAGAACAAGAAGGAAAAAATAATAAAAAACAAAAAATAAAAATGGCAAACAAAACAGAACAGGTTCTCGAATCAACAGAGAACATCAACAACCGCGAGGCTTTCTTCATGAAATACAAGAAAGCCATCCTTATCGCAGTGGCAGCAATCATTGTTGTTATTGCAGGTGTATTCCTCTACATTTCACAGATTTCCGGTCCTCGTGAGGAAAAGGCAAGCACAGCGCTCAGCAAGGGTCAGACCTACTTCAACAACGAGATGTTCGAGCAGGCTGTCAATGGCGACGGTGCCGGCTTCGTAGGTTTCGCTAAGTTGGCCGACGAGTATAGCGGTACCAAGGCAGGTAACCTGGCCAACCTCTATGCCGGTCTTTGCTACGCCAACCTCGGCAAATGGGCAGAAGCTCAGAAGAGCCTCGACGCTTTCTCAACAGAAGGCGACCAGATGATCAGCCCAGCTTCTCAGGCTGCTCTCGGCGACGCATACGCTCACCTCAACCAGCTCGACAAGGCTGTTGACGCTTTCAAGAAGGCTGCCGACATGGCAGACAGCAAGGCTGAGGACGATACCAACAACAGCCTCTCTCCTACTTTCCTTATCAAGGCCGGCGAGGTGTTGGAAAGCCAGGGCAAGAAGGACGAGGCCCTGAAGATCTATCAGGACATCAAGAAAAAGTATGTGAACTCTATGCTCGTTCAGAGTGCAGAGATCGACAAGTACATCGAAAGAGCTTCTAACTAATTATGGCTACAGCACTTCATAATTTGTCAGAATACGACTTCACCAAGGTACCCGATGCCAGCAATATGTGCTTTGGCATCGTGGTAGCTGAGTGGAACCCCGAGATAACAGGCGCTTTATTGGAAGGTGCCGTCAACACCCTGAAAAAGCATGGCACCCTGCCTGAGAACATTCACGTGAAAACCGTACCAGGAAGCTTTGAGCTGATATACGGTGCACGACAGATGGTTCTTAACCAGGGCTACGATGCTGTCATCGTGTTGGGAAGCGTCATCCGTGGCGAGACTCCTCACTTCGACTACATCTGTCAGGGCGTCACCTATGGCATTGCCCGCCTCAATGCCTCACAGGAAATTCCAGTCATCTATGGTCTGCTGACCACCAACGACCTGCAACAGGCCAAGGACAGAAGTGGTGGCAAGCTGGGCAACAAGGGCGACGAGTGCGCCATTGACGCCATCAAGATGGCTAAGTTCTAAAAAGCAAACATAATCATAGAACAAGGATGAAACTTTATCAACTCTTACAGTCGTTCGACTTTGAGGAACTCTTTCCTACTGTCAGCACGATGTTCCCTAACGCCAATCTGCATCGCGACGTCTTTCAGAAAGCATTCGACATGCTGTGCAGCATCCAGCCTGTGATGAGCAAGAAGACCATTCGCTACGAACTGATGGAGGATCCTAACTCGAGCAACAGTATGATTGTGGGAGCCGACGACAGTTGTTTCAACACCACTTGGGATGCCTGCTTGGGCAAGGAAGTAAGAAAAGGAAAGGGTGCTTGACCTGAACGATGAGGAATTGGCAGCCAACTGTCTGCTCAACGTCCTCTTCATCGGTAAACACCCACAATGCTTTGAAAAAGACTTCAAAAAACTATTGAAGTAAGTGATGCTTTATAAACAGTCACTAAATTTTATACATCATACCCCATCATCAGCCTCGTCCTCAACAGACGAGGCTTTTTCGTCTTCATCACCTGCTGTGTCCAACTGGCAGTCCTTGGCTATACTGACAGCGCCCATCCGGTTGACAGTGATTACAAGGGGTACATACTCATCACTGGTCACATCGGGTGAACCCACACTGCCTGCAAAATGCAGCACGTCGCCCTTCACCTCCACAAAAACAATACCCAACAAGGCACCCGTCTTCTTGGTTTCGGCATCAAGATAACCCGTAAAATCGCTTTTCTGGAAAGTGCGGCTGAAGAACTCCGTTCCGTCCTCCCGCAGCACCTTGATCGTAATCTTGTTGTCGTAGTACTTGGTATGATCCTCACTCTCCACCAAAGGCAGACTGTGATCAGACTCTCGTTTCATCACTACACGATAAGTCTTGCCGAGCCAGGAGACATCGCGCGACTGCTCATAACTGCTCAATTCCTGCGTCTTTTTAGGTTTTGGAGCAGCAGGCTTAGGGGCTATGATGACATTGCTCTTTTTCTTCTCGCCGCATGACGAGAAACAGGCGGCACCCAGAACCGCAATCACGAGCATGGAAATTGTTTTCTTCATTGTAGTTTTGTTTTGATATTCTATTGAGTGAAGGCCTAAATCTGCATCATTAATAAATCTAATCCACAGAATGAAGACCTAATTATCTGCAAAGTTAAGAAAAAAATATAAGAACACAAAAAAAAGCATCCCCTTTTCACAAAGAGAATGCTCTTACTACCTAAATACTAACTAATAAATCCTATTGAACTTTTCTCACACGATATAATAAAAGTTCAGTTTATGAATTCTAATCATTAATAAGACCCTACAAAACACAAAAGGTTTAATCGAAGATGAGAAAAAAGTACCTTTTTAACTGCCTTTAACAAAAAGGATGGTCCATGCATGTAACTACTCTGCATCGCAACAAACCAAAACAGTTACTTTAATACCACACAAATTGTTTTAAGTTCATCATGAATTTGTTCTGACACTTGCGAAAAATCTATGTTCTATACTTTAGAACATAAGTTCCATACTTTAGAACACAAGTTCTAAACTTTAGAACATAAGTTCCAAACTTTAGAACATAGATTTTAATAGGCTGAAAAAACTTTTTCTGTGGTTTTTCGATTTGAGTTGACCACACTTAGTGTTATTTTTAACTACCCAAAAGCTACAGATTATCACAAAACAAAGACGAAAAGTACAAAATTGACTGATACTATTTGGTTATTTACTCAAATTGTCGTACCTTTGCAACGAAAACAAAACAATTAGTATGAGAAAGACCATTTTACTTGTCATTATGACAACTGCTATCATATTCTCTGCTTGTACAGGCAGACAAGCCAAAGAGAAAGAGAAGGCTCTCGACACCATTCCCATGATGGTGATGCAGATACAGAAATGCAGTCGTCTATATACAGCCGAGGCACAGGTTCACAGAATCATCACCCACGACGACCAACTCAGACTGAAAGGCTCTATACTGAAAAACGAGTTCGACATCAGTCTGCCTGGAGGAAAGCGCAAGGTTGCCATCCCTATGGACGCCACCCTCAAGGCATATATCGACTTCAAAGGCTTCAACGAAAAGAACGTGAGACGGCAGGGAGAGAAGATTGAAATCATCCTCCCCGATCCTAAGGTGATGCTGACAAGCAGCAAGATAGACCACGAAGGAATCAAGAAATTCGTATCGCTCACACGCAGCAACTTCAGCGATGAAGAACTCAGCAGCTACGAGCAGGAAGGACGAAAGGGCATCATCAACGACATTCCACGCATGGATATTCTGGAAACAGCCCGCCAAAGTGCAGCGCACACCTTGGTACCCATGCTCGTCAACTTGGGATTCAAAGCCGAGAACATCAAGATTAGTTTCAGAAAGAAGTTTACCTCATCCGATCTTTCAAGCCTCATCGACGGCACATCGGTTGAGAACAAGTAAGGTAATACAGATATGAGAAAATTTGAAATCATCATCATACTCCTGCTCATCGTCATCATCGGCGGAGGTCTGTACTGGCTCAACAAGGACAACTCCATCTCGATGGAACAAGAAGGGAAGACCATACTCTCGCCTACACAGATAAAGAGTATCGAAGCCATCGGACAGTGGGAATTTCTGTCCATCAGCGATGAGGAACTGATAGACACCGTGAGAAAGGGACTCATCAGCGACGACGAACTGGTAAGGATCTACTATGGCACCCTCAGGCTGGGCATTGACATGCGAGAGGTGGGTAATGAATGGCTGAGCGCCGAGGGCGACACCATCATCTGCACCCTGCCTCCCATCAGGCTCCTCGACCGCAACTTTATCGATGAGGCAAAGACACGTTCGTTCTTCGAAGAAGGCAAATGGACCGGTAAAGACCGACAGGACATGTACAAAAGAGCCTATGAAGCAATGAGCAGACGATGCTTTACAAAGGCCAACATCGCCAAGGCTGAGGAAAATGCCAAGGCGCAGTTTGAGGGAATGTTCCAGGCCATGGGTTACAGCAACGTAAGGATAAGAATAGGACATGGGATAATAAAAGAGAAAGACAAATAACAAACAGGTAAAAAATAAGAGAGATTATGGATACACTAAACGACATTTTCGCAACGCTAAGCTCATTCTTGTGGGGTTGGCCCATGATTATTCTGCTCTTGGGCACACACCTCTTTCTTACGATCCGTCTGCGTTTTCCGCAGCGTAAGATTTTCAAGGCCATCAAGTTATCCGTCAAGAAAGACAAGAATGCCACGGGTGATGTATCCCAGTTTGGCGCTCTTGCCACTGCACTTGCCGCCACTATAGGTACGGGCAACATCATCGGTGTGGCAACAGCCATCGCTCTGGGTGGTCCGGGTGCTGTGCTGTGGTGCTGGCTGACAGGTGTATTCGGTATATCCACCAAATATGCAGAAGGCTTGTTAGCAGTAAAATATCGTGTGAAGACCCAGCGCGGCCGCATGTTGGGTGGCCCTATGTACGCCTTGGAGAAAGGCCTGGGTTGGAAATGGCTCGCCATCCTCTTCGCACTCTTTGCAGCGATAGCCTCTTTCGGCATCGGCAGCACCGTACAGGCAAACGCCATCTCTACCCTCGTAGAAAACCAGTATGGCATTTCTCCCTACATCACAGGAACCGTTGTCTGCGCCTTGGGAGCAGCCGTCATCATCGGAGGAGTGAAATCAATATCAAGAGTATGTGGAATGCTTGTTCCCTTCATGGCTCTTTTCTATGTGTTGGGATGCATCTATATTCTCTTGGTCAACCATGCCTATCTGTGGCCGGCTATCAAGGTTATCTTTGAGTCTGCCTTCACTACCCGCGCGGCAGGAGGCGGTTTCGCTGGCAGCACATTGATGATGGCAGCCCGATATGGTATAGCCCGTGGTCTGTTCTCCAACGAGTCGGGTCTTGGTTCTGCTCCTATCGTAGCCGCAGCGGCACAGACACGCAACCCAGTACGCCAGGCTCTTGTTTCATCGACAGGCACCTTCTGGGATACCGTCATCATCTGTGCCCTTACAGGTCTGGTCATCACCTCAAGCATCATTGCCTATCCCGACATCGACTACCACAACGGAGCAGCCCTCACCAAGGCTGCCTTCAGCAAGATTCCATACATAGGAGCACCCTTGCTCACCTTCGGTTTAGCCACTTTTGCTTTCAGCACCACCTTAGGTTGGAGCTATTATGGCGAGCGCTGCGTGGAGTATCTCAAGGGCAAGCGCTGGATGCTGACCTACCGTGTGCTCTACATCGTCAGCATCTTTGCGGGCAGTGTCATCGGACTGGAGATGGTGTGGAACATCGCCGACTGTATGAACGCCCTGATGGCAATACCTAACCTTGTATCCCTGCTCTGCCTCAGCGGCATCATCGTACACGAGACACGCAAGTATCTGTGGCGCGACCGCCTGGACCGCGACATGGATGAGAGCGAGATAGAAGAACTGGAAAAATAATAATTAAAAGCTACAAAAGAAATATGGCTGTCAACTCTCCTTAGGATTGTCGACAGCCATATTTCTTTAAGCGACCGTTCAGTCTATCTGATATTGCAGATGCCGCATCTCATGGCCTCCCCATGCAGAATCATTGGCGTACAGAAATCCCACCTTATTATATAAGGACTCCGCGCGAGGGTTTCCCTTGTCGACAAGCAGTCCTACAGCAGGCAATCCCATCTCACGTGCACGCTCGATGACTGCTTTCAGCAAATATTTGGCAATGCCATGCCCCCGGAACTCTTCCGACACAGCGATGCTGTCGATGTAAAGCTCGCCAGCCTGTGTCTCATCGTCCATATCCGAATAGTCGATACCAAACTCCCGTTGAGCAGCCTCTATGAAACGACGGCGCAAACGATGCAGCTCACCTCCATCATAAGATACACAGATGCCAGCCAACCGACCATCATCAGTAAAAGCACAAAGCGTATTGCGATAACTGTACTGACTGTCATCGAGAGCCACCAGTTCCGTCATCACCCGTCGGAAATCCTCTATCGTATGATCTCTACCTGCCAGATTCTGGCAACACTCATGATTCATCGCCTCCATAATGAGTGAGGCAATAGGCGCTGCCAAACTGGCAGTAGCCCCTTCTACTCGTACATTCATTGTCTAAGTCTTTTATTTTCTAACCACCTCAATATTCGTATCACCAGGGCGATACAGATAGCCCACACATTCGGCAATACTATTTTAAACATTTTGTTCCTTACGCCAGGATGCTGGCGTCTTGCTCTCAAAGCGCGAGAACACCCTTGAGAAATAAGAGGACGAGGAGAAACCGGAATAGATAGCCACCTCTTCCTGTTTGACATTCGGATTCTCACGCATATAGCTTTTTGCCTCTTCCAGACGCAGCTTCGTAATCCAGGTGCTGAAGTTGGTACCGTGTTTACGGTTGATATAGCGAGACATATATAGCTTGTTGGTACCCATCTCTGCCGCCAAGTCATCTATCGTCAACTGAGGAGCGAGGAACCGCTTTTCGGAAATCCATCTCTTCACTTGCTCGCCAAAGAGCTGCTCATAGTTGTCTGTCTTCGAGGATTTCAGTTTTTCTGTATCTGTCTCCATCCTTTCTCTTTCCGTTACCTCAGCGCTGTTCAACTTACCATACATGGAGGCATAGTTGATGAAACTGATGGCTATGTAGAAATTGGCAGAGACGACATAAACCTGAAAAAGATAATTGTAGATAATGCCCCCAAACAACGTAGTGAAACACAGCACACTGATAAGGATGATGAGGATGACACTCTTCTTAATCCAGAACATAAACTGCTGCATATCCTCCGCAAAGTAATTGTCCAGTTTACTCCTCTTCTCATTATATAGGATATAGAAACGTCTCAAGAACAACACGTATTGCACAAAGAACATGAAGAAGGGGAACCACGAGACCCAAGCACCCGCTTTGCCAAAGACTCCTATGGTGGAAGTTATCATCAGGGCAACAGATGTCAGTAAGACAATCCAGTCCTTACTGAAGTTTCGCCACGACATATACTTCTCGTCCAACAAATAGAAGAAAGTAGAAAAGAAGAAGATGGCTTCCAGACAGAAGAAGATAAAATCAGCGCACTTGATATATGGATTGAGCGCTTTCCAATCGTCAGAGGTGTAAATAGCTAAGTAGACGAAAAGATTCAATCCCATGATAAAATATGTAGTTGCCAAACATCTCTTCGCCTTGCGATAAGGAAGATATTCGGCAGCAAGAGGCACTTTTCCGAACAACAGGACAATGCCGAGGCCAAAATAAATGGCTCCAACACATTGAATCAACACAATGAAATAATGCTCTAACAACTCTATCATATACAATTTTAATTACGCAATACAAAAGTACAAAAAATAATTATTACCCCCCCGAATTAAGACAAAAAAGCGACATTTTTCACTCTTTTTACACTTTTGCGTCATTTTTTTCCATTTTTGAAATTGTAAAAAGGAAAATATTTCCATTATTAAAAGTATTCACTACAAAGTTTCCACTACCTTTGCAAACGTTTATAACTGGCGCTCCAACTATTCATCACCAAGAACTGAGCGTCGAAAATAGTATGAGTAAAACTTACACAAAGACTTTTCTAAATTGAAATGAAATGAGAAAAAAACTACAACAACAGCACAACGAAGCAGCACAAAAGAGATTCACCACATTCATTGCTCTCCTTGTCGTGCTTCTATTCGCCATTGGAGGAAGTCTCCAAGTACAAGCCCAGGATACCAATACGAATGGAACCCACATCGTGGGCATCGAATCGCTGAATGGTTGCAGCGAGGATGATGTAATAAATGCTGCAATCAGCGACAACACCTTTCCCGAAGATGACAAGAGCAAAATCTTCTTTCTCTATAATGTCAAGACGGGTCTGCTGCTCAATGCAGGAGGCTATTGGGGAACCCATGTCTCCTTGAAAGAATACGGAATGCCGCTATGGATACATATCGACAGCGAAGGATGGATTCACCTTGCTCAAGAGTTTGACTCGAAGGACAAGACAGGAAAAGGAGAAGGAAATTATCTGGAATACGAGACAAGGGGAAGTGATCCTACTACAGACATTGGTGTGTTTATAGACAGAGCTTATCTTTATACAGAAACAAATTTTTGGGGCTCTACAACAACCACCATCGTCAGAAGAGGTTGGAAGATGGAAGCTGTTAAAGAAGAGGGAAAGGACAACTCATACAAGTACAAGCTATATACTTACAGCAACAATTCATCCGAATCTGGCAATTTTGACGAGACCAAGAAGTATTACCTCATCGCAGCCAAGACACAAGGCGACGTAGACAAGAACTGCTATGCCGTGGAAGAAGGAAGCCAAGACATAGCAGACGGCAACGACGAATGGAGATTTCTGTCTTACAAGCAGATATTTGAACTTCAGGACAAGAACAGCAGCAACATCATCACGTCCATCGATCTGACCTTCCGCCTGCAATGCCCAAGCTTCTCTCGTGAGAATGCGGCTATGAGCAACTGGAAGGCTTATCAATATGGAAGAAGTGAAGAAGGCAAAATCAGATTGGGTTTGGAGCATTATTACAAACCTTACGTTAACAGCGATGTAACAACTGCCGGCTACTGCAAGATTGGCGAGAAATATACCAATGATTTCGAAGACAATATAAGCTATACTTTCCCCGAAGGCAGCAATGCTATCACGTTCACGGAAAACCACAATTACGAGCGTCATTGCGGCAAGTATTATTGTGCTGATGCCAAGAATTTCCGAGGCACCATCTATCAGGATGTCAAAGTAAGTCATGGTGGTGCATACGTCATCGAGTGCAAGGGATTCTCCACTACCACTAAGGCAAAGCTCTATGCCTGCTTGGTGAAGAGCGACAACACTGCGGACACCCTAACGATGCATGCCACCGTCCTGGGACAGACTGCTTACATGTCTGCACAGGAAAAGGCAGCGCTACATGTCGATGAGCAGAATATGGACTATGCTGCCAAGGAATTCTACGGCAGTCACAAATATTTCAACAGTGTGCTGGTACAGGTGCCAGAAGGTCGCGGCACTATCCGATTCGGAATCGAAATCGGAACGCAGGAAGACAACAAGCCTGTGGAATCAGAGAATGAGTGGACGGTATTCGATGACTTCCGCCTCCTCTATGCAAGCAAGACAACTGATGGCGACTTGGTTCTCGACCAGGACAGGGACAACTTGGATTATCTGGAGAATTGCTCCAACACCTACAAGAGTGTGACGCTCCACCTCAACAAGACCTTCGACAAGGACAAGTGGAATGGCTTCGTCTTGCCCGTAAGCCTCACCAAGGACCAGCTCACGCAGGCATTCGGTCCTAACGTGAAACTGGCAAAACTCAACAAGTTGACCAGCACCGAGATACAGTTTGTCAGCGTAGACATGAGCAAGACGGGAAACGAAACGACTGTGATGGAAGCCTACGTACCTTACATCATCTTCCCTACCAAGCATACCGAACTGGAAAAATCACCTGCCTACACAGCCTTGCTGAGTTCGACAGGCAACGACCAGGCGAAGGATGTACGGGTGAGCATCGGCAAGAACCATATCGACATTCCCAATGTCACATTCACTGTTAACAAAGAGAACAAGAACGACCTCACCAATATGAATACGGAGAACTGGACAACCAACAGCAGCATTGTCGTTGACGGTTCAGGAACACCTTTCGTCAGTGGCAACGGCACCATGACAGCCTTCGGAACATTTGCCAGAACCTTCGGAACAGGCACACAGAATACAAAAGAGGGCGATAATAATTACGGCAAATGGACCATCACGGACAAGTCAACCATCATAACGGGTCGCAGCGACCTGACGGGCTGCTACTTCTTCTCTGGAGGCAACATGTATTATAGTTCCGCTAAAAGAGCAAGAGGCTTGCGAGGCTTCAGCGTATGGTTTGCACCAACTACTGCTTCCGGCAACCCTGCCAAACCAGCCAACGTTTTCCTTGATGGTGTATCCTTGGACAAGACCACAGGCATCAACCCCATCATCTATGGCGAAGAAGAAAGCAGAATTGACAGATTCGCCCATGGCATCTATAGCCTGAACGGTCAACTCATCAGCAACAGCAGTTCCTTGGACGGCCTTCCAAACGGAATCTACATTCTGAACGGCAAGAAAGTTATCAAGAGATAATCGGGAGCTACAAGTCTTGAGCAAGAAAGCCAGGACTAACAAAACAATTAGTTAAACACTCAAAATCGACAGACGATGAAAAAAAGATATATGTGTCCTATGACCACAACCATCATGGCTGAGACTTGCAGCATCTGCGCAGGCTCTCTTAAATGGACGGAACGCACAGAGTCACAAGACCCTGAAGTACCAGGAGAGCCATCCACCTGGGGCGAAATCATCTGGGACAAGGGACAAGGTTCATTCAAGCCAGAAGAAGACCCGTTCAACCCAGACAACTGGTAAAAGAAATACCAATCTGCATACGTGTGTATCCTTCTTACAAACTGAACATTCTCATGTACGGAAGTTCTGTAAGAAATTTGAAGTTTCGCAAGTTTTTCCCCACACGCCCTGAAGGGGCAGAAGCTCTTAGCCCA
>ERZ859937.11-NODE-11-length-112924-cov-25.032055_pt1 | contig 112924 bp, 132 predicted proteins | sample MGYA00509985_ERZ859937 | MGnify/ENA primary metagenome ERZ859937 (study PRJEB30046, sample SAMN00715169) | human gut metagenome | study: EMG produced TPA metagenomics assembly of the A metagenome-wide association study of gut microbiota in type 2... | reverse complement strand
CATCGGGAAAATACTTCTTGGGTAATCATGAGGTGGCTGACTTGAAGGAAAACGAACGTACGGATGTGCGTAAGGGCGAAATAGGTTTCGTGTTCCAGAGCTTCAACCTCATTGACGAATTGACTGTAGAGGAGAACATCGAGCTTCCTCTTACTTACCTCAACATTCCGAAGGCGGAGCGCAAGGCAAAGGTGCAGGCGATTATGAAGCGAATGGCCATCAGCCATCGTGCTAAGCACTTCCCTCATCAGCTTTCTGGAGGTCAGCAGCAGCGAGTAGCCATTGCCCGTGCCGTGGTATTCGGACCTAAGCTTATCCTTGCCGATGAGCCAACTGGTAATCTTGACTCAAAGAATGGAGCTGAGGTAATGCGTCTGCTTACCGAGCTTAACCACGAAGGCACCACCATCGTCATGGTGACGCATAATGAGCACGACGCCAAGATTGCCCATCGCATCATAAGATTGTTTGATGGCAGCATCGTGGAGGCGGTGAATAATAAAATATAATACGGCTTTCTCAGAAGACGAATGTCATAAATCGCTTGGTGTTAGCCTCTTTCTGCTTCAGCTCTTCCTCCATTCTTAGCGTTGCCATTTTAAAGAAGAAGCGGATGAGATGTTCATCGGTTGCTTCTGTGCGAATCATGCGGAGAGCGGAAATATATTCCTGGCGGGCTTCTGATGGGATGATGAGAAGAGGATGACCCAAGCGTAATAGAATGTAGTTGCTGATGAGTCGTCCTGTTCTTCCGTTCCCGTCACGGAAAGGATGTAGATATTCGTAGAAGCCATGGAAGCGGGCTGCAAGTATCATAGGATGAGCAGCGGCAGAAACGATAGCTTTTTCTGTTGATTCCAACAGCTTGGGAACTCTGGCGATGAGTTCTTCGTGATCGCCAAATACTGTATCGCCTGCAGCCATATCCGTGGTGGTGTATTCGCCAGGAATGGCTTCAGGAGAACGGTAGGAAAGCGTATGGCATGTAACCCGTTTGTTGATTTCTTTCAGAAGAATTTCGTCAAGCGGATGCTTTGTGTTTTGCATCATGTACTCGAAAGCCTCGAAGTGGTCGAGCATTTCGAAAGCCTCGAAGAGAGTTTTTCCGGCAGGAATCATCCCTAATCCTTTCTCCTTCAGCTCCCGGGTATCATCTACGGAGAATGAGTTGCCCTCAATGGCGCACGAATGGGTGGAGAAGAGTACTTCGTTGTATTTCACGTACTCTTCTCTATCCATTTTATTGATGATGAGGGTTTGATATTTGCGTCTCAACTCCTCGTATTCCTTGATTTCTTTTTCGAATGCCATAAACTTCAGTTTTTTGTGTGGACAAAAATACGATATTCATGGATAAGCACAAAACTTTTCTTTGAAAAATTGGGAACTATCCTCGAAAAAGTGTGGCTTTCTTTGATTCTATTCCTCGAAAATTTGTCATTATGAATCTCCCAAGTCATGCTGTACTTGGGAGATTCTTGCGCTTTTTTGAGGCTTATCCTCGAAAAAGTGTTGTTTTTATTGGTTTTTGTCATCGAAAAAGTGTTGTTTTTGTTAGTTCTTATCATCGAAAAAGTGTTGTTTTTATTGGTTTTTATCCTCGAAAAAGTGTATCTTTGCAGTGTAAGTTATTAAATGTTAGACTTTTATGAAAAGAAAGATATATCAACAGTTTCTAAAGTGGAAGGAAAACAAGGATAGAAAGCCCTTGATGCTGCTTGGTGCAAGACAAGTTGGCAAGACTTGGATTATGCAACATTTTGGCGAACAAGAGTATCATAAGGTCGCATACGTCAACTGTGATGATGAGCCGAGAATGAAACAACTCTTTGATTTAGACTACGACATTAATCGAATATTGATGACTTTGCAGGCGATAACAGGTGTCAAGGTTACTCCTGGCGATACTTTGATTATCTTGGATGAGATACAAGAGATTCCAAGAGGACTTCACAGTCTGAAATATTTCTGTGAAAAAGCACCTGAGTATCATGTGATGGTGGCTGGCTCTTTGCTTGGTGTAACATTGGGTAAGGGGGAGTCTTTCCCCGTGGGTAAGGTTGATATGCTTAATATGTTTCCTATGGATTACGAGGAGTTTCTTGAAGCTACAGGCAATGAGGGTTGGATAGATATCTTGCATTCCAAGGATTGGCCATTGATAGATATGATGATGCCCAAGATGGTGGAATTGTTGCGCCAATACTACTTTGTGGGAGGTATGCCAGGTGTAGTGAGCAACTTTGTGAGAAATGCAGATCTTCAACAAGTTCGTACTTTGCAGAGAGAGATATTGGATGCTTATGGGCGTGATATTTCAAAGCATACTTCGGAGAGTGAATCTGTAAGAATCCGTCAGTTGTTAAGCTCTCTTCCTGCTCAGTTGGCAAAGGAAAACAAGAAGTTTATATATGGCGCTATTCGTAAGGGAAGTAGGGCTAAGGACTTTGAACTTGCCATTCAATGGCTTTTGGATGCAGGTATTATATATAAGGTAAACCGTATCAGAGAGCCAAAGATGCCACTTAAGTTTTATGAGGACTTTGATGCTTTTAAGTTATTTTTGTTGGATTGTGGGCTTTTGGCGTGTATGTCGGATGCCCCAATCGACCAGATGCTTGTAGGCGACAATGTGTTTACGGAGTTCAAGGGAATGTTCACGGAACAATATGTGATGCAGCAACTCAAGGTCATTGGCTTTACTCCTTATTATTGGAGCAATAGCAAGACTCCTTCAGAAATAGATTTTGTCATTCAGAATGATAATAGAGTTATTCCAATCGAAGTAAAAGCAGAAGAGAATGTTCGTGCTCGTTCATTATCTCAGTTTGTGAAAGACAATACTGGATTAAAGGGTCTTCGTATTTCAATGAAAGGGTATGTTGACCAAGAATGGATGGAGAACATACCTTTGGTTGGCATTGATGCTTACTTTGGATAAAGCAATTGTATCATTAAGGGATGACGATGCGGAACGTGGTTATGCCCTGCGCTTTGTCCTGACGAAGCGAAAGGCTGCCTCCGCTTACTCGCATGATTTGGCGGGAGAGGGAGAGACCGATGCCGCTTCCTTCGGGCTTTGTGGTGAAGAAAGGAATGAAGATGTGGGAGGCTATGTCGTCGGGGATTAGACCGGCGTTGTTGCTTACGTCGATGATGACGGATTCCTGCTCGTTGGTGTAAGCGTGGAGGCGGATGAATGGTTTGGTGGTCGGAATGGATTGCAAGTCATTGAAAGCCTCTACGGCATTCTTCAGAAGATTTGTCACTACGTGCGAGATAAGGCTCTCGTCGGCATAAGCCAACAAGTCCTTTGGCGTTACCGCTATTTCCACTTCGCGATTGCAAAGCATTGCCATACGTTCGAGGAACGGCTCCACATAGAAGAGGGTGGGTTGAGGCTGGGGCACATGAGTGAAGCGGCGGTAGTTATTGACGAAAGCCAAGAGTTCGGTTCCGGTTTTATGTATGGTTTCCAAGCCTTGCTTCAATTTTGCTTGCTCTGCAGATGACGATTTGGCAGTATACTGCTCTTCGTTATCGAGTTCTTTCAGCAAAGTCTCGCTGAGCGAAGTAACCGGCGTGATGGTATTCATTATTTCATGTGTCAGCACACGAATCAACTTAATCCATGAGTCCACTTCTTGGTTGCTAAGTTCGTGGCTTACGTCGCTCAGGGCGATTATGCGCACATGCTTGTCCTTCAGCATAGCTTGCGTCTCATGCTTAGCCAGATGTTCGTCCTTTAGTTTCTCCCTTACCTGATTGATGTGGGTGAGCACGTCGGTGTCGAGCAATCGGAGAGCAGCCTGGTTGTGCTGCAGGATGTTGTCCTGACTGTCCACCACCATTATGCCCGTATCCACCGCATTCAGTATCTGCTCGTAATATTTTTCCCGCTCCATCTGCTCCTCCCTTGTATGCTGCAGGAAAAGCTTGATGCGGTTAAGAGATTGGTGCAGAATCTTGTCCTCCTTATTCCTTTTTTCTGTTGGGAAGTTGAAGGAGAAGTCGCCATTGTCAATGGCATCAAAAAGGAAGCGCACCTTCTTGATGTTGCGACGATAGTGGCGGTAGAGGCGAACATAGCCCACCACTGCCACGAGCAAAAGCACAATTATAATAACCTTATTTATATCCATACCCTAAAAAACTATAGGATTCTTCTCTTTTCACTTTTCTCTTTTCACTTTTCCCTTTAAATCCCGTATCTCTTAATCTTATTATAAAGCGTCTGTCTGGAAATGCCCAGCCTTGCTGCCACCACCGACAGATTGCCCTCGCATTCCTTGATGGTTTTCTCTATCATGCGACTCTCCATCTCGTCGAGCGTCTGCACCTCCTCCAATGGTTTCTCCCTTCTCGTTTGGTTGCCGCCGTCTATATCCTCAGCCGAAATCATTCCGCCGTCGGACAATATCACGGCTTTCTCGATGGCGTGCTGCAGCTCTCGGATATTGCCATACCAAGGAAGACTGATGAGTTTCCTCTCTGCCTCATCCGAAAAGCGTAAGTTTGTCTTGTTATACATGTCGCCATATTGACGAAGGAAACGGTTGGCGAGCGGAACGATGTCAGCCTTTCGCTGTCTGAGGGCTGGCAGTTCAAGGTGGATGGTGTTGATGCGATAGAGCAAATCCTCTCTGAATTCGCCGTCGTTAACCATCTGCTGCAGATTGCGGTTGGTGGCACATACCAGTCGGACATTTATAGGAATCTGTGTCGACCCACCCACTCTTACTATGCTTCTGCGTTGCAGGGCAGTGAGGAGTTTTGCCTGAAGGCTATACGAGAGGTTGCCTATCTCGTCCAAAAATATTGTGCTACCATCAGCCAACTCAAACTTGCCCGGTTTGTCCACCTTGGCATCCGTAAATGCTCCCTTAACATGACCGAAGAGTTCGCTTTCGAACAATGTTTCTGTAATGGCTCCCATATCCACTGGCAGCATCTTCTTACTGCTACGAGCCGACAGCCGATGAATCTCGTTAGCCAATACCTCTTTGCCCGTTCCGTTCTCGCCCGTGATAAGGATGTTGGCATCGGTTGCAGCAACCTTCTCTACTACGTGTCGCAAATTGGTCATCGCTTCGCTATCTCCCCAATACATCACGCTTTGTGCGGCTTTTCCACTATGCTTGCCCATAGCTTGGTCCGCTGTCTTGTTCTTGTCCCTTGCCTCCAACAATGTGCTGATCATCTTCTCGTTGTCGAAAGGTTTCACGATGAAGTCGGCTGCTCCTTCCTTGATGCCCGTTACGGCAAGCTGTATGTCGGCATAAGCGGTGAAGAGCACCACCTCGGTTTTCGGACTAAGGCTCTTGATTTCTCTAAGCCAATACAATCCCTCATTGCCAGAATTGATGCCACTCGAAAAGTTCATATCGAGCAATACCACGTCAGGATGTTCCTCTCTCAGTTTGGCTGGTATGGAGTTAGGGTTAGCTATGGTGATGATATTATGGAATATGGGGTCAAGCAGCATCCTCACCGTAGTGAGTATGTTGCGGTTGTCGTCAACAATAAGTATCGTTCCTTGTTTCTTTATCATGATAACAAAGCTACAAAAAAACATCGAAACAAGGTTGCGATTGTCAAATAATTAGACAAAATAAATGTATATATACAAAAAAATGAGGGACTTAATTAAAAGCTCCTCATCTAATCAGCGGTGCGTACGAGGAACGTACTATTACCGCTTATAACTATCTGGCTTAGAGCCATTTGGATTTTCTGAAAACCATTCTCTGTACATTATCTGCACATTTTGACGATGACTATCTCTCAGTTATCTGGGTGCAAAGGTATAACAGAAAACCTAAACTGCCAAATAATCCTCAAAGTATTTTCACACAAGGGTTTATATTTAACATTCATAAAGATTTTACTTTAACGGAAAACGCATGGTACACTTGTGGTGTGCTGAGAGTGTACATGATGTTGAGAACGCTGTAAATAAGTCGATTGGGTTTGGTGTACATAGTAGTGTACATATAAAAATGACTGGAGATATGGCTTCACAGCCACTCCAGTCATAAAAACAAAACAAAAGCTATATTGCAATAATTAAATCTGCCAAGGATTCTTGTTGGGGTCGTAATCACGAGCAAACGTTGCTATCGCATATTCTGTAACAGGCTTATTGTCATCCTCATCCAGCTTACGAGGTATATGAGGGTTTATTTTAAGTCTGGAGGCATCACGCAACCAAGTGATTGATGTTTCATAGTCTGTAATACGAGCAGAGCTTACATTATTTGGCGATATAAGCTTATGCAGTTCGTATACAGCTAATCGTAGCATGTGCTTCTTTACATTGGCATTACGAGGGTCACTTTCTTGGATATTATAACCTTCTTTAAGCACATCGGCATTTACAGACATTGACGGCACATATACCTTATTATTATATACGACATATTCGTGATCAGAAAATTCATATTGGTATGTTGCGTCATAATCCCCTACCATACCCCAGTATTCTGAATCGTAAGGATTGACAGTCAAGTCTATGTCTTCATCGTTCTTGACCAGTGTATAGAAATTTCCATCATATTCCACAACATCCCAAATTTCGTAAGGCACATTAGCCTCCCAATTTTGAATATCCACACTCTTCCAGGCATCAACACCAGGAACCCTAATGTCTCCGTATGATAAGCCATTATACTCCTTACAGATATAATAAGCGTTGGCAAAATATACAATATCGCCTGGGATATAATCTTTTGTCTGCCAGTATTCGCTTACCATATTAGGATTATCAATTGGTTCATCATACATTTCCCAATACATTGTATCTGTAGGAGCCTTTCTACCATTAATAGTACGCATTGCCTTTACAAGCTTCTTATCATGGTAGAAATGTGCGCCAACTGGATAGGTGATTTGGTCATTGTATTCCAAAATATTCTTGCCCTCTTCCAGTACTTTCTCAATCTCGTAGTTGTCGGTCAGATATTCTACGATAGATTGTTCTGCTGCCTCTTCAGCCTGTGCGAGACGGTCTTCTCTGCCTCGTATAAGTTGGCTAAGAGCTTCTTCGGTAACTATGCTAAGATAGTCTGTATTATTCAAAAATCTTTTGTACATTCTCTAAAAAGAAAAACCGCCATATATAGGCGTAGTTGTAGTTTCTATAACTGAAGCGTCACCTTTCTTTTGAAATTTAGCCCATGTGTTATTTAAGAACAGGCAAAGGGCATAATCCAAACAGTCAGAAAGGTGTCCGTATTTTTCGTACTTCACACCACTCTTCGGATCTGTTACTTTTGCTTTAGACTTTGTTCCATCAGCATTTTTCTTCTGATAAACCAAGTCTTCTGTAAGCCTACGGCAACGCATATCAATTTGCAATTCCCAGCCATCATACCCATTCAAAAGACTGTTTACATATTCCAGACGAGTCACCTGTGCTGGTTGTTTTGTAAGCAATTTCTTTTGCACTCGTAATATTGGATTATCCATATTACTCATAATGATAGTGTAATTATTTACACCCTCTTCTGTTTGTGTAGAGCGTGACAATCCTGCTGGGTCTCCAGTAATGAATAGACCACCAAGATGCTTTTCGGTTAAATACTTGTTGGCTATCTTTTTTGAAAGCTTTGGGGTGTTATTTTCTTTTTCCTCTGGCTTTCCAAGTATCTCTTCAAGCACATATACTTTCTTGTACTCATAATCAATCTGGATGGACAATGTAGACATGTATGGCTGTACGTTGAAGTCCCATGATGAAATGATAGGCTTTAATGGGTTATATACCTTTTCACGCAAATTAGTGACAAGGTGCTTGGCTCCATCAAAGTTCCAATATGCAGCAGCCTCATTTGTATCAACGAAATCCCAGTTTCCATACAAAAGTCGTGATTTTGTTATTGGGTCACTAATCTTGTTGAGAGCAGCCACATAACTTTGTACAAATTGCCTATCTGGGTTATCCCAAACTGAGAATGGCAAATACGCTTCTCCGATTCTACATTTTACTGGATTACCATCATCATCCTGGACGAAGCGAGAGCGAACCCAATTGATACATGGGTTTGTTGTCATCAACATTCTGGCAGTTTTGAAGGTTTCTGCGGTTCTCCAACGTAAACGAGAAAACAATACTTCTATAGCCTTTTCTGAAATCTCCGAAACCTCATCTACAAAAGCTATGGTATACTCTGAAGAACCGAAACGTTCAAACTGAGGGTCAGATGGATTGTCTGCCATTTCTTTCATAATAATGACAGAGCCATTCCAGAATGTAAGCGTCCCCTCCAGATTGTTGATTTTATAGTGTTCACCTTCAACAAGTCCCCATTCTTTACACACCTTTTTGATGGTGTTAAATGTTGACTCTTTCAAAGATTTCAATGTTTTGCGAGCTACGACAGCTCGAATATCTGCAAAACGTATACAGCTTGATACAAGCCAACAGCTGCCTAAATATGATTTTCCACCGCCTGCTGCGCCTCCACCCAAAATTAACTGAGGAAGGTCTTGCGTACCACAATTTTCACACTGTGGAACATATTTTGGATTTCCTTGCTGGTCATATCCAGATTGAACTTGTATAATATGACCACCACAATGAGGACAATAATCTGGCTGCAAGAGCTTCCAGAGTTCATACTGTCTTGGCGATGGTCTGAAATCAATTCTAATGTTTGTTGGTGCTTTTAATTGTCCATAAGCCATTATTCTTAAATTAAAAAGCCCAGCCCTTCACAAAAGAAAGAGCTGGGCGAAACGATTTTTATTTATGAAAGCAAGTGCCTAATTATTTGAAGCAGCCGCATCGTAGATTTTTTCTACAACAAGCCAGAAGTCATCTGGATAAGCTGTCTGGGCAAGCGACTCGCAAGCCTTCTTCATAAGTGCAATCTCACTGTCTGTAAACTGCACTACCAGCGGCTCATCAACGTCCTTCTGAGCGTTCCAGGTAATCTTATGCTCATTGGCATCCTCTACGATTTCGTACTTATCCTTATCGGCTTCTGTAATTGCCACCTTTTTAAGGATTTCACGCTTTGTGTTGAAGTCGATAAAAGAAGCAGTCTGCTGTGGAAGCAACTGCGGAATGTAAATTCGTTCTTTAATATGAAGTTCCATATTGCTTTTGATTTTGTTATTTGTCTAAGAATAGCAATGCCATTTCTTTATAGTTTGAAGAATTGGCAGAAAAAATGAGCGCAATTATATCAAGAGATATTATTACGCTCATTTTATTAACTACATGAAAATGCCGATTGATAAGAAAGCAATAATACCGCCTATTGCCCCCCAAAGAATATCTTTTAAGTCAAATCGCTTTCTGTAGAAGAAATCACACACTTCTTTCAAAATCGCCACTACAATACCACCAAAAAGACCAGAGGCTGCGTATGTCCATGAGCTGTAACCTGGAGTGGTCTTGTAAAAAATCATTGCAAGAATAGTTGCAACAAAAGCAATTATAAACATGTGGGCGATTTTGTCAAGCCCAATTTTTGTTACAATCTTATCAAACCAATTCATTATACTACCAATTAAAAATGTTGTACTGAACTCCGATGCCTATATATGGCGAAATTCGATTAAAATTATATCCATATCCAACTTGAACGCCAACACCCCAGCGTTTTGTTTTATACTGGGTAACAGTTATTGTTTGAGTCTTTGTAATGGTCGTATTCTTGTTATAGATATGAATACTATCAAGTCGTGGAAGATAACCGCTTATCCAAGCGTGATATGTACTGTCTTCATATACTTTCTGCGTAATAGGCAAAACGACATCTACACTATCCGTTTTTCCAGTAGTTGAATCTTTTTTTTGTGCTGGAAGTTTGACGATATGATATTTGATCACAATACTGTCTTTTGGTACAGGCTTGTAATAAGGTATCGTATCAACGTAGGTAGTGGTGTCTGTTTTTTGTAAGGATTGGCTCACATCTACATGAGTATTCTTCATAAGCAAGTGAGTCAATCCTATTGTCAACAGCAAGATAACAAGCACATATATAATGTCTCTTTTCTTCATGTCACTTCATTTCAATGGTAATTTTCTCGCCCCTAAGTTTAGCTGGCCAGAAATATTTATCCATCAAGTTCGTCCAGATTTTCTGAGAGTTGATAACCTGTCCTTTAATCTTATTCTCTCCTACCAAAATACAGCCACTGGTATGGTCTGCCGTATTGCCAGCGTGAATCAATACACCCTCAAATGAAGGTACATTCTGGAGGCGTGGCATGAAAGCATTATACTTCTTGACATACGGATATTTTGCATAGTTTGAATATTTTGGAGACTGAATGTTCATAGTAACATTGTACGTTCCATAAGGAATGGCGGTTTCATTTGGAATTTTCACCTCACCATTGTCAAACTTGCCATTCTTGTTCAAGTCTCGCACTTTATCTTCCAGTGTGTCGCATACAAACTTGCCATCAATATACATGTGACCGATTGTATACTTATCTTTTAGAGCAATTCTTTTGACTTCGATTTTCATAAAATAAAAGAGCTATATGGTATAAACCATTCTTTCTTTTCCATATACGGCTCGCCAATAAGCGATGCCCAGCATCCTCGAATTGTTCCGTTATGGTCTTTGAGGACTTCAACTATATTTGCCTTTCTACCAACAAGCGCATCCAGCTTCATTTCAGATAACGCAAATGATGGGATAATTACAATTTCCTTCATTAATATCCTGTTGATGGCTTACGATTAGGGCAAGATGGTACTTCACATTTCAATAGGCACATCTTAGCATTATTCACTTCTAATTGCGCTTTATCTGACGCTAAAGCATTATACTTATCTCGCCAGTCAGAAATTTGGACGTAAAGCGTGTCAATTTTCTGGTCTTTTTCTCTCAATTCATCATGTACACACTCGTACAACTTTTTCCACTCTTCCGATTCCTTGGCTTCATTGTCATGTTCTTTAGAATCATTGTCAAGTGTCTTTGATCTTCGCTCTTGTCTGAAGAACAAGAACATCGAAGCATTTCCAGCAATTACGCCTATAATTCCTGTGAGGATAGCTTCAAGCATTAATCTGTTTCATTTTCTTTTGGTTTTGATTCTGGTACAATTACATTGAATACTATGCCATTTTCTCCACCGCCTTCAATGTTCAACTTACTAACTTGTGCTTCCTTTACAGGGTACATATCCATCAATGTCTTAGAAGCCGCTACTGCCACACTTCTTAGTGCTGCTGGAGATAGTTTATTGCCTCGTCTATCTCTGTAAACAGCAGTCGATGTCTCTTCAATAATGTGCTTTAGATTTTCAGTAAGGAACTTTTTCATGTGAGTTGTTTCAAGGGAGTTGTATTCTTCCAACTCTGCCATAAACTCCTTTATATCGTCCCTTGACAGCATTTTCTTAGCACGGATATTGTCCTTTACATCGCAACTGTAAAAAACAGATTGGTAGCATTTTAAGGCATTACCTGCATAAGGAGCCGCACCGTTCACAAACAACTCACAAAAAAGTTGCTCTTGTTCTGTCAGTTTGGTCTCTTTCATTACTTTCTGTCAATTAAAAAGCCTTGCTGGATTGCAAGGCTTTTGTTTATAATGAATAGCGATACTTTATTGCTTTTGTTTGTATTCAAGCAATTTCTCCATAATAATCTGACGGAACACATCACCTATGCCACTTACGGCAGCTTCTACATCTTGGATGCTGTTCAAGTATTCCATATTGAAGTTTACTTGAAGGTCATATCCAGATATTTCAACGAGGATTTCATCATTATCAGCGTTCCTTACTGTAAACGCACCACGATCTGATAATGTGCGAAATTCAGCTTTAGGCTCGTCTACGGTCTGTACATTTACCTCTTCCATTTTACTATATCTTAAAGTGTTTGCGACTTTTTTCTGCTTTGGATATAGCCAGACCTCCACCTGTCATAACACCGCCTTCACTTCTCATGCGTTGTGTGAGAACCGCTGCTACATTTGTTGTGGCAGAAACGTCAGCATCAGCATCATGGGCATCGTCAAGCTCTATTCCAAGACGTTCTGACATAATCTCCAGCTTGTATGAATCCACATTTGGAAGATGGCATAATGCAAGCTGTCCGAGCATAATGGTGTCAAGTACATCTGGTTGCCAGTGTCCGTAAAAATCTTCATGTCCTCTGAGGAGTTTCTTAATTTCTCCAACTAACCCTGCGTATTCCATTAACTGCATGAAGAACCCTTTATCAAACTCAATATTCTGTCCAAGTAAGAAAGGTTTCATATTCTTTGGAGTTTTAGGCGTATGATCGGCAATGAAATCCACTGCTCCCCTGGCAACATCGCAAATGTCCTCTCCCATTGTCTCCAGCATGTTCATAGTGATTGCTGAATATGTTAGAGCTTTTTCTTCATAATCCATAGGCTCCGAATTGTCAACATCATATTTACTCTTTAGAACCTTACGCTTCTTACCCACGCCTTCTATCTGTTTTCTGTTGTACGGATATACATAACGTACATAAGAACCTAATTTCTCAAATGTGTCAAGTCTTGTGGCGTGAATTGCTATCTGTGTGATTGCGCCTGTCTGACACTTCAAACTTCCAGTCTCAAAGTCCAGCGTGAACATGACGAGTACTGGTTTTTCATCTTTTGGTGCTGCCATTGTTATATTTTCTTTCTATACACTTGCCAATAAGATATAACGTGGCTCTAAAAGCCTCAATTGAATAGTCATTATTGATAACATAATCATACAACTCTTCTGGAATATGCACACGTTCCTTATCACGAGCTATACGTTGTTTGTCAATGCCATCTTTATGCTGACGGTTTATTTTGATTGTCACCAGATGAAAGCTGAATGGTGTTTGCTCTTTTGCTTGCAAATCAATCAAGCCTTTTTCATCAATTACATATACATTTACTTTATCGCTTATAAACTGCTCCCACTCAGTCCAATATTGATAGCCACCAAACATTGTGTAAGCGCACATTTTTGACTTATCTGGAACTTCTTTGTCGGTTACAAACCAATGTTCTCTACCATTCACCTCGTCTTCACGTTTCTTGCGAGTTGTGTAAGAAACAATGCTGTTCCAATTAAGAACTTCCTGGAGGTGCAAGGAAGCAAACGTCTTTCCGCTTCCAGAATCCCCGACCAAACAAACTATTGTTGGCTTCATAATACTTCCAATAAACTTCGTTTCATAAACTGTAAGTTGTTCTTTCCAGCATAATCACTATACTTGACTGTTGCTGAGAAAATTATCAATTTGTTTTTTGAATCTATGAGTTGTGGACGCATGGATTTATATTCTTCTGGCCACACAATACATTCACACAAGTCATTATTTTGCTGAAGAAGGAGTTTACAGAAGGTTTCTTCGCCACCAGTTTTTTTGCTTTTGAATTTCTTTTCTTCAACTTCAACGACTGTAGCACACACACCAACTTTTTTGCCATCCATTTCGTTTGGCGTGATACTTTGCAAGGTTGCATACGACACCCTGCCTTTCAGTTGTGGCTTAATAGCAGAATTATCATAAATGCGTTTATAGTCCACAGAACCAATTCCAGACACCTTTACTTGTTGCTGGCTCCAAAAATAATGCTTACCTCGCATATCCACTGGTATGTCTTTCTCTTTTATCTCAAAACCAAGCTGTTCTGCTGCCTTTTCTATGATGGCGTAACGTTCTATTACGGAACCAGCATGTTCCACCTTATCAAAACAACCAGCAAGAATAAGATTCAACACACAACGAGCGTTCACTGGGCATCGTGTAGCCTCGTCTTCATTGTCTGGATCATCCCAATACTCATACTTCTTCAGCTTGTACTTGAATATACGGTCGATGAAGTTGGTGATACTTGTGAACTCGCCATTCTTTTTGCGCTCATCAATAATCCATTGTACAGCTTTTGCACCAAGTTGTTTGATTCTGGAGATTGACCAGAATATTTCGTTGGTGTTATAGTCTGTATGGAATATATCCTCACTAACATTGATGTCTGGCGGTACAACCTTTGCGTTACTGATAGCCTCCATTTCTCCCATAAGAGCAACGAGTTCGTTATCATCTGCCCACTGGAGAGCAACGGTATAGAAAGCTGTCGGATAATGCACTTTCAACCACGCTCCAGCATAGGCGGTTACTGCATAGGCTGTAGCATGGCTTTTATTGAAGCAGTAAGTACCAGCAGCCTCAATCTGCGCCCAAATCTTATCCGCATCCTCTTGTGGACACCCATTCTTCTTAGCTCCAATCATAAATTTGTCTTTCATTGCTCGAATCTTATCCGTCTTTTTCTTGGAAACGAATTTCACGAGCTTCACGCCTTCGCCAAGACTGAACCCACCAACTTCACGAGCCATCATTACAATTTGCTCCTGGAACACTACCAGACCGAAGGTATCTTTCAGTGAATTGTATGTTCCCCAAAGATAAACAGGGGCTACGAGTCCTTTCTTGCAATTCACATAATCATCCAAGTTACCCATTGTAGCAGGGCGATAGAGAGCATTTGCAGCGATCAAGTCACCAATATTACTTGGCTTCATTTCTGTCAAAAACTTGGTAATGCCATGCGATGAAAACTGGAATACGTTTTGCGTACAGCCATTTGCCAATACTTCATACACCTTCTCGTCATCCAAAGAACCTGTTGCCAACTTCTCCAAAGTAATGTCTTGATGGTATACTGTATTTACCAAGTCAAGAGTTTGGTGAATTTTAGAAAGCTCCTTGGTTGCAAGACAGTCATTCTTCAGCAAACCAAGTTCATCGAGTTCGTAGCCATCATTCTCGCTAACCAAAATACCATCAACCTTCTTGATTGGTACATAGTCGAAACATTCCATTGTTTCACCATCTTTTGTATCTGGAGTTATCAGCAATGCAGAAGCATGAACTGAGCTGGAACGAGGCTGGAACATCAGCGTGCGTACATCCTCAAAGAGTTGTGGGTGGTCTCCCATAAATTTTGCAACCTTTTTGTTGGTTGCCGCTAACTTAAATAGACCTGTATAATCGCACTTGTCATCATCAATGATAGCGGTAATATAGTTCACGATAGATGTCGGAATACGCATTGTACGAGCCACATCTTTCAAACAAGCCTTAGACTTCAATGTCGTATAGGTTCCAGCTGAAAATACACGTTGTAAGCCGTTTTTATTATACCGTCTCTCAGTATATTCCTTTACTTCTGGGCGTTTGTCACTTTGAAAATCGTTATCCACATCTGGAAGGGAGCCTCCTTCGCCTTGCAAATACCCATCATCAACAAAAGTATCTATTGTCTTGACTGGAGTGTTCGATGTTTTTAACGTTGCACTTACAACTTTCATACTCGTCTCATAATCTTATATGTTTCGTTGTCAAAGATGTTATTGTTCAATTTATACGCTGCCGTAAACTTCACCAGCTCTATGTCTGTCAATATGTGTCGTTTGTCAATGAATGTGTCTGACACAATGCCTTCCAATGTTCTACAACGACTCAAAGCAACATATAGCTGCCCAGGAACGAAGCAACCCTTTGTATGGATAACAACATTGTCAAAAGTCAAACCTTGACTCTTATGAATAGTGATTGCCCATGCCAACGCTATTGGGAACTGCGTACAAGAGCCTTTATCAATGGTCTCAATCTTATCGTTCATCATGCGATATTCTTTAGCAGACCAAGTATTTGGCATTACGCCTACAGTACAGCCATTATCAAGTTTTACTGTAACAACTTTATCGTTGAGATTTACAACCTCACCCAACGAACCATTGCAGTATACATGTGCTGGGTCATTTGCGAGCATCATAACCCTTGCTCCAACACGAAGTTTTAGCTCTTGTTCACATGGCGCTGAATTGGGTTGGAAATCTCCAGTAACTATTGCTTTATAAACATGCGTAGGCTCTCCAAGCAATTCTGTATTAATTTTCTGTACGTCCTTGCGATAAGCGCATATATGTATGCTGGAGTTGGAGAAATCCTTGCTTTCATTCTTGTTTCTTAATGCAGCCAGATCATCTATATCTTCTTGCATTATACGATATTCTCGTATATTGTTGAGTATTTCGATGAAACGCTTGTCGTTCTGACGGAAGATGTGCGTCAACTCGATGACTTTGAAACCAACATTGCGCCATACATGAGCATGGAAGAAATATATGCCACGATAGAACTGTGACAATATATGCTGTTCATCAGCTTTCACCACTGGCGGCAACTGGAATAAGTCACCAAACATAATGATTTGTACGCCTCCGAAAGGCTCACTGCTGCCACGATACATCTGTAACTTTCTATCAACGTAGTCAATTACGTCTGGACGTACCATACTTACCTCATCAATGATGATAGCATCAATAGAACGAAGCAGCATCGCCTTCTCTGGCTTATAGCTACTATGCACATTCTCTGATTCCGTAAGCACTCCAAAAGGAATATTAAGCAAACTATGAAGCGTTACGCCTCCAGCATTTACAGCTGCAATTCCTGTAGATGCTGTTACGATAAACTTCTTTTTGATGTTGTTCACAATATACCGCAAGAATGTAGTCTTTCCTGTACCAGCTTTTCCTGTAATATAAAGTGATTGGTTGGTATTCTGTATGATGTCTACAGCTTCAACCATTTCATTTGTCAATTGCATCATAATTAAATTTCGTTTATTGTGAATATTAAATCCTTATTATCGAACAAAATGTCATCATTCGCTTCCAGCTCATCTGCGTATATTATACGAGGTTCTTCTTCGCCTTCACGCTTGATAATCAGTTGTGCATCTTTGTCTATCTTTATTACCTTGCCACAGTCCAATTCTACTTCAATATATTCTTTAGATTCCAAATCCTCACCGATAATGGTTGTTTTGGCTGGATATAGTCCTGCTCGTTCTGGTAACAAGAAGCGTTCAAAGATAAGGTCGTATCTTATCGGGTCAATGAGCGTTATGCCAAGCAGATATAGCAATAAGCATCCAGCAGCAGAACCACGTCCACAACCGACAAGGATATTGTTTCGTCTTGCCCAATTACATGTATCATACTGTACAAGCAAATAGTCCACATTGTTTGTTGACTCAATGATGTATCGCTCATATTCCATCTGCTTGCGGTACTTATCTTGCTGCTCTGGCGGTACGAGACGTTGCAATCCTTCCTCTAAGAGTTGAATGAACATGTTGTGTGATGTTCCGTATTTTGCTTGCTCTTCTGGAGTCATGTCGTATTTAGGCATGAAATTTCTGTTATTTTCAAACCTTGCATTGGCATGTTCCAATATATCCATAGAATTGTCGCAACATTCTTGAAATAGGCTATCAATATCCCATTTATCTGCATCAAATGTGTCGGCAAAGAGTTGATATTGTTCATCAACATCTTTGAAGTATTGCTGATTACTTTGCTCATGCGCTGCGCCCTCAGCAACCTTATTGAGGATAATTTTGTTCTTGGCATCGTCTTCATCCAGATAATAGGCATCTGTAAGAAGCACTGGGTATACATCCATCTTGCCATATATATTGTCAAAATAATGTTTGGCTGCTTCTAACACTTTGATGTCAATACGCTCTGCCTTATATTCCGACAAATCAACTTGCCAAAAGACGCAATCAAAAGCACCTTGCAAATCATTTATAATGTCTTGGTTTTCAGTAATCCAGAATGAAGAATACTTGTCAAGTACAATTACATTGCCTTCACCACGATTCAACAATTCTTCCAAAGGAATAATCTTATCTGTACTGTCTACCATAATGGCTTTCTGTATGCGTAATAGATTTCGCAAGCCTTTTTGTGACTGGACATATACTTTTGCTCCAATAGTATGCTCACCATCAGAAAAGGTCAACGAATATCCAAATACATATTTCAATCCAGCTGCCTCACATTCTTTTTGCAGATTGTAACAAGCTGCCATCGTATTTTTATCGCAAATACCGATTCCTGGATGCCCTAAATACTTGGCTTTTTTTACCCAATATGTTGGCATAAAACTACCATTAAGCAGCTCAAAAGGTGTATGAACACCTAAATTGACGTACTCAAACTTATGATTTGATGGCGTTCTTTTGCCAACGTATTTAAGGATGTTCAGCTTGAAATCCTTGTGTAAGTCGTAGTAATACCAGTTGTCTCCAAACTTGAATACAATATAGTTGATACCTTCAGCCATCAAGACTTCTGGGTCTTCCATACTGTTAAATATCAGCTCATCATCTTTGTTAGTACGGAATATGGATTTCATATTTTCCGTATCTTCAAAGAACATTTTGCCGAAATCTGGAAGCTCAATAACCTCATTGTCAATTTGGTTATATGTTATTTTATTATCCTCCAGCCATTTTATTAATTCGTTCATAATAATTGCACTAAGTTTAATTTGAACTCTCTTGGTGTCATCAATCTCTCACTGAAAGTATCGTAGATGTCCCAAAAATCCATGCTGTCAAAGTCGGCTTCTGGGTCTTCTATGAAGGCAATGTAGCAATCGAAATACTCGTTAAGCATGGCTGCTGCTGTGTTTGTTGCAGACAAAGCATCGCCATCATATCCAATCACTACAGTTCTTACGCCTTTACTTTGCAGCTTGTAAATCTGCGCTTCTGAAATTTTCTTTCCGAACGTAGCCACTACTGCAATACGATGATTGTCATACAAATCAAGCTTTCTGACAAGCGAGATACAATCGAATACTCCTTCAACCAATATGACAGTATCTGTTACGTCTTCTATTACTGCGTCATAGTTGTAAAGTAACTTTGTAAAGTCATTCTCTTGACTGTTGTTGTATCGTCTAATTTCAAATTTGCCGTTACGTCTGGCTTTCTTATTGTAAGAATCTATCTTATCTTTACTCCATGTATGGCGAGATACATATCCTACAATGTCACCATTATCAATGATGGGAAATACGACATAATCGTCAAATTTGAAATTAAGACCTCTGGTTGTACCGACAGGGAAGTAGTCGTAATCATCACAGGTATAGCCACGCTTCTTCAGATAGGCGTTACGGTAGCACCGTTTCCATCCTTCTGGCATATCAACAGACACAAGTTCATCGTCAATCTCATCCTCTTCCAGGTTGCAGAACTGCGGTATCTGCAATGGAGCAAAACTGGCAGTATCTTCCAGCATTAAGTCTGGTCTACCAATGTCTTCTAAGAGCTGATTGACATCTTTTGTAGTATGACCACATGAGAAGCAGTGACTCATAAAGAGCTTCTTCTTCTCTGTTTCTTGCCCTACATAGATGCCGAACTTGCCACCCTTTTTGCCACAATAAGGACACTCTGGGCAAATGAGGTTCTTGCGTGGCCCATCAAGTTTTGCGTGAAGTTCTATCTCCAATTCCTTGATGAGAAAATCTTTGTCTTGTTTGTTGATATACATAATTTATGCTACTTTGCTAATGTTTAGGCTACGTTCTCTGTCATAGAACTGCTCATTTTCATAATCGGTCGCTATCTTAAATGGCTTGCCCTTTTTGAAGAATCGAGACTTTGCCACATAGAGACGAATCATATTCTCTTCACGCTCACGATCTGACTGATTCAACGTGATAAGGTGTGTCAATGGTCTGGCAAGTCCTTTTGCTTCCGCTGTATTGAACTCTGTCAGCACATTGTTCTCATCATTTAACCAATCACGATTCTCTACAGTAGATTGGTACGTCCCAACCATCCAGACGTTTTCGTCCGCTGCCAAGTCCTTCAAATCATTCGCTACAGCAATACGCTTGTGACGTTCTCCACTCTCCGAATACTTGCGTCCAGAAGCATCTGTCAACAAGTCCATAGAGTCAATGATAACAACATCTGGAGATATTCCATAGCGTTTTTTGAAGTCTTGTATTCCATTCCTTATGTCTATAGTAGAGACGTGAGAATTGAACTTAGGATATGACTTAACATAGAGTTTTCCAGCCACACTTTTAAGCATTTCTTCCATACGTTCAACTTCCGCATCACGAATGGTTCCTGTCTCATAGCGGAATGTACTGCATTTCACTAATGAAGCGGAATAAGCATTTACAACCTCATCACGGCTACCTTCAAGCTGAAAATGTAACACGTTTAAGCCGTCTATTTGACAAGCGTTCTTGCCTATCCATCGTGCCACATGTGACTTTCCTACACCTGTTGGTGCTAAGAATACAGAGAGCTGGGTTCGTAAGTCACGTCCATTGTTCATCACATCCAACTCATCTATATAGAATCTGGTGATTGGCAATTGCTTATCTACAGCATTATGTTTTTGTCTGTTACCTTTGAATCTGATTCCGAATGTACCAATTACATCTACGAACTCCGATTCTCGCAAACTAAAGGTTGACACCCACTCTGCGTATTCTTGTAGCTTCAAGCTCGCCTGTTCATGGTCTGCCTTATTAAAAAGCTCACCAGCTTCTTTGTACGCTTGCTGGAATCTCACTTGTTTAATGTAGTTTTCCAGCTGTTCCAGTGCTTGTTCCGTGCCAAGTTCATTGCCACTATCATAGATGTCATCCAATAATGCTGCAACGCTTTTTTGACGAGAAACAGACTGTCCCAATATACTATATGTTGGAGCTTTCTTATACTCCTTGTAGTATGCTTTAAGTTGATTGAAAAGAGAAATAAAATCTCTGTCTGGCAGATAAGATTTCTTTATCTGTTCCATGACCACCGCCAGAACATAATCGTTGTTCATACAGGTGAAAAAGAGATCCATCAGAAATTCCTCTGTCAATACATTATTATTCTGTCTTGTTGCCATGTTCTATACGAATACGATACAATTCTGGAAATCTTTTCTGAAGTTCTTGTTTGCAATCTTCAGCCAAATTACATTTAGAACATGATTCCGACATCGGACTCCATCCTAAAGTAGATGTCTGGCAGATAAGATACCCCACGGCTGTATTCAACATACGTCTCTTTGTTGGTTCCTCAGAGGCTATATATATGAACTTAGCCTGTGGGTGTACACTCTTATCTGCTATCATTGCTACAAGGTCAACACGATTTAACGACACGCTGGAAAGCCATTGGTCTTCGTAGTATTTACCTCCCTTTGTACGCTCTTTCAGACGCTTGATGGATGACTTACCAAAGACTTGATTTATCGTCCATTGTGGCCTGTTTCTGAAGGCGTAGGCAGCACATATACAGAAATCAACCAATCTTTCAGATGTGACCGACCCAAACTCCTTTTCCATAAGGTCAAGAAAGCTATTAAGCGTTCTGGTGGTTGCACCACCACCAGAAAACTTAAAGGTCGGCTTCATCAGTTTCACTGCTATTGCACTGAAGACTGTTTTCACATTGCGTATCTGTAATTCTTTCGCCATTCCTTGTTAAATTGTTCTTCAGTATCTTTCGTGCGATAAGCAAACGACTTTTGATTGTCTCAATATTATGCGATGGCAATGTTCCCTTTTTATATTCAATGTCTGCAATTTCTCGAAGCGGATAACCAGCTTCCTGGAGAAGTATTGCATCACGATGAATGGGTTTCATGCTATCAAGTACTTCAAGTATATCGTCATTGTAGAACTGGCGGTAGTTTTCAAGTCCCATGCAGTTTGAACTGATATTCAAATTTGCACTGATTGCACTGCATATCTGAGGATGTAAAATTTCGTCATCACCACAATCTTCATAACTTTCTATACTTCTGTCATAATTCTTGTTATCATGCCGTTTGCGCCTTCTTTCCAATTCTGCAACCATTCGTTTTGTAACGATATGAAGCCATGTTCTGATTGGTCTGGAGGTATCATACGTCTCGATTCTTCTGAAGAAATTTATAAGAACTTCATTGTAATTTTCCTCTACATTCCATGAGTCATAAGTATAGTTCATCACCAACTTATAAATCATGTTTTGAAAAGGCATCACATATTGCTGGAATAATTCATTGCGTCTGCGAGCTACTTCTGGGTCTACTTCTCTGTCGTATTCTTCGGCTTCGCATACCTTTCTCTCCATATTCGTGCCACTTCTTGATTGAACAATAAAGATGCACGAGGTTCAAATTGGTGAGATATACAATACTGAATCCAACGTGAGTCGTATGCCTTGAACTTGGCTCTTACCTCTTCGTCTGAAGGTTTGTCTTTCTTATCTAAGAAGGTGCAAAACCCCTTGACAAGTGAGACAAGGTGTTTCAAATGTGGGTTAATATCCGCTGGCATAGATAGCTCTTTCCGTGTCTTTCTACGCCTTCTTCTGGCAATACTCATTTATAATTTGAATTTCTTTACATAGTACATAAAGATGTGCGTTGCGTCTGCTTCGTTATCATCTACTGGCTCTGTCTTCCAGCGTAACTTACAGAATCGCATCATTTTGGCTTTATCGGCATTTCCGTCTCCTGTTGCCCAAGCCTTGATTGTTCTTGGATTAAGGAATACTGGTTCTGGAAGGTCAAGTGTATCGCATACCTCCAGCAAAATGCCTCTAAATTCAGATAGTTTGACAGATGATTTGAACTCTTTGCCGCTTCTTCCACAGCTTACATCCTCTGCCACAACCTGTTTAATGTTGTATTTCTGGATGAAGTCAATGAGTGTTTGACGGAAGGCTCCGTGCTGTTTGTTGTTGTTGCGTCTCATTGATTCCGTGAAGTTCCATGTACCTCTTTCATGGACTGAATAGAACCCTGTGTGGGTAGCTATATCAAGTCCGAGTACTTCATCAATTTTTAACTTTTCATCGTCTGCATGAGTGACCATTAAATGTATGAAATGTCATTCTTCTTGTTGATTATAAGTTTGTATGGATAGTTTTCAGCAACATTACCATGACTAACCACCAGTGAAGTAATCTGCAAGTTGTTTAAGGCATTGAACATATTGGCGAGTCCAGCAGCGTCACATGCTTCCAGTATCTCGTCCAATACCAACAAATCAAGTCCTTTTCCATCTTGGCAATTTACATTCGTCAATTTATGTAAGGCAAGAATGTTTGCAAGATTGACTCTTGCCTTTTCTCCTTCTGAAAATTTGTCAAATGAACCACAATCTACTCCATCACGAATTAGTGAAATAGAGATTTTATCACGAATCTTTCCAGACTTCAAAACAGTAAAGCCACTGAATGATATTCTTATGTCGCTGTTGATAGCCTCTAAGAACTCGTTTGTCATTTGGCTTAATGCTTCAATTTTAGAGTTTGCAAGATGTGTCTTGAACTCTATGAAAGTAGCTTCTTGTTTTCTATAAGCTGCAAGTCTCTGTTCGATTTGTTCTTTATCCTTGATGGCAAGCTCCAGTTCTTTTTCACGCTTGGCTTTACTGTCTTTTAGCGTTTCTATAATGTCATTCTCTGCGGCATGTTCAATGTCTTTGATTGATTCTTCGTATGATTCTATAGCACCTTCAGCATTTGCGATATTTGTTTCACATTGCTTCTTGTTATTTTCACACTTGTTAGTCTCATCATCAACAATATCGTATGCTTCATCGAACATATCATTGCGAGCTGATTCAATTAGCTTGTTGAGCTGGGAAATCTGGCTGTTTATGGAAGCAATGTCACAAGAAAGTTCAGATAACTTGCGAACCAGACTGTCAACATTCGACTGTGATTCAGTAATCTTTGCCGACCATTCTGACTTTTTCGTCACCAAGTCATTTTGCTCTTCACGGACTTTTTTGCCCTTTGCGGTATCAGCATCAATTCTTTCTTGGTTGCTGGATATTTCCTTATCAATGTTTCGCAATTCATTATCGTTATCGCTTAATTCTTCACGAAGTGATGATAAATCCGCATTGGGATCAAGAAGAAATTCATGCTGGCATTTCGGACAAGTGATAACACCACTCAATATATTCTTGATAGCTGCTACACGGTCGCTGATTGTACGATACTGCTTATTCAAAGCATCATTGGCATTATTCAAAGCTTTTACAGAAGCAAGCAAGTTGTCTATTTTGGTTGTCACTTCTTTCAAATCGCCATCGTATGAAGCGGAAAACTTCTCAAACTCTTTGACAAGTTTATCATGTGCTTTTTTTTGCTTTGTGCAATCTTTGTCGTACCGTTTAACTTCTGCCTCCTCATCTTTCAATGACTGCTGAAGTGTTGCGAGTTTTTTGTCTGCCTTTGCAATATTCGCTCGATAGTCACTGATTGGCTTTAGGTTAGCAGGAACGAACATAGCAACTATATTGTCATAACAATCATCAAATGGTTTGTCACTGCCTTCCAAATCAGAAATACGGTTATATACTGCATCCAATTTAGAAAGGCTTTGTTCCAACTGCGTGATTTGCTCTTTTTGCTCACGAATGTAAGCTCGCTTATTCGCAATTGATTGTGTCCACTCCTCAATACGCTGCGCCTTGGTTGATGTGTTCTCCAAAGACTTATTGATAGCGTTCTGAATTTGCTCCTCCAACGTATCAATACCACCTTTGATTCCAGCTACTTTCAATTCTGCTTGAGTCAGCTCTTCAGCTATAGGTTCCATGTCATGTTGCAGAGCTTCTATTGACTCGTCAACCATAATTCCATTGCTGAAGCGATTGATCAAGTCTTTCTTGTCACGGTCAGAGCTGGAGAGGAAAGATAAATATTTGTGCTTCGACAAGATGAAGTTTGAGAATATGTCATCCTTACTTAACCCCAATGCTTCCAGCACATATTTATTGTAATCTGCAACAGATGCTTGCGCTATACTTTCTGTATTTCCGTCTTTATCTACAAACTCGACAGATATTACCTGTGGTGATTTTCTGGAGATTGTACGAGAAACGATAAGGCTTTTACCTAATTCAGCATTATTTAGTTCAAGCTTAACTATAGCCTCGTTTTCCGCATCATTAATAATCTCATCCATCTTAATCTTACGAAGCGTTTCACCTGTCAGACCGATGGCTATAGCCTCAATTAATGCGGACTTTCCAGAACCGTTTGAAACCTGGGAGTCGTTGTCCATATTGTTGCCAAACACAAGCGTTGTGTGTTCTTGCTCCAATGTGTAGTCAAGCTCCTTGAAGGCGCACAGATTCTTTGCATATATGTTATTTAACTTCCACATAATCAATGTATTTTATCAAGATACTGCAATCCCATAGAGGAATCAATAACTTTTTCTGAACAAAAACTCTCATACTCTTGTTTGATGCCAGTCTTGTCAAACTTTCTATCAAGACTGTGTGCTTCTATGGATTTCGCTACAGTCTTTTCTGTAACAATTTCCACCTTGGCAGCACCAGCTTCTAATAGCTTTTGCTTGTCAATATTTTGCACATCTGTAGCAGAGCAATTAATGCGAGTCTTGACTTTGTATTTGCCATTAGACTTAATATCATTCAATTCTTCAATCAAATGATTATCAACGTCCTGCAATGCTAAATCTATCACCTTATATCTGGTGTTCGACTCATTCTTAATGAACTCATAGGAACCATCGTCATACAATATGGTGTAACCCTTTTCTTCGTCTTCACCAAAATTATGCTGACGAGAAGCACCAACATATTCGATGTTTGTGCCTTTAATTTTACAGCGATTGTGATAATGCCCCACCAGCACTGCATCAAAATCCTTGAATATCTTTGTCGGCAATTCATCATCACTTGGCATAGCAAGACCTCCTTTTATTCCTTCGTGGATATATAGGATGTTATGTTTGTTTTTGTCAAAATCGTTATCAATGATGTCCTTCAATCTGTTAATGAACGAGCCGTTTTCTGGAGCGTAACTCATAACATACAGCGTAACATCATCAGAACAATCTATAGATACATAATCGTCTACAACATAAACATGTGGATATTCAGAAAACACATGGCAATAACCCAATATCGCCTCTTGGTCAACAAGGTCATGGTTGCCTTCTGCAATAGTAAGCTCCAATCCAGCATTTGTTGCCTTAATGATAGCTTGGCGAACAGCCAACAACACATCAAGAGTCTGATATGATGAACGAGATTGCAACAAGTCACCGCCTATAATGATTTCTGGAATGTCTTGTTTTTTACATATTTCCAACGCTTCATCCCAATTTCTCTGAAACTCTGGGATATTGTCTTTACTGACATGGATGTCATTTATCAGCAGAGCGCACGGTATTCTTTTTTCAGACATAGTTCTAAAGTTAAAAGGGCGGTATTATGGCGAAACCACAACACCGCCCTTGGTTGTTGAATAAAGTTTATCTACGTCTGTGCGGACGAGCTGCACGTCTCTCTGGACGAGCAGGAGCCTCTGCTGCTGGCTCGTTTGTATCATCGTTGCGCTCACGTCTGCGACTTGCTCGTGCTGGTGCTGGAGTTTCTTCCTCTTCTGTTACGTCAGAAGATGGTGCGTCTGCTGGTGCATCGTTTTCTTCCTCATCAGCAACAGGCTCATCTACAGGCTCGTCCTTTTTAGCGGACTTCTTAGGTGCTGGAGTCTCTTCCTCCTCTGCGCCCTCATCAAGAATATCCTGTATTTCGTTGAGCAGCATTTCATTGGTCTTTTTGCGTGTAATACTTACATCAAGGTCATTTTCTTCGATAAACTCCTTGATAGATGTTCGTAAATCTTGACCTTCTTCACTCTTATCGTCCAAGCCATCTGCACACAGCTGGTCATACATGTCCCAAAGATCGTCAAGAGTATTGGCATCGTTATCATCAGAATCACCGCCATTCTTACCATTGATATTGAAATGAGATTGGTCATTAGCTGGAAGGCACATCTTAATCTGGTCGATACATTCAGCAATCTCAGGCTCCTTCATTACCTGCATCTTATTTACAGCATCAAACTGATTAAGATACTCGATAGTTGCTTCCAGATGAAAACGAGTGTAGCGATACAATACCTCTGGAAGACGTGCCATGTCAAGTAGGCTCTGCAACTCTTCATTGGTCAACTCATCTTTTGGAGACACTGTGTCAATATTAAACGCATAAGTAGTCTTCTTTTGTTCGGTTGTGCGAGTAATTTCTACAGGGTAAGCATCTGCAATTGATGAAATAGGACAGGGGACATTACCTTTCTTATTGAGTTTTGTCCAGTCTGAAGTTTGCGGCTTTCAAGCTCCTTGTACTGAGAATATGAAAGTTGTAGCATCTGCACACCATCGTTGCGCTTTTCTGTGTCGAAAACATACATGCAACGTTTAGAATCCCACTTTAAGCCGTTATTGAAGCTGGACTCTTTGATTTTCTTACACAGCTTCTCGTTATCTGCATACATGTCAAGGGCAAGCTCTACATACTTGTCAATAAGGTCTGAGTCCAATTTTGGGAAAGCGTACTTAGCGTTACACACTTTAACGGTTATTGGTTTGGGCTTACCGTTCTGAATTTTAAGAGTAAGCTCCTTTACAGGGTATTCATAACCCTTACGTTCCATTGGAAGAGGATTGCCATCTGCGTCAATAACAGGAGCAAGAGGCAATATACGAACTGCGTATGTACCATCTTTACTGGTATTAAGATACTTTACACGGTTTCCACTCTCTGCTGCGCTCTTCTTTTTTGCATCTTCAAAAGATTCCTGGGTAGATGCAAAGATGTCAAGAGCTGACATCTGATTCGTTAATTCACTCATAATTGAGTTGGATATGAATTAGTTTTGAGATAGAAACTTCCACGTCTCAGCGTATGCTTCTGCATAAGGTTCACGAGCTTGTGCTTCTCGTATCTCCTCTCTTGTAGGAATAGTTATTCCCCACTGGTTTGCGGCATGTTGGATAATCATTTCTATAACACTATCCAACTCAATTGATTTTTCGTTCTTTAAGTCGAAGTATTCAAATTCTTCGCCTTGAATATTAGATTTATGAATAGGCGCATAGACCTCTTCAAAATATCTGTATAATGCCCCTGGTGTTGGATGTGAATCCAATTTCTCTGATATTGTCTTCAAAACAACACCGAAGAGGTATTTCAATTGAGGTAATGAACGGTTCTTTGAGTTGTCATATATGAGGAAACCAAATTCCCCATCTGGCAAACTGTCTACAGCACCTTGAAGTTCATTGATGTCGGCACTACCTTCGTAGACATTGATAATGCCCTTCTTCTTAATCATCGCATGATGCTTTGTTTTGTTTTCTGTTTGCAAAGGTACAGTGAAAAACTGAAATATGCAAATGATTTGCAAACTTTTTACCAATCAAAAATCTAACACCTTTCTAACTTGCTGATAGTCAATCGTTACAATATTTCAAATATTTCGTTTGAATAGTAAGTGAAACTGTGCTTTTATTTATACTACTGGAGAACATCTAAAGATTCATCAGACAAATCAGTTATATCTTGCACTACACATTCTCCATGCTCATCAGTATTGATAGCATAAATTTTTTGATTGATTGAGCCACGCCACAACAGATTTGGTTTAGCCAAACTCTGTACATACTGGCCATCAACTAACACATCTATATAATGTAATATATCTGGGAAATGCTGCTGAATATGTTTTAGCGTATATCCAGACCATAACCAAATAGTCTTGTTGGTCTTTTTCTTGATTTTCTTACACAATTCCAATACTGCATCATGCTGCATTAGCGGTTCGCCACCAAGTATTGAAACATCAAATTGATCACTGTTTAACTGGGCGAATACTGCATCTACTGTCTGCTCTTCTCCAGAATCCTTGTTCCAAAATGTCTTGTTGTGACACCCCTCGCAATGAATCGGACACCCAGAAACATAAAGAGAATTGCGTAACCCAACCCCATCAGTAGAGGTTGAGTACACAATTCTTGCTACATATATCTTAGACTCCATGCGTTACACGATCAAATAGTTCTGCCAATTTAGCAAAATTCCATCGGTCTGTAGTGCCAACGAGATAGCCTGTGATACGCTGTAGTTTGTCAATTCTATGGCTTCCACATATTGGACATACTTTTAAGTCTGGCGAAGCATCTTCATACGAACAGTCCATGCAGCGATTGCGATTATGATTGATAGAACAATAGCCGATGTTGTACTTATCCATCAAGTCCACAATCTGTTCAACAGCCTTTACATTATGCGTTGCATCACCATCAAGTTCCACATAAAATATATGACCGCCTCGTGTCAAGTCGTGATAAGGAGCTTCTACCTTTGCTTTATGTTCTGCACTGCAATGATAATACACAGGAACATGATTTGAATTGGTGTAATAGTCTTTATCTGTCACACCTTTTACAACACCATACTTTTCCCTATCCTTTTTCGTAAACTTGCCAGAGAGTCCTTCTGCTGGAGTAGCGAATACAGAATAGTTCAAGTCGTACTTGTCAGAGAGTTTCTTGACTTCGTCACGCATAAAGGTAATAATGTCTACGCCTAACTTCTGCGCCTCTTCTGATTCTCCGTGATGATGTCCGCACAAAGCTATCAGACATTCTGCCAAACCAATAAAGCCAACGCCAAGCGTGCCATGTTTCAGTACGTCTCGTACTTCATCGTCTGGCTTCAGATTTTCTGAACCAATCCACATTCCAGACATTAGCAACGGAAACTGTTTTGCTAAGGCAGTACACTGGAATTGATAACGCTCATAGAGTTGTTTACCTGTGATATTAATGACGTATGTCAACTTGTCAAAGAATGTATGCAGTCTTTCTTTTCTATCTTCAATATTCATAACTGACAAGGCGAGTCCTGGAAGATTTATTGTAGAGAATGAAAGATTGCCACGAGCCACTGATTGCTTATCGCCAAATCTGTTTTCAAACACACGAGTACGGCATCCCATTGTTGCAATCTCGTATATATATCGCTTCGGGTCATCGGCTCTCCACTTCTCACTACGATTGAATGGCGCATCTAAATTCACGAAGTTAGGGAAGAATCGTTTTGCCGTTACCTTGCAAGCTAACTGATACAAATCATAATTACGATCTGTAGGCAGATAACTCACACCACGTTTCTTCTTCCATATCTGAATGGGGAATATGGCTGTTGCATGATTGCCAACACCATTGTATGTTGAACGCAGTAGCTCTCGGATGATGCAGCGACCTTCCGCACTTGTATCTGTCCCATAGTTTATTGAACTGAAAACCACTTGATTGCCGCCACGAGAATGAATGGTGTTCATATTATGAATGAACGCCTCCATTGCTTGATACACTCTGTTTACAGTCTGATTGATGGCATGTTGGCGTACACGTTCTTTGCCCTCCATATCACCAAGCTTAATCGTAAGGTAATCATCAATTTGCAAATCATAAAGTTCGCTATAATCCACACCCAGCAATTTTTCAATCTTTTTTATCTCCTCTACATACGTCTTACGCACAAAAGGGGCGAGATAAAAATCAAATGCTGGAATTGCTTGCCCACCGTGCATTTCATTTTGAATTGCCTCCATAGAAATACAGCTAAGTATACTTGCTGTTTCTATGCGTTGAGAAGGGCGTGACTCACCATGACCAGCTCGAAAACCTTTATTCAATAGCTTGTCTACTGGATGCTGTAAACAGGTAAGCGACTTTGTAGGATAATAATCCTTATCGTGTACATGAAGTATGTTGGCATCGACCAAAGCTTCTACATCATCGCTCAGCAAGAAATCATCTACATATTCTTTAGAACGCTCACTCGCCACTTTCATCATCATCCCAGCAGGAGTATCTGCGTTCATGTTAGCATTTTCACGAGTGATGTCGTTCTTTTTAGCTGCGATAATATCAGAAATAATGTCATTTGACTTACTGCTACGAGCTTTGTCGCGCTTATTACGATAGATAATATAAGCACGAGCTACCTCTGGATTATAACCTTTCATCAAGCTATTCTCTACAAGTTCCTGGATTTTTGCGACACTCAACGTGTCTGCATCGTAATTCTGTATGTCATTGGCAAGTTTAATAGCAAACTCTTCATCTGCCTGACCAATTTCCACCATTGCTTTCTTCACAGCATTGACAATAAGCTGCTTGTCAAAATCAACGATTCTTCCGTCACGTTTTCTAACTTTCTTAATCATTCTTGTTCATAGTTGTTTAGTTGCTTGATGGAAGATAAAGTCCTCTTTGTTTTTCAGAGAATAAGGATGCGTAACTACGCATTTCATTTGTAAATTCTGTTGTTTTGTTAAAGCCACAGCAGCGAGCTTCACCACACAGACCGCCACGATAAACGCATTTACGAACCATCATGTCAGCTAAATCTGGGTCTACCTTTCTAATTTCGTCTTTAAGTGCCTGGAATACAATTCTTGTTTCCTTTGCAGCCTGTAAACACAACCGCAACTTTGCCATATCAATAAGCGACTGGGCATTGACAAGCAATCCAAGATTGACAGGCGTATAACGGTCTGAATTTTCTTGAAGCCATGTTAAATCGTTAATAGCTTCACACACAACTGTGTTACGGCCATCCTCATCCAGTTCTGGAACTTCTTCAAGCTGTTGCTTGATATAGTCGATTTTCTGAATAAGACCAGGATTACCGCCTTGTCTATCAGAACGACAAGTCAACTGGAAGGGAACTGATCCAACGTGGTGACGAAGAAGATGGGTAGAGATATACAAGGGGATGCCCTCGAATTTTACCCAAAAGAGTTGCGAACGTACTGGGGAGTGTTCTGTTTTGTAGATACTGAGAAGCGATTGATGACTCTTCCCAATAAAAGTCATCTGACACGCTTCTCGCATGAGGTCGGCATCGGTCAGCTTTTTAACCGATACAACGAAATCTTTCATACGATATTCGTTAAAGTGAAAATAAAAATTGGGAAGATGTACGGAATCAATTTGTGGAGCGCAAAGTTACAGCATTTTCTTTGTAAAGACGAAGAAAAGCCGTATAAAATTGCTTTTAGACGGCTTTTCTGATACAATTTATATGTTTTTTAACATTCTACGCTTCTTTATATACGATATTTCAGTTATAGCTGTGGCTTGTTTTGGATGATGTGTGTGACAACCTCGCTTTCGATATTCTATCAGCGCACGTCTGAATTTCGATTTACGAAATAAAGGGTTTAATGACGCATATCCAAGTGCCTCTATCATATCCACATTAGGCTCGCATCCACCAGAAACCTCCATAATAATACCATATTCCAAAGGTGCTTCGTGCTGGATGAAATAGCCAAGACGTGTTTCGTAGAACTCTCTACGCTTCGACTTCTTTTTTTTTCGTCTTCCGCTTTTTACGCTCTTTCTTTTCTGGTTCGGGCAGTTGCAATCCGCTTTCGGCAGATTCAACAACTCTTGATTCTGTAACTTTGTCATGCTGCTTTCTTGCTTCTTGCTCATTACGTTCCATTCCGTATGAGTCTTTAATAAAATTATGAATTTTCATTGTTATACCATATATGAGAATGATAAAGATATTGTCTTACCGCAATGGTTGCAATAAATCACAGTACAGTTCTTGCTACCTCCAGCTATTTTACAACCCCAATCGCAATTACAATCAAGCGATGCTCTGAAAGCTACATCATAGCGTGGAGCAGAAATCTGGTTGGGCAATGTAAACATCGTTTTTCCAGTATGAACTGTTACCGCCTTACCTTGCACACAAACATGATCACCAATTTGACGTGCATACAAATCAGTTCCAGAAATTTTAATCCATCCTGTATCTGAAATTTTTTGCTGGAAGTCTCCAGAACGTGCTGCACCTATGTTTTCACAGATTTTTTTCTTATCCGCTTCTGTTTTTGCCATGTCAGCAAGATATTTAGAGGTTCTTGGAACATCGTCTAAAGCTCCAATGGCAATGGCTCCAATCTGACTACGCAATGTCTCTTTGGTGTTGTTTCCTGCAATAAATTGACTCAGCCCCAATGTCTTGTCTGCGAATTTAGATTCTGCGTCACTCTTAGAATACACAGATGTAACATCTGCCTTATCTTGCATCTGTGTAGCTAAGTCTGTTTTTTGTACATACTTATTTGAAAGTAATACACCATTCTCCATAATGGCTGGAAGCAAATTCACAGCACTTAGACCATTGATACAGACATTTGCTATGCGATTATGTATATAGAACACATTGTCTGCTGTCGAGCCGAAACCGACATACGCCATCTGAGAGTCTGAAGCATCAAGCCAGTTTATTGTTTTTGACAAACTTGTATTGTTTTGCTGCAATGTGCTATGTTTTAATACAAGTCCTGTCGGCAATGCTGACTCTGTTATTAATGTGCCAGCCAGATTTACAATGGAGTTTTTACCATTTATAGAAATAATTGCATTTCCCTTGCCATTGCCAATTACTGTATTGCGATAATAAACATTGTCATCATCATATCCTTTATAATTGATATACAATGTGCCATTATCTGAACCTGTACCCGAATTATAAATATGGTCAGCATTACACGTTACACTTCCCATAACACTCTTGCCAACTGTCAATGGCTGCGTCAAAGAGATTCCATTCTGGGAGATTGATATGATACTTGTGCCGCCAATAGAGAATACATATCCTCTATTTGGGTCAAAGGCAAAATCATAAACTGCACCAGTGCCTATGCGTGACTGGATATGAAAGACATTGCCATCGTAAAACATTCGACATACTGCCTCTCCTTTAATCAGAGAAGCACTGTCATTCATACTCAATGCTCCTTGCACTTTTACGGTATTGCCAAATGTCACAGCATCGCCAATCGTTTGTGAACCTACAGAAGAGTTCAGCAACAAGGCATACTTTCCAAAAAAAGCATCGTTAAGTGTTCTTCCACCAACTTTTTGAATCTGGATGTATTGCGGAACATTCCCAGTCAGGCTGTCTGCAATTGTTGGCATAGATGCACTTATAGAACATCCATAAACATTGCGTCCTACTTTGTCCGAACCGCTTGCATACGCTACACTCTCTGCTCTATTTGATTCATAGAGATATTGAGGCCACTTGGAAATACCTGTTGCGCCAGAAAAATATCGCAACTTTCCATTAAGATACACATAGCCAGCACTTATCGAAGTTCCATTGACTTCACAACCGCTTACTATGAAGTTGTCACATGCTGCAAAAATACTGGAAAATGCAAGTGCTAACTCTTGCAAGTTTACTATATCGTCAACGTATGTGTAACGACCACCAGTTTGTGCGCTAAATTCTATCATCAGTCAAATACTATTTTATATGTTTTACCAGCCAATCTGTAACGCTCTATCCAATATGTAAGCATGGATATGTATGATTCTTTAGAAATCAAAGAGGTATCTATCGCTGGTGTATGAACTATGAAACTGTATGTATTGGTGTCTGTTCGCTCATTCTGATAATAAAAAGCCTTTCCCTTTCCTTCTTTTTCCGTATAGAGCGATAAGTTATCGCCTTGAACAATGTCGGCACTCTCGTTATATAGCGGAACACCAAGCGTTGCCAAGTTGGTTATTGTTATACGTCCAGATTTTTGAAGGAAGTATTTCTTAAACTTCCTATTCAAAAACCATGTGAATGGCAATATCTGAGAGGTCATTGATGCCTCTATTCTTTTTTCCGCTGCATATTCAGAAAAGTCTTTATTCAAGATTTGCAATGGTGACACCAACGCTTGCATCAGCAAAATCAGCTTTCTACCACCAATATAGTGTGGCGTAAGCTGATTTATGGTCTTATCAAAGTTTATCGAATATCTCATTACTGTTCTTCCTCTATTTTGAGTGTAATGGACTCTTTCCAATTCTGCAATGTAGCTTCATCACCAGACTTTGTGCTTTCTTTGATGTAACCACTATTAGGAACAAAACAACGTTCCACACGCTTCTCATAACTGGTCACATTACCGTCTAAACCATGTGCGGTTGGTATCAAATTGTTATCATCGTCATACTGGGCAACGAAAATACCTTGAAAATCTGTAGCTCCATTATCTATATAAACATCCACGACATGCTCTGCCGACTGGATTGCGTCTATAATCTTCTGGGCATAGACAACACCGTTAAAGTCCATACTATCGATATAGTTATTCAATGATTCTGCGATGTTATTATACACTTCATCATTGGTTACAGCACCGTCATGGTACACAGTTACACGAGGGATTAGTATATCTCCTTTTCTGCTTACTACCTTTGCAGATGTACCAGCAAATATAATCTGGTTAAGATAAGCTCGTATCTTTACCATTTCATCTTCGGCTATCTGCGAATAATTGCCTGGAACTCCAGTGGCAATTTTTAATAGAAGCTGCTTATCGTAAAATCCATCTTGCGATGATTCTGAATACGCTACCTTCGACACAACCCTCTTTGTCTCATCAATAGCTGGATAAGAAAACGAAGTGCCATCATCGCTTATTTCCAGATCATCGCCCGACTGATATTTCAATAACGCATTGGCATAATAAGCTGGGGTTCCGTTGATACGGTTTTGAATATCCTTGGCAATATCTACTTTGAATACATCCATGATATTCTCAAATGCCCATATACATGTAGATGTAGTCCATGTGATAGCGTCCAATATTGACATCTTCGAGGAATTATGAAACTCTGTCAATTCCAGATGTTCATTCCTACAATCTTTTGCCAGTGTGTATATTTCTGATAATGTTCTTGCCATTATTTTCTTGTGTATGTCTTGTCTTTAATGTTAAACACCCAATTTCCTGCTTCATTCCAAGCATCTTCGCCAAGAATGGTTTCTATTGCCTTCATACCTTTCTCAGTTGGCTCAGAAGATAGATAGACCGTACAGTTTCGTCTATTTGCATAATTATCTACGATATACTGGAGGTAATCATCTAACACTGCAATGTCAGCAAATGTTACATGGCGCAAGTCAAGTATCTGCAAGCTCATGTCTCCTATTGGCAATAAGTTGTCTATATGGCAACCGCTTAAATCTACTGACACTGTACCGTCAAACAAGAATAGCCCTTGCAATGGATAGCTGTTTGAATGTGATGTATATTCGTCCACTATCATCGGTCGCATTAACATTAATGCACCACCTAACTTTGTTGTATCAAATTTGATAATCTGAAAATCGCCATATACCTTGATTCTGCGATTCTCTGCCACATTGTCAAAGTAATGTTCTACAATTTGTTGTTCCACCGCAAGCTGCACTACCTCTATGTCTGAATTATCGCCCCAATCTATCAGCATCTTACCAGAACCGCTTACGCAAAATGATGTACTATGCTCATTAGCATCAATATCACACAGAAAAACCAATTCTTCTGTCGGATGCTTCAAATATACATGACGTTCACGATTAGCTGGAATAAGATTCTTTTCATTCATTGCGCTCTTCATGCCATCGTTGACTACAAAATAATCATGGTATGTCAACTCCATGCCAGGTGTCAAATCTGTTTCCATATCCAACCAGTCGTTGCTTATTAAGAGGTCAAAAAGACCTTCAATAGAGCCATATAGCAATAATGCTACATCAAATAGGTTCTGATTTGTTGTTACTTTATATGTTGCCATTATTCTTCTGCTGGTGTTGCATCCAGACTTAACTGGTGAGTGTCATAATCAAAAGATGCAGAATTGACAACAACACCATCATCAGTAAATTCTGATTTAATTGTGTCTGCCAATGCTGTGTAATCCATGTTACCATTCATCCAACGTATTAAACCGACACCAGATATAGGATAACGGTAGTTGTTGGTTGGTACGCAAGCTAATAACATATTTGAGTTTTGCCTGTTTGCCTTCACAATATTCAAGTCTGATTCCATTGCACTATATACATTCAATATCCCTTTGTCAAACTGGAAGTAATAGTCATTGTCTGCAACCATCTTCAGTTGTGAAGCATAGACGTTCTTATATCCATTTATCCCATATAGATTGCATTTGACAACAAACCATTCTGTACCGTCAGCTGGATTCTGGAGATATTCATATAGTCCGTTTTCATACAGTCGTTTAATTCGTACCATAAACTCTTTATAAATTGGAGTATACGGTATTGCTGCATACACGCCCTTATTATAGAGTGTGTTTGCCGACAGATTGCTTGGCACGATAATTTCACCATATATATAACGAGACAGTCCAGTGGGGTTTTGTACCCACTGGAAATCTCTCAACTGATAATTGTTCTTGGATGGCAATGCTATGTCGCCTGTTCCAATATGTATTTCTATATCTTTGCGCATTAATTATGATAGTTTAATAACTGAGCAAAATAATTCGTTCCGTTCCAAATAAGGAGAAATTCAAGAACATCGCCAGCTCCCATTTCCAGTTCTTTTCTCCACTCGCCTCCATTATAATTTCTAAAATACAAGGATGTTTCATTGTCTTGAAACTTAACTATAAAGTTTTTTGAATTGTCATATTGCGCAACTATTCTTACAGGAACAGCAAATGGTTCATTAGTGTTCAATGTATACTTCATAATACTTAGTTTCGGTAAATATACATACCTATATTCTGTAGTAGAAATCAACATGGTATCTCCAAAAGAGAAATCTAATATAGTTACCTTGTCAGCATTATTAAAATAGCCTGTAGATAACAATCCACCATGACACACAATAGCACCTTTTGTATATAAGGCTACATCACGATTTACAACATTATCACTAACAATTTTTACAGCAGGTAGATAGAAGTTATTTTCGTAAATAGGGTTCATCTGCCGATAAAAGTACCCAACAGAAGGGCAATAAGTAAAGCCCTCATTTGTAAAAGTGGGGTCGGCACCATCGCCTATGCCAACTTTTATTTTTGCGATCCGTTGGCTACTGTAAGAATAAACTTTTTGTAATAATATAGAACCTGGATATAATGCAGCTACATTTGCAATAGCATCAGACTTCCAACTTTCAATTTCCCCATTGTATAATCCCAATGAATTAATTTTGAAATTTCCAATTTGACCAGATGAAGATTTTATGTTTCCCACTACTTCCAGCGAGCCTGCTGCGTCCCATTTAATACCCCCTCTCGCCAAATATCCAGAACCATCTTGTTTCAACGCCCAAGCATTACCATTGGATAATAGTTCATCTGCATTTATCAAACTTGACTTAATCGTACCAGCTATAATTTGGTCTGCTCTAAGCGTACCAGTGTAAATGCCATGACTATCTATTGTGGTTGTGACTTTATCCGAAGATGTGGCATCATACACAGTAGCGTATGCAACCCTCCAAGTCACTTCTTTAATTTGTGCGGTCTGTTGCTGAGTGGCATCATCAATCCAAATGGATAAATCACTCTCACTATTACCTCCTATGTTAATCTTCTGCTTATCAGTATCGTTATGCTTTAGCGCAAAATGATTGATTGTAGAGAATGTTCCTGTGTTGCCGCATTTCACAACACAAATATATTCTTCATAGCTTCCTGTTCCAAGCGTAGAAGTTATCCATGTTGTCTTGCCATTATCTCCATATTGATTATGGGCATTTTCTATCATCCACCCTTCTGGGATTTTTGCAACAATCTTAACGATAAACTCACCGTTAGCACGTGACTTATTCGCAAAATAGAAACCACAAACTCTCCAATCGTTATATGACTGCCAACGATTACAAGAAATCTCCATAACCTTTTGAGTACTGTTAGGTGCTGTTGTATCGCTTATTATCTGTCTCTTGGCTGGAATATTCCCATTAGAAACACTTGAACCGTCATACAAATCCTTTATGGCTGTGTAATTTGTAATTCCATTATTTACAGACATATCTGTAACGATGCCCAATAAATTACCATTGCACTCAAAGATTATCTGGATGGTGTCGGTGTTCGTGACGCTATCCTTTGCAGGCATAATCTGCGCTTTCTTTCCGCTTTCTAATGTAACACCAGGCGAATAAGAGCTTGAAATACTACCATCGCTGCTTATGATATTGATAGTTCTTACCAATACACCATTGCCATACGCATACAGCCCATATTGCTTAATCACATTGAGCAAATTGTCTGTTGAAACGGCAATTTTTACATTAGAGTCAAAATTCCACGGATAAAAATGTGTGTCATTCCATTTACCAAGCGTAAACTCTGGATCACGGAATATCATCTGACCAAAAGCTATCTTTTGAGCAACGCTGGCTGCTGAATTTGCTTTATCTATCCCGTTAGTCCAATTCAAGCTTACGCTATTTGAAAATTGTACCTCTCCATTCTTATTCCACAAAATGTTACCACCAGCAATTGCGCCAGAGCCATCTGCTTCCAGTCTCCACTTATTACCACGAATACCTGTACCGCTAAGTGTAATACTTCCAGTTGCATCTGTAAATGAACCAGCATCTACTTTCTTAGAGCCTACAAACAATGCGTTATTCTCAATATTCCAGTTTGCAATAGAGCTTACCCCATTACTTCTTAACTTGAATATCTTATATCCGTTTTGGTCGTATGCGGCAAATGAGACACCATCTGTTTTGATTTTCATATAGATACCGCCATTAGCATCTATATAATCTGTCAAGCTGGATGATGCCAAGCTGTTAAAGTCAGTGCCATCAGCTACCGACATAAAGATGCCAGCATTTGCTGTATCAGAAACAATGGCTACATTTGGATTTGACAGCCTTTTAGCATTGAGGTTCCAGCCTACCATAGAGCCAGATGATTCAGCAAATTGCACCTCTCCTTTAAGGAACGATACCGAACCGTCTGTATCTATATACCAACTATTGCCTCTCATGCCTTGCGAACCGATTGTTATATCTCCAGATGACGCTGTATATTTCTTCTGCATATTAACCTTTGCGCCCATATACAAAGAATCTGCATCAAAGCTCCAACTGGCAATTCGATTAGTTGACCCAAGCGAAAAACCGCTTTGTATCATGTAAAGATTATCGCCTACGCTTTTTCTTGGCAAATAACCTTGCAAACCATACGAATTGGCATTGTCATAGAACATATAGACACCGCCATACTGCTGAACTGAACCTTTAATATCATCAACATCAAAGATGTTAGCTCCACCAACACCAATGATATGTTTTGCACTATTCAAAGCAATATTAGTGTTATACAGTACATTCTCACCAATAGCCCAGCCTCCCACATTGCCACTGGAGGCTTTGATGCTTCCTGTGAACACGGCACTGCCATCACTATTCAATACAACATTGCCTTTCGCAAAGGTTGCACTGCCATCTTGGAATAACGACCACACCAACTCATTCTTGTTGGTTCTGTAAAAGAGGTTGCCATCAGCACCAAGACTAATTATTCCATTTTCATTTGACGTTGTGATACAATTACTTAGCACATTCCAGCCACCAAGCATTGCTCCTTTGGCATTTATATGGAACACATCTTTACCTTCTTTATAACCGTAAATACCAGCTGTATTTGTATCGTCTGGCCCGATATAAACGCCAGTAAGGGTCTTCAATCCTTCTGCATTTTCCACCTTCTTGCCAACAAATATTTTTGGCGAAATCAAATAACTATCTCCTATTACAGTCTTGTTGTTCTCCCAATCCAGAATCCAATCCAACATTGAGGTTTCTCGTATAACAGAATAGGTAAACGTTACATCAGCCACAAACTCATCATCTGTGGTTATGGTGAATGTTAAAGCTCCACTCAATACATCTGAAGGGATGCTGGTAAGTCGTATGCGTTTCGTATAAGCGTCTATCGCTATTTGCTGATATGTTATAGCAGTATTTGAGAATGAAGCCAATGTCAACTTAAACGTATGCTTTTCTTCTCCACGAACCACAGTAATGTCCGTATAGGCATTTGTCAAATCTGGATTGGTTCCGTCAAAATCTGCTTTGATAGCGCATGAATCTGGAGTAAACAACACGGAATACGCATCATTCACATTTACCAGAGTTATTGAACCTTTTGCTATTGTTGCCATCTTGATTTCTATTTTATAAAAGAATAGGAAAGCCAATTCCATCAAAGGGCATTGGCTTTCCTATAAATTAGAAGGTGCTGGAGGTTAAATTGAGGATATGAATTTGTCCGCAATTTCCTTGGCATGTTTCCTCCATGCTTGCATTTCCTTAAACTCTGACAACGATTCCTCATCGCCATCGTCCAGAAGGTAGTTGTTAATCACAGCGGTCATTTCATCCGAAGAATATCTTGACTCAATAATTTTAGAAATCACAATATTTCGACTATAATTGCCAGCTGGAAGTGTAACGGTCAAATAGCTGTACTTTCTGCCTTCTGACCGTTCTCTTTTATTCAATTCTACTACATCAAAATTGATGGTGTATTCATTGCGCCCAAGATTTCTGTTACATACAATAAACTGAGGCTCGACATCTGAATACTGATAGTTCATGTTCATTCTTCTGAAAGTAATTTACGAGTTAGTTTATATTGATTCTTAATACATACTTTGGCAAACTTTCCTTCTACATAGCAGCATTTCCAAAAGTATGTGCAATTCTTGAATAATTTGCGTCTTATTGCATAGCTGTTGCAATGTATCAAGAAACCGAAATAGCTATTCAAGGCGCATACTATTTTGTCCAAATTATAATAGGCTTCCAATTCTTCATCTGGAGTTGCTATAACTGCTGCCTTGCATATTTTCTCAGCTTCATTAACACGATTAACCAGACTGCCAACTGTGCGATTGCTAAGATATATTCTGTCATATTTAATTACGCTTCCAACGAATTTTACGCCATGTTTTACTTCTTGTAAATAGAACTTATCGTGATGCAATGTTAGATGCAACTTATTCTTCAAATACAAGTCTGCCATTCTATACATCTTTAATATATTGGCTTTCTTACGCCCTGTAATGCAAAAGTCATCTACAAATCTGACATATTTACATTTGTATCGTTTGCAAAGCCTCAACATATATTCATCAAAGAATGACATGTAGAAGTTGGCAAATAATTGACTGGTAAGATTTCCGATAGGCATACCAATCAAATACTCTGCATAAAATAAGCTTTTATTGTGTTCAAGACGTTCAAATAGTTCTGTCTGACCCTTCTTTATACAGTTTTTCTGAGGTTCATGGCGCACAATGACTTGTACGAGATATATTAATGTGTCAATATCATCGCCTTTATAGTTCTCTTTTATAAATGGTATGAGCATTTCTTCCAATATCTTGCAATCAATACTCATAAAGAAAGAGCATATATCAAAACGACCAACGTATGCAGTGTATCTATAGCCGCCACTCACATCGTACATCTGGGTGGCGAGTCGCTGCACTGCTTTCTGTGTTCCAAAGTTCTTTCGGCAATTATACGACACGTTATTTTGAGACTGGAATCGCTCTTCAAATAGTGGTTCCAATCTCAAACAAATCCAATGCTGCACGATACGGTCTCTGAAATTTGCAGCAAACACTTCTCGCAATTTAGGTCTTGTTACACAAAAACAAATGCTTACCGTAGGATGGTAAGCACGTTCTTTTACTTCAGTTGCGAGCAGGGGTAAATCTTCTTCAAAAATAAGTCGATATAGAGTGCATTGAGTACTGGTTTTCTTGCGTTTACAACAATCGTAAAAAGCAATTAACCAACTTTGTATATCTTTATCAGTTGCGGAGACTGCCCTCACAACGTAGCTGTTGTACTTGTTGTTGTTGTTGAAGTTACCACTACCGAAGTTGACGTTCCATGCGTTCCAACTGTTGTTCTCGGAACTACTCCAGCGATTAGAGGACTGTGCTGCGCACACTATCTTGTTCTTAACTAAGGTATTCACCCCAGTGGTGCGCCCATTTAATAAATATATACCACTTGTTTTCATTCGTGAATGTCAACAGGGCCAATGCGTGTTTCTACTTTCTTCCTCCATTTACCTAATTCAGTCATTATCTTATTCATAGATAATGCGAACACAGATAATTGGCGATCGTTGAGGATATGTATTGTAGCACTTCTATCAGAATACTCTTTGAGTATCTTCACCGCTGTTTTCACTTTGGTCATGTGTAGCAATACCATATCAATGCAATCTCTAACATCATTCCAGTTCTCTGATTGCAATCCCAACGCAACAGAAGTAAGTGCGTCACTCATATTTGTGGTACACTCTTCTGCCAAACAACGAAGTGCAATTATTTTCGGAACTCGTGCTGATACAGGTATAAACCATATCATAACATTTTCAATGGAGCGATATATAGATGATTGCGCTGCTTTCATATTTCCAGTATTTTAATACACGTCTATATCAGACTTAATTATATATGTTTACTTACGAATAGAGTCTTAGCTTATTAAGGTTTATAAACAAGTAAGAAATTTAGACCCGAATGTAAGATTCGGGTCTAAATTTCTCTAAAATGCGGAGACTGCCCTCACAACGTAGCTGCCGTACTTGCTGCCGCCGCCGTTGAAGTGACCACTACCGAAGTTGACGAACCATGCGTACCAACTGCCGTCCTCGGAACTACTCCAGCGATAAGAGGACGTAAAATCAGTCATCTTGCCAGAAGCTAATGCTGCCTTAAAGATATTCTTATCATCATCCTTACCTCTTTGATAATACCAATACAAACGAGCAAGTTCACCAGAAGAAGGCAAATACCAATTGTGCGCCTTAAATCTATCAGCTAACTCTTCACCTTCCAACAAGCCTTTCGGCTCGTATGCGTAGCAATATGAAGCCGCTGGATAATAGTATTGCTGATATTTCACCGCACTCATATTGGCAATTATCTTTTCTATACACTCACGAACATTTTCAATCTCTGTTTGAGTGATTTGACTATTCACATACTGTGCGGATGGAATAGGATAAGATATAGAATCCAATATCTGATTGCGATGCTGGATGATTGCCAATGTGTGTTGTTGACCACTTGGAATCTTTTTATCTCCAACATATCCAGCCCCAATCATACTCTTCTGCTCTTCTGTCGGCTTAACTAATTGCAAGTCTCCAGCTCCTGTATTGGCGGCAAATCCTGTCTTGAATCCATACTTATCACCATTATCTTCATCACGATAGTTATTGTCACCAATATACCATACAGAATTATTGTCAGAACGTGGCTCTAAACCAGAACTTCCAAAGTCAGTAATGCCAGCAACATTATATGCGTCATTCATACCTTCAATTTGAATACCAGAAATGACATAATTGTTCATATAATCGGGGTCTGTATTACCAGTATATCCGAACAATCCCCAAGGACATGATGTTGCACCATTCAGACATTCCATGTCTTTCAATGCAACCATTCTTCGGTCTGGAGTGCCGTCACTGTTGTTTTCAGCTCCAATATAAAAACATATTCCAATAACTGTTTTCAAAGGATTCAGCATATCGCTATATGTACCATCTGAATACACATAATCACCCAACTCTGCTTGACGGTCATACAAATACAATGGGAAAGTGGTTTCCATTGTTCTGTCCGTAGTCTCTACAACACATTTCAACGTAACAGTCAAAGCTGTTGTCGAAATCTTATTGCAAGTAACAACTCCTGTTTTTTCATCTACAGAAGCGTATGCAGATGTTGTAAGCGACCATTTAATTGACTTGAAATTATTGGCATTTGGACTATTTGGAATCAATGTAAACTGACGAAAGCCAGCCTCTCTAAACGTATTGTCACCAGCAATCTGTATGCTACTGATTGTACGCTGGACGTATGAAATAAACAACGAATTGCTTTGCGAGTCTATATCGCCAAAGCGTTCCATAAGTTGCTTTTTTAATTCAAATGTCATATATTCACTGGCTGCAAGCGTAATGCTTCCAGTAATTTTCAAGTTATCAATAGTGAGCAGCCACTTCAACAAGTCTATTGTAGCGTTCTTCCAGTTCACGTCTTTTACTGTAAGTGCTTGCAACATTCTGGATGGGTCTGTCTCATTATGTTTTGCATCATACAACTCTGCAATCGTCTGATACAAATCCAACTGACCAACATTTTCACCAATAATAAACGAGGTCAAATAATCGTATGCGTCCAATGTCAATTTAGACAATTTCGGCAAATTATTGATTTCCAATGCTGTAAGATAACCTCCAAGCTGTATAGATGTCAATAACTCTGAAGCTGGGAATTTAACACTTGTTATCTTAGTGTCTCGAATATCAACTGTCGATAATCTGGTACAAACCGACAAGTCAAGCTGACCACCTAACAATTTCTCGCCTTTCAGCGAAATGTTCTTCACCAAAGCTGTAGTGACATTCAATCTGGTAGGACGGAACTCTGGATTTCCTATAGGATTGGCGATAATCTCCACCAATCGCTCGCCTTGTAATGAGAAGTCATTAGTCGGCTTCACAGATAAGTCACCAATATTACCAAATGAACGATAATAGTTACCGCCTTTTAATCCACATACTGTATCTCCCAAATTGCCACTATTGTCAATGACAAAATGATAAGTCTCAAACGGCTTCACTCTAACATGAGGGTTGCGCAAAGTCTGACCAACTCGTGCTGTTGGGTAAAGATACTGGTGTGGCGTTACGTCCAATATTGCTGTTGGTGCGCTACCATCTATTCTTGGATAAGTATTGAATCCAAAGCCATTGCCACCATTCAAGGCAAACTCACCATAAGCAGCATACGAAGAAGCATATACAAGTCTACGTTTCATGTATTGCTTTTCAGCTTGCAACTGGTCGCCCAATGACTGAGAGATAGGCTTCACATTACGGTCACTGACGTATTCCAGCATAGTTGGGTACTCATAACGAATACGAGCTGTCTCATTAAACGCTACGGCTGGGAAGTACTCTTGAATAGAGAAAAAGTACTTTTGTATGCAGCCCCAAGGTGACTTTTCAATGCCTTTCTTCTGGTCTTCTGCGGTAATCAATCCAGCCATTTCATTCAAAATGGTGTTCATCATATTAGCCAATTCGTTATTACCGCCTTCCCACATCAATTCAATCAGATTGAAGAGTACGTTACCACCACCTTCTGTATAGAGCAATTCGCCTTCATCTGAATATGGATGCAAGCGGTCTATATAATACGGCTTAATCTGATAGCCAGAGTTATCCGTCTTGAAGATGGTGTCCAAATCGTCTTGATGCAGCTCTATCAAGTGCGTAATCGGGTCAAGAACATAATATGTATTCTTAGAGCAATTGTCCGTTCCTGCTATCAAGAAGTTTACAAAGCAGTAATGAAACTGCAATGATTTCTTATTGAAATAATCACCGATTTCTTCTCTTGCTTCTGCCACTATAGCAGAGATAAATGCAGTATTAAGTTCTGACCATGCGCCAGTTGCGATATTGCTAATGGCACTATTGTACAACGTCTTCAAGTTCTTTGTTGCATATCCACTTGGATTAGATGAATCTGGCAAACCAGCTGGAACCCATTTCTTATCAACAAAGTCATAGCGTACCACGTCATACAATGATGCGCCGCCTCCAGCTTGTGTCATCCAGTATTGATAAGAGGTGTCAACCGTAGTGTCATCCTGGAAAGTGGAGAAGTTACCGTCTGTATATGGCTTAATGCGTGGATTGTGCATGAACAGCCAGTTCCATGCAGTCTTATAGTAGTCGGTAATCGTATCTAATGGCTGTCCTTTTACATGCCCCTCATCATCCGATGCTTTGTATGTAAGACCAGCGTCAAAGTCTATATTGCCATCGCCAGCATATTCAAAATACTCTTCATCAGCATTATATATCACCTTATCGTCCCAAGGAACACGCATATCCGTCAAAGGCTTATTGTTGTCTGAGCCTTCCATCATGGCGAAGTCTGGGAACTTATCAGACGAATATCCCCATGTCTTCTTATCCATCTTACCAGGCCCGAATGTACCTAAACCGTGGAATACAGGTTCTGAATCATCTGGAGTCTGGATGAAGTAAAGCACAGGACGCTCCAATACGGCAACTCTTGCTTTCGGATTCGCCTTTTGCATGGAATTTTGACCAGCAATCGCTGTATGAAGCAAGTTATAAAGCTCTGTTGCACCTTGTTTATGGCTCTGCATAGATGAAGCATAATTGATTTTCAATACCAATTTAGTGGCAGCTGGAACATCATCGGTAAGCTGATAGGCATTGCCTCTTTCATCACCATTACCGTCTATCCAACCGTCATCAGTAATCGAATTGCCATCATCACCTTTCATCTTGTTTATGTCCCACTGCTGATTCCACCAATAGTAGGTCTTAGCAGTAGAGCCTTGTCCTTTATCTGGAAGCTTACCGTATTTTTTGCCAATAGTTCCGCTATGCGCATTGTCTGGTGTGCCATCTTCATTCAGCAAGGATATTTCCAACCATCCTGTCTGATTATTTGTTGCAAAACGATATGTCTCATAGCCGTGCCACACAAGTACGTTGTATTTTTCCTTGGCAAGCGCATAATTTATCTCACCGTTTTGTATAATAGCATTAGCGTTACGGAAAGCAATTTTATCTTCAGATGTAGGCAATGTACTACTATAGTCTTGCATACAATCATCAGAAGACAAGGCTTTCTGATAGCATCGGATTGAATAAATGTCCACATCTGCATCGTCTTGTCCGATTCTAATTCCACCATGTCCCATAGATGAAATAAATTCGTTTGCTGTTGCTGTATCAAATGGAAACTCTCTGTTCAGAACGCCATTGATAAACACACGCACAAGAGATACTGTTGTTGAATTGGTAGAAGAAGAACGTAAGGCATGAACTACATTGATAGCAATGTGAGTGCGTACATTCTCCATCCAACCAAAGTTCTGGTCTGCCTCAGTTGACTGAGTAACGGTGTTGATATAGCCATCAAGCGGACGCATTAACAATCCAAGCGGATTACCTGTTGCCTGGATGATCGAGCAGCATTGGATGATAGGGTCTGACTCGTTGGTTACATTACGAATCTTGAAATCAAGCTCCAATGTCATGCTTGATGCTGTATTGCTCTTAAAATTCTCCCAAGGCTCATAAGGTATCGTTACCTTTTGCCCTGCCAATACACGAAGAACGCTTTGCTTGTCTTCAGCTTTAATCCATCCGTCATTTACAAATCCAAAATTCTTAAATTTAGCTCCAGACAATTCAACATTGCCTTTTGCAGCATTTAAGATTCTGGCAGGATTTGGCTCGCTATTGTTTCTTACTTTTGGGTTCAAGAAGAAATCAGCACCACTTGTAGGACTAAACTTCTCTGTATTGTCAACGGTTATGATTTCAGATTCTGCTCCTGTCGATTCCTTCAAAAAATTATATTCTTTACCGCCAACAACTCTGTAGATATGCAAATAAGAATAAAGAATGTCATCGGAATCATTCTCCACCTCAACTGTTGTTTCTACAGAATTAGGCGTATTTGGCATTGTCTCATTCTCCAATCGCAAATACTCCACCACATTGTCATAATCACTCATAACAATGGCAATGCTTATAGCTTCACTGCTTGGATTATAAACCGCATAGTCGAACAACACAATCTGCTCGTAATTCACAACCTTTGTCTTTAGGTTCTGAACAAGCAAGTAAGGGGTCACATCCTCTTCATTTACAACGAGCATGAATGAGTTTACAATATGTTCTGATTCAAGTTCCTTTCCTGAACCATCTACGCATGTTACCCATGCCTCAACCGTATGAACACCATGATTGATAATCTTGACAGGTTGAGAGCTGGTGTCATTAATTGCTGCTACTGTATATGCAGAAGTTGTGTGAGTGTTTGTGCCTATAGAGTAAGTAATCTCTCTGAATCCGTCTTGACCATCAGTGGTTTTACCACTTACCTTCAAATGCAACGTTTTCTTCACGCCAGCACCATATATATAATAAGATGGCTGGAGGTAGTCTGTGGTTACAGGGTGGTAATACTCTGAAGCCAACTCTACTCTTAATGTAGTAAGTACAATTGATTCAAAGATTATAGGATTTGATTGAGTGCCGAATCCTTCATCGTAGACATATACACGCACACGGTTACTACCAGTTGACAAATAGCTGGTAATATCAATTTCATCATAGTCAGCTGCGATATTCTTGGAAGCCATAGCCATTGTGCCTTGTGTAGTCCACTGACCATTTGCATAGGTCTGGATATAAAGCACACCGCTGTTACCTGTATCATAACCAGCCGATGTACTGGTATACAATAAGTGCAATGTGGCTTTACCTGTAATACTTACCATAGATTTCAAATCGTCAGTTGTTTTCAAACTGACTTCAGAACCTTCGGCTGTATAAGGCAAAGTTACAACACCATCAACAGGCTTGTACTCATTGGTTCCCATCTTCACCACTTTAACGCTGGCTTGATTCTCCTGCACAGCTTGCACTAAGGTATTCCATTCATCAGAAGTCACCTTCTCGTTGGCTGGAACGGTCTCCGTTGCTGCTTGCTGGCTGGAGTTTGGCTGCTTGTTAAGCAGTTTTGAAATGTCTGTTGCCATAATTTTTATTGAGATTTTTGTTCACTGTATAGATGAATAGTGATTCTCACCATTGGCAAAGGGTAGAAAATCTCAATTATTTTATCTCCACCCAGCAATTTGTCTGGATGGAGATAATAAAGATTAAGCAAGAATAACAGGGAAAGTATATGGGAATACTGAACTTCCGTTCTGTAATTCGCACACAAACAGGTCACTACCTGTAATCTTATATCCCAATACTATTTCTTGTTGTGTTCTGTCAATTGCAGCTTGGAGAATGTTACCATTAGCGTCTCGCTGCTCATTCCACCAACCGTCAATTTCATTCTTTACATCTGGCAAATGAAATTTCTTCCAGACGAATGTAAAATTATCTTTGACATACTGAGGGTCAACCAGTTTACCTTGATAATATACGTCTGCATGAAGTATAGTTGAGCAACTGCCGTTCTTGAATGACTTTCCTTGATTGGAAGTAACTTCCACAGTATATCCGACAATATGCTGCTTACGAATAGTAAAAGTGTCACTATATGTATTTGCGCCTATTGTTACTGCACATTTTAATGTTAGCACACTGCCATCATTCCACATAGACGAATCTGGATAGACCAAATACTGCTTTGCATTTGCAGATTTTATCTTAATCCATTCATTGTCTTTTAAGTAGTACCATTGACGTTGGCTGGACGTTGATGTGATATTTTCTTCTTCAATATTAAGTGTTATCGTCTTGGGATAAAACTCTGTAGCTGAAGAAGATTCATCGCCCATCATGGTGAATGTGTCGGCTCCGTTAATTTTGATGGACTTGCTGGAAATCTCTTTGCGAACGGTTGAGTCTAAGTTAGACCAGTTCAATGTTACATTCTCACCAAAAGTAACCTTACCATCGCTATCCCATTCAATATTCATATTTGCGAGATAACCAGAGCCATCAACTCTCAACAAGAATGACTTCGTGCGTGTACCAATACTTCCAGCTCCATCAAAATTTAATTGAAGTAACGGATTCTGAATTGTACCACCAATACCACCACGACTAAACCATGCGCCATAATCTTCACTGAACTTTACTACTTCATCTGTCGGCTGGTATTGGGTAACGGTTTTACCTTCCTCCAATTGTGGTGCTGACAGATAAACAAGCTCTTCTGCTCCGTTTTCATCACCTTCAAAGGTTGGCACAAGAGATATAAGCAATGGTGTATTATCATCAACTCCTCCATAAAGTTCAAAGGTTACGCTTTTCCTTTCCCAAGCAAGACATTGACTGGAAGAGAATCGAAAAGTGCCGACAACATGACCGTTCTGTAAGACTGAAATCTGACATGCTTTCTTTGCATATAGCCAGAATGAAAGGCAATATACCTTACCGATATGCTCTTTCAACCAGCTTGCTTCTTGCGCCTGTATCTCAACTTCATTAGAAAATGAATATACCTTACCAACACCACATGGTGCTGCGACATCTTTATTTATCTCTATTCCAGACGTAAAATTGACATCCAACGAGTTCAAAAACGCATTGCGATGTATCTTTCCAGCGTAGAATGTTGCTGCAAATCCATTCTCATCACCAGCTGTCAGTGTGCCAGAGACATGAGCAGAGCCAGAAGCGAAAAGTTTCTGGAAATAACCGCCATAACTGTCAAGTTGTCCGAATACAGGGTCTACCAACCCAGACAGCTTACCGACACGAATTTGGCTTGCATCATTAAAATTGGTTAGACTGGAGAGCAATATAATATTGAAGTCGGCAATTTCAACGCTATCCTCGTGGTTACAATCACGCTGTAGCTTAAATGTGCGTAAATGTCTGCCAGACCAATCTATCGTGACCACATGGAGCTTATATTGCCATTCTGTCGTTACTGGTACATCAAACTCAGCATCTGTATGTTCACCATTAGTATAACCCAACGATGCTTTCCATGTTTGCTCACTACTTCCTTTGATTTTATATGATATTACAACACGATTTGGGTTTGCAACATATTCATAAAAATCCTGGGAAATACCGATTGGAATATTGTCTTCTGTAACAGATACGCCTAACTTCAAGACACGATTGTTATCTTGTTGCGTCTCTTTGTACTCGCCATACGCCTTGCCTTTATTGATTATGACATACTGAGATTTTGGGTCTTCATAGTCTGCGCTTACGTCTTCTGGCCAACACAAACTCTGATTTCTGCCAATTCCATCAATAACGTCCATATATGGAGACTCTTGATCAGAAGCTGTCAGATACAATGCTCCTGAACGTTCTTCATCAAACAGATTAGTTATTCTGGCGAAATCAAGTAATTGGTCGCTGGATGGCGCATCACCTTCCAGTAAGGCTCCAATGAAATAATCTCGTTCTACTATCTCTTGTGTTTCCTCATCAACAATAGCTTCCTTTCCGTATGTTAATACACACATCAAAGAGTATATGAGATTTTTACCGTCAAAATATTGCCGCCTTACTATATCACCAGTCTTCAAGCCTTGCGTCTTCTTAGTATCGTGACGTAACGATACCTTGTATTTCTTATAGTTGAATAAAGCCATTTATAAAACTTCTTCTACGAGGTCTCCAGAACAAGCGTCACTTACCCATAGAGAGCCATTTGTAACCGATATTTTCTGGACTTCCAGTTCATATATGCGCATCTTCTTACGCACAGTCAACTCATCAAACGTTGCAGCATAGCCACCATATAACTTGCTGTTCATTACAGCCCAACCATATCCAGCGAAACCGCTTGCAAATCTCTGGGAGCTTAATGCGCCTGTGAAATAAGCATTGCCTTGATGTTTTATGCCATCTGTAACACCTTCCAGATAAACTGCATCAGCAAAATACAGCACATTTTCAGCAAGCCGTGTCTTGTATTTTTCGCTGGAGATTGAGAAAGCAGAAGACTCTACAGGCTTTGATAGTCTAAAGAACTCTGCTTCTGTATCGAGTTCCAATGTAGCTGACCATTCTGAGCTTTGGTTCTTAAATAGTGATTCTGTCTGGATATATCGAAAACTGAATGGGATATGCTCTGTTTTTGGCACATCATTCAATACTCTTATATAGGGTAACGAGCCGTATAATATGGTGTTGGTGTCATCTGCATACATATTTGGGGCTGTTTCCAATTTGCCGAAACGAACCTTCTTATAAAAAGCAACGCCACACTCAACATCTGAATTATGGTACGTTCTCAATACTGTATCGCCCGATGCACTGCAACCAGCTTCCAATGAGTTTCTAAAATGTCCATCGCCATACTGACTGATAATTCTATATGAACTATTGTAATCCCAAATTTCAGTCTGGAGTGATATTCGTGTGGTTTTAACTTCTCCATCGCTGTCTCCAAGGTTCATTACTTTACCTGGTGATGCAATGGATATGATGTTACTATTCTCACCGCCTCTTACCTTGATGATATACGATTCTCCAAACTTAATGCCACATGTCGGGGCTATTACAAGGTCTGAAATTAATGCTACATGACCAGTTTCTTTATTAGCGTCATCCTTGACAGAATATAACATCCTCTTGCCATATTCGCCTAACTCAAAACCATACAAAGCTTTCAGACCACCTTTTTGCTCATACGAACCTTCAACAATGAGGTCTCCATACACATGAGCATTTTTCATCGTCCAATCAGTGTCCTTGTTGTTGCAGTTACCGCTATGGTAGAACTCATTCTCACCCATAGATATACCATTCTGCGTTATCTTAAAGTCACCAATTGACAGCGAACCATCAATACTAACCTCACCAGCAAATTGGATATTCTGATATGCAAAATTTAGCTTGTTATCTGCAATCCACATAGTCTGATTTTTCCCAAAATACAAACCAGCATCCGACAGTATAAGCTTTCCAGTAATGGTCTCATCTTCATCAACAATAAGATTTCCATAGACATGGGCAACTTTCTTGTTGCTCGCATCTATTGTAACATCTAAAATCATCTTATTGTCATATCCTGCCTGGAAGCCGTACAACGCCCCAAGCATACCTGTCATAGAATCACCAGAACGTGAAATATAACCAAGACCACCGCTTCCTCCACTACCAGAGCCACCACTGCTTACTGTTGAAATAATGGCATTTGCCATCATGTAAGCAGAGTTTTTCATTAATATCTGTGAGTATTCAGCAAGCCCTTCTGCTATCTTTTCGTTATTGATAGAGCCATCTTCATTCAAAGGTGGGTTTTCCGAATAATCTGGTGCATCTACTTTATTCGCTTCAGTCATGCCCTGGAAGAAGCGACTGTACAAATCATATAAGCTGGACTTCTTATCCAGACTCTCTTCATTGAAATTTAACTTTGCTTCTGCCATTATTTCTGTACTTGTACTTTCTTGGTCAAGAATCCGCTATGCGAAGACTTGAATGAATTAATCTTTGATTTTAGAGCTATGAACTGTGCCATATTCAAAGGTGGCTGTGGGCCAAGTTGTGTGGTTGTCTTTATCTGACTGATATAGCCGACAATATCCATCAATATGTCTGCTAATTGACCACCAAGTACAGCATCATCGGTTCCACTATCACTGCCCAAATAGACAGTTCCATCTTCTACCTTTACTTTGGAACCTCCAAATTTCATAGTGCTTTCACTGCCGTTCAGCTCCAACTCTGCCTTATCGTGCGCTGCTCTTATCTTATCGTGGTTCTGGATATATTCGCTCTCAGCATCGCCAACAGCTGCGTATATTTGATTGCCATCCATAGATAATGATGACTTATTCTTATCATCTTTATCTTGAACTTGGGTCACGATAGAATTTTTCTTGTATGTTGTTTGAGAATACACGCCTGTCTCCTCCAATTCGTTGACATCTGGAGAGTCTTCATCGCTTTCGTTAAACGGTTCTCGTTCTTTCACGCCTACTGTGATAGTGTCATGTGAATCGAGCTGGATGATGTCTACATGGGAAAACATGGAAACATACTCTGTATGACTTGCAGGATCGGTCACTATGGTGACTTCAGAATACAGCTTAGGAATAATAACCATTCCATTCATATTGTTTTGCATGGCACTTAGCAATACACCTTCATGTAAACCTACTGGCATATCATCTGTTGTTTCAAATGCCATAGTAGGGTATTCTTGAACGTCTACCGTACCAAACAGCTCATCGCTTTCATCAGAATGAATCTTACAGACATATCCTGTGACTCTACCTGTATCGTGAACCGTATTTGTGCTTGGGTCTACCAAACCACGCAAGGCTATCTTTCGGATAGCCTCACGAATAGTCTGGTTCTGACTCAAATCACTATGTAGTTTTCTTGTCATTCTTATCTTCAGACTTTATTTTTGCAATGCAATATGGCAACTTTATCGTCTGACGATAACCACCAGTACCAAAAGTTGTCGAAATCTCATCTACTAAATAATAGCCGTTTTTGGCTGGATGGCGTTTGTCTGTAAGCTGAACTTTTTGAGCTGTCTTCAAGTTCAAGTCACCAAATAATGTTAGCTGTCCATCAATACCGTTCATATTATAGCTCTCAAAATATTTGATTGCTTCTTGCAACAATGCTTCCTTGGTAATACCTATTTTGCGTGACATATAAGGAATTACTGTATATTTACTTAAATCTACTCTATCTTTCGATTTTGTAAGAGGAGTTGCGCCTAACTTCATGGCTTTTTTTGACAACTTTGTTTCGTTCATCACTTGCCATTTCTTAGAGCCTTTCTTACTTGAATTATAATCTGGATTCTTGCGAATGGTAATATGATAGAACTTATCATCCTTATCTAACCCTGTAGCCTCAACAGCTAAAAAGTCCTTGTCTGTATTCATCAATGTCAAACCATTATTGGCAACATGATAATCAAAAAGGATTTCTGGAATATCTGATTTATTGTCGCTATAATTCAGCACAGAATCCTTACCAGGATTGGAAAAATAAGAGCGTCCAACAGCGATGTATGGCGTATCTCCGTTAAATTTAACAAAAGCAAACACCTTATACTTACTCCATTCAGTCAACACATCCGCTACAGTCAAATCACTGGTCAAATTTACCTTTCCTATATTGATTTCACATGACTTAGTTTCTGGATGTAATGACAAGCCACTGTTTTTAAGTAACTTATATTTTCCGTTATCGGCTAAGAAGTCATTTACTGTCATGTTTTTCTTTGCTGTAACCTTTGGACATGTTATCTTTTTTAAGCCGCTGGCAAGATTCTCACATTGTATTTCAATAGGAGTATCAATGCTACATTTTGTAATATAGCCTTCAAACATAATCTTCAATTTCTCCTTATACTTTTTCAATTTGTCGCTGTCATTGAATATAGACTTCTTGTTTGCATCAAGCTTTGTGAGAGCTGCAATCGTTGGGTCTTCTGTATATCCCAAGTAAATCCGTATTCTCTGACCTACCTTGAAATCTGCAACAGAAGCAACCTTTGAGTCGGTTCTGGTGGTTATCAATACTCCAGCATCATCAACAGTTGCCGACACCTTATTGGCATTTTCTTGTTCATTCAAAGTGGTGATGGTCTTTTTAATGACCGTGCCACGAGGAAATTTTACCGATGCTGTGCCTATCAACTTTCGATACGAATCATCTATCTGGATGCTTTCTACCTCAGTTATGCGCAATGGGCTTTCTGGCTCTGCCATTGGTTTCTTCGGGTCTTTCATATCCCAAATCTCTATAAGAGAAATGAGGATATGAAAGCTCGGCTGTCCTTTTACTGCTGCCATTATATCTTATCTACGAGTTTATCAAGACCGTTTCCTGCCGCATCTACGCCAGCATTTACCGTAGAGCTTACAGCAGATGCTGCTGCATTTGCAACAATCTCAGCATACTTATTATTCAAAATCAATTTATACCACTTGCTCATTGGGCTTACTTCTATCTCACGATTAATGACAGCGATAGTATCTGACTTCACTACAACATCTTCATCTGGTTCAACAGCAACACAAGTAAATGTATATGGCTGGATGTTCTTGAACTCTTGATTCTGCATACTAAAGTCTTTAATGATAATCTTATCCACATTAAACTGCTTGAACTGGAAGTGGTTGACATTCACAACACCGCCATATTGCATAATTTGAATGAACTTCTTAACATCGTTTTCTGGATATACGCCCTCTTCATTGCTCACAATCTCGCCAGTAACAGTAAAGTTCAAATCACCGCCAGACACCAATTCTTTACGAGTATAATCACGACCTTGTACGGTAGTCATAACTATATTCTTGGAACTTTGAATAGCAACATCTGGATTGATGTCAATAAAACAAATGGTTTTTGTTGTGTAACTGTCCTTTACTTGTTTATCGCCAACTATTTTAACATCTTCAACAAGTATATCTGTATCACCATCATAAAATAACATGAGAGATTCTGGAACGGCATTGCCATACTTGTCTTTGGCAATAATGGTATGACCACCATCTGCTGTTATGCGCCCCCATTCTTTCATTTGGGATTCACGGTTCCTAATGAGTTGCACCTGATTGGACTTTTGCTGTTCCAATACAGTCTTACGCAATGTTTTCTCCAGATACCTTTGATACTTCGGGAATAGTTTATTTATCTGTCCCTCAATCTCAGACATAGCAAGTTGTTTTGCCACATGAACAAGAACAGACTTGTATGCCCGATTGTTTCTATAAATCACTTCTTGCGCTGGGGAATGTGTGTAAGCCCATGAAACGCTGGAGGCTGCATTAGCAGCAGCCTTACCAGCATTAAATTTCACGTTACCCCATATATCTCCTATGAACGACATTGTTTATCCATGCCAAGTTTCATCAAAATCATGTACTACGTCAACAAGTGCCTGTGTAAGCTGCTGCTTGACGTTATCAATTACCTCTTTATTATCCTTCTTGCTCAAATCTATTGACTTCACATTCATCAGATTCTCAATCTTTACAATCACCTGTTTAGGTGCTGCTGTCTTATTGTTATAATGCTGCTTGTAGTCAGCTTGGCTTGCGCCCTTCGTATTGTGGGTTGCTGGAGTGATTGAACCGTTACCGCCACGACCGTTACGGCCAGTACCTTCTTTCTGCTGTTTAAGCTTTTTCTGCATATCCTCATTGGAATACTCTGTAATAACACTGGCTTTTTTTGATTTTGGGGATAATTTCCACTTTTGGTCTTTTGAATCCCAATCATATTCTATACCATCATCTACAATAGCCTTTCCATTCGATCCGTTTTCTGTACCACCATATCCCCAAATTGGATTATCTAAGAAGGTGTTAAAATAACTTCTTACTTTCGGATTCAGCTTATTCGTCAAGTCTATAATTTGCTGGTGGAATAACAAAAACGCATTTCTTGCCTCTTCAGCAGTTACGTTAATCGTTTCCATCTTGCCAGTTTCCACATTAAAGAACTGATATGTACCAGCGTTCCATTTATTATTGTACCAGCCGAATTGTTTCATAAACTCGTCTGACGCAAATTTGCCGAATTTTACTTCGTCAAAAATAGGGATTCCACTATGAAGCAAGAATTTACCCAACAAGTCTTCTGAAATATCGCCAGTATCAAGTTTGCTCAGTATTTCTTTGAAATCACTTAACATCTGTGCGTTAGCAGAAGCAAGAGGGTTAGCTATGTCAAACATATTTTTAAGTGTTGTATTATATGAATTGACATAATCATAACTGCGTCTCCACTCTGACTCTGGCTTATCTTCCAGATCTTGCATAGTCCACTCTTTTGTGCGGGTCAAATATGTCTTTATACGAGCATTTTGAGTGTCTTTTATAACAGCATTGAAATCTGCAAGACTTTCAGAAGCTAAGGCTCTTTTATTATAAGAATCACGAGCTTTTTGTAATGATGTGCCTTCAGATGTATCACGTCCTAAACCATACAAAAACCTCGCTGCTGCAAGCCTTTGATAACCATTATCTGTTTCAGGGAATAATCTGCCATTAAACGACCACTGCGCATAAGCTCGCCCATTCCTATCTAAATACTCTTGTGAGCTTGGACTTCCTTGGTAGTCTACTGAACCATCTGGAAGAATCAAAGAAGAAGTGGCAGCTTTCTTCATATCTTCCGTGCTTCTAAATATATTCCACTTGAATGGTTTTGCAGCATTTCCCACAGCCTCGCCATGTGTCTCGCCCAATGTTTTGTCTGAATACTTCTTGGTCGCTTCATCCATAATGCCAAGTTGTTCACGCATCAAATTGATATGCTCACCAATTGCTTGGTTGACATCCATCTGCTTACTATAAACAATATTCAAGTATTTATCTGTAGTTGTTGCGTGTTCTGACAAACTCATACCATTTATAGATGTAATACTGGAAAGGTATTGTTGATTAGCTTCTATCGCCTCTTTCACATCACTCTTATATTTCAAAAAGTATGCACCACCAGCTGCAAGAGCTGCGCCTATGCCAACAGTCCAACCAACAGGCCCAGAGGCCAAGAATGGAAGTACCGTATTCATAACCCAAGGAGCAACAATACTTGCACCTACCGAACCGACACCAGCACCAACAATGCTGCCAAGCATACCTACAACAGGATCGCCGCCACTAATATTGTCTCCAATTTTATAACCTGCGTAGCCGCCCAAAGCACCTCCTAATAAAGAAGAAGTTGTATTTGCCAAGGAACTTACGTTTCTTTTTCCATATATGGCATTATATCTATCAGCAGCAGCTTTTGTGGTTGTACGTCCCAAGTTGCCAACTGCCACTTTATTGTTACCAATATATGTCATATCCCCAATACCAGCACTGGCACCTAAAATTTGGGACATACCACCAATAAAGCCATTACGTTTTAGGTTTAACATCTTAATATTTGTAGCCAGCAACCCAATAGAAGATGCAAATTTCCAAACGCCCATGCCAGCCAACAAAAACGCTTTACCTATTCTAACGACACCAAGTAAAGGCCACATTTTCATTTGAAGCTCTACAAAGGATTTTATTACAGGTCTAAACGTATTGTAAAATGCGAGGATGTCTTTAGTGATTTTTACAATCATTTGTGCAAAGTCCAGCATGTCCTTTGCTGTTTCTCTTATAAAATTCCTCGCATCACTTGTTTTTAACCAGTTGATAATATTATTCAAAAAATCCTTGATAGGCTGTTGTATTTCATCAAATGCTTGTATGCCATTTTCGGTAAACATAGATGTAAGCTGCGCCCACAATCCTTGAATCGTATTCTTCTTCTCGTCTGCAAGCTCTTTAACTAACCCATCTGACATGAGATTTTCTTTAATGATGTCATTCCAGCCCTCTACATCGTTAGCCAATGATACAGCACCTTGCGCTGCTGTTTTATGGAATATCTGGTAGTAATCAGACAGCGACAAATCCTTCTTGTTCAAATCTTCAAAGATGTCAACAACATCACGCATATTGCCGTTCTTGTCTGTACGGCTTACACCAATGCGCTTCCATGCTGCTGCCTGTTTCTTTGTCGGATTTACAATATTTGCCATGATAGTACGCATTGTTGTACCAGCCTGTGAGCCTTTGATACCAGCGTTGCCAAGAATACCCATTGCAGCAGTAGCTTCCTCAAACGGAACATCACCAGCAGACAATAGTGAAGCAGAATACTTATACGCCTCTGCAATCTCCATCAATGTAGTATTTGACTTTGTAAAGGTCATCGTCATAATATCAGCCGCTTTGCGTACCTTTTCTGGAGAGATATTGTAACCTGTCATAATGTTTGTTACAACATCTGCTGTCTCACCAAGGTCAGTATCACCAACAAGAGCAATATCTGCTATAGGTGCAATTGATTTGTTAATTGCATCTACATTAAAACCAGCCATTGCCAAGAACTTAGAGGCATCGGCTACTTGTGGTGCTGTGAACTTGGTCTGTACGCCAACATTACGCACTTGTCGCTCCATAGCAGCGAATCGCTCCTTGAAATCAGCACGCTTATCATGCGCACCAAGGATATTCTCTGCGGTCTTCATAATATTATTGTACTCTGTATAATCCTTCACAGAGTTACTTATCAACGAGCCAAGACCAGCAATACCATAAGCAATGCCCATACCTTTAAGCATGTCTACAGCCATAATACCGCCAGTATCAAGAGGAGTTGGGCCAAGTAACTTATAACCCAAATTCTTCGGCATATTGTGAGTTACAATACTACGGCTTGCTGCTGTAGTCTTGTTTCTCGTAGATGTCACATTGCCACTATGAGTACTGGTATTGCGAGTCGTACCGCCAACAGCACCGCCAGCGGTATTAATGGAACCTAAATTGATTCCAGTGCCTTTTGCTTCTGCTTTCAATCTACGAAGTCTACCTATCAGTTTATCAACATTGTTTACCGCCTTGCTTGTCTCTAACTTGACGGTATATGTCTTGGCATTGAGCTTCGTCAGATTATTTTGCAGATTACCTATAGATGTATTGAGCTTTCGGAACGGACGCATCGCTTGGTCAAGCTTTTTTGTGGCTTGTGTAAAGCTATTGATGGCAGTAACCGCATCCTGTGACAATACATTTATGTCATAATTTACAGTGAAATTCTGAGCCATTATATATCATGTTTATTTTTACAAGAATAGGGTTTCCAAGAAATACATAGGTCACTATAAGCAAAAATCCCTACCTTCAACTTAATGAAAGTAGGGAGTACAAAAACCTATGCAAGAAGTCCAAGCGTCTTTACTTGATTTACCTTAATCTGGTGTTCATCAAGCCATTCTGCATCATTGGCTATGATAGCAAAATCTTCATCGCTTAGAGATTCTATATCTATTCCTGGGAAATAATGCCTTATATAGATAAGTTTATGACGCAAATACTCGTCATCTTTTACTTCCCAGGCTTTGATAAATTTACAAGAGTACCGTTGCGCATCTGGATGATCTGACCGAGCTGACCCATCAAACCGAACAGGAACAATGAATCATCGTCAATCAGCTCCTTATCGCCACCCACGAAACAATCTGTGGCAAGTGTTCGCATAGCGAGTGCCTGGTTACTCTGTGAAGCAGTGAGATACTTGGAGAACGCCTTAAACGAAGGCTGTCTGAAATAGCCAATGTAGACTCCTTTCTCATCGAACTCCTGACCCTCAACTACCAAAGGGAACACTACTTTGAGCTTCTGCTCTTCCTTAATTTCTGCGGCTTTCTTATCAACTTCCTTCTGAAGTACAGGTGTAAGGTTGCCATTCTCATCAAAAATTTCCATTACTTCTTTTGCCATAATGATTTAATTAAAGTTTTGAATTATCTATATGAGAATAGCATGGTGGGAAGTGTAGGGTTTGAAAAAGGGGAAAGATATTTTCTATCCTTCCCCTTACATAAAACTTTATTCAACCATTATGCACTTGTACTGCAAATAATCTTGAATGGATTAAGGTCAAATTCCTTAGTGATGTTGGTAGCGTCCTGTTCTGCCTCCATGCCATCCTCATTGAAGAGACAGCCCTTTAGAGTTACAGTTTCCTCAGTCCAGTCATCTGTACCCATTTCATTGGCAAATGTTACGATGAGGTCAAACTCACCAAGTGCCATAAGAGAGCCTTGTAAAGCTCGAAGCTGAACCTGGGTGTTGTAGTCCATTGTGATGGATGCTGTATACTCACGGTTGCCAAAACCACGATTGACAGGCTCGCCACCAAGACCGTAATTGGTCTTCATGTTACGCTTAATGTTCCACTTGATTGCTGAAACACCCTGCAAAATAGTAGGGTTAGCATCACTTGAACCTGTCAAAGCTGGAGCAGTAAGCTCAATCTGTGCCCAAGAATAGGCTACGTTATTTACTATTGTTGCCATTAAGAAGCGGATAATACGAGTCCTTCAGTAACTTCAATGGTCTTGGCGCAACCGAGAGGCACGATAGTGTACTGAATAACAAGTTTGTCATTCTTCAAGATGTTCTGAGTTGCTGGAATAGTAATCTTGCCCATGCCAGAAATCTCCTCTGCATCCGTCATTGCTGTAAGGATGTCAGAAATCAAATTGGTAAACACTGTAATCTGCGCTGCCGACAGCTGTCCGTTACTACGATTCACCTTAATAGGTGAGTTTACATAAGGAAGCAATGCTGTACGCACAGAACGTCTTGACTTGTTGATTGTGCGGTTACGAGCGATTGTACAATAATCACCATCAGAGCAAGTCTTATCTCCAGAGAAATATACATGTCCTTCAAGTCCAGTATATCGCATCAAGAACACATAACCGAGATTATCAAGCGTGTCAAGCTGCTGCTGGCTCAATGAAGAATACTTGGTTGAGTTCTTCAACGCACCATTCTCAACTTCAGAATCACCAAAGCCAAACTCGATGTCTGGGAAGTAACCAATAAGATCGTGGCGTTGTACCCAACCCATAGACTCGCCAACACTACACTGAGTAAGCTCACCAAGTGCTGCGCCAACATTGCCCACTGGGGTTGTTGATTCCAAAGCGCACTGCATCTTTGTGACATCAGTATCAAGCCCCTGTCCAAGTAATACACTTACATAACGTGCGCCAACAACACAAGTAGGAATCTTGCTGAATACAACCTTAGTTGAATCACCACTGGTTGTCGCTACCTTAGATGTGTTTGCATTAAGCAAAACAACGCAAGGTGCATTGTAGCTATCTGCAAGCTGCTTGGTCATAGACTGCAAGTCACTCACAATCTGGATGCTGTATGTTTCTGCCGATGCGTCTGTCTGCTTCCATAGACGCTGTTCTGTCCATACACCAAACTGGTTGATTGTACCATGAGCCGCCTTCTGCATGTCTACGAGGGCGTTCCAATTGCTCGAACAATCCGCAAAGGAAATAAACAGTCTGCCTGAGTTATTGCAACCTTTGAAGAAATGCTTGATGTGGTAGTAAGGGATGCCAGCAAGAAAATCCTTGCTATTTGTATCTTCATCTTTCTCACCAGTGTAGGCTGCAAGACCAAGCTCTTCGGCATCTTCAATTCTATTAAGCTCAACCACAGTGTCCTTCAAGGCAGCTGCGAGCTTAACTCCTGCGCCTTTAGTCCAAATATCTGTCTGAGCTGAAATGTCAAATACAAGACCACAAACCTTTTCGGTAAGGTTGGAAATTTCCTTTCCAATATTACCATCGGTGTCGGTCATAAATACGCCACCTAAAGCCATTATTGATTTTTATTATGATTTGTAGAACGGATTTCTGTAAAGAATAGCATTACCCCTTACAAAAGGTTCAGAGTCTTTTGGGAATGTGCCGCCATATTTTGAAACATAAAGCTCTTCCTCGTTAGGAAAACATTTCAAAATAGCTTTAACATCCTCTGGAATATCCTCTGACTGGGCTGTTGTTGCCTTGCCCTCACTTGTTTTCTTTGATGCTCGTGGTTTCTTTACCTCAGCTGGAGCCTCTGGAGTGTTTTCTGACTGTATATTGGTGTTTTCACCTTCACTTGCGTTTACTTCTGTATTATCGCCTGTCATTACGTCCAGACCTTCCTCTACAGGTGCAGCATCTTCCGTTTTAATTTTCTTTGCCATAATGATTGAAATCTAAAAAGGGGAATGGAGTAAATCGACTCCACTCCCCAGAATTATATTGAGTTTTCTGAATTGTTAGATTACTCAGTGTACTTGTAAGTAGTCCAGAGAACAATCTCTGAAGGAAGCACGATGTTCACATCGACCTTCATACGCATCTGGAAGAAGTACAGCTCACTGTTTGCCTGGAGTTTTTCCACCTTAACTGATTCCTGGTCAGTAGCGTAGTCTACACCCATCCAGAGGCAAGAGTCCATATCACGAGTGAACTTGCCAAGAGCGATTGTCTGCTCTGGGATTCCATCAATAACCTTGATTTCCTTGCCCTTAAAGCGATACTTGTTTACATCTGCGTTCTCTGTGTACTTCACATCCTTACTTGAAAGGTATGCGTCATACAAATCCCAAAGCTCCCAGCCCATAACGAACTTCAGCTTCTTGTTCTTACGGAGCTTCTTAGGACACTGGCGGTACATTGCGTAAAGAGCCTTCTCAACAGCTTCACCAGTAGTAATTGCTGTTGAACCAGCAAGAATTACCTTACCAGTAGCAGCCTCGTTCTTCTGCGCCTCTGTACGAGTGCCAGCAGCAACAGAATTTGCCTTCAAGTTGTCAAGACAGCGAACCACAAAACCGTCAAAGTACTTCATCGGGCCAGCATCACTATCACCACCAAGTACTACATTTGTCTCAGGCGCATCCGAAGTGAGCTTGGTGTCCTTGCCACCCTTCTTTGAACACCAGATAGAATCACCGATGTACTGGTCTTTGCGGTCTACGAGCAAGTGGAGCATCGTTGCCTGTACCTTTGCATCGAGGTCACGGAAAATCAACTCACCCTCTGGCTGGAATGGTCTCCAGTACTCCTCAAAGTCACGAGGATTAAACTCCAGGTATACCATGAAGTCATGCGGCTCCAGATAACGCTCTGAGAACTCGTACTTGTTCTTGCCAGTCTCGCTGTTAGCATCACCATGAGTAGAAGTAGGTGTTGCTACGTTATCCTGGATGATAGAACCAAGTGAAACATGAGGCAGAGTCTTTCGCTTCTGGATGCCAGGAACAATATGGATCAGCCCCTCATTATATGTGTCATTGCCATGTGCGGTATATACCAAGAGGTCTTCAAGTACCTCACCAGCATAGGTATTACCAGCGTAATTAATTGTACCCATTTCGATTAGAATGTTTGAAGTGTAATGTCACCAACGACTGCCTTGACCTTCTCTGCGAGCTTGGCATTGACATCCTTCATTGCCTCTTCTGCGTCATTCTTGTTCTCTGGGTCTTTGGCAATTTCATCTACGATATTGTCACGACCAGGAATTGAGTCAAGTGTCTTCTTTACCATGTCCAAGTTTGCTTTCGCCATGCCGACCCAATCTTCCTTTGAACCAGCGTCAATTTTTCCAGCCTTGATTGCATCTTCAACCATTGCGTCAATAGAAGCGTTACGAGCTTTCTCTTCAGCATCCTTGTATACCTTCAGCTGTCCTTCTACGTCAGAGAGATTCTTCTGGAGGTTAGCAACCTCAGTCTCTTTGCCCTTGAACTTGATTTTCAGTTCACCCAGCTCATTCTTGACGTTCTTCAGCTCTGACTCTGCATTGACAAGCTGTGTAATTCGTGCAGAAACAGACTGCAACGAGGTTTCAGCCTCCAAGCCAAGCTGTGCTGTTACGGCATTGAACTGGACATTTTCGTTCTCTTTCATTGTGTTTTGTTCTTGCCCTGTAACCACAGGATTAAAATTCTGATTATTCTGTGTACGAATAGAAACAACTTCTGAGAGAAGTTTATTTTCATCAACTTCTTTCAATGCAGAGTTCATTATGTCACAAATAGACGCAACGCTTTTTACGCCTTCAATTTGACTTTTTACCTTTTCAACAACTTGTTTGGAGGTCTTGATAATGTTGGTTGCTGGCAAGATTCCAGCGTCAACAGCTTCCTTGGCACTTAGATATGTGCCGTCAGCATCGCCCTCACCATCCATAATAGCACGCACCTTATCCTTTGATAGACCGAAACGCTTTACATAAATTGTTTCTATCTGTTTTCTGAAGGCGTTTACCATATTCTTAATGTTCGCATCCTCATTGTCGTTATCATAAACAAAAGGATTGTGAATCATAAGAATTGAGTAATCGTGCATATACAAATGGTCTCCAGCTGCCCAAATAACACTACCCATTGATGCAGCAATACCTTCAATGATGCAGTCTACCTCAATAGGGCATGACTGGATTATGGAGAACGTACTCATGCCATACATGACAGACCCACCGTCTGAATTAATAAGGACTACAATCTTTGATGGCTTTACATAGTCTTGAAGCCACAAAAACTCCTCATTAAAACAATCTGTGGAAAAGCTATCTACGGAACCAAAGAAACGAATAATAGCTGGCTGGTTAGTTTCAGCTTTGCCAACAACGTACTTTAGATTATTTACGTCCATTAACTTTTGATATTCAATTTTCTGAAGAATAGAAATACAACTATCGAAAGGTTGAAAACAAACGATTATTCTGATACTGTATTTTCTATTTTTACAGCATCTTCAATTGTGGGAGTTGTATGGTTTTCATGTCCATCTTGATTATTCTCTTTCAACTGGTCAGAATGATTGGTGAATGGAGGCATGACAATATACCGTTCTACATAATCCTTATAACGATATGATGTATAATCATTAAACGCTACTTCATAATCAATCCAATAAGGCTGTACGCCATCATCAAATGTTTCTGGCATATCCCAATACGTCAATTGAAACTTATTCACCAAAGCTGGAAATTTATCTTTATTGGCGTTTATAGCGGAATTGATAATCTCAAAGGCTCTAAAGCCACTCAACTCCACATCATCATCACCATTATTCAAATTATTCAAGACATAATGCAATCGCACCGTACATCTTCCAGCGTTGATATTTGACTGGCCAACCAGCCAATTCATATTGATATAATGAATGAAACAAGCAGGAAAGCCAATAGCATACTCTTTATTAAACTCATTTGTTTTAATACGAGTCAGCTGACCAGTTTCCAATTTTATTGTCTTAAACAATAATGGACTATCCTCATCGTCTGGATTAACATGTATTTTCTCCAGAATAGAACGCAATGCTAAATATGTTTCAGATAAAGCATTGACTTTTACAGCCTCCTCGACTGTTAAATTCTTCAAATCAACAACAGGCTCATCATTGCTATTGACAACATCAACTACTTTTTCTTGTATTTCTTCATGTCTCTTTTTATCTACTATCATTTCGGAAATCCATTAAACAATGTGGATATAGCAAGTTGTTTGAACTCGTCTTCCAAATAAGAAGAATGACCAATAAACTGTCTCTGTATACTTTTCACGCCAGTCTTGCCGTAGGTATGACTGCCGCTTGTATCATTATGAACAGCAGCATAACAAAAGCCTCTATGTCGTGCTGCTGTTCCAAAAGCGGTCGGGTCAGTATAAATGCGAACAACTCGTTTCTTCCCAGGAATTGTCTTATGCTTTATCGAGTTCTTCAATGTTGAGGTTTCTTTCAATATTGGATGAGGCTTGTGATCTCGCCTCTGTTTCCAAGGTTGTGAAGAAGCGGTATTAAATCGGTGCATTTCAAATGACTTCTTAAATATCGCTTCTGCCGCACGTCCTATGCGTACCTCAAAATTATTCAAATTCAAATCGAACCTATGTGGGGCATGTTTCCACTGCTGCATCATTTGAGCTGGCGTTATCATGCCACCACCAGGCACTTTTCCTTTAGCCATTCATATATTTCTCCTTTATTCGTTGGGCTATATCATGCAATGAATCTCCATCACGGCTATCTACAGTAAAATACGGATGCTCATCTGAAAAAATTCTGCCACCTAACACAACACTTTCCTTGAATGTACGATTAAACCAATCTGGCATTGCTGGTACTCTCATTGCAGCGTTTTTCACATCTTTCGCTATCCCGACAATATTGTCTTCAGCTAAATAACACCGACATTGATGTTCAATTGGCGGTATCAGCCATGCTGGGAATTGTGATTTTGGAGCTGTGAAGCCTTCATATTGCAAATGCCAAGGTCTCACACGTTCATCACCTTGTGTCATATAGGTAAGCATGGTACTATCTGCCACACCAATAAGCCCTGCTGCAATAATCATTGCATATTCAACGTCCGAGTTTTCTACTTCAGCGTATCGCTTGTTGTATTTTTCAAAGATTTCTTCATAGTCATCTTCATCAAATTCTTCATCATCAAAGCTTGGAAGTTCTCGTGCCATTTGATATTCCTCTGCTACTGCAAAATCAATCAAATTATCCACTGCTGCTACAATTATATTGCGTTTTGCCGACTGCTCATCATTAAGCCCTTCTGCATTTCGCAACATTTCCAAAGCTTCATCGTAATCTATATCAAAACCAGATAAAGCGTGTTGTATCAAGAAATCTGCTCGCAAATTCATCAACTCTTCCAGTATTTCTTGTGAATCGGTCTCATTGGTATAACTTTCTATAAATCTGGTAAAGACTGCAAGCAATGCCTCATATTCAGCTTGCTTCTTATCTTCATCATCTTTTGGTAGCCTATTTGCCTGTACACTGGAGAGAGAAGTGCTACCTATCACTTTCTCTCCCGAAGAAAATTTACAGCACCGCCACGATGATGGCCGTATCGCTTGTAATATTCTTCATCTGTCATAACATACTGACCGCCATCACCACCACGAACGCCCCCAGAATTGCCGCCATTACCAGATTCCAGATTCAATTGCCGACCGACATTTACACCAAATGTCTTCTCTATTTCATCGGCACTAATCTCGAACTTATCAGTAAGAAAACGATAAAGCTCAATCTGGTCTTTATCCGACATTTCAAGGCGTTTCGCATATTTGAACACATTGCCAGGCTTCAGATAACCCATTGTAACAAGACGAGGTATAATTTCCTCATTCATTACATTTTCAATATATTCACGATACACTTCGATTCTATCACGGAACACATCTTGATGCGCACGAGTAGAGCCAACGTATGACTGTGTTTCTCCAGCCATGTCTTCTGAGCCAAGAATCAAATTGGAGACTTCTTTATTTGACAAGCCTATCAATCCAGTGAAGATATGTTCTGAATTTGACATGGTGAACGTCTTTATGTCAACCTCATCATTCAAACCAGTAACAATCACCTTGTTTTGTGCTGCTGAAGCAATGTCATTCGCCAATTTCTTACGGTCATTAGTATTTTCCGATTCTGTCTTTCCATGAATGATCGGCTGTCCGTATGTGTGGCTAAAATTAACATAATTTGCCAACGTGAACTTCTTTGCAAGTATCAAAGGTGCTGTTGCTGAGAACAATCCAAGACTACCTGAATCAATAAGTACATAAAAATCACGGTATTGTGGGTCATCAAAAGACCAACCAGGATTCCACATTCCCTGTCTGCGTATGATTCTCCTTTGGAATGGAAGTATGTTACGTCTCTCTATCTGATTAACGTGCGCCAATTTACCAGTACGAGGGTCAATATCTGGAAGTATCTGCAAGCCTGTATATCCAAACATTTTAGCTTCAACAATACCACTGATAATCTTAATAAACGAAGAACCTTGAACCTTTTGTGTTTCTTCAACGTCCTTAACGTACCGACCTTTCTCATTCATACGGCACATCATATAACGCTCACCAAGAATCTGGGAGTTCAACGTCTCTAAAACTGAACGCAAATGCGCATCTTGTTCAACACAAGCATCATAAATGTCAATGATGCGCCCACGGTCATCTAACACACAGCCATCATTGACGGTGTGTTGCACTGACTTAAAGCGGCAATGTCTGTCAATTTCTCTTACATATTCTTGTATAGTTTTCTTGCTGGTTCGATAAATACTCTCCAGCAAGTCAAGATCAACTTTTTCTTTTGTCTCAACTGTTGTCATTAACTTCAAAAATTACTTTCTGAAGAATAGAAAAACCTACAGATTATCGTTTTCCTAAGTATACATTATTAAAATGATTGTGTACAATCGAAAACAAAATTCATTATGTTAATTGGCTTTTTCTAATGTCTTCTAAATGCCTTATCTCAAAGCTCTCTATGTTAAATAATATGTTAAAAGTACATTTTCGTTTGTATATAAAAAGAAAGACCATTACCTTTGCAACCGAAATTTTCAACTTAATACAAGTTTATATGAAAGAAACATCTAATTATTACAGAATCAAGACCGAGTGGACTAAAGAGGATGCTGACGGTCAGCTGCAAAAGACCAAGACCGAAGAACTTGTCTATGCAACCAGTTATTCAGAAGCGGAAGCAACCGCCTACGCTCTAATCGAATCAGAAAACAGAGAGAGATTCAGTGATGCCAGCATCGAAATCGTTAAAACAAAGATTTCAGAAATGCTCTACAACGAAACACTTGACCACGATGACACCCTCGTCAACGGACTCGTTTGTAACTTCTTCTCTGAGGATGAAGACTCTGGCGTTGGTATATACAGCGTTAAGGTGATGATTCCGATAATGGACGAGAAATCTGGAAAGGAAAAGATGAACACTGAGACAATCTTCACTCCAGCTTCATCAAACACAGATGCCGCTGAACGAATCAGCAAACACCTCAAACACACCATGTCAGATTTCATCATTCGTGACATCAAATTTGATAAAGCAGAAGCTATTCTCTGGCCACCTTCAGTTCAAGAACAGAAGCAGGGCTATTCTATGTAATGACACTCAAACCATCTGGAAAGCCAATTAATACAAAGTGTGACGAGCAGGCATTTCCAGAATTTCCCGACTTGCTCTTCGGGGCTACAACTGATAATGGCAGTGTTTTCGATGCCACCTCTTATCTTCAAAACAACTCATTAACTGTTGATGATTTTCTGCAAACGTGCGGATTTCAAATACAGGCACTTATCAAGTCGTATGAACTTGACGAAAACAAGTGCTTATTCATCAATACCGATGGTCATATTTTAATTGATGGTTCCTTAGTGTACCTATTTTTATCTTTTGTCGAACCAGATTTCCTTGCGTACATGTGTGACAGATGCCACGATCTGTTTACCGATGGGGTTGCCGTTTCGGACTCGTACATTCTTGAACACGCCTTTGTACGTCTTGACAGGGAATCTATAAACAAGATAAAAGATAATGGCAAGACGCATGTTAAGTGAACCAAAGCGCATCTTAGTTTTTAATCCTCTTAAACGTCTGGTTGGAATATTCCAATCATTAACGGCAACAGCAAATGCTTTCAGTTGCCGACCTCAATCAATCCATTACGCCTGTATTGGAAAGTGTATCTCATGCAATAAATTGTATTTCCGAATACTACAAGATGACATCGAAGTCACATTTGATGACTTAGGGGAATTGCGTGTTGAAGAATACGACAAATTGTGTGGTGTAGAACGAAAATACTACAAAACAGGCAAGATGGAGAGAAAAGGAATGAAGTATAATAAAAATAAAGACAAAGAACAGGCATGAAAATTAAAATCATCAACAAGTCAAAGCACGAGCTTCCAAAATACGCTACAACTGGCTCTGCTGGCATGGATCTCCGTGCGAATATTAATCACCCTATCATTCTTGCTCCAGGTGAGCGTGTATTAATTCCAACAGGACTTCGCATCGCACTCCCAGTTGGTTATGAAGCACAGATTCGCCCTCGTAGCGGTCTCGCTATCAAATATGGCATCACTTGCCTTAACACCCCAGGTACAATCGACAGCGACTATCGTGGAGAGATTGGTGTAGAACTTATCAATCATGGTCACGAACCTTTTGTCATCAATGATGGCGAGCGTATCGCCCAAATGGTCATTGCTCAGTACGAACAAGCCGAATGGGTTATGGTGGAAGAACTTGATGAAACAGAACGTGGCGATGGTGGTTACGGACATACAGGAGTGAAGTAACTATGGAGTATTTTATTAAAGAAGGGTGGAAGCTAAACCCTAACGAAAAAATCGTCAAAGGAGTGACACGAGGTATCGAGCGCAATAATGGCGAATGTCCTTGCCATAACGATTCGGAAGACAAGCATTGTCCTTGCTCTAACTATCGCTTGCATAATCATTGTTGCTGCTCCTTATATGTGAAGGAATAACAAGAGTATAAACAGGGGCAAATTGATTCTATGATTAATTTGCCCCATTTTTATTTCAATTATGAACACATTATCCAAACAAGAACTTCTTGATACAATCAAGAAACACAACGAAGAATATAGAGCTGGAAGTCCAACTATCAGTGATGTGGAATATGACAGTCTCGTAGAGCAGCTAAAGACAATCGACCCTAACAACGAATGGTTCGACCATATAGAACCGTCTCCAGTTTCCAACTCACGCAAGCGTAAACTTCCGCTTCCTATGAAATCATTGAACAAAGTAAAGAATATCAACGATGTCAAGAAATGGCTCTCTTCACTTGGTTTGCATGATGAGACACAACTCGTCTTAATGCCTAAGTTTGATGGGCTTTCTCTACTCCACAATGAAAAAACAGGTGAGGCGTGGTCTCGTGGCGGTGCTGAAAACGAAGGGCAAGACTGTACAAAGCATTGTGTAGCTGCAAATATTGCATCAAACACTCAATACAGCTATACCTATGGTGAGTTCATCATCAATCGCAAGAACTGGAGTGAGTATTTTGACGGTAGAGTATCACCATACACGTCAGAGAAATACAAATCTCCTCGCAATACTGCTGCTGGCTTTCTTAACAGAGATATTCCTTGCCAAGAAATCGCACATGCCTCTTTCTTTAGATACGGAATAGACACCACATCGCTCAAAGAATTTGAGACTTTCGACAAAGCAATTAAACAGTTATGCTCTGACTACAACCAAGAACCTCTATTCCAGCTTGTTACAACAAAAGATATTACAGAAAACTCGCTGCTCACAACTTTCAAGGAATGGTCTAAACTCTATCCGATTGACGGAATTGTTATCTACATCAACAGCTTGCAACTCTGGGAGGCTATCGGTAGAAACCAGACAACTGGCAATCCTCTCTATGCTATCGCCTACAAGCATCCAGACTTCACAGATGCCTTCGAGACAACAGTCAAAAATATTGCATGGCGAGCAAGCAAAGCTGGCGCACTAAAACCTGTTGTAGAAATCGAAGCGGTTGATACTGGAGACTGTATTATGGAAAATCCGACTGGCTATAATGCTGGATGGATTGCCGACATGGGGATTGCACCAAACGCAAAGATTCTTGTCACTCGTTCTGGAGGCGTGATTCCTAAAATCCTACAAACGCTTGAAACTGCACCAAAAGAAGATATAGAAACAATGTGGGATTCACTCGTTGAATGTCCGCATTGTGGCGAAGTAACATCATGGAACGAGTCTGGTAAAGAGTTGATGTGTACAAACCCAGACTGTGACGGAATCCGTTTTGCTAAAATTGTTTTCTTCTTCAAAACCTGTGTAGTTGAGGACATGGGAGAGCAAATGTTCGACAAACTTTATCAAGCTGGATTCAATACTATATCTCGTATTCTCAACATGGTTGCTAACGACATATTCAGCATTGATGGCTTTGCAAAAGGTACAGTAAACATCATTCTTGCCAACATGGAAAAAATCAAATCTGGAATTGACTTGCCTACACTTATGCAAGCAAGTGACTGTTTCCCTGGCATTGGAACTATCAAAGCCAGAAAGCTAATTGATTCCTTGCCTGGTGATGAAGAAGAGAATCTGTACAACGTAGACTTTATATACGATAATGAATTTATCAATAATCGTATTGAAGCATCTAGACTTGAAACCGATAAATCTTTCTGGAAAGGGTTTAATAAATTCCATCATTTTGTTAATGAGAATGGTTTAACAATTAAACGCCCAAATGTAATTTCAGTAGATACCAACGGCAAATGTGCTGGAATGGCTGTATGTTTCTCTGGAGTTCGCAACACAGAATTGAAACAACGAATCATTGAAACTGGAGGCACTATTGTTAGTGGCGTATCGAAGAAAACAACGCATCTTATTGTCAAAGATGTTAATGCAACATCCAGCAAGATAACAAAGGCACAAGGACTTGGGGTAGCTATCGTGAATATTGACGATTTTATAGCGCAACTCTAATACAAAATCAAATAAAGGGCGGTAGATTTTCTATCGTCCTTTATTGTTATCGTATGTTAATTATTATAGCGTATGCACAGTTTTCAATAATATTACTTGGCAGATTGGTTTCATTTATATACCTTTGCAACAGAAAATGAAACAAAAGCATTTTATTATGGCAAAAAAGAATCAACTGACAACTTCAGACTACCTGGAGTACAGTGAGTATGAAAGACTTTTGAATAGCCTTCACACTCATGGGAAATACATTTGGGAATTATATGCACGTCTTTCATTCTGTACTGCATGTAGAGCTTCAGATGTCCTACACTTCCATTGGAAGGATGTGCTGGACGTGAGTTCTTGTACGGTAACAGAACAAAAAACAAAGAAGACGAGGACAATTCCTTTCAACAAGTCTGTTCAAAAGAAAATACATGATTTGTATGTCTTACTGGAAAGTCCAGACAAGAATGAGTTTGTATTCAAAAGCAAAGTGACTGGCGAACCACTGACAATTCAGTGTGTAAATAAGAAACTGAAAGACTTTAAGTATGACTACAAAGTAAAAATTGGGAATTTTTCTACTCATACATTCCGCAAAACATTCGGACGTTATGTTTATGAAACCAATAATCGTAGCGCAGAAGCTCTTGTGCTTTTGAATAAAATCCTTAACCATACAAGCATCCAGATAACCAAAACTTATATTGGTATCACGCAGGATGAAATAAACAACATCTTTGAGTCCATCAAATAAGGACTACATATTAATTGAAGCGCATCACATGCGCCCTTGCATCTTCTTTTATTTTAATAGCCGAAGGGCTAAAATCATACAACTATGGCAAATTACGATGCAATGGAGGCGTGTGCCAGTAAAGAATTATGTTCTTGCTGTGGCTTGCCAACTAACGTTGACGATTTCGATCAACGAGCACACTTAACAATTCTTATGCGCAAAGAGCAACTTTGCTTTACATGCGCTTTCTGGAAGGACAAAATAGCACATCCTCATCCAGACCGTGAAATCATTAATGGTTCTCACTATGTTTTTCACAAGTGGTTATCCAAGCCTCAACACTTTCAAGGGTTTGGCGGTAAAACCATGTACATCCTAAAAAATGATGGAACCGTAAAACGCTCGAATAATGTATGGTTCCAAGGCGATGTTCCAGACAAATTCAAGCCTCAACTTCCAGATACCGCAAAATTCATCACTAAAGCAGCCTATTATAAAATCAAAGAGAATGTAAACTTCTCTTGCAACAAAAAAGGTTGCTGGGATAGATATAACTGTTTCTTTTATCATCCAGAAAAAATGGACTCACAAGGTGTTTGGAATGAAATTCCAGAATCTCACAAACCAGGCGATGAGTGTTGTGAACTCTTTCTTAACAAAGATAGTGTATTCACCAAGATATGATAACAGCACTTATTATACTTAACACTATCACTATGTTCATCATTATTGGCATGGCACTCCTGCTTCGTCAAAGTCTTGCCAACAATAAGCAAATGCTATCGTTTATAAAACATGATGATGAATTTAAGAAATGTGTAGCTGATACAAACATCTGGTATGTCCAAAGCATCAAGTATGTCCTTATCGCCATGTGCCGATATATTGACAGCATCAAACACGAGGCTATCAAAGAGGAGAGATATGAAGATGCTAAACGCTGCCAGGAAGCAATTAAAGAAATGAACAAACTTATAGACGCATAATAATGATTACAGCTTTTATCTGCATCGTAATTTTTGTCTGGCTGGCCGTATGCGCAGCAAAAATGATAGCAAAAGGAATCCTATGCAAAGACTGCATATTGAAAAAGAAATGTGAGGAACATCGCAAGTTGTACGGTACAACATTTTGTGATGACAACGATTTTAACAATCACATCAACAATTATCCACAAAATCCATTTATGGCATGAGACATTCAATAAAGAAATTCACAAAAGAGGAAGTGGAGACAATCCTCAACAACAGCATACTTAGATGCACTGAAGAGGAAACAAGAGCTATTTTCAACATTTTCGACTTCCAACTCAAAGAGTTTACAAAATCCGAAACCAATGTTGATTTCGAGATTCACTTCAAGCGCACTTACCTTATGCGCATCCAAACCGACCAGAACAAGCTTAAGTGTACTAATGAGTACATTACATTCCAGAATGGATCGGAAGGTGAAAGCTGTCATGGCCTCGTAATTCCAACTCCACACACACTTGCAGAAGTTTTGGTATTCTTCATCAATTCGTTTGCACCCAACATTCTAAGAAGTGCTGGATATTGCGTGAACTACGATGCAGAGACATCACCATATTCCTCTTTGGAAGAGGCGCAAGAATATATGAGACTTGTGCAAGAAACCTGTGAAACAATTATCAAGAAAGGAAACAAAAAATGAATGAGATTCTAATTTTCAACAGCCCAGAGTTCGGAAACATAAGAACAGCTGGAACATCTGACAAGCCACTGTTCTGTTTAACAGATGTGGCAAAGGCGTTGAAGTATTCAAACCCTGCAAAAGCTGTTATTGACCATTGCAAAGGGGTTACTGTTTTGGAAACCCCTACAAATGGTGGAATCCAACGCATGAAATATGGAGACGAGGGTCAAATGTACCGATTAATACTCAGAGCAAACACGGAATATTCAGAAAAATTCCAAAACTGGGTAACAAATGATGTAATCCCATCAATTCGCAAACATGGCGGCTATCTAACGCCAGCCGCTATCGAAAAAGTACTGACTGACCCAGACTTCATCATCGGTCTTGCCACACAACTCAAAACTGAACAGCAACGAGTTAAGCAGCTGGCAGATGATAACAAACACAAGGAAGAAATCATCGAAGGCTTAGTGGCAAACATTTCCCTTGCTGATATGAGACAGCGTATCACACAAATCATTCGCAAGAATGGCGTAGCTAACGCAAGAGGCTCATATCACCTTTTGTACAGCGAGTTCAACGCAAAGTATCACATCAACGTGTACACACGCATGAACAACATTGTATATAAAGGCAACGCAATGGACTACATTGAGAAAGAGCTTAAAATGTTGCCACAGCTCTATGATCTAACTTGCAAACTATTCGAGGATTCGTATGAGAGCCTTATGAAATCATGGGGCAAGACAATCCAGAGAGCAACATGTGAAAGAAACCTTGCAAAACGCAAGTTATTACCATAATCAATTCATAGATGGAGTCGTTTGAAACGGCTCCATCTTTTACCAAGGAAATATGGAACAAATAGATTTTTCACAAATTCCGTACTCCCAGCACCACCGTGAAGCAGCGATGATGCTGGGTGATGCTACGGTTCATTCAGTATTCACATATTTACTGGATGAATACCTGTATCGTGTCAGAGCTGGCAAGCCTGGCACATTCAAAATTTCATGCAGCAAGTTAGGTGAGGCGCAAGGTGTTTACCGCAAAAAGGTCAAAGCCACGCTTCAACAACTGGAGACAATGCGCCTCATCAAAGTAGACGGAAACAATGTTTCTGTCAATGGTAATGTATATGCTTCTTTGATTTATGCGTTTCACAACTTGGTCAGTTTAGACCAAAAGCATAAGTTCTCAGAGCATCTACAAGTTGGTGCATTTGAACCACTGGAGGAAATGGGATATGTTGATATTGGTGCAAATGCACCAACTTTATTCGGCATGACAGGTGGTGTATTCAATTTTGGTGCAAATGCACCAACTTCACAGCAAATTGGTCTAAATGAACCAACTTTATTGGTGCAAACAGACCAAAATGATAAAGTTGGTCTAAACAGACCAAAATCAGAAAAATGGTCTAAACAGACCAATCAAGTTGGTGCAAATAGACCAATTTTACAATTAGTTGGTGCATTTAGACCAACTTTTGAAAGTGGGCAAGACCTAATTGGTCTGTTTGCACCATATTTGAATATTGACCAAGACTCTGAAGTTGCAAAAGAGCTAAAATTGGTGCTTTTAGGCCAGAAAAACGACATTTCTGAGGAAACAGAGTTGGTCTGTTTGCACCAACTGGTGTCTCAAATGTTGGTCTATTTGCACCAACGAGTTGGTCTAAATGCACCAACAGAAATAAATAATAAATATATAAAAAGAAATAACCAGCAAGCTGGAGAATTTTCTGAAAATTTTGAGCCATTTGAAACCGATGATTCATTTGATGAACTTCCAGATAATCTTCCAAAGATAAGAAAGGGCGGCAAGCATTTCCAAAAAGTAGAGTACCCTTACTTTCCAGCTTCAGAAGTTCTAAGTTTCATTCAAGACATTCACCAGTGTCTTGATGATGATGTCAAGCTGTTCCTCTACAACTTCAACCAGGAACTTCATGCAAGATATGACCAGGATGCAGAATACGATGATGAGACAGGAGAACTTATCAAGCAACAATCAACAGTAGACACCTCCCAGCTTATTCTTCCAAAGAGTGAAGTTGAGGATATTGCCAGCACCGCTATCTCAAACACCAGAGCCGACATTGCTGACAGAAACATCTACGTTAATGACGAACAGGTTGAGATAACAGCAATAGACAATCTTGACCGTCTGACAAAGTTCAACATCATGGATTGGGATTTCAAACTTGTTGGCGATGGGGAGAAAGTTTGCCAGATTGATTGGGGCAAGATACAGAATCCAAATGCGGAACCTATGGACAATCTCCAGCAACCATCCAAACGGTCAAGGCGAACAAAAGATGGTGAAGTAAATACAGAGCGTGAATTGAACAAGCAATACATCGCCAGCATTATCGAACATTCAGCAGAAGATGAAACTTGGGAAAAGCTGTCACCTATGGAAAAGCTTATCTACAATTTCCTCTGTGACCATTTTGAGTTTAGCGAAGACGGATTGGAAGTTGTTGACGTGAAAGAGGAGAAGAAGTACCTTAACCGAAATATGCTCTTCCAGTATTTCCAGAAAGAACTGGATAGCCGACCAGACACTCCCAGTCAAGAAGACTTCTTTTCAACATTCGCAAAAGACAAGCCAGATACTTATGGGGGCATAAAACTACGCCCAAACATGTTCTCAGCTGCCAAAATACAGCATTGGAACTCAAAACACGGCTTTCAGAGCGTTTTCTCCGCTTCAAGCATACAAGTTACCACAGAAGAAGAGAAAACTCCCCAGAACGTCTAAAAACAGGCAAATTTGGCATTTTACTTCGCAAGTCTGTCTCGCAAAAGCTCATGGAACTTCCCCAAATACTCCAACGCCTCATCATAGCTCTTGAAATAATTGCCAGCTATGTAACGGAAATGAGACGTTGGAGTTCCTTTTTCTCTATCCGTTACCACCGTCATCTTATCCGAAATATACCAGTATTTTTCTCCTTTGTCAACTTTAAGGTCAAGAGGCTCGATTCTATGCAACTTATCATTCCAAACCTTTCCGTACTTTTCCAGCTCTCTGTTAAGCCTTCTTGCGGCAACTACGGTCATAGGGTTAAACTGGAATGACATTACATCGCATACTCCAGACTCGTGCATACTGTAGCCAATCTTTTTATCACTATAGATGAAATAGCAAAAGAACTCTATGGAATTTTCTACAGGATTGATAGAACGAACAACTCCAAGCCCAATATAGTTATCACGAGAAAATTCCACACGCTCGTTTATCTCTGGTATGTACTTTTTACGCAAAGTCTTTTTCTCGTAATCAAACTCATAACCTTGTTCTGCCAAAGAAATAGTCATAGCTTTATTTTCTATTTCGCTAACATTTGACAGGGTAGTGGCATCAAGTTCATTATTTTTAGGTTTCCATTTCTTTCCAGTTTTACAAAGATTGGAAAGAATGGCGCATGACTGTATACATGTCGTGGATGAATTGCTAACGACATAATAGCTTCCAGTCTCTTTTTCAAAAACTATATCACCAATTCCAAATCCACTACGATACCATTCGATGAATGTTTGGGAATTGATGGAGCCTGGAGTTGTAACGGTCGGGAAATCTTTTGGAGTTAGCCCGCAATTGTTTTGGCAGAATAAAGAAACCATTTCACAGTCTTCTGCTGTTGCGAAATGGTTAGACTTGAAGAAGTCTATAACTTGTCTTTTTGTTTTCATATCTGGAAGATGTACGAGTCAATTTATGAATTTTCGGCAAAGGTAAGCATATTTTCTGGGAATGTTCATTTTCAGCAAGAAAATTACGTTATTGTGGCTCTTTTTACAGAACCAACAAATCTCCAGCACACTTTTCGTTACACATAAAGTCTATTTGCCGCTTTATTTTCGATTTGACGGCATTTCTCATATTGGATGGACAACTTACCCATCGTTACACAGAAAGTCGCTTAGAAGGGCTTAAAATAGATTGCGTCTATTTCTGGAATATGATGAGGCTTATTTGTGGCTGTTAGGAGAATTATGTGAATCATGTTGCGAATTGTTAATGAATGTTTCGAGGATGATGTGAGGCTGGAAGTTATCATTAAAGCAAAATCACACATCCAGCTATACATTTTGTTAGAAAACGAATTGAAATTTTGGGGTCGGGAAAAATTCTGGGAAAGTCAAATATGAAGGTTTTATAAACGCTGGAAGAGTTATGGTGGTTTCTCCAGCCCAAAAACGAAACTCAAATTTCGGGGCAGAATATATATATGGAATCCGCACCAGCAAGCACACCCTCCACCTTATTTAATTCATTGATTTTCAACACTTTAGCCGTTTCACTTATAGCAAAAGTGAAACATTTTGCTTATTTTCTTTGCTTTTGCTAACTTATTGAATATCAATACAAAAACCTTACTTTTTTAGCCGTTTTCGGTTTAATACGTTTTGTTTCCGTTCCTTTGTTCCTTATAATATCATTTTGCAACCTTTTATAATGTTCATTTTGATATTTACAAAGGGTTGTTTGCTTTTAACCTTATTTTAACACTACTCTATTTGTTAATTTATGTAAATTCGATTTAAGGCTATTTTAAGCCGTTTTAAGCCGTTTTGCCGCCTTTGTAGTATAGTTACCCACACAACAAAAGATAAAGCAAATTATTGATTTTCAAGGAGTTACAAAGATATTCCAAATGTTAAATAACTTAACTACAAATATTCTTGTTATTGTTTGTTAATTAGCCGTTTCCATTCAAATAAATTTGTATCATACGCTTGCGTGTGCGTGTATGTATGTGTGCGTATATGCGTACCTGTGCGCCTGTGCGTATCGTGTGCGTGTGCGTTCCATTATCAAGAAAAATATATGTTGCACATTTTACCCTTATTTGTGCAATTTCTTGTTTATAGTCTTAAAATATTGCACAAATAAGGGTATTTTGTGCAATAAATAGCCCTATATATTTCCTAACTTCTTGAAAATCAATGATTTATAAAACTTTTATTCTTTCCACTTTTCTAAATCATTGATTTTCAAGCACTTACAAATTATTTTCGTGTTTTCTGAAAAATTATTGCTTATTTACTTGTGTATTTCAAAACTTCGTTATACCTTTGCATCGTCAAACAAAAGGAATGACAAACAAAACAAAAGGTTACTCTTTTAAGCGGTTTTAAGTTATCCTACATATAACGCCCAATGATAAACCGCAATAATTTAATGCAAAGGTAGTGGTGAATACCTAAAAGCCACACGAAAACCCTAACCACATTTGTAAAAGTGGCAAATATCGAAAGACTTAAAAGGGCTTTTTCGGTTCGTTCTTTGACTTATTGAAGTAGTGTTTTTATCCGTGTGGGTGAAACGTGTATAAAGCAATATTATACAAAGGTAGCCAAAAGGATAAAGGGAAACGGCAAAACTTTTTAGTATATCGTGCAATGTAGTAATATATTTGTATAAGAGTTTAAGAAGTTAGGTTAATTCTCAAAATGCCTATAAATGAAACACGAAAGTAATTTAATATATACAACAATATGCGTAATTTATTAAATGTATTTGTAGAAACGTGTGTAAATGAAATATGTTGAAATATATGTTATTTTATTAGTAAGATAGTAAAATATAGGTTTACAGAATAACGGAACGCATAAAAAGTTAGCATTAACGCCCCTTAAAGTATTGATTTTAAGCGATTTATATAATATTATTAGTTAGTAATAATGTAAGGTATAAAAGCGCAAAAATACGGCAAAAAGTCGTGCAAATTAACGTGAAACGGATAAAGCGACAAAACACAAAAAGCAAAAGCGCACAAAGTTTGCGAGTGTGCGCAAAGTAGCTATTTATCAATTAGTTATTAATTGGTAATGTAGTAAGTATGTCCAAAACTACAAACAAAAGCACTGAAACCAAGTTTTACAACAAGTTTGTAAATTCAGTGGGTGGATTGTATCTAAATGCGAAGCAAGTGTTTTCTGCAATCCCTAAAGCGTGTACACTGTGGAATTTTCCCACGGTGGGAGGCGTTATGTACATAGCGAATATGTAACCCACTACGATTTAGCAAACTTAATATTAACTTCCAAAAAGCGTAAATTATGGAAAATTTTGTAAAAACTTCGTTTGAACTCGTGAATGGTAACGTAAATGTGGCTACTAAGTTGATGGCTCGCTCTCTTGTGCTTGCCAACGACAAAGGCACTATGTACAACATCACCGCCAAGGTGCGTAATACCGACAAGTTTTCGGTGGTTCGTGCGTTGGCAAAGGCTGTGCTTGTATCTATGCGTGAGGCTAACAAGCTGAACTCCACCGATGCAGCACAGGAGAGTAAGAAGCGTGTAGCCAACAAGATTACCCCTGCATTGTCTTGCCATGTAATCATGGTAACTGACAAGAATGGAAACGTGCTGACAGACTCTATCTTGTCAGTTCGTGAAAGCGAGAAAGACACAGGCAAACTCCGTGACGTTATTCGTATCACTAAGGGTATGCCGCTTTACAAACTTGTTGTGGAACAGGGCTTGGACTGGTCTGACGAAAGCGTGGTTTCTGCTCTCAATGCGTGGACTACTGCCACCATTGAGCAGATGGACTATGTGAAGAATTTGGATAAGGCGTTGGCTGAGGCTGCAAACTCGACTGAGAAAGAAGAGAAAGCGGCTGAAGCTGCCGCTAAAAAGGCAGAAGCTGCAAAGAAAGCGGCTGAGAAGAAAGAAGAGAAAGCGGCTGCATAAAGCGTGGCTTTTGACAAGATATTCGGTGCTATGTAGTGCGTAAAAACGTACAACATAGCACTTTTTTCGTTGGTGCTGCACAGGGTGGATATGCGCTAAAGCGTGTATGTGGTTCGACACCGCCAGCACTTCTAACCAATAATTCAAAAGCGTATGAATAAGTTAAAAGTACACAACAAGCGCATTAATGCTTGGCTTGTAGTAGATTGTGGAAAGGTGTATGATGAGAAGACAAATATCCAAGTTCCGCCAAGTTCACGAATTGCATTGGGTGCGATTTCGTATGTGAAGCGTGAAATGGAGGCACTATGGGATAAAATGGGCGAAATTGACCCTATATGGGGCGATTTGCAGCTATATCACCAATTAGAGCATGAATGGTTGCGGATGCGCCAGGCGTTGTATGGTATGGCGTAATAGGCGGCATGGTGCAAAGTTGGGGTTCGTTTCCCCGACCGCCACAAATCAAATATTTTATTCAGATGCCAAGATTAGCTGACTTACTGCCTGTAAGCGTGAACAATAGTAGCGATATGGGCGCAGAATGGCTTGTAAACTTTGCCTATCTGCTGGGAATGGACTTGTGTAAGGCGCAAGCTGTATACGAAAAGTACGGCAAGGGTTATATCTATGCTAAGAGTGGATTTGCTATGCCTGACACGCCATACCAAAGGCGCAAAATGGTAGCGAACTTTGGTGATTGTGTAATTGTGGAAGCTAATGGTGAAGTATGGGTGCGTTCAAAGCATCACATTGGTGCGCTTAATCGTAAACGTGCTATAATTGCCGATAATGTGGAACGTAGAAGAATACGCAAGTCTGAAGAAGAACTGCGTGAGGCAAAGCGTGTAAACCGTCTTTTCAAGGACGGACAAACTAACCCATCGCCTAAGCGTGGAGGTAAAGGTAATAGCCATGCTGAGATTGGTAAATATGTGAATTTCCGTGGCATCCGTATGGAAATGACGGAACGTAGAAGCGAGATAAAATTTGCAACGATAACTGTACACATCTAAAAAACTGGAGGAACAAATTATGACACAACAGGAATTTACTGCAAGAACTGGCTACACGCCTAAAACTGAGGATGAATTTTGGTCTATCCATGACGAGTATTGTAACAGCTCATTCAACAAGAACGAATTTTGCAAGAACTGGAAACGCATCCATGCTCCAGAATACCGCCAGCCGTGCGTAATGAACTTTGCAACGGAAGCAGAAACCGAGCAAAAGGTTATTGAGCTGACGAGGAAAAATCGTGTATTTCGTGTCACTGGACGCAAACAGATATGTGTGTACTGACACGCTGGAGGTGCTTATGGTACATTGTCGGGGTCGATTCCCGAAGCACCACGAATAATCAAAACATTAAAGAAAATGAAAAAGGTACATCTAAATCGAGTTTACGAACTTATCTTAACTTGCAAGGGCAAGCAAATAATCCGCTACACATCTGCTGTATTACTGGCATTGGCTCTTGTTGGCTGTAACCCTAACGAGAACAAGCATAAAGCCGCCCAGGAAGTGACTTATGACGGACTTTTGCGGCCTATTGACTTCACTCCAGCTAAGAAAAACGTGGAGTATGGCATTATGTCTGACACCAACCCTATCCAGATAGCTACATGCGAAAAACTTCTGGACGAGTGCGTGGCGTGTGGAATACTTGACAGCAAAGATGTGAAGACATATCGTAAAATTGCAAAGCATCCGTCTGTGGCTCGTTACATGGAGCTTATCGAAGAGTGCGAAAACGAGGAAAACTTCTATGACACCGTAGGAGAAGGTGACGCATGGTGTGACTATTGCGATTATGTTCTCTCTCCTCGTGGCGAATGTTGTCCAGATTAAAAACAGGAGGAGTAACTATGAAAAGAACATTGCATATCATCGGACATATTATGTTCGTTATCATCCGTTTCATAATTCGGGATTTGATGCTACGCTTTGACCGCAAAGTGCTGAAGCGTTATCTAAACATACAGACCCCACTCTATCGCCTGTGGTGGTCTAACCATTGCCAGTTGGTGCAAGCCAAACTGGATGCAAAGAACAATACAAGTAAATTCTAAAAACTCATACGACATGTTTGAAATAATGTGTAAGGAAAGGTTCAAGGAGGCTATGGAGCTTTCTCGTGAACATCGTGATCAGACTTTTAGCAACTGCATGATGCGATTGCTTTCGTACTTAACGTGGAACAATGCTGACAAGGTTCGACTGACTCGTGACTGGGATGAGCAGTGTTTCAATTTTGCAGTGCTTCGTGCTGACGGCTCTGTTATGCTTAATGGTGGCGTGATTTTTCACGGCTTCCCAGAAAGCGGTTATAAGCAGAATGGAAGTGTGCAAATCGACCCCTCATACGGTTGGCAGATACACACATAATCAATGATATTTCACAAGTTCTTTTATGTTTTGGGTGGAGCTGTAGCTATTGATTTAGCTACGGCTCTTTTCTTTAATGAATGTTAAAGTTGTAGAAGTGGTCAACTTTGGACTCCACAATATGCCTATTCATAATTGAACAAAACAACCGAAATATGAAAATTTCCAAGACAAAGCAAATCGCATTGCTCAGAGATTTAAGACGCAAGTGTGGTTTCCTATACCGTGAAGGAAATCATGGTTATGTATGTCATTGCGGCTATAAAATACCCAATGGCCCACATACATCACATCTTCCCATATCATGCAACTTGGCTTGTAGCGATTTGAAGCGCAAGGCATTTGAGTGTGGTATTGATATAACTATTCCTAAAGCAGTTTTATCTGCAATTTAACAAACAACCCTCAAAACATAAAACAATATGGAACTTTGTGAAAAAGAAGAATATCGTGGCTGTACGATAAACGTATACTACGATGAAACTCCAGAAGACCCAAGAAATTGGAGTAATGTCGCAACTTTTGTTTGCGAGCATCGTAGATATAACCTTGGTGATGAACAAGATATTGAAGGACGAATTGACAGCCTGTTCAATGATTATGTTCCTGGCAAAGCTGTAATTGACCATTTTGTGAAAACTCGTGATGCTCATCTTGTTCCTGGCGAGGAAGATGATTATTGCGACCAATATTACGAGTATACAGAAACTATATGCGGTGAAGAATATACTCGCTATATAGACGCTGACACAAGCGATAGTGATGATAGCATCGCTTCAGATATAGCTGATCAATTGGACATGTGCGAGAAAATGTTACTCCTTGAAAACACTGGTGAGGTTGTAGCTTTGCCTATTTCAATGTATGAACATTCTGGAATATCGCTGTGGCTCGGTTCTAAATGGGGTCATCCAGACGCTCAGTGGGACTGCTCTTCTATTGGATTTGCCTTTGTTGAAAAGAAAACAGCTGAAAAGGAAATGCCGCAGCGCAAGCTGACAGATGAACAGAAGAGCGACTGGAAGAAGTGGGCGTATGCCATGATGGAAGGTGAAATGGAAACATATAATAAGTATGTTAGCGGTGAAGTCTATGGCTACATGATTGAAGACGAGGAAGGCGAAGAGGCTTCAAATGTTCATTTATGTGGTTGCTGGGGTTTCTACGATAAAGACCACTTACTTGAATATGCAAAGAACGATATTGACACATACCTGGAAGAAAAGCGTGAAACTCGCAAGAATAACCTTGAAACATTGGTGAAGAATATCGCTTCTATCTACGGCATTACATTCACTGACGGAGATTACATGTATCGTGTAGCAAAGGACATGTTTGGCTTTGATTACATTGAAAGAGCCAAAATCTGCAAGTCTGTAGTTGGTGCTTATGTGCAGATTGGGTTTTCTAATCTGAATGATGAGATTTTGAACGATATGGTGGAACAGATTAACAAGAAAGTAGCATGACATTAATAACAAACAATACGGTAAAAGTGTTCCAAATGCAATGCTCCAATATTAAAAAATTGGAAAATGATAGAGGATTGATTCTTGAATGGAAATACGATTTGCTGTGCCGTAACATAGCCAACGGAGAAGTTAAGTCTAAAATTCCAGTTGAAGAAGAGGAATCTATTGCAGATAGAACATGGCACGCTTGTAATGCAACATGCTGGAACAGTGGATATAAAACAGGCGCAGCCGTAGAAACCGACTTGGTTACAATATATCCAACAGAACACTTTGAGGGTATCTGCAACAGCGACATGTTTGTAACATATCACAACAAAATTTATGTTGCAGATTCTGTTGGGTGGACGATTGTTAAGAGTGTTCAAGAGGCAATAAGCAGAATAATTTTCTATAACATGGGCATAAATTGGAATGAAATACGCAACAAAGAGGATTTCGCTTATTTCGATGATTATTTGCCACAACTTCGTAAAGAACAAGACGAAGAATTGAAACAAATAAGTAGAAAATTACGGAAGAGAAACTAAACGATTTAACCCCAAAGAATATGGCATTACAATGGAAATGGTCTGACAAGATGGGTAAGATAACCATCAAGCAGAGAGAAAAGGTTTATGATGTAAACATCTACGCAGGAAATGCCCTCGCTATCTTCATTTGTGAATATGAGCAAAATGGCGAAGAGAGATACGTTTTGTATAACTTCTTTGCTGACAAGAAGCATTGTGAAAACATCGTCAAGAATGACAAACAGTTATTCTCTGACGAAATTGTAAATATTGAGTTGAATCTTTATTACAAGAGCGCACAGACACTTCTTAACATCCTCGTGAAGAACGGTTATAAGGTATCGTGCTATTACGAAGAAATAAAAGAACAATAACAATTCAAAAACGTAACAACGATGAGAAAATTTAGACTATATAGAGTAGAATCTGGAAGCAGAGCGAAAGACCCTGTGATAGTCGAAGGCTTCTTAAAAGCGGAAGAAAAAGCCAAAGACATGCTCCAGAAAATATGGGATAATTGCCCATGTGATGATACTTATGTCGCATGTGTTGAAAAGGAAGCTGACCTGTATTACGATCACCTAATAATGCAAAAGGACGTTTACAATGAAGTGTACTGGAAAAAGCTGGTAATGGGAACCTATTGTCCCTTGCACGACCGACTTCTTGAAGATTACGAGGAGGATGAGCTGGAAGAATGGCGCAAAGAGGAAGATATTAGTCTCTCTGACCTTACCAACGAGCAGTTACAACAGCTTCGTTCTGAGATTGTTGTTGGAAGTATGTATTTATCCGACTACGAAAACTCATTCCATATCAACGAGAATGAAGTATACGATATATCAGAGTCTTATGACATTTGGTGTGAAGAGAATGATATTGAAGATAATGCAGAGAATTTCGCTGATTACGTCCAATATCATTTGTAAACGGTAAAATCATAAAATATTCTCACAGATGGAAACAACAGATTACACTTATGAACATTTGCTTCCAGCTCTTTTCAATGACAAGGATATTTGCATTGATTATTGGGTAGATTGCTTTTTCAGTGAGTTTAACGGAAACTGTGCTTACAGCCCCAGGACTTCAACATTTGTAGGCTTTATTAATGAAGAAACGGAAATACGACTGCATTATGTGGTCAACCGTTTGATTGTTGAGTTGCCCAAATGCGTACATCCAGCGAAAGAGTTAATCGACAGTATTATCGAATATTTCACTATCGAGAAAGACAATGCAGACTCTTCATTTATAAGTGTGCATTGGCTTGAAGATGAAACAACTATCAATTTCCAATATTATTGTAAACCAGATTAAAACATGAAAGAATTAGAACCAATATACATACGAATTGCCGAATGTAAGGCGTGTGTAAACGATGAGGATGGCAATTTTGATGAACTCGCATCACAAGTTTTGGCAGAAGCGTTACAAGTAAAAGAATTGCTGGACGATAGTTCTGACTTGCCACATATTCAGCTCGAAGAAAGCGTGTGGTGTGATTTCCTTGATTGTAACATTGATGCTGTATTTGTTAGCGAAAATGATGCAATCCACATCCTTTCTTCATCACGAGGGGGCGCAAACTTGTATCAGTATTTGCCAATCCAAATTCCACGTCAAACAATGCTGGAAGTCATGCTGCAAATTGAGAAGCAAATAAAGTGTGTTGAGGAGAAAAGGTGGTGGGGAATTTATCACGTTTTCTTCAAGCAAGACTTCCGATTCTGGCATAAAACTGAAGGACATGATTTGCTGTATTCCCTCCAGATGGCTGTAATGGAAACCAAGAACTTAAAGCATAACCCATTCAAGCCACGAGGTGAGGAGGTAAATCAGACTATTCTTCAGCAATTTTGCTACCAGTGGGAGTCTACTATCAACGACATCATCAATGAGATTAATGAAGGAGCGTCATACGATGATATTCGTGTCTGTGATAATTGTGGCTTACCTATGTCCGATGGGTATTATCTGGGTGGTGAGTATGCTTGTGATGACGAGTGTTGCTTGGCACTTTACAATGGAGATAAAGCGCAAATGGAGGAAGATTTAAGCCATGCCGATGAGGATTGTAGCGATTGCTATTATACCGAATGGGAGTCAATATTTTTCGATTAATAATAACTTAAAACATAAAGAAATGGAAAGAAACGATGCACTTAGAGTGTTTACAAAGAATAGCGGCTTTGTTATAGTTGATCGCAAGTTACAGGAAGTAAAGTGGTTACGCACTGAGTTCAAGTACGACCACAAAGATGAAGACTTCTTGCTCTACACAGCTCACACAACATTCCAGAAACCAGACGGTACTACTGGAGTGCTGAATGACTACGACATGGCGTTCGACAGTGTGGAGAAGTATGAGAAAGGCGTTTCTGCTGAGACATCGTACAAGACGCTGTTTATTCGTAAGAACGATGGCGATGTCCTTCGTGATGTTATTCGTGGTGTAAAACGCTCATTTAATCCAGAATACTGGGTGTTCGACCAGTCATGCCATGCCCCAATGCAGTATAAATTGGAGCTGGAAGAGTTCTACTTCGACTATTCTGACAACCGCTTTCACACTGACGAGTTCCAGAAAGATTGTAAGATTTACGACACTAAGGAAGAGGCTCTGTCATACAATTCCTATAAGGTTATAGAACAAGACGGAACCGAGTATGAGCGTGATGGTGTAAACAAGCTTATCATGCTTGATGATGACCAGCGTGAATTGTTGAAGCAGTTTGAGGACATCTGCAAGAAAATGAACGATGCGGATATGCTTCTTATCAGTGACAGCTGTGAGGATATGTCTGTATTTAATTTGCGGCATATCAAGAATTATGCTCTTGATTATAACGATGTTCCAGATGTGATGGATGGTGATCCAGAAGATTATGAAAGGGCTGACCGTTACGGTATGCCTTTCAAAGTAAATCATCACATCCAATGGTGGGGTGATGACAGCAGCTTGTTCATTCTACGCAAACCTACTGAAAATGGCGAAAAGTGATTTTGATAAACTAAACGAGCATGTATCTTTTCTGGTTGACCTCTTGGATGAGCGTCAACTGGAAGAGTACGTTGCTTGGTGTAACAATAGAAAGGAATAACAATGAAAATTATATCAGACATAAGTCTTAAAGACTTCGGTTTTTGGAGTGGTGCAAAAGACACTGCCGAACAGCTTACTGACGAGCAGTTTGACCAAGTGGAGGGAGTGCTGGGGGATTTATATCCAGATGGCATGACTGACACTGAACTTAATGATATATTCTGGTTTGAGTCAGACAAAGTGTATGAGTGGGCTGGATGCTTTCCTAAATTCTTCAAATTAACAGCCACTTGCGGTCGTATTAAGTATGTCAGAGCTGAAGATAGCGATGATGTGGATGAAGTTGAGGGCAGCTATTGCGATTCTGAAGAGGTTGAAGAAGATGAGTGTGAAGACATTGAGAATGTGAGCGATGTCGAGCTTAATGACTTTTCTGATACCCATTATTTTTCAATCAAAAGTCGTTTCACAAAGCACGAGCTTATCATTCATTGTCTGGGCGATGAAGCTGCTGACGATTTGAAAGAAGCGTTCTTTATGTGTGAGATAGAAGAAATCACAGAAGTTCCAGCTGAAGGAATTGATAATGAAGAAGACTGGGAAGATTATGAGGGCGACACGGCAATGATTGATGAGTTTGCTTATGACGAGGATGAAATGTGGAATTGCTTTGACATTCCAGTTTATGCCATTCCTCGTATTTGCCAATTAATCCTTGACCCTAACGACTCGCTCGATTATTACGATATTCCAGAATCCCACGCAATCAATGAACAAAATCGCTACTTGGAGCTAAACGATAAAGACATTAAGAATATTGATGAATTTGTCGCCGATCTCCACAAGGCAATTCCTGATGGATTCACGATTGACTGGGATATGGAAAGTGTTGGTTCACCATATTTCGACCCACATCCAGCTTTCGGGTTGGCTGTGGATTGTGTAAAACTTAGAGTATACCCAAAATGAAACAGACACGAGAAGACATAATTGATTTGTGGTATCGACTAAAAGCGTTAGAACAGAAGGCTGCTTGTAGAGAAGTCAATTGTGAAGTGCTTGACAATCTACAAACAGCTATTGCCGCTATGGAAAGTGCTTTTATCACCATTAATAATATCATAACTGACAGCGAGCAATAATATCATCTTAAAAACGAACAAAAGATTTGAATTATGGCAGATTTGAAAACTTTATACTGTTCTCAGTGTGGTAGTTCAGACGTACAAATACAGGCTTGGGTTGATGCTAACACCCATGAATATGAATCATCCGTGAATAACACATTGGAGATCCAGGATTGCTGGTGCAATGACTGTGAAGACCACGTTAATTTGGCAACGCTTCCAGAATTGTGGAAGCAGTTTGGTAACGTTCCTGTAAATAATGATGATGAAATAGAGGAAGATTTTCTCTGTTTCGAGAAAGGCACATCAAACTTTGATGTGTGGCATTGGTTCGATGACTGCTGCCCAAACAATTTGCATGACGATTTAATGTTTAACAATAACGAAGACGAGTGATTATGAGCGAAATAATAATTGAGGTAAATGGGAAATTAATTGCTATGCGTGGCAATATTCCTGTAAGAGTGCTTTCCGACCAAGAGGAAAAAGAAGTGCGGTACAAAGCAACTGCACAATATAAAGCTAAAACATCCAATAATATAGAACTATTGGATAGATATTTAACCAGTTTATATCGTGGAAACGCTGACGATGCGCTGATTTACAAGGCTGAAGTGCTTCGCAGAATGTCTACTGGTAAACAATAAAAAATAAACGACTATGACTTTCAAAGAATACGTTCTTGACTGGTTTCATCAACTGGTAGAGGAACATTACACGGATAAAGAGTGGCAAGCAGACTTGTTCCACCAGCTTGGTTATAATGAGACAGAATATCTTGAAGAAGGTGTCTCTATTTATGATTTCTTGTTGGAAATGTCTGATGAGAACGATATTTATGAGGCATTGTTCGGCTATGAAGCGAAGGTGAAGACCTTAGATGATCTTCCAGATACAGAAGGCTTCTTGACGAGAATGTTCCAGGAAGTTGGCAAGGATTACACTAAAGAGTACGACTTTGCCAATGAATTGCTGGAAGATATGGCTGGACATTGCTTTAATTACGCAAATCCAGCAGGATTCTTTCAAGATTTGCAGTGTGGTGGTTGTGCATCTGGTATGATTGGCATGTTCATCTATCATTCAGATTGCAAAGACTTCTACATCAATCATATTGATAGCATGGAAGATTTTGTAGAAGAATTTGAAGACGAACTTGGTAGCCCTATCAAGAACGAAGCGAAGATGCCGCATTATACATTTATATGTTGGATATGCTACGAGGAACTTGCATTTAGAATTGCTAACGAACTTTGGGATGGCGAAATCTAAAGTACGAAACATGAAGATTGCGGTATTGGATTTCGTCAATACGTCTGTTGACATGATTGATGTTGACGAAGAATTTATAATGCGAAACTATCATGGTGATGTTGAGGAGTTTCTAATATGCTGGTGTGGCTATAACATTGACAATATACAATGGATGGCAAACCGCAAATTGAAAATCAACTTAAACATGACTATAGACGATTTCGCTGGTGACGATGAATTAAATGAAGAAAGCAATGAAACATACTGATTTTTACGATACATTCAAGTGTATCAAGCAGCATATCATTGATGAGATAGTTGCTGCTGTAAAGGCACATGGTAACGAGTATAGCTGGGAGGATTTTGGCGAATGTCCTATTGTAGCTGCTAATCCAGACACTTGCGAGCCAGAACCTCTGGATGTCTGTATCTGGAGTATCAAACTGGATGCAAATGATACGATAAGCTTTAAGGCTACTGGCAAGGAATATGGCGAGGATATAGATTATCTGAGCGTCTACGATATTTTCGTTGAGCATTTAGGGTTCATCCTCGACTACATGAATGACACTCCAGATGTTTCCGATGTGTCAATTCCATTTGAACAATAACTACATTACGCTTTTAGAAAGACCGCGCGAGTTTTATTACTTGTGCGGTCTTTTCTTTTAATGGATGTTAAAATGCGGTCAGCTTTTCACCCCTTCTTTTCATTCATTTCCTATTCATAAATAAACAAAACAACCCTCAAAACAGTAAACAACATGGGATATAATCATTCTGACATCGGTCATAACTGGGCGCATCAACTAAAATCACGCCAAGGTGACAGATATTATAGTTTCAATGGTAGTAAAATTAAGTCGTATTCTACCGTTATAGGTGAGATCGTGTACACTAAGAATAATACGCCTGTCTATTTTCTGAATACTGGTAGTTATTCAAATTCCACTTGTAAGCATCAAAACCACGCTTTCGGTGCAATTCCCAAATATGCGGTTAAGTTCTCTGCATCATGTGGTGAGTTTATGTACGGTTGGGATGGAATCACTAACTGGAATGGTGAGATTACTGCAACAATAGCAAAGAATTTCGTAATGAAAAACCTCCAGTCTATCTATGATTCTTTATTGGCGTTCAAGGATTCTAAAGCTCTGAAAATCGAGAAAGAGTTTTCGTTGAAGTATTTTTATAAGGCAACGAGTTTTATGGAATATTTTCCGCTTACGTCATTCTCAAAGGTGCTTCGTATCAAGAACGAAAACTTGAAGATGTTTTTCCATATAACAAGTCCTACTTCATTTAGAAAGGTGGTTAAGGCTTTGATAGCTGGAGAGAAAGATTTGAAAGCTCTTGTTGATATAGCTTGTGGCGATGGGACATACGGTGCTTATTATAAGCGTACTATGGGAATTAGAATGTCTGAAACCACAAGAAAGTACAATCACAAGTGTGGATTTGAAACCGTGGGCATTATGGGCATGTGGTATGACCCTTATCCTTATTGCTACGACAAGAAATATGGTTCACGCTGGCCGAAGAATATGACATTTATATCTCATTCGTTTGACCGCTATTGTGGAAAAGGCTTTACAAGTAAGCAAATCCTCCAGCATCTTGAAAATGGCGATTTGGTTTCTGTTTTGTTTGAGGCAAGAAAGAAGAATCTGGCTAACGCTTTTCTATACGAAGAGAGGAGGTTGAGAGGCAAGCGTGTAGAAGAAGCTAAAGAACGCCTGGAGATTTTCATTGGTTTGCGTGGTTGGCAAAGTGATTGGAGATACAAATACAAGCACACGTTCTCATCATTTAATTACAACGGTGTCGAATATTCCTTTAATCGCTGGAACGAAGAGAAAGAACTTTCTGATGATGAATATCAGGCATTTAGTGTGATGTCTGTGGAAGAACAAAAAGCGTTCATTCGTGCAAAACGTACAGAAATGCTCGAAGTATTGCGTCAGCAAGATTACAACTATGAGCATCGTGTAGAATTGGCAGAAAAGGCTCGTCTGGCATGGGAGAAAGAACAAGCAGCAAAACGTGAATACATAGAGCACCTCAAAGCACAGGGCGATGAAGGTATACGTCAGTTGTGGCACGAAGGCTTGATTGGCAACACTTCGCTCTGGAATAAGTCCATGTCGGTGTTTTATGGTGGCAATGTGTTGTTGAGAGTTGCCAACAATGGCGAGAACGTGGTTACTTCTAAAGGCATTACCATACCGCTTAAAGAATGTAAGCGTCTTTGGCTTATAATTAACCGTTGGCACAACGAGAATACGGAGTTCTGTAGAAGCAATGAGATTGTTCACGCAACCAAGCGACAGCAATGGCGCATCGAACGTTATCAGAACGATATTATGATTGCTGGATGTCATGCAATCGCTTATAAGGAAATGGCAAATATTGCCAAACAACTCAAATTTTGCTAATAATGTAAACTCAAAATCATGGTAGAATATATAGAAGAAATAACGGTTTGCAATGAGCAAATCTTTAACGATAAGGAATCGCATACAATAACAATGCGATTCTACGATGGCTACGCTATCTCAACGAATAACTTGTATGGAATGTCTTACCCTACGTTATTCCAGGTTCAAAGCACAGATTGGATGCAGAAAGAGATTGTGGACTATTGCGGTGATGGACGTGATGGCACTGACTGTCCGTTTGATATTGCATTGAAGTACGGAATCTTGTTCAAGCTCCCACAAGACTCTAAGCTGGAGCGTAAAATCAAGTGGCTGGAGCAGTTTGCAGTTGTAGATGTCAACAGACAGGCGGCTTATGAGAAGTTCTGTAATGAGCTTGATGCTCCCAATAAGGAATATTTCGTTCTTTACCATGACCGTACTGGCGATGGTGGAATGGGTGTCAAGTATATTGGCGAGTGTTGCTGTGATGATGAAGCTGTTGACAAGGCTTTTTCTATTAAAGCTATACCGCAAGACACTGTGCATTTCTATCGTGCTGAAGACATTGAGGCTGCTAATATGGCTGTTGACTATGGGAAAGATATGGAAGCGGTGGCTGTTTATCATTCCAGCTCGCAATATCTGGAAGAATATTGGACGGTGGTTTCCGTTCCAGTTTCTTGTGATAAGTTTGCGGCTTTTGTGTGGAATCGTGGCGATAAGTCACAACATGTCAGCAACCGTTTCTACACTTTCCCTTCTTACATGGCCATGCAGAATTTTGTGCAGCAGGAGAAGGTCAATGAAATGCAGGACGATCTTCCAGAGTTCAATATTTCATGGTTCCTGGAGGATTTGAAAGGCGATACTGGTTTGAAGCCAGATGAAACTCTGCATAACATTAATATCTGGGCGCAAGAAGGCTACAACGTCTGGATTGTCTGTGGTACTTACAAATAATGCAATATGGCAAACAAAAAGCAATACACTCACAACGGTATAAATCTGGTAAATATGGCATTTGCTATTGGTCAGATTAACCAAGATGAAAGCCTTTCAGTACATGCAGAAAGAGTTATTGACTATGCTAAAGCGTTCACTTCTTGGGAAGTGGAAAACGTGCTTCGCTTAGAAAATGGCTGGGAAACTTACATGGAGAATGGCGGTGAGGATTACGAGAGTGTGATTTATGAATGGGCTGAAAAGTTTAGAATATGAAAGATAAGGTTTATGTAGTTACCCAAGAATGGGGAAACACTTCTTTGGAAGATTGCAATTTTGAAATTCTTGGAGTTTTCTTCGACTTGCGAGAGGCTACTTTATGTATGCAGAAAGCTCGTAATGTTGAATTGTCAGAGTCATACAGTACGCCTTATGAATATCTTTCTCATTCAATGGAAGTTAGCGTTAATGAAGAAGACTGGAGGGTTGAAATCACAGCGACAAATGGCAAGTGGGATAATTTTGAGATACACGAGAAAGAAGTTGAACAGCGTGATTTCATTGCAATTCAGTTTGAGTATGCTGGTGAGGTATTTAATGAGCGTATCTACCTCGACCAGATAGACTTAACTCATTATGATGACATCTGGGACTGGTGGTTTGGTTCACATGGGAGCAAACAATTCCCAGATTTGAACTTTGAATTAACTGCTGATAAGGATAAAGATGGCAATCCTGCTTGTAGTAATATGTATATCAACGTTTACGAAAATGAAGATGCTATGGTTCCGTTGAAGAGAATTACAGACATTTCATGGGTTCATAGTTGGATTGAAAGGAAAGAACATCATGCAAAAAGTTAAAATAGGTTCCGTTCATAAAGCGAACGGACAATACGTTATCACTCCAGAATATGCTAATGTCGGTGATTTGTACGGTACATTCTTCAAGGATTCTGAAGCATACCAGAATGATTGGGATGCACCATGCTATTCTGAGGAGGCATGTTTTGACGATGTAGCAACAACAGACCGCTATTGGACTCACGTTTCCCTTCTTCTGGAGTGTGGGTATAACGAGAAGTTGTGCAATGCTATGTTTAGCGAACTTGCCTGGCAATGTCCAGATACATGGCTTAATGAGTTGGATGAAGAGGATTACTCTTACTATTGGTCTTGGTTAAAAGTTGGCTGTAAGGCTTTCTGGTGGCTGGATGAATGGTGGGATGCTGATTTTTATGAAGTTGTCCGAATTGGGGACGCTCCAGAAGATTATAATCCAGACACAACTGTGTGGCTTCGCAAACCAGATGAAGAAAACCCTGGTAAGTATGAGGAAATCGAAGCTCGTCTTTGGGAGTTAGCTGAAACCGACATTTCTCGCCAACTCCAGAAGAAAAAAGAAGAATATTATCACAGTTTCATTAAGCCAGGCGCAAAGGTTTGGTGGAGTGACCCTGCTGGAGAATCGTCTGATTGGTTCTATGTGGATAGCATAGAGGATGATGGTTATCCTTGGGGTGATGAAACCGAAGTATGGCTAAAGATGAATAAAAATGACAAAGTAGCAACAAATCAAGTTCTTATGCAAGAACTTTCTATAACAAATAAATAATTATAAGTTATGAAACATTCAATTTCGATTAAAACAATCAATGGTGTCCTTTCAATCTCAGATTTTAAGGCACAGCGTGTATCAAAGTCCGATGTAATCGGTGTAGTTCTCCAGACCGAGACAATCGGTATGGTTATTTCTCTTGACCAGTGGAATGAAATCTGGTGCAGCGATGGAAACCGCAAAGTCTTCAATAAGGAGTGCGGTGAAGCAGAAGCCTTGCAGACATTGAGTGGCCTGGAACTTACTCGCAACATCGTGAAGCAGAACGAGGAAGATTGTGAAAGCATGACTGCTGCTATGCGTTGCTGGCAGTACAAGAAAGGCAACCTCCAGTGGTATCTTCCAAGTTTGTATGAGCTTGGAACGATTATCGCTTATCGTGATGAATTGAACGAAGTGCTGGAAATGCTTGATGCCGACCAGTTCGATGAAGATGATTGGGGCTGGAGTAGTTCCGAGGGCTACAGTTGGAGCGCATGGAACGTCAACTTCGGTAGTGGCTACTACGGCAACAAGTACAACAGCTGCGTTGTGAGGGCAGTCTCCGCATTTAGCCCATTGCAGCGAGGCGATTTTTCATCGCCGAGCGAAAATGGTAACTGTTCGCCATTTACTGAAGAGTCCGCTATTGAATACCTTCGTCAACTGGGTTACACTGGTGAGTTGACAAAGAAAATCAACGTATAATCCATGAATACTTACGAAATTGAATGGAATGGTCAATCATATCGTGCAGCGGACATAACTATCTTCGCTGGCAAGGAAGATGAGTTAGATGTCACGATTGCAGATACAACGCTGGAGGACGAAATTTTATCTCACATGTATGCTGGAGACGAAATGGAAGACAAGGCGTTCGCAATGGACGATAAGATTGCCTTTTTCATACTTCCTAACGAGTGGAAACTCGATGAAGAGCATCTTATTAAAATAGTAGAAAGCTCATATTAATGCCATATAAATCAGAAAGTATTCCTATTGCTGGTACAAAGTTAGACCAGCGTAGGAAGCTTTCCAATGAGCAGAGAGAGGCTGTAAAGATTCTTGCTGATAAAGGATATAGTCAACGTAAGCTGGCAGAAATGTTCAATGTTAGCAAGAGTCTTGTACAGTCGATTTTGAACCCACAACAACGTGCGGCACAAAAGAAACGCTCCGCTGCTTATTGGGCAGAAGCTAAAAGAAAATATAGACAAAGAAAACATCAACTATACAAAACAGGGAAATTGAGTGAAAAGAAGACAAAACGCCATCGGAACAATTAGCTCGTTTATTAAAGCTACATTGCCTATATATGGAATGGTCAGCAAACGAGATTTTGTGGTTTCTGACGATCACGTTAAATTGTCAAAGCACCCACAAAGAGGCCGTGTCTTGGCGATTCTTAAACAGGAATATCCACAATACACTTTTTATTGGATGACTCCCAAAGTGCTTGCGTGGTGTTAAACTTAAAAGTAAAGAAAATGAAGAAAACAATAAAAACAGCAGAACAACAGCTGCAAGAGATTCTGGACAAATATGGAATCAAGAATCTCGAATATGCTGGAGATTGTGTGTATTATGCCGTAAGCGAGACCAATCAAGTTATTGTGGTTCGTAAGGATTCTGAGGATGCAACAAATGATGAAAATGGCATCCGCATAGAAATATATCCTCCTTATGAAAAGTTACGAGCAAACAAAGAGGTGTTAGAGCTGCTTCGCAATGATGCAATTGAGAATAAAAACTACGAATATCTCGGTAAACTTGTATGCTGGGAGAAGTTTGGCCGTAGAGATTGCCGACCGCATCCCACTAATCTATATTATGTAGAAGACGTAATTCGTGTAGCAGGAGGTGATGCGTTTTATCTTACTGACGAAGAAGATGAAGGCAAGAACGGTGCTGAATATAAAGAACGCCACGATTTTATGTCACCATATAGATCATCTATACAACAAATGAAAGAGACCCTTGTTCACATCATCAATGATGATTTCAAGCGCAACAAACAGATTTATAGCGATACGCCTATGCGCTATGCAGACGAAAGTGGCGATGCTGAATCTGTAGGAGCAAATTCATGTGTTGGTGTGTGCCTTCAGATGTCACAGGATGATAAGCCAGCTCTTCAGCTGTGCTTCATTTATGGCGATAAATTTGAAAACCCTGCTTCTTCAATTGACGTGCCGCTGGAGAAACTACCAGTGGAATCTTTAATTCAAATATATGAAAATCTTATGTAACAATGTTTTTAATCGACAACATCACAAGTTTTATTAGCAAGTGCAAGGCACAGAGAGCTGCCTCTAACGCAGCGGAACGTAAGCAATTTGCAGAACGTGACGCTCTTGCTCGCTTCAACATCAGTTCTTTTGATGGTAAGCCTGTCATCCTTTATGGCGATGTGGTTATCTCTGTCCCGAACGACAAGACAACTGGAGATTCACTTATCCAGTCTATGCTGAAACTTCGTGAGATTTACGTCCAGTCAAAATGTAACAATGGGCAAAAAGCTTGAAAAAGTTAAAGACTCGTATTTCCGCTACATCGAGCTGTCGCAATATCTTTTCGGCAGTGGCGATGCAGCGGTATACGATGTCAATGAAATTCCAGTTGACAACAAGTTTTATCAGCTGGCTCGTGATTTGGCTAATTCTATGAATATATCCTGGGAGTCCATGACGCATGAAGAGAGCAATCGTATCATGCTCGCCATGCTTGATGATTGTTATAATGCGATGAGTAAAGGTATATCTAAGAAAGACAAATCAAAACTCGTGATTGATATTAATTTTCAATTATTAAAGTGATATGTGGTTCAAATATCCAGAAACTTTTAGGCCGTTGCCAAAGCAATCAGACGCAAAGATTGTGTCAATTACTATTGGCGGCACAACAATGAAAATCGAATAATATGATTGGAGATATTATCTTATTCATTAAAAAATGGTGGAAGCAAAACATTACTTGTATTCATCATTACGAGCATCGCATAGGCGCGGTGTGTTCTTATGATGAATGTACCAAATGTGGTAGAACAAAGAATTATTTTTGGCTTCGTTAATGTATGAAACAAATGGCAAGAACAAAATCAACAAACACTATAAATGCTGGAACATCAAAGCGTCCAGCAGATTACTTACCTCAGCAAGGTTCAAAAGCAATCTTTACACTCGCAGATATTGAAGATTCTTCATTATTTGCAGAACTCCGTAGACGTGGCTACACAGGAGAGTTACGTTTCTCTAAAGTCATTACGGTATGAGCATGACGAAAGACCATAAATACTATCCGTGTAATAATTGTAGAAACAAACAGATGGTTGGGACTACATCATGCCCATTCGCTAAGAAAAGCATGTGTTCGCTATATCAAGCGTGTGATGCTTTGGTCGATTTAGCGGAAGGTAAAAGTCAGTTACACGATATTCCAGTAGGTCTTATTCTGGATGTACTTCGGAATCAAGGATATTCTGGAGAGTTAAGACAAACAAGAATTGTAAATATATGAATAAGCAACGTAGACAACAGCTATATGACGCAACAGCAGCTCTTGATGAAGCTGTTGCTGTCATCCAGGATGTTCATTCTGAAGAGGATGAGGCGTTTAATAATCTCTCTGAAGGCTTACAATGCTCCAGAACTGGTGATTCCATGCAAGAAGCTATGGACACACTTGATGGCTTTGTTGATAAGATTGAAGCTATTAAGGGCGAGATTGAAAAGTTTGCAGAAAATAAAAAGTAAAAAGCAATGATTGATAAACAGAAAATACAACAAGCAGCCAACAACTACATCGGACATGAGCCAGAGATTGATGAAGGCTGCAATGTTTCCGCAAGACGTGAAGCGTTTAAGGATGGCGTTGATTGGTTCAAAAAGAACATTTGGCATAGCTGCCAGGAAGAGCCAGAGAAAGGCGAGTTTATCGTCACTGAGTTTTGTGATATAGGAAAATGTTATGAAATTGATAGTGCATCATGGACTGAAGATTGGGGAGAACATTGTAGCCGCAATCATATTATGGCTTGGTGTTATGTATCAGATTTATTGCCATAGGTTGAATAATATTGCCTTAATATGAACAGTAGCTTACAAAACTATCTGGAGTGGCGTTTCAGAGTGAATAATCACACTAAGTATTTGAAATACTGCCAACAATGGATTGCAGCGTTGCAAACATCGCAACTTCAGTATTTTGAGAAAGAAATGTCAAACCTTATAAATAAAGGAATTTATAAATCATAATGAACGAATTAAGAAAGAAAACATTCAAGAATGGTGTTGTGTATTGTCTTCAATTAGAAGATGGTTTTCTCGTTGAAACTACCGACACTTTCCTGCCTTATTACACTAAAGATGCAATAGGCAGACATCAAAACAAGTTAGACAACAATGAACTTGGAGACCGTACAGAACGCTGGATGATTGGCGTTTCAACAATGAGTGGATGCCCAGTAAGATGTAAGTTCTGTGCAACAGGCAACATGAAGCGTTATCGTAACCTTACAGCTGACGAGATTGTTGCCCAGGTGGAATTTGCAATCAGTCATGCTGGAGGTGCAGATCCTGCTAAGGCAAAGGAGTTCAAGATTAACTACACTCGTATGGGCGAACCGTTCCTCAATATTGATGCGGTCAAGGAGGCCATCCGTATTATTACGGAGAAATACCCTAACACTCATCATTATGTATCAACGATTGGTATTAAGGAAAGCGATTTCTCATTCATTAAGGGGAATATCACTCTCCAGATAAGCCTTCATTCCTTCGATGATAAGAAGCGCAACTGGCTTATTCCATACAAGAATAAGATGACCATCCAAGAGCTTGGTCAGATACGAACTAAGAGCAATCTGAAAACAACAATCAACCTTACCCTTGTTGATACATCTGATTTCGATGTTGAAAAGCTGAAGGAATGGTTTGACAAGGAGCATTTCTTTGTGAAGCTGTCTCCAATTAATCCCAATAATATCTCAGAGAAAAACCACCTCGGCAATGGTGTTGTCGAAGGAGTAAATTTAGTATAAACATTTTAATTTTTTACAACAATGACAGAAATCAAGAATCAGTTGGATGCAATGGGCTACGATTACGCTGTAGCCATCGCAACGAAGGCAGAAATCGAGAACGGTGCTGCCTGTGGACAGCTCGCCATCATTTGCGAGTAAGTAATTAACTATTTCTCTCTGGCAGCAAGCACAGTACGATGTTGAGCCGTTTTAGACTGGTTGGCATTTGCTGTAGCCGTAAAAGTACAATTACTGCATAGACAATTCAGCACAGGTTTCAAGTCTTGATTTATTAGATAAGGCTAATCATCAAGACAAGGAACGTCCGCAAGAGACGATAAAACTACAGGTGAAAGCCCTGACAAAACTCCAGTTTGCTGTGCTTGTCTGTCTGGGAGTTTAACACGATCAAAAAAAATGAAAAAAGTAACTTTAATGATGCTCGCTGTAGCATTAATGCTTTCTTCTTGCGCAGAGAAGAAAACGTTCAAAAAGTGTGATGGAACTTCTTTCGTTGCATCACCTTATGGTTGGGCGAACAAAGAGAAGCAAATTGATGGTGTAGATTATGAAATCAATGTACCAAACATCATCTTGTCAGTTATCTTCTCTGAGACTATAGTATGTCCAATAGTATTGACTGCTGTAGAATTATGGGAGCCTGTTAATTATACAGACCCGAACGCCACTAAGTAATTAACCGCCCTCTCCAGTGACAGTGGGGAGGGATAAAACAATACATATTATGTCAGCACAAGATTATAAAATATGCCCATCTTGGTTTAACGTATATTTAGCCAAGACATCAAAACGCAACCCCAACCTTATGCTCAACGACAGACGCATTATCACTAATGAGGAAATCTTTGGTCTTATTAAGTGGAAGTTACGTCAGTTCTGTCTTGATAACCATACAGACACTATGTATATCACTTTCGACAATAAAACCGCTATTGAGATTAAGGCAACTGGCGATTTTCTTGAAGAAATCAAGAAAGAATTGGAGGAGGAAAAATGAATAAAGTAGAAATAGGAAGGAATTGTTATGAATGTATTTTTTTATAAAAAAGAGGATGAGGAAGATTCCATATTGGAATATGAAACATGCCGTTACAATAATATCCCTCGTATAGGTGAGAAAGTTATCATTAAAGACAAATGGTATCTTGTAGAAGATATAGTAAATAGATATAAAAAACTGACAAACTTTACATTTACAGATGTATATATTCATCTTAAAGAATTGGAGGACTAACAATGAACAGGCAACAAGCAAAAGAACTGCCGCCTATTATACAGGCATTTGCTGAAGGTAAAACTATACAGGTACAAGAAGATATTAATTGGTGCTATCTGGGCAATAATGCTGATTTTAATCTTAGTCCGCAAAGATACCGCATCAAAACCGAACCTAAGTATCGTCCATTCGAGAACAAAGAAGAGTGCTGGCAGGAAATGTTGAAGCACCAGCCGTTCGGATGGACAAAATCCATATCCGAGAAACGCTTCTATTTCATATCAAAATTGATGATAATGGCTGCTTCTTTTCAAATAATGACAATATTTCATTCAAAACTCTTTTTGCATCAGACACGTTTGCTGACGGAACACCATTCGGTATAAAGGAGGAATAATATGGCATGGTTAGCAGTAGATAAAGATGGTACAGAATGTGTATGTAGTACTGAGCCTTATCGAGATTGGGTGGATTCTATGTGGTGTATTGAAAATATTTTCGACTCCTGTGCTATAGGACTTCCAAAAGGTTCAATTAAAAAACTTATTGGAAGAGAGCTTACATGGGAAGATGAACCAGTGGAACTTAAAAGTGAATAGCTATGTACAGACCAATCATAATGTATCAGATAGTATGCGACAGATGTGGCAATGTGTTTGAAGGTACAGACACTCATTCCGCATTGTTTACTGACAAATGTTCTGATATTGCAGATTACTCAGATTGGGAAGAAATAGATGGCAAACACTATTGTCCAGATTGTTACGAGGTGGAAGTCGTAAATGGAATATATAACGTTAAAGCAAAACAATTATGAGAACAACCAAATTCCAATATGAGATAGCACTGAAACAACACGTTAAAGGCAGCGTGGATGATGATTATGAAAGCGTTGACTTCATAACAGCGTCAAGTTATAAGCAAGCTATAAAAATAGCAAAGGACTGGTCAAAGCAGCTCGGATCTGACTGTAACAACTTCAAAGAGACAGAGACTCTTGACGCAGGATTGGCACAAGTTGTTATAGTGTGTCATTACAAAGACAACACCAGCGACTACAACGAAGTCTGGCAAGAAGAATATATTAACGGAAAGAAAACTGAAAGGTTTTTACTATAAATACCATAGAATTATGAGAACAATTAAATTTCGTGCCAGATGCGAGAAAGAAAGTCGCTATGCTGGAGAATGGGTAGAAGGTAGTTTGGTGCAATGTAAGGATGGAACTGCATTAATTATTTCAGCACAATCAGATAACTGCCAGTCAATATATCATGTTGACCCAGAGACTGTGTGTCAGTTTACTGGAATGAAAGATCAATACGGCAATGAGTTGTATGAACATGATTATGTGAGAACAGTGAATCGCCTTGCTTCACAAGAAATACTATGGAGTGAAAAAGATGCTGCTTTTATCCTCAAATATGAAGATGACGATGGGGTATTTACTCAAATGGGTGATATTTTCTTTAAGTCTTTAATGAAAGTTGGTAATGCTTTGATGTATCCAGACTCAAAATAGCAACAAAATTCAGTCAATATCGCTCAATCCATGTTCGTAGTCATCATCTTTGATAAGATTGTGACTGGCAAGGGTTGAACGGTATTGGCTTTGAAATTGTGAATCTGGGATGTAAGCATGAAGACGAGATTCAAACATGGCTTTGGCTCGTTGTTGCGCTTTTACAGCATTTACTTGTTGTTTTTTCTGTTTTGCAGTAAGCTGAACATCTGTGGTTTTCTTAGAAGCAGCTGAAGGTGTGATATGAATGGTGGCTGTAGACTTTATGGTTCCGCATAATACGCCAAAGTAATATTGCACTTTTTCATCTAACAGACGTAAGAACACTTCAGTATTGCCTAATTTCCCACGTTTATTTAACTTTTTGAAACAATCATAACATTCACGAAAGCGGTTTTTACCTATAGGTGAAGTGTAAACATCTACAGCTATCGCTTTACTCAGTCTGTCAAAAGCTTTGCCATAAGTATTGAAGCAGATATTATTCATACTTATTGGAATATGTGTACGATAAAAACTGAAATTGGTGACACCCAGCTTTTGAAGAGCTGCAATTTGCTTTTCTGTAAGTTCATGTTTTGCCATAAAATCAATGTTTTGTCTTATTTGATTCAAAATTGGAAGAATATGCTTTTACGCTGGGCGATTTGTATGTTGACAAGTTACTGGAAGTTGTCGCATTATACAGCCTTACCTTACGCTTGTTCAAATCTATACGGAACCTCTGGTGGATATACTTCTTTGGGTGCTTCATCTTTTCAAAATGGGCAATCAACGTCTCCATCGAACTCGCTTTATAAAAGCAATACGGACATTCGTATGGGTCAGATGGCCAGTTTATTGTTCCTTTCTTTGACATAGTTGTCACTTTTATAAGAAATTTTTCGCAAAATTAGCAATAACCAATGATATACACAAATATTATTCCAATAAAATTTGAAATACACATTTATTTTCGTACCTTTGCAGAAAGGTTTAATTATGACAAGACAAGAATTTTGTGATCTTCTGGCGGCAATACGCCAGCAATCAAACAAAAAAATGACTGAAATATGCGCCGCTATGGGCGTTTTACCAACAGCCATCTATAGATTAGAAAAGAACTATAACAATTTTGAGATAGATAAGGCTTTGGCTTACATTAAGGCTTTAGATGCAGAACTATACCTGCAAAGCGAAAGCTCTGAAGTTTTGCTTAAAAGCAGTGCGGATTTCTCCAGTTGGCTAAAAGATATTAGAAAAGGGTTATATTCACAGAGGAGCCTTGCCGATCAAATAGGGTGTGCATATTTAACAATAGCTAATATTGAACGTGGTGCTACTGTTGTACGCATAGACACTCTATTAAAATTGATAGAAGTATTTGGCTATACAATCAAAATTGAACAAAAATGAGAAATTGGATAAATAACAATGGACGTGGATGTTTGGTAATATTAGCCTATTCTATAATTCTCATAATCATACCATTTATTATAGTGCAAAAATATTACGATACAGACAAGGGTCTATCTCAATTTGCTTTTATTGTATTATTTTTAAGCGTTGGTTTTATAGGTTATTTATATGACAAAAACACAAAGAAGAAGCGATGATCCGTCTACGCCCTAAAGACATTGAACGCCTCGCCATCATAACAGATGGTTCTGTCGATTATCTAACAAAGCTCGTTTCTATGAGCCTCATCGACCATAATTATGCGATTGATCAGCTCATCAAATATAGCTACAAGAAGCTAAAATCTGAGAAACGATACACTCCAGCTCAGATGATAGAGGCACTGATGCGTGAGTACGGAGCTTCAAAAAGCAAAGTTCAAAACGCAATTTACAACAAGCGGTCAAGCGAGCATTATTGTTCTGAATGTATGAAAAAAATACCAGTTTCTGAATACAAAAGGAATGATGGCTTGTGCGACTCATGTTTTGCTAAACACATTCAAATTGATATTTAACATCTTAAACAAGTAGAATTATGGACAAGAAGGCAAATGAGGCATATTGCTACTATAAACAGCAACTGCCAGATACCGTATGTTTATTCCGCTTAGAGGATGCTTACGTTGCTATATGTGACGATGCGGCAAAAGTGGCTAACTATATTCCAGATGCAAAGCTGGAGGAGTGCGAGAATCACATGGCGAGTCTCAAACTGCCTGTTGCAGACATTCTTGATATTGTCGGCATTTTGGCTTCAAATGGAGTCAAAACTAAAATGATACAAAGTCGCAACAACTTGGGTAAATTCGACTTTCCAGATGTCAAAACGCTGGAAGATGAGCGAAATGCCGATTACTAATGAAAAATTTTTCATTGGGATGGTGGCTTGTCTCCAGAATCTTAAACTATCTGACTAAAATACAGGGAGTTATGAGTCCGTAGAAGGAGAAATTCATTATAACACTAAACGCTTGATTATCAACTATTTAGGGCTAAAATTAGTTTGAAAATCATTCGTTTTTCTTATTTATTAACTGTACTTTTGTGGTGCGTTTCCTATCTCAACTGGGAAATGCACCACATTTGTTTTATTAGCATATTCAAAAAAATTGATATAAAATGAGTAACATCAACAATCCAGAAACAGAGAATGTAAAGGAGCCAGTCGAGAAAATCAGCACTAAGCTCAAGTTTGTAAAATCAGACAAGACCGATGCGTATGTCGGATTTGTGTCACAGAACCCCAAGACAAAACGTTATTGTGGTGTTCGCCAGGATTCGCCTTATCCAAAGAAGGTGTGCGTTCTGGACAAGAAGCTGACATGTGAGATTCTTACAAATGTCCTGTATGACGTAGAACTTATCCCAATGCACGAGCGCAATGGTTATGTGGTGATTTCTGCTGTTCCTTGTGAGTTCAAGGCTACAATTGAGACTTTGTATATCCCGAAGATCCAGTATCGAATTGACGTGAAGTTCGGCAATAAGTGTATCACTTTCGACCCTATGGACGGAACAAAGGATAGCGTTAAGAAGCTGTCTGTTTGTCGTGCTGTTCTGGAGAAGCGTGTTGACATCAAGAACCTCACACAGGTTTTGGATGACTTTGACGCTGCTGCAAATACTTTACTTAACAAAATGTTTGCTGATGGACTCGGACGAAAAGTATATCGCTAAGAAGCCTAAACTTCCTCGCAAGAGGAAGAAGGCTGCTATCAAGGTGCAAGGGCGTGATTGGTATAGAAAAACTATCCTGCTTTACAAGATAACGCAGAAAAACAGACGTTTTTATGAGCCTGTTTGCAAATTCTGGGTTAATGCTGCTGTAAGATATATTCCTTACGGCAGACAGGGTGGTAAACTGCTTGTTACGCCTACACCAACAAGGTATTGGTAACATGAATAGACCAACTGAAGGAATTGCGGTAGATGCTGCTCACTCAACCAAAAATCTGGTGACAGAGTTCCAAGGTATTGACCTTGCTACAGGAGAACAGATTTTCTATAAAAACTTAGGAAATCAAACTGTAAACATTGGAGAATTTCTTGGAGTGATCGAAGCTGTCAAGTATGTTATTGAGAACGACTTTCAACCTCGACATATTTACACTGACAGCGTGACAGCCCTAACGTGGTTCAAAAATAAAGCAACCGCTTCCAACAAGAAATGCAAAGACCTCCAGAAAGCGGAGATTTTCTTGAAAGCTTTTGCTTACGATGTGGATTCTATAGAGGTCAGCCATTGGGACAATAAAGAATGGGGCGAGACTCCAGCTGACTTCGGTAATAAAGGTAATTCCAAGAAATAAGCCCGAAGTACAAGGGAACGTACTCACGACTAACTTAACAAAGTTCACGCTTTTAGCCGTTTTGCGTGAGAAGTCTGTATCGTCCAGAACGTAGGCTGGCGGTGTGATACCGAGCTGGTGGCATATCGGTATAAATGGAGGTTATGGTACAGTCTTGTATTCATACGATGCAGCTTGCCATAAGACTGGTAGGTTCGACTCCTACACCTTCGCTTGAATTATATTGTTCATTCACTCTGGTTCGTGAGAATAGGAGTGTTTTTCAAAAAAATCACTGAATTTACAAACTTGCGGAAATTTGGTTTGCTATTCATAAATGTAATAACATCGCAGAGTAGAGCAGCGGTAGCTCACCAGGCTCATTACCTGGAGGTCACTGGTTCGATTCCAGTCTCTGCAACTATAAAACAGCGAAACAAAAGCAAATATGGGAATAGGTATTATGAAGCGTGTTAGGAATAAACTGGATAAATTCCTACATAAGCGTAAGAAAAATGAGGTTCCGCAGTATGACATAGAGCTTGACAAGCAGCCTGTATGTGGCAACTGCAAACACTTCAAGCGTGTCGGCTATAACGGTGTTGTTGGAGTTTGCACACATGAAAAGGCTCTACATCATACGATAGCTAATAAACTTGACACATACGGAAAGCCGACAACAAGAGGTTATTATCTTGCGGTCATGCCTCATTTCCATTGTGGTATGAAATTCTATACGGCAAAGTAACATATTTTTCATGGGGCAATTAGTCGAGTGGTTAGGCGGCTGTCTGCAAAACAGTTCTACGCTGGTTCGATTCCAGCATTGCCCTCTACAAAAGGTTCTGTAGCTCAGTTGGTCAGAGCGTTGCACTGTTAATGCAAGGGTCGGAGGTTCAAGTCCTCCCAGTTCCGCAATTTGGGGTTGTAGCTCAGATGGCAAGAGCGTATGCTTTGCAAGCATAGGGTCGTGAGTTCGAGTCTCACCTTCTCCACAAGCGATTTGTCATTGGAATACCGCTGTATTCAATTTAGGAAGATATGCAACGTGATACCTTGTGTATTAGGTGGTGCGAATCCATCCAGCGGTTCAAAGGTTTAGTTTTGAGGTTAATTAGGTTGTTTAGTAGGATTGCGAGGCAAATTGGTTTTTCATTGTTTTACCAATTTGCCTCTTTTTTTACTTACAATAGTTGACTGATATAACGATGAATATATAACTTAACAGATAAGATATGAAAGTAATTAGTAGAAAACAACTTCCAACACAATCTCATTGGGGTTGGAAAGCTCTTACAGCGTATTTGGCACTTGAACATTTTAATGCCCCTGGATGGGTATGGGGTGTCGTTGGTTGCATCTTTGCACTTGCGTTTATCGGTCGCATCTATTATTGGTGCAACGAGAAGGAGACATATATTAACCTCTAACCCAAATCATCATGCAGAAATATTTCAATACAAATACAGTATCGGCAGAGCCTATGGACGAGCTGGAGGCTTATGAAAAAGGCTATGTTCGTAGCTATTCCGTAAGCGGTTACAGTAAAGCTCCACGTCAAGGCTACCACGTCCAGTATACAGATCAAGGTGGTAGCGTATGTGACGGTTGGTCTCCTAAAGATGTGTTTGAAAGGGCTTACCAGGTAGCAGAAACTCCTTTTGACCGCATGAACATTGAATACAAAGAGGAATCAGAACGTTATGAGAAAGGAAAGAAGTTCGTAGGCAGTATGAATTTCGACAAACTGAATTACTTGGCAAAAACCCTTCTCTCAGCGCAGAACGAGTCTCAACGTGAGTATTGCTACCTATTAGCAGATAGAATGGCTCAGATGTCAAATAAACAGGTATTTCCGACTAATTATGACTTCGGTACAGCTATCAAGTTCTTAAAAGCTGGTGGTGCTATTCGTAGAGCAGGATGGAATGGCAAGGGTATGTTTGTTATCAAGCAAGTTCCAGCCAATATCAAAGCGGATGTTATTCCCAACATGCAGTCGCTCCCTCAGATTGCAAAAGATATTCTGATGGCTCGCAGCGATGCCCATATTGACTATACCAACCAGATGCTGATTATCAATCCAGACGGAAGAGCCGATTCATGGGTTCCGTCTTCCAGCGATGTGTTTGCAGAGGATTGGGAACTTGTCACACAGTAGAGATTATTTAACCACATAAATATCAGTTGCGGAACCGCCACTTGCTCGTGATGAGTAGGTGGCGGTCATTTTTATATACAGGCTTGCATAAATGCCTGTTGAAGTTTTAGCTGGTTATCTACACTATTGCCATTGTAATAATGTTTCTGAATGACATCTACGCTCGTTCCAGCAACAGAAGCAATATAAGCTATAGGCAAACCATGATCGAGCGCAACCGTAATAGCAGTATGCCGAAACACATAAGCATACAAATCAAAATCACATTGTAATTCTTCACCCACATCTTTAAGCCATATATTTAGTCTTTGTCGAAACTTCTTAAAGATGTAGTCCTTCGTAACGTGTTTCTTTTCTTCTTCGTCATCCATGATTGGAAACACATAACCATCCTTTGATTGTCCAGCATACTTATTGATAACTTCCTCCATCTTAGGAGTTATTGGAATCTCCACCATTTTGTGCGTTTTCTTGCGTCTGGCGAGGATTGTATGATTTCTGGTAATATGCTCCACCTTCAGCTTTATAACGTCACAGGGGGCAAAAAATGATTGTAACATGAACACACAGAAATCATAGTACAGTTCCACCTTTTCTCTGTTTGCCCACTCTGGGGTAAGGTTGAAAAGGTCAATGTGCATGAAGTCCTTGATTTGGTCTTTTGTAAGCACATCTGGGTGTTTCATATCGTCTTCACATTTTGCTGGGTTATAGTCATTGAAGTTGAAATCACCTATGCGCACGAGAGAAAAGTCTACTTCACGGTCTTTTGAAGCTCGTCCAAGAATAGCTCTAAATGTTTTTGCCGTACCTTTGAAGCCACTGTACTTTGCAAATATTCCAGCTATCTTAGAACAGAAATCGTAGTTGATGTCTGAGAATTTGATGAGATTGAAGTCTGGAATGATTTTACGACATTTGGTAAGCAGTTTCTCATAACACTCAAAGTTACAGCCCTGCTTTTGCTTTTCACGTTCAATAACCACTTCCATGAACTGTTCCAAAAACATAGCTGAACCAGCAGCCTCTGTCTCAATGCCGTTTGCCTTATTCAGAATTTTTGAATGGGAATAATAAGATGCAACTTGTCGGGCATTGTATTCGGGATGTTCTAAGCATAGTTTACGGTACACTTGCTTAAAATCCTCCAATGCCCTGTTGTTTTCTTGGTAAGAAGTAGCGTAAGTGGAAAAACGTTCTTTGTCGGCTTTCCAGTGTTTGAAAATATTAGGATTACCAACAAGAATACTTTTGACGGATTTGTAGTACCTCTCTTTGCCTTCGCTTATTCGCAGAACAAGAAAGCCGTCTCGTACAATGAATTTTAGCTTCACCATGATTTTGCCATTTAGTTAAAAATGTTAAAGAAGGTGATGAACCAATGGATAGAAATCTATCTGGAGAATGTTCCGCACACAAGTCGGCACACTGTCTAAAGTTCGTGCCTTTACTTATGAACCTTTCGGAATATTCAGTTTAATGGCTCCATGCTACTTTCGTAGCTCAACTAAATAGCTCGTAATGAGTGTTTTCATGTTACTTTCAACACAAATTCACTTTAACGAAAAACGAGGAACTTTTTAAGGCTCCTCGTTTTATAGCGGTGCGTACGAGACTCGAACTCGTGACCCCATGCGTGACAGGCATGTATTCTA
>ERZ859937.7-NODE-7-length-129379-cov-22.896755_pt1 | contig 129379 bp, 105 predicted proteins | sample MGYA00509985_ERZ859937 | MGnify/ENA primary metagenome ERZ859937 (study PRJEB30046, sample SAMN00715169) | human gut metagenome | study: EMG produced TPA metagenomics assembly of the A metagenome-wide association study of gut microbiota in type 2... | reverse complement strand
TGAAAGTCTCAGAGATTAAAATGAGCGTAGACAAGGTGCTTGCATTGGCTAAGACAATCACAACCATACAAATTAAGCTACCTCTGAACAAGGAGGTCTATACCCAAACAATGCTGATGGCAAGACATCAGAAAATAGCAAAACTCTTTGATGAAGAATTTTGGGGTACGCAATGACGAAGTCAGGAAATAGAAAAATAAAAGATAAAATTGCAGATTTGTATAATTTGCACACCATATTGACAAGCCTCCCAACAAAATTACAACTAAATTTGCCGTTGGTAAAACATCACAACTAACTAGAACATTTAAAAAAAGGAAACAATATGGCTAAACACGTAACATACAGATTGAGACTGCTCATCGTAGCACTGCTCGTGGCTGTATCGGCTAATGCCCAGCAACTGGGACTCAAAACCAACCTGCTCTACTGGGGCACCACAACTCCTAACATCGGACTGGAACTCCAAACCGGTCGCAAGCACACCCTCCAAGCCTTCTACGGCGTCAACCCATGGAAGTTTGACAATCACAAGAGCATACGCCATTGGGTGGTACAGCCAGAATACCGTCACTGGTTCTGTCAGGCATTCAACGGATGGTTTGTTGGCGTACATGCCATGGGCGGACAGTTCAACGCCGGCGGCTTCAAGATGCCGTTCGGACTGCTCAAGGAGTTTAAGGACCATCGCTATGAAGGATGGTTTGCAGGAGGCGGACTGACAGCCGGCTACCAATGGCCTCTGTCTAAGCACTGGAACCTTGAAACATCGCTCGGTGTAGGCTACGACTACATCCACTACAAGAAGTTTGAGTGTAAGACATGCGGCAAGCAGAAGGAGAAGGGCAACACCAACTATGTAGGCCCCACAAAGGCTGCCATTGAGCTTATATACATGTTCTGATCTAAACAACAATCTTAACTTTGGATTATTAACACAAAGACTCTCCAATATGAAACACTACATTATATTATTCGCAGCCCTCGTTCTCTGTGCCGCCAGCATGACGGCACAGACGAAGCGTTCGGCTAAGATTCTCAACCAAAAGGTGGCGGTGGAGAACATCAAGACGATAAGAGCCGACAACCAGTTCTTCATCAGTATGGACTTATGCCTCGACGAGCTTGACATGCCCGCCAACCGCCGCGTAGTACTCACTCCTACCATCACATCGGGCGACAACAGCGTTGAGCTGCAGCCTATCGTCATCAACGGCACACGCCAGAAAGTGATGTTCGAACGCCGCGACAACAAGAAGTATCCCGGTGCAATGGCCGTGACACGCAAGAACGGCAGAATCCAGTCGTTCTCATACCAGACACGCACCGACTATGCCGACTGGATGCGCTCTGCCGACATCGTGATGAAGGAAGACCTCTGCGGATGCGGCAACACCGACAATCAGGAGACCGAGCAGATCAAGAAGATGCGCCAGCCGCAAGTGGCTTTCATCAGCCCCAAGGCAGTGGCACAGAAGACTTACTCCATGTCGGGACGCGCCTACATCGACTTCCCCGTCGACCGCACCGAGCTTCACCCCAACTACCGCAACAACCCACGCGAGCTTGCCAAGATTGTCGACACCATCAACGTGGTGAAGAAGGATGCCAACATGACAATCACAAGCATCGAAATCCACGGCTACGCTTCGCCTGAGGCTCCTTACCAGCACAACGAGTATCTCGCCACCAACCGCGCCGCCACTCTGAAGAACTACGTACGACAGCTCGTGAAGCTCGACGACAAGATATTCACCGTCAAGGCTACACCTGAGGATTGGGACGGACTCTGCCGCTACCTCCGCCAGAGCAACATCAACAATCGCGACGCCATTCTTAAGATTGCCAAGGACAACACCATCGAACCCGACCGCCGCGAATGGCTCATCAAGTCGCAATATCCCGACGAGTACCGCACAATGCTCAGCACATGGTATCCGGCTCTGCGCCACTCCGACTATGTCATCACCTGCGTAGTACGCCCGTTCTCTACTGCCGAGGCTAAGCAGATGATTAAGACCAAGCCGCAGCTGCTTTCACAGAACGAGATGTATATGGTGGCACAGACTTACGAGCCTGGCTCAAGGGAGTTTAACGAGGTGTTCGCCATCGCTGCCCTTATGTACCCCGACGACCCAACTGCCAACCTCAACGCTGCATGTGCCGACCTCAACGCCAACAAATACGGCGAGGCTCTGCGCAAGCTCGACAAGGCAGGCTCCTCTGCCGAGGCTGACAATGCAAGAGGCGTATGCTACTGGTATTTGGGCAACGAGTCGAAGGCTATCGAATACTTCAAGATGGCTGCCGACAAGGGATGCCAGACAGCAATAGACAATCTCGAAGGCATGCAGTAATGCTGGCATAGGCAAAGAATTAACAACAAAATTGTTTAACACAAAAATTAATAACCACTTAAACTTTAACGTTATGAACAAGTTTAAATTATTCCCATTGGCGCTGGCTGCTTTGGCATTTAGCGCATGTACGTCAGAAGATGTAGCCGACAACAATCCTGTTAATGGCGAAGGTACAAGAAGTTATGTAGCTGTAAACATCAACAATGTTGGATCAAGCGGAACACGAGCTGATGTTTACGAAAACGGAAATGCTAAAGAGAACGCTATCAGCAAGGTACGTTTCTACTTCTTCACACAGAACGGCGGCCCTTACAAGATGACCGATGGCACAAACTGGAAGGAGATTTCGCCCGTCACTGGTAACGGCAAACACGAACCTAACATTGAGCGCATCACCGATGCTATGCTCGTAATCGACGGTTCTACAAAAGCGGCTCCATACTCAATGATGGCTGTTGTCAACCCACAGACTATTGAGGATGGTGTTCTCACCAACTCGATGTCAAAATCAGCTGTAGAAGCTGCTATTTCTAAGCAGAACTTCAAGCAGAATGGCAACGATGCCACCGATTTCGTCATGTCTAACTCTGTTTATGTAGATGGCGGCCAGAAGGTTTGGGCATCAAACATCTCAGGCTATGTTCAAACGACAGCCGAAGCTGCTACAGCAAAGCCGGTTGACATCTTCGTTGAGCGTGTCGCTGTAAAGATTGAGACTTCTACCAGCAACATGTCAGAACTTGGCGACGCAACTAAAGTTTACGAGGTTGGCGAGACTACTACAGGCAAGAAGGTGTATGTAAAGATCAATGGTTGGGGCATTGCTAATGAAAACAACAATGCAAACCTTGTAAAGCAGATCAGCCTTAATTGGAATGACGAAAATCTCGGATTTGCAGCCGGCAGTTCTTGGAACATACCTGCTTACAAGCGTTGCTTCTGGGAGAATTCTGCAAGAGTCACACAAGCAGAAAACAAGTCTTGGAATGCGTATTCTACAACTACCGACAAGCCTTACTACACATTGCCTAACACTACATTCATTCCGAAATACGTAGTCGCTGCACAGCTCGTTTACGCTGACGGCCAGGCAGCTGAAATCTGCTCATACAAGGGCGTAGAGTATCTTTCGGAGAATGATGTTAAGAATGCTATCCTCAACGAGAACAAGACATTCTTCAAGAAGAACGGCAATGACTACAACAATCTTGCTGCTACCGACATCGTATTCTATGTTGACGCAAACAACAGCTATGAGGTTAGAGCTAAACTGGCAGAAGGCGTTGTGGTGTACAAGGAGACAGCTGACGGTTGGGTAGACGCTACAGCTGAAGCCAAGACTTCGCTTGCAAAGGACGCAGCCCGTATCTACAAGAGCGGTATGACCTACTACTACACCAACATCAAGCATCTTGGAGCAGCAGGAAAGATTGCTGAATACGGATTGGTTCGCAACCACATTTACAAGATTGATGTTACAAACATCAAGGGCTTCGGAACTCCGGTTTATGACCCCGATTATAAGTTCGACCCCGAAATTCCAGAAGATGTCAAGACTTACCTCGCTGCCAAACTCAACGTCCTCTCTTGGAGAGTTGTCAGCCAGAGCGTAGAACTTGGCAAATAAGACAAGACTCATAACCGATAATATTAACTAAATCGTAGTAGGGGCGGGTGTGTCAAAATAGAAGTTAAAAGAAGTTTGTGCTTCGCTCGAAGTTAACAGAAGTTAGCGGACATATGTATAAATTGCTGAAAATAAAGCATTTGTCTGTTAACTTCCATCCATCGTAGATGGATTAACTTCTTCTTAACTTCCTCTAACTCCTATTTTGACACACCCTCCGCCTACCCTACCAATCGAAACACACGGCGACTCCGCCGCCGACAAGAAGGACGGAGGTATCGCGCCGCCAGATACCAGAAGGATGACGGCACCGTGAGGTCTCACGCAAGCGGGAACTCATCAACTGAAGCAGAACATTCACATTAAAAAAAATATATACTCTCACATACATCACGAAACAAAAGCTAAACAATATGAAACACAACAAGCGCCAAATAATTAGTGGCCTCAAGGCCCTCGCAGCTGTGATGGCTATGATGTTCACCGTGACCTCGTGCGGAATGATGGAGGACGACCAGTCGGACTGCCCGAAGCAACTACGCGTCAACTTCAAGTACGACATGAACATGAAGTTTGCCGACGCCTTCCCCAACGAGGTGAAGACAGTCACGCTCTATGCATTCGACAAGGACGGCAACCTCGCCCTTCAGAAGCAGGAAAGTGTAAAGGACATCGAGAACCGTGGCGGATATATGTCCGTCGACGAAATCAAGCCTGGCAACTACACCCTCAAGGTGTGGGCTGAGGGCGAGGAGCGGTTTGCCAATTCCTACATATATGGCAATACCGACAACAAGAACATCAGCACACTGACAAGCCGTATCAACCGCTCGGCACGTGCCATCGACCACGACATCACAGCCCTCTATCACGGACTGCTGAAAGATGCCGACCTCAACCTCGACGGCTACGGAGTGAAGACGGCTACAGTAGAGCTGACCAAGAACACCAACGTAGTACGCGTAGTGATGCAAAACGCGTCGGGCAAGAAGCTTAACGCTGCCGACTTCGACTTCTACATCAAAGACGACAACAGCTTCCTCGGCTACGACAACGCTGCTATGCCCGAGGACTCTATAACGTATGTGGCATGGTCGAAGTATGACGGCATACTCAACCCCAACCACCAACCTACCGTCAACTCCGACGAAAGCGTAACGCCCACATCGGCTGTGGTGGCTGAGATGACAGTGAACCGACTCTTTGCTGACAAGAATCCACAGCTCTGCATATTCAAGCACGCTACGGGCGAGAAGATTCTGCAGATTCCGCTCATCGACTATGTGCTCCTCGTTAAGGGCAACTACAACAAGGGCATGACCGACCAGGAGTATCTTGACCGTCAGGACGAATACAACTTCGTGTTCTTCATCGACGACAACCACAACTGGCTCGCAGCACAAATCTACATCAATTCGTGGAGAGTGGTGCTTAACAACACCGAGTTTTAACTAACACCTAAAGAAACTGACTATGCTTAGAATAAACCGCTATAAATCAACGCTGACAGTTTCGCTCCTGTTCTGTCTGCTGTCCACCATGTCGTGCGGCTTCGAAGACGACTATGAGGACAACTGCGATGACGTGGTGAGGGTGGCTTTCAAGATGTCGTTTGCCGACAGCAACACACGAGCTGTCAACGAAGGCTGGGGCGACTACAACCCTACTGATCCCGGCGTTGCCTACGAGAATGCCATCAACCCCGACCAGCTGCAGATAAAGGTTTGCGACGTGAGCGGAAACATAATTGCTGACGTAGAAAACGTCATTGCAATCAAAGGCGAAACCGACGGCAACTACACCATCACCGGAACTTGGGAGGATGCCGCCGACAAGCTGACACAAGCCAAGAAGATTATGGTGTTTGCCAACTGCGGACCGACCAACGTGACACAAAGCAACATTGCATCGCTCGCCTTCAACAAAGACGACACGAAGCAGTACATACCGATGTGGGGCGTGACAACGTTAACCAAGACTCTCGAAATTGGCAAGAGCAACGATCTCGGCACCATCTACCTGCTGCGCTCGCTCGCCAAGGTGAAGGTGAAGATGAAGGAAGGCATGAAAGCCCGTGACTATTCGTTGGGCGAAATAACGTTCAACAACTACAACACCCAGGGCTACACACTGCCAGCCACATACGCCACGGCATCTGACACAAAGCAGATATTCTTCAACAACTCACTACGTCCATTAGCCTCACTGGCTGCAGCGCCGATAGCAATGACCAACAGCGAGAACGACGAAGAGAGCATCATGCTATACATTCCCGAGTACGACAACATCAATGCTGCTGCCGACAAGAAGGCAACGATAACATTAAAGTTGAAGTGCGAGGGCATGGACGACGGAACATACACGCTGCAGTTCTGCAACTACACCAACGGTGCACCCGACCCAACCTCACTCTACAACATCCAGCGCAACCACTACTACGAGTACACGGTCTACAAGGACGACAGAGTGAAGATATCACTGACGGTGAAGGAATGGAACAAACGCAACCACTCTGAGATTATAATGTAATAAACAATAGTGAATTTACACAAAAACAAGAAAGCGATGACTCACGCCAAGAACATTTTCACATACATGCTTGCGCTGTTCTCGATGCTCGCCATAACAGGCTGTAGCTTTGAGGATGACAACGCCGAATGCCAAGGGAATGGTGAGGGCGAGAAGATGCAGGTGGAGCTTAGGCTCACTGCCTCTGCCAACTCGCTGACACGCTCCTATAGCACCTCCGACGGCGTTACCAGAGCGGCATGGCAAGATCAGAACGCCGCCGATGAAGGGGAAATGATGCACAATTGTTTCGTTGTCATCGTCCAGGGCGGCAAGATACAGAGCATAGTACAGCGCGACTTTACGGGGGAAGTCGAGAAAACAGAGATAAAGGCAAAAGTAAATTTAGGCTCTACCACATTCTACTCATTTGCCAATATCCAACCGTCTGAAATCGGACTCGCCGGCATCAACTCGTTCCCTGCCGACCTGCCAGCCGGATTCGATGACAGATACTATCAAGTGAACGGCAACACCGCCACAATTGATGCTAAAGGCATACCGATGAGCAACAAGCAGACGGTAAACATAACAGACAAGAAGCAATCGGTAGACCTGGAGGTGATACGCATGATGGCGAAGGTGGAGCTTAACTTCACCAACGACACGGGCTATGATCTGAACATAAAGAACGTAACGCTGACCGACATCACCGACAACGCAGCCAACAACGTAAGCCTGCTGCCGAAGATTGAGAGCAACAAAGTGGTGCCAAACATCAACCCCAATGCCACATACAATGTAAACACAGTGCAAGTAGGCAAGGATCTGGCTAACCAGGCTAAGCTAACCACAACGTTCTACGTCAACGAGAGCATGGCTCGCAATCCGAAATACTTCGTGCTCAGCATCGACACCGACAAGGGTACAGTAACCAAGCGCATCGCCATGACGGAGTGGAACCAGATAGTACGCAACGACTACTTGGTTATCCCCATCAAGCTGGTCGACTATCGCATAGAGATTGAGCCGCAAGTGTTCACAGCCATAGGTGTCATGCCCGAAGTGAAGTACGAGGACAATCTCATTACAGCCACATTCAAGTCGTACGGAGAGTTCCATCTGAAGCTGCACGTCTTCCAGCGCAGCAACAACACAGAACTAAGCAACTGGACTGTAACTGAGGTAAAAACACTTGAAGCTGATCCTGCCGGCGACGAGGGAACATCCATCTACGACGAGGAGCCTTACTTCGAGAGACGCACCAAGATGATAGAAGGATATATAAGCCCGCGCAAGGGATACGCCATCCACCAAATCAAGGTAAAGATAGACGGCGTAGTCTACGAGATTCCATATCGCTTGCAGATAATCAAGGAATAAAACATAATACCTTTTGAGATATGAAAAGTCGCAAAAACAATATAAACAGACTCGCACCGTCAAGAAGACTGCTACTGCAGCTCCTTGCAATGATGGCACTTACCGCAGCACCAAGCAGTGTGTATGCGCAGAACTTAGGCTTCCACAAGGAGGGCCAAAGTGGATTGCCGCTTGACAGCCGTGGCATGCAGCAGACAGCAGAATGGCATTACTATTATTATCTGCCGACGGGTAGCAGCACAATGGAGCTTGAGTTGCCTTTTGAAGGATGGGGGAAAAGCTCAACCAATGACCTTGAGCCTTACGGATGGATTCGTTGGTATGACTATACTACAGACCTTAAGTCGGATAGACTGACAGTATATAATTCAAGTTCTACAAGTTTGTATAATTCGAAGGACAACACCAGCAATAAGGATATAGGACTTATTGCCGGTACTCTCAGAAATTCTGCAAGAGATTATGCAGGAGTCAAATACAATAAACCGACGGGAGCAGATGCAGAAGATTGGGCTGGAGAAACTATCGCTTGTGACGTAAGCCGATACAATGATTATAATCTTACTAAACGAGGGTATTATCCTAAATATACAAATTATGTTGAAAAGGAACCAACCCTCTCCATCCGATACATCTTCCACATCAAGTCTGCAGCATATCTGGCAAAGCGAATCAAGGATGCTTTATGTGATCACAGCAGGGCTGCTGACCTGACTCTTGAGGACAACAAGCGTATCGTGTTCGGTGCAAAGGACGCAAACGCAAATATGACGTTGCGTACAAATATGAAGAATTCTGGAGGTCAAAGCTATTGGTACTATCCTCTTAATAATGCCAATAACAGTAGTAAGTCGGTATATCCGACTAAAGATAGTCAGAAGATTAAGTCTACAGACTTCGGTAGTACCTTAACACAAGCAACTAATATACATTGGATAGCCTATAACGAAGACCGTACCAAGTATTGTGTACTTGCCACTAAAGGTAGCCAATTCTATAACCTCTCCATCAACGACCTTACGAACAATACGTTGGGATGGAGGACAGTTGGAACTGGTGCTTCTACAAGTACTCCTACAGATATCGGCTTCGAACATACTGTCTACATTGTAGCTTATGCTTATAATAGCAGCTCCAGTATGTGTCCCGTTGCCAACTTTGAGGTGTTTATACATAAGGGTTATCCGAAGATGAAAGACGAGCTGACTGCTGACGGCGACGTAGACCGTACGATCTCCTATTTTGAGGATAAGTATGAGCAGCAGATGGACATCTCGTTCGATGACGACAATCCTGATCTGACATTGGATGCGCCGACAACGCCATTGAACAACATGAGTCTTAAGCCGTCCGACTTCAAATCACGTGCATACGGATTCACCTATGCGGAACTTGAAAGTTATGATTATTATTATGATCGTAGCACACCACACCACAGTAAGTCACCTATCCACGGTGATTATGGTCTCTATAAATCGGGTAACCTACGTGGCATTTCGTATGATAATGAAAACGGATACCAATGGTGGGCAGCCGGTTCTCCTACTATCTACGATCGTACCCACGCAAAAACCAGCGGCAAGCAGTACGGACACTTCCTGTATGTGGACGCATCGAACGAGAGCCGTCAGATTGCATCTGCCGACTTTAAGGCTAACCTCTGTACAGGTTCACAGCTGATTTTTAGTGGAGCCGTTGCCGAGTATACCGCATCATACAACGCAACTGCACCGCAGGTGATGTTCCGCCTTTATGGTATCAATAAGGACGAAAACGGCAACGTGACCGACCAGAAGCTTATCCAGTCGTTCTCGTCAGGCGACTTTAAGACTAATACAAAGACACACGAATACGGTAAGTGGTATCAGATTTACAGTAAGCAGGTGCTTCAGAAGTCTGCTGCTGCCGACAACTACACCGACTTCCGCATTGTGCTTGACAATATGTGTCAGAATACAAAGGGTGCCGACTACTGTGTTGACGACCTTTGCCTCTACACTCAGACATCCAAGCTGGACGTGCTGCAGAACAAGCCGCTCTGTCCAAGCGAAGCTGGCTACGAAACCGCCCCTGCAAACATTACATTCAAGCTCCGCGGTATCTACGAGACCTTCCAGGCTATGGTGGATATGAAGGAGTCGAAACTGTTCTACCGCATCTGCGACGAGAACGGCAATCCCGTCAATGGCATCAACTATAACAACAACGGAAAGAGCTACGGCGAAGCACGTATTCCTGCCACATACAACGCAGCATATGTACTCCCAACATCAGCAACCGACGGCAAGACAAACGTGCCGATGTTTGAGAACGACAATAGCGGCAACCGTTGTCTGGTTTTAGCCAACCGCAACTTCAACATCGTGCCGGGCAAGAACTACTACGTGTCTATAGCCTATCCGAGCGATGAAAACGCTGACGTTCCAGGAGCATGGGGCACACCTGCCGACGTATGCTCTTCGTACAGCGATATGTTCCAGGTGGTTAAGCAGAGTGTGAAAGTGACCGATGCCAATGGCACACCAATAACCGCAGTACGCGTTAAGTGTGACGGTTCGAATACTGGCAATGTCACCGTCAACATCAAACTGGAGACTGTCGACAAGGTGAACGGTGGTAAGGTAGAATTGCCTAATGTCAAGTTCGACTGGTTCTTCAGCGAGAACAACAAGAGCAACGACATTAACACCAATGGAGTACGCGAGGCTTTGCGCAGATTCCGCGATCGATATCCCAACGCCACAACTCCGCAAAGCGCCAGCGGCATCTTCACTGCTGACGACCGCGCCCTGTTGAAGCAGTATATCGACAACGGTCGACTGCTGATTTCGGCAAGCAGCACTATCAGCAAGTTCACCAAATTCGGCAACTTTGAAGTAGCAGCCATACCTATTGCCACTTCTATCACCATAGGCGGGCAGCAGTATGACGTATGCCCCGACCCGTTGCTCTTCCCATTGCGCATCGTCAAGGACGGTCCGCGTGTATACACTGGTTTCAAGGACGTAACCTATCCGTCAGACAATCGCACCCTGCGCATCGGTCTGCCACAGATTAAGGCTATAGCCAATGGCAACGGCTCACTGCAGTTGCCTATGACAAGCATGGAGGATGCCGACCGCGTGACACTTGAGTATAATGGAAAGGTATGGATTGCCAGCACCAACGACCCGCAGATGAAACTAACAAGTGGACAGGATCAGTTCTTCGGAACAGTAACCTCTACTTACATCAACAAGAACGACGAGACTATCGGCATTCACTTCAACACCAACGCTGCCACACGTCTGCGTGAGGGCTACTGGTACGAACTCAACTTCAGCTTCAACAACACAGAGAGCAGCAGAACTGCTTCTTGTCCGGGCGAAGTGTTCGTGAAGATGCTTGTAGTGCCCGAATATGCTACATGGCAACCTTCTACAACAACCAACGCCGCATGGAACAGCGATGCCAACTGGCTGCGCTCTAACAAGGCTGAGATATATAAGGCTGATTATGCCGAATATAACGAAACTCGTGAGGCAGCATACATGCCGATGAAGTTTACTAAGGTAACAGTGCCTACACTCACTGGCCACATATATCCTAACCTCGGCGAGATAAGATATCAGACCAACGGTATAGCAAACGGTGTTGGCAACGTCGCTTACGATATAGTGACAAAGTGGAGTTACCAGACAGCTGACGGTTCGGACAATGGCAACGGCACATTCTCTTGCGAGAAATGGACTGGCAACCTCTGCGACCAGATCTACTTCAAGCCCGAGGCAGAGCTTCTCTACGCCAACTACCTCGCCTACAACAAGGCTTATGTAGACAAGCTGCTTACGCCTAACACATGGAGCGTAATGTCGTCGCCGCTGAAGCAGACCTATGCCGGCGACCTCTACGTTCCGAAGGACAACGGACAGGAGCAGTCGGAGGCATTCAAGCCGATGACATTCAACAAAGATGTGAACGACCGCAACGCCTATCCTATCTTCCAACGCAGCTGGGACGGCGACGTAGAGGAAGTGAGCACAACTACCACCTACAAGGCCAACCACGACGGCACGGTTGTAGAGAGCCAGGAGAATGAGCTCACACTGAAGTCGGCATACTGGACACACGTATACAACAAGGCCAACGAGGCTTATGCCAAGGGCAAGGCGTTCGCTGTAAAGGCGGGCGACAAGTATACCGCAGGCGCACAGAACAATGCCTACGCCCTGATTCGTCTGCCTAAGGACGACAAACAGTACAGCTACTACGACAGCGAGAGCAAGCAAACGATATCAGCCAGCGTAACAAAGACAGCCGACAACTATCGTATGCAGCTTGGCGACAACGCCAACGACCATAAGATGCAGCTCATGCAGCCGCTCAACCAGAACGTACACGAGGGCAACAGCTACCATCTGGTAGGCAACCCCTACCCCTCATCGTTGAGTATGTATCACTTCCTCAAGACCAACACAGCCTTTGAGGGCAGTGTATGGACTTTCACCGACGGCAAGTTTACGGCTCACGCCATAGACACCAGTCTCGACTACGACAAGAAGAAGGACGTAATCATACCTCCTACCCAGGCGTTCTTTGTAAAGGTGAAGAATGGCGAAGCTCCTACTGACGTGACGTTCAATGCAGCGATGCTCATCAACCGATGGGTGACTTCGGGCGAGAAGATAATGCTTGTACGTCCTACCCTGACCATGACAACATCGGACGGTGTACGCAGCAGCCAGTCGCAACTGATTGTCAACGACGAGGCAAGCCGCGACTACGTGGAGGGCGAGGACGTGGAGATGCTCGGTGAGGGCAACATTGCCGAGATAGCCCAGGTCTACTCTGTAGCAGGAACCCAGGCTGTAGCTCTCAACGCTTCTGATGACATCAACTGGATGCCGGTGGGCGTAGTGGCACCAAAGAGCAAGGACATCGACGTAAACATCAGCCTCAACAGCAAGATGCTGCGCAAGATGAACAACGAGGGCGGCAAACTCTTCATATACGACGCTACAACGAAGAAGTTCACCGAGATTGCCGACGGCATGAAGGTGCAGATGATGGCAAACGACCACGGTCGCTACTACCTCACCAACAACAACTGGGTTGTACCTACGGGTATCAGCGCCGTACACTGCTTCTCACCGTCGCCAAGCACCATCATCGTGGCAGCTCTGAATGGTGAGGTGAAGCAAGTAGTGGTTTACGACATAGCCGGTTCGCTCGTAACAAGCAATCACAGCTCTATTGGCGAGCGTTGCCAGCTCAACGTCCAACAGCCAGGCGTATACATCGTCAAGGCTACCACCAAGGAAGACAAAACAGAAACATTCAAGATTGTTGTGAAATAATCTGATTCGATTCACAGACAATAATACATGCAAAGCCCGTTGGCAGGAATATCCTCGCCAACGGGCTGTTTTGTATAATAGGATCTTGAACAACAAATTAATGACTTGGTTTTTGAACGACAATACAGACAATGGGCGACAATAGGATAAGCAGGTAGTGTAAACATAGCCGTGACACAGTTCAGTTTACACTCTCTTTTTACCACTTTAATCATCTACGATATTTATTTTGATTGGAACAGCAAGAATTTTTTCAGGTATATCCTTAATAGATGTAGTGTGATTTGATAAAAATAATTCCTTGTTAATATAAATACTTTTTGCTTCAGAATCTAATGATATGGATTGTACACTCATATTATACATTCCCAATATTGCGGTCAAATCTGCTGCCAATGTAGTATGGTTTATATACTCTTCTATCTGAGATTTATTCTTACACTTCTGTTCTGGGAGGTGTTGCGAAACGATGATGGCAATATCACTAAAATCAGACAGATCACAATGTATGTTAATAGTTTTTTGTTCTGAATACTTGCTTAAAATAACTTTTAAACATATATTCATTTCTTGCAAAGTTTCTCTATACCCTTTCTGTCTTTGAGCTATTGGAAAAGCTAAAAAGCCCTTGCTCTTTTTCCTTAAATCATCAATAAAATTATTAACACTATATGGTATAGTTATACTTATTTTACCGTTATCTTCTGCAACAATATAACATTTATATTCTATAGTGTCTGCTTTCTGTATAAAATAGACACTTTCAGATTCAGTCAGAGCAAGAATATTTACTTTCAAGTCTTTGTTTTTGACATGGGTACAAGAAACAAATGTAAATATCGTAGAGAAAATCAAATATAATATATTGAATTTATTCATCATAATTTAAGAATACGCAAAAAATTAATGAATTTGTAGAACTCTATTTTTTTATTCTTGCTGTCCGATAGGATTGGAACCTATTGATATACTGGTTTATATGCTTGGTAATTCAAAACTAATCCTTTTTTAAAGAATATGAAGTTCAAAAAGAACACCATTATCAGCAACAATACTATTTCTTGCCGTCGACGATAGTCGATGGCTATTTGTTATAACTCGGTTTTATCGGACAGCAATAATTTTTATCATCTATCGTTTTTCCATAATTCGGTTCTTGCACCTTTATTATAATAATCACGAGCACCAGCACCATTAGAGTGCCCATCCTTTCCTAAATAAAAATATTCTACATGGCCAGTGATTCCACCTGAAAAACCACTTTGAAAAACCACACCATTTTTTAACGTATATTTTCGAGGATTGGTATAAATCCTAGGGACTCCCCACTTCTGTTGAAACCATGCTCCCATATCTTTTGCGAACATAAAATAGTTATTTCCATCAGTTCCTCTTCGAGTCAGCCCTGGAAGACTGGGAATCTTTATACCTGACTTATTCAAAGCATAACTAAGTCTTGCAGCACAAGCATTATCGTATTCAGGTAGGCCAATAGAACGGTAAAAATCCCGAGGAGTACTATTTTCAAGGAGAGATTGTCTGTAAATTTCATCTATCTGTTTTAGCTGTTTCTGAGTAGGACCATTATGCATTGCCTCATTGAATAAATAGGCAAAAGCACCCGTTATAGCTCCATTTGCAAACTTTCCCCCACCCATTTCGTCAACAAGTCCACTTACTGTTGTATTAACAACTATTTTACTAATAAAATTTAACTCTACTCTTTTTAAACCATATCCACTTAGCCACAACGAAGTAGCCAATCAGGCAGCCCTGTTCCAGGAAGAACAGGTATCGGGATTTCATATGACAGTTGTCCTGTAGGAGAAACATTTAGCTCATCATTTATTTTGCCGAAAACTCCATTTTCGGCTCCTCCGTGTTCCTTATCAGTATAAAGACGGTCCTGTGCGAAACTGCTTAGCGTTACCAATAAATATATCAAAAGAAGTAAATGTTTTTTCATAAGTTCTAATTTTTAAGCAATTTATATGATTTTTCAAAGTCCTCTCCACTTACTTTAACAATGTAAATTCCTTTTGGCAGGTTTGTGGTCGTTAAGGTAATACTTCCATTCCCAATTAAACCATTGAAGGCAACTTGACCTGATACATTTGCCATGATGTATGATAATTTATGGTCTGAAGGCAATCCCATAACAGAGATAGAAAGTTGATCTTGAAAAGTCGGTGATGGAGAGAAGTCTACTTTTAACAATTTTGTGTCTGTAGAAGAGTTCGGAGCTTTTCTGGATTTTGGAAGTGTTCCCCTAATAACCCGGGAAGTACAACAACCTTGTGAATTATATTTGTATACAACCGTCTGCCCCTGTGCCTTAGTCTTAGTATAAGTAAAGACAAACAGCAGCATCAGTAAAATAACTTTATTTTTCATCTATTTAAAATTTTAGTTAACAGTTAAATAGATGCTTATAAAACATTCATGTTAATAAGAATTTGAACTTATATAGGATATATTTAACAATATCCAATACTAAAGGCAAAAGGTTCTATAATAGGAAAAAAGTTGGTACTGCTGTAAGCCAACCGAAAGCAAACGCCACGAATCGGAAAGATATGCGACATATACGTGACATATAACAAGATGGTTTTCAAGTATTTCATACTTTAAATTCTTTTATCATTTTTTTTGCAAAAATAAAGTGTCAAAATAGAATTATCAAGAAAATCAAAGAAAAAATTTCGTAGAAAGCCTATTTTTAACATTCCGAGTACTATAAATGTATAAATGAAGAACGTCAGGGGATACTCACAGGAAATAGAACCTTGTTGCCCCATGGTGAACTATATTCATTGGTGGAAATTAATGGAAATAGTTCATAATGTTGTTAAAAACACGCATGTAACGGTATCTATAGGTTAACTTTATACAACGAAAACAATTGGAAATGGTAATATTGTTTCCATTTAGTGCGTTACTTTTGCACCATCAAATTACTTGACGTCTTAACTATTAATAATCCAACACACACAATGAAGAACACAGAAATGGCTGTCGCATTGGCGGCAGCCACTTGTACAAACGTACAACAGATGATGGTCGTAGAATCAGTGTACGACCTATTGCCAACCACACAGTTGACCCAGCACTTCTGCCTGCGCGAGTTTATAATCTCTGCCACAGCAATACGCCACGGCATAGACAACACACCATCGGAAGAGACGGTGGCGCGGCTGAAGGCGCTGTGTGAGAATGTGCTCGAACCGTTGCGCCGACGGTTTGGCATGATACGCATCACGAGCGGCTACCGTTCGCCAAGCGTCAATGCAAAGGTGGGAGGCGTGGCTACATCGCAACACACTCTGGGCGAGGCAGCCGACATCAACGTGCCAAACGCTGAGGTGGGCATGAAGATGTATGATTACATAAGGTGCAACCTCGACTTCGACCAGCTTATCTACGAACAAAGGCGCAAGACTGCAACGCGGTGGCTGCACGTGAGCTACCGCACCGACGGCAACAACCGTCGGCAAGCATGGATTGAAGTGAAGTAGAAGCTTAGGAGGGCGTGTCAGAATAGGAGTTAGAGGAAGTTAAGAAGAAGTTAATCCATCTACGATGAATGGAAGTTAACGGACAAATGCTTTGTCTTTCAGCAATTTATACATATGTCCGCTAACTTCTATTAACTACGGGCAAAGCCCAAACTTCCTCTAACTTCTGTTTTGACACACTCTCCTACTTGTTGTTTACGCTAACCTCATACCCTAACCTTGCGAGCACATCGATATAGTCGTCGGTGAGGGGCGGGAGGGGTTGGGAAGAATGGCGGTGGTTGTCGATATGCTCAACACGATAGCTCGAAAGATTGAAACGCATGCGCAGGTATGACGAACGCAAGAAGTTGTGCATGTCGGCAATGGCTGTGAAGTTCTTGGCAACAAGACGGCGATAGAGGGCATTGAGTCCCTTCACGCCATGATACTCGCCATTGAGGTCGGCAGCCATAAACCCTACGTTGTGTGCCATATCTTCAAACAACGGGCGGGCTGAAGGTTGGCTAAGCACGGTGACACGCAGGTCGGGATATTGCTGTGCGAGCGCTCTTACCACGGGTACAAGCATTGCCACCTCGTCGGGAGTAAAGAAACGCATTATCAAGATGTGTTCAGTCTTCATAGGCTTAAATATATAGGTTTAACACGTATGTTTAGGCATTAAAAGCTCTCAAGCCATCCCTTCAGATTGAGGAGCATCTCAGTATGATAGGCAAACGAGGTGTTCATGCCCCATCCGTGGCCACCAGTAGGATAGACATAGATAGATGCCGGCACGTCGTGACGATAGAGCTCGGCGTAGTAGTTGACACCATTGATAGGCAACACTGTATGGTCGTCGTCGGAGAGAAGAAGGCAGGCACGCGGTGTGACACGTGTCACCTGAAGGTCGGAACAGTACTTCTGCTCGTCCTTCTTACTGGCGTTATGGCCCAAGAGATTGTCGTGCGAACCCTGATGGGTGTAGCCCTGGAGCATTGTTATGACGGGATAGAAGAGAATCTGGAAATTGGGCTTGGCATTGCCTTTCGACTGTGTGGCTATAGTAGAGGCAAGATGGCCGCCAGCCGAGAATCCCATTATGCCCACATCAGAGGCATTGATATGCCACGACTTGGCATTGCTGCGAACAATGCGTATAGCCTCCTCGGCATCGCTAATAGGCACCTTGACATTGCCGTTGGGCATACGATAATGCAACACGATAGTAGCAATGCCCATATTGTTGAAGAAGGGCGCCCACTGGGTTCCCTCATGATTCATAGCCAGATGAGCATAGCCTCCACCCGGACAAATTACCACGGCGCGACCAGTAGCACGCTTGGCATCGGGCAGGAAAACCTTGATGTAGGCAGTATCCTGCAGTCCGTTTTTATTAGGAGCCTTAGCATCCCATAGGTTAACGTCGAAAGCACGCTGTGCCATAGCCGATACGGACACGGCAAGAAGCACAACAAGTAAAGCGAATGATTTCAATTTTCTCATTTCTGATATAAGTTTTTAGATTTATCTTACTAATAATTGTCTTTTATCTTGCAAAGGTAACCTTTTTTTAGTAATATTGCAGAGTATTTTAAAATTTACTACACATGCATCCATTAGAGAAATTTGAGTATTGCCCCATGTGTGGCAGTCATCACTTTGTAGAGAACAGTAAATCAAGCAAAAAATGTGAGAATTGCAGATTCGAAATGTTTATGAATCCCAGCTCAGCCAACGTAGCAATCATAACAAACAGCAAGGGCGAGATATTAGTAGAACGCCGCCGCAACGAACCCGCCAAGGGCACACTCGACCTGCCCGGAGGTTTTGCCGAACTGGGCGAGACAGCCGAACAGGGCGTTGCACGCGAGGTGATGGAGGAGACAGGACTGAAGGTGACCGAAGCAAAGTATCTGTTCTCGCTGCCCAACATCTACCGTTACAGCCGCATCGACATACACACTCTCGACATGTTCTTCGAGTGCAAGGTAGAGGACGAGAGCGTACTCACAGCCAACGACGACGCCGCAGAGTGTATGTGGGTAAGCCCCGACGACATACACACCGAGCAGTTCGGACTGCGCAGCGTACGCTGGGGACTCATCAAATTCCTCGGACGCGAAGAGTGTTTTTCGAAAGAAATACACGAAAATGTGGATAAAAATGTGTAAGTTTGCAAACTATTAGTCGAACGATACACATTTTTATATAAAGCATAATAACAAAAAACAATGAAGATAAAATCATTAAACAGCCTTTTCGCCATTGCTATGGCGGCAGTGGCAGTGTTGGGCATGGCCTCATGCAACGAGAAGAAATTCCACGTCAACGGCACCATCGGCAACGCCGCCGACTCAACTCTCTACTTTGAGAACATGAGCCTGAACGGTCCGGTGGTTGTCGACTCGGTAAAATTGTCGGCCGACGGCACCTTCGCATTCGACGAGAAAGCGCCAGCAGCACCGGAGTTCTATCGTCTGCGCATTGCAGGACAAATAATAAACATTGCCATCGACTCTACCGAGACGGTAAACATCAAGGCTGAATATCCCGGCATGGCATCGCAGTATGAGGTGAGCGGATCGGAAGACTGCTCGCGCATCAAGGAGCTGACACTGATGCAGATGGGACTGCAGACTCAGCTGAACGCCATAGCCCAGAACCCGCAGCTTAACGCAGCTGCCGTAAACGACAGCGTGATGCGCGTCATTGAGGCTTACAAGACTCGCGTAAAGACCGAATACATCTTCAAGGAGCCGATGAAGGCCTCGTCTTACTTCGCACTGTTCCAGACTCTGAACGCCGGCGGACAGCCCGTACTGATATTCAATCCACGCTCGTCGGAGCAGGACGTAAAGGTGTTTGCTGCTGTGGCTACAAGTTGGGACACATTCTATCCTAACGAGGAGCGCGGCGAGAACCTGCACAACATAGCCATCGAGGGCATGAAGGACATACGCATACTCAAGAGCAAGCAGGCGCAAGGCATACTTGACGCACAGAAGGTGAACACTTCTGGCGTAATCGACTTCACTCTGACCGACAACAAGGGCAACGAACGCCGCCTGTCGTCGCTCAATGGCAAGGTGGTGCTGCTCGACTTCCACCTCTTCGCCAACGAGAAGTCAATGCAGCGCATCATGATGCTGCGCGAACTGTATAACAAATACCACGCTGCCGGACTGGAAATCTATCAGGTGAGCGTTGACGGCGACGAGCACTTCTGGAAGACTCAGACCGCTGCCCTGCCCTGGATAAGCACACGCGTTGACGACGACTCACGCGTTCTGCAACTGTACAACGTGCAGCAGGTGCCGACATTCTTCCTGCTCGACCGCAACTGCAACGTGGTGAAGCGCGACGCACAGATCAAGGACATTGATGCTGAGATTAAAGCGCTGCTTTAACTGGAGGTTGAGATGGCGTGACCTCGACGTGGTGAAAAGAAAAAAGGGACTGACTTCACAGCCACTCCCCTTTGATCTTTATACAATAACATTATGAATTTTCACGTCAACAAAGTTACTCTGAGTTAGCGACTTACGCAATACCCACAAGTGGGTAAATTGCGCAGGAGGGTATAAATTGACTTTTGACACACCCTCCTCCTAATTATAAATTAATTAAATTAACAACGAAAAAATGAACAAACGACCAAAACATTTAGGATGGATCATCGCTGGTGTGGTGATTCTGGTGCTCGTGCTCTGGGGCGTGGGCGGATATAACGGACTGGTAGACATGGACGAATCAGTCAACAACAAATGGGCAAACGTTGAGACCCAGTATCAGCGCCGCTCCGACCTTATTCCTAACCTCGTGAGCACCGTGAAGGGCTATGCCAAGCACGAGAGCCAGACACTGGAGGCTGTGATGGCTGCACGCTCGCAGGCCACTCAGGTGAAGATTGACCCGTCCAACTGTACTCCGCAGCAGCTGGCACAGTATCAGAAGGCACAGGGCGACGTGACAACGGCACTGGGCAAACTGCTCGCCATCACCGAGAACTATCCCGACCTCAAGGCCAACCAGAACTTCCTCGAACTGCAGTCGCAGCTGGAAGGCACCGAGAACCGCATCAACGTAGCCCGTAAGGACTTCAACGATGCAGCCAAGGAATATAATGTGGCAATACGCCGATTCCCGAAGAGTCTGATTGCAGGCATCTGCGGTTTTGACAAGAAGAACTACTTCGAGGCTGAGGCTGGAGCCGAGAAAGCTCCTAAAGTAGAGTTCTAAACAATGAACATCAGAAACTTTCTATACCACTCCCTTAGGGGAAGGGTGAAGGGAGCGGGGCTTCTTATCGCAGCCCTGCTCTTTGTCTTTACGGCAAACGCTGCCACAGACACCAAGCAATACACCATCGACGACGTGCCCAACGTGCGTCTTAGCGACGTGCGCCAGTATGTGACCGACCCTTCAGCCATTCTCTCTACTACAGCACGCGACTCTATCAACGCCATACTCGGACGCTTGGAGAAGAGCACGGGCATAGAGACAGCTGTGGTGATGCTGCCAAGCATAGGCGACGAGGACATCTTTGACTTTGGCCACGAACTGTTCCGCAAGTGGGGAATAGGCAAGAAGAAGAGCGACAACGGACTGCTCATACTCTTCGTAATGGACCAGAAGAAGGTAAGGTTTACTACGGGATATGGCATAGAAGGCACTATGACCGACGCCATGTCGAAGCGCATCCAGACCACCATAATGATACCACGCTTCAGAAAAGGCAACTGGGATAGCGGTATGGTGAGCGGCGTTCGTGCCGTGGCGAAGACTCTCGACGGCTCGATGCAGGCAGAAGAGGACAGCGGCGAGGACGACTTATCGGCTATCATGATTACTCTCTTAGCCATAGTAGTAACAATGCTGATATTCATTTATATTATGAGTGTGCAGCAACGCTGTCCTAAATGCAAGAAGCGTAGCGCCCTGCGCAAGGTGAGGGAGCAGCATATGGCGGTGAAAGACCAGAACGGACGCATAGTGCGTCGAATACTGCGCACCACATATGTATGTAAATACTGCGGACACACCGTAACCAAAGACTCCAACGAAGACGACGACAGCGGCAGCGCCATGGCAACTGGCGCCATGCTCGGCTCGATGTTCGGAAGCGGACACAGAGGCGGTGGATTCGGTGGCGGCAGCTTCGGTGGCAACTTCGGCGGAGGCTCAACGGGCGGCGGCGGAGCAACATCGGGATGGTAAGAGAATGTGGAATTAGGAATGTGGAATGTTGAATTAAGAATTATGAAAATACAAATCATAAACGGTCCCAACCTCAATCTGTTGGGAACACGCGAACCCGGAATATACGGAAGCAGTACTTTCGAGGCTTATCTCGACACATTGCGCAAGCAGTATCCCGACGTAGAGATAGACTATTATCAAAGCAATATAGAGGGATGCCTCATCGACAAGATGCAGGAGGTAGGCTTCACAGCCGACGGCATAATACTCAACGCCGGTGCATACACCCACACCAGCATAGCACTGCAGGACTGCATACGCTCGCTGAAGAGTCCGGTAATAGAAGTACACATAAGCAATGTGCACAAGCGCGAGGAATTCCGACACAAGTCGATGATTTCCTGCGCCTGCATGGGCGTGATATGCGGATTCGGAATGGACTCTTACCGTCTGGCACTCGAAGCAATCAAAGCATTATGACTGAAGATATAGAGAAGTACGTACTGGCACACTCAGCACCCGAGGGCGACTATCTGTACCGCCTATACCGCGCTACCAACATCCATACCATACACGGACGCATGGCATCGGGACATCTGCAAGGACGCTTGCTGAAGATGCTCGTGAGCATGATACGCCCCAAGAACATTCTTGAGGTGGGCACCTTCTCGGGCTATAGCGCCATCTGCATGGCTGAAGGATTGGACGAAGGAGGCAAGGTGTGGACGTTTGAGATAAACGACGAGATGGAAGACTTCACCCGTCCGTGGATAGAAAACTCGCCCGTGGCTGACAAGATAGACTTCCGTATAGGCGATGCCAACGTCGAAGCGCCCAAGCTCGGCGTGACGTTCGACCTCGCTTTTGTCGACGGCGACAAACGTACGTATGTAGAGACTTACGAGATGGTGCTACGATTGTTGCGCCCCGGCGGATATATCATTGCCGACAACACACTGTGGGACGGCCATGTCACCGACCCGGCTTACGACCACGACCATCAGACACAAGGCATCAGACAATTCAACGACCACGTTGCTGCCGACAACCGTGTTGAGCAGGTGATAGTGCCGTTGCGCGACGGACTGACGTTGATTAGAAAAAAGGATTAAAGACATTAAAGGCTTACAAAAGAACCACTACTATATTATATGGCTCAGAAAAAGAATGACGACGGACTGACACCTATGATGCGACAGTTCTACACGTTCAAGAACGAGCATCCCGATGCACTGCTGCTGTTCCGCTGCGGCGACTTCTACGAGACTTATGCCGACGACGCTGTCGAAGCGGCTAAGATTCTCGGCATCACTCTGACACGCGCTCCAACGGAAAGAACCCAAGTGGAGCGGCTACGGAAATGGCAGGATTCCCCCACCACGCTCTCGACACTTATCTGCCCAAGCTCATCAGAGCGGGCAAGCGTGTGGCTATATGCGACCAACTGGAAGACCCGAAGCTCACAAAGACGCTCGTGAAGCGTGGCATTACCGAACTCGTCACGCCCGGAGTAGCTATGAGCGACAACGTGCTCAACTATAAGGAGAACAACTTCCTGGCTGCAGTATTCATGACCAAGACGCAGTGTGGCGTGGCTTTTCTCGACATCTCTACAGGCGAATTTCTCACTGGCGAGGGTACTTTCGACTATGTGGAGAAACTGCTGGCATCGTTCCAACCCAAGGAGGTGCTGCACGACCGGCAGATGAAGGCGCAGTTTGAGGAGCATTTCGGCAACCGCTGGTGTACATTCCAGCTCGACGACTGGATGCTGACCGAACAGAGTTCGCGACAGAAGTTGCTTAAGCATTTCGGAACGAAGTCGCTGAAGGGTTTCGGCGTAGAACACCTGAAGCTCGGAGTGATAGCCGCAGGAGCCATATTGCAGTATCTGGAGATGACGCAGCACACCCACCTGGGACACATCACATCGCTGCGTCGCATAGAGGAGGACCGCTACGTCAGACTCGACAAGTTCACCATACGCTCACTGGAACTTCTGCAGTCGATGCAGGACGACGGCGTGTCGCTGCTCGACGTAATCGACCGCACCACTACAGCCATGGGAGCACGTATGCTGAAGCGCTGGACTGTGTTCCCACTGATGGACGTAGCGTCAATCAACAAGCGTCTGGACGTGGTAGATACTTTCTTCCGCAAACCCGACTTCCGACAGACCGTCGACGACAATCTGCACCGCATAGGCGACATAGAACGCATCATATCGAAGGTGGCTGTAGGACGTGTGTCGCCACGCGAGGTGGTACAGCTGAAGCTGGCGCTACAAGCCATCATACCTATCAAGACCGCCTGTCTGTACAGCGACAACGAGGAAATACGCTCCATTGGCGAGCGACTGAACCTGTGTGAGTCGCTGCGCGACCGCATTGAGCGCGAGATACAGTCGGATCCGCCACAGCTTGTGAACAAGGGCGACGTGATTGCAGCCGGATTCTCGCCAGAACTGGACGAACTGCGGTCGATTTCGCGTGGAGGAAGAGACTATCTGCTCAAAATTCAGGAGGACGAGGCACAGAAGACGGGCATACAATCGCTGAAGATAGGATATAACAATGTGTTCGGATACTATCTTGAGGTGCGCAACACCTACAAGGACCAGGTGCCGCAGGAGTGGATACGCAAGCAGACTCTTGCCAATGCCGAGCGCTACATCACCCAGGAACTGAAGGAATATGAGGAGAAGATAATGGGAGCCGACGAGAAAATACTCGCCTTGGAAAACCGTCTCTTCACCGAACTCGTCACCGATATGACTGAGTTCATACCACAGATACAGATAAACGCCAACATCATTGCACGTCTCGACTGTCTGCTCTCGTTCGCCAAGGCTGCCGAGGAGCACCGCTATGTGCGACCCGTTGTGGCAGACGACTGCGTGCTCGAAATCAAGGCAGGACGCCATCCCGTAATCGAGACACAGTTGCCTATGGGCGAGGAATATGTGCCCAACGACATCGAACTGGACACCGAACAGCAACAGATAATGATTATCACGGGTCCGAACATGGCTGGTAAGTCGGCTCTGTTGCGCCAGACTGCCCTCATAACGCTCATGGCTCAGATGGGATGCTTCGTTCCGGCAGAGTCGGCTCGTGTAGGACTCGTAGACAAGATTTTCACACGTGTGGGTGCATCGGACAACATCTCATTGGGCGAGTCGACCTTCATGGTGGAGATGACTGAGGCTTCGGACATACTCAACAACGTAACACCACGCTCGCTCGTACTCTTTGACGAGTTGGGACGAGGCACATCGACCTACGACGGCATCTCCATAGCGTGGGCTATAGTGGAGTATCTGCACGAACATCAAGGTGCGCAGGCACGCACACTCTTCGCCACTCACTATCATGAGCTGAACGAGATGGAGAAGAACTTCGGCCGAATCAAGAACTACAACGTGAGCGTGAAGGAGCTGAACGGCAAGGTGATATTCCTGCGTAAGCTGATGCGAGGCGGTTCGGAGCACTCGTTCGGTATACACGTGGCTGAGATTGCAGGTATGCCGAAGTCTATCGTCAACCGTGCCAACACCATACTGAAGCAGCTGGAGGCAGACAACGCCAGCGTGGGAGTGGAGTCGCGCCAGAACCTCGGTCAGACAGCCTCAGCAGGCATGCAGCTATCATTCTTCCAGCTCGACGACCCCGTGCTATGCCAGATACGCGACGAGATACTCGGCCTCGACATAAACAACCTCACACCCGTTGAAGCCCTCAACAAACTGAATGAGGTAAAAAAGATAATCACCGGCAGGTCGTGACGGTTTTCACTGCAAGTCTCTAAACTCTGAGGGTAGGAAGCCAGTTTGGCGTTTGAAGAGCTTCACGAAGTAGGAAGGATCGTCATATCCCAGACTGGCAGCTATCTCCTTAATCATCATATTGGTGTACTTGGCCATTCGCTTTGCCTCCAGAATGACGCGTTCGTTGATGAAGGCAAGTGGCGGCTTGCCCGAACATTCATTTACGCTCTTGTTCAGAGTGCGCACAGCCACGTTCAGCCGGTCGGCATATTCCTGCACGGTATGCAGGCTGTGATATTCTTTCTCTACCATGCGGCGGAACTGAATAAAGAGTCTGTGCGATGGCTTGAGCATGTCAAGATCCTTGCCAGCCTCATGTATGCCGTACCTCTGTATCTTGACAAGGAATATGCAGAGCAGCGATTTCAGTATATCCACATTGCCCACTTCGTCGTAATGTTTTGCTTCCTCCTCCATATCGTCTACCAATGGCATAAGCATTTGCGCCGTATTATCGTCTATTGTATAGTAAGGTGTAGAGTCGTAGGTATGGAATGAGTTGTATTTCAGGAAAAAGTTGTCGGCATTTTCTCCCGACTTGTTGTCCTTCATCAGGTCGGTACACATCTTTATAGCCACACCTTTATATCCTTCTTTTCTGTCAAAATGGTGCACCTGTCCGGGCGCAAGGAAAAAGATGGTGCCTGGCGCCACCTCATAATCATTGAAATCGACGGTATGAACGCCCGTTCCTTCCTGAAACCATAGTATCTCATAGAAAGAATGAACGTGCGCCATGCAGTCGTCTATTTCGCTTGTCTCAAAAAGATTGGGCATACGCTCCACCCTGAATCCATTGCCGCGTGACATATTGCACACGTTGGAATACTTGCTATTAAGTTCTTCTGTTGTCATAGTATATCTGTTATTGGGGTGTAAAATTACTAAACAAATGGTAAATTTCAGCAAACAAAGTGTATAAAAAATATACCATGCCGAAATTTACTGTTCGTTTGCCGATATTTATTTTGCTAATCAGATGATTATCAGTAATTTTGCATCAGATAAAGAAAACAATAACATTATAAATTTTAAAACAATACGACTATGGCAAACAAATATTCAGGCACACAGACAGAAAAGAACCTCGCAGCAGCTTTCGCTGGCGAATCACAGGCTCGCAATAAGTATACATATTTCGCATCACGTGCCAAGAAGGACGGTTTCGAGCAGATAGCTGCTATCTTCCAGCAGACTGCCGACAATGAGAAGGAGCACGCCAAGATGTGGTTTAAGGAGCTTAGCGGCATAGGCAGCACAGCCGAGAACCTTGCTGCAGCAGCAGAAGGCGAGAACTACGAATGGACCGACATGTACGAAGGCTTTGCAAAGACAGCCGAAGAGGAGGGCTTTACAGAATTGGCACATAAGTTCCGCCTTGTAGCAGCCATCGAGAAGCGCCACGAAGAGCGTTATCGTGCACTTCTGCGCAACGTTGAGGCTCAGGAAGTGTTCAAGAAGAGCGAGGTTAAGGTATGGGAATGTCGCAACTGCGGTCATATCGTAGTAGGAACAGAGGCTCCTGAGATTTGCCCCACCTGCTCGCATCCAAAGGCTTACTTTGAGGTGCATGTAGATAATTTCTAAGTATAAACCCATAAAAGCAAAGAACTATGAAGAAATATGTATGCGACGTATGCGGTTGGGAGTATGACCCAGCAGTAGGATTACCAGAGGCTGGCATACCGGCAGGTACACCATTCGAGGATCTTCCCGATGATTTTGAATGTCCTCTTTGCTCAGTAGGCAAGGACGAGTTCTCTCCAGTAGAGGAGTAAGACAATAACATATCTATAGATTCCTAATTATGGAGGGTGTGCATTCTTTCGTTAGAATGCACACCCTCCTATTATTTTCCATTCCATAAAGGTTTAAGAATTATTTTTCAGCAGGTGCCTTAGTATATATATTTCTGTTTTTCTAACCTCCATTATGGATAATAGCCTAACGTGGTTGCACATATCGCCATTCTTTTGTAACTTAGCAGTGAAATTAGGATCCTATGAAAATCAACAAACAAAAAGACCAACTACTCGCCATGATACGCAAGGGCAAGCCGATGACACTCGGCGAGCAGGCGCGTCTCGTGCTGAGTCTTGCCACACCCGCTATTCTGGCTCAGCTCACAACAACAATGATGCAATATATAGACGCTTCGATGGTGGGCAGCATGGGTGCAGAGGCATCGGCGGCTATAGGCTTGATAGAAACCACGATGTGGCTACTGGGCAGTCTGTGCTCGGCAGCAGCAGCGGGATTCTATGTGCAAGTGAGCCACCAGCTGGGTGCAAATGATGCAACAAAGGCACGTTCCACACTGCGCCAAGGCATTATGTCGGTATTCGTAGTGAGTGCGCTGCTTGGACTCATATCGCTCGCCATCAGTCCGTTTCTGCCGATATGGCTGGGCGGCAACGACAGCATCAACGCTACGTCGTCGGCATATTTTGCCATTGTAGCTACCGCCCTGCCCATATTCCAATTCTCAATGTTCGGAAGTGGAATGCTACGCAGTTCGGGCAACATGGTGGTGCCGAGCATAATGAGCGTGGTGATGATGTCGCTCGACGTGGTGTTCAACTTCTTCCTGATATTCCACACACGCACCGTCGATGTGCTGGGCATGCACATAACAATGCCAGGTGCCGGACTGGGAGTGGTGGGAGCTGCCATAGGTACGGCATCGGCTGAGTTTGTGGCAGCATCGATAACAATGTATATACTCTGCTTCCGCAACAAGGAGCTGTCGCTGAAGATAGACAGCGGACGCTTCCTGCCTACATGGGATGTGGTGAAGCGTGCTCTGCACATCGGACTGCCGATGGGCATACAGCAGACCATCATGACCTCGGCATATATCGTCACCACCATAATCATTGCACCACTGGGCACCTTCGCTATTGCAGCCAACTCGTTTGGCATCATTGTGGAGAGTCTGTGCTATATGCCGGGCTACGGTGTGAGCGATGCCGCCACGACGCTTGTGGGCCAAAGCATGGGTGCAGGAAGATACGAACTGATGAAGCGCTTCGCCTGGCTCAGCGTAGCTTTAGGCATGGGCATAATGACAGTGATGGGCGTGGTGATGTACGTGGGTTCGCCGTTTGCCATGGCTATGATGACGCCTTCGGAAGAGGTACGCCAGCTCGGCGTAGAGGTGCTGCGCATTGAGGCATTCGCCGAACCGATGTTCGGTGCAGCCATCATCTGCTACGGAGTGTTTGTGGGTGCAGCCAAGACTATAGCGCCAAGCGTGATGAACCTCATATCGATGTGGGGCGTGCGCATCACGCTTGCCGCCATACTCGCTCCGTCGATGGGACTGCGTGGCGTATGGCTCGCCATGTGCCTCGAACTGACGTTCCGTGGAGTGATATTCTTAGTAAAATTGACATTATGGAAAAGATAACTGACAAGGTTTTCGGCGGAGAGCGTCCTCTCTTCGAAATCCACAACGTGGAGCTCGACCACGTTCGCATCACTTTTGGTGAATCGGGCATCAAGGAGTGTAGCAACATCGTTTGCCGCAACTGCTACTTCGAGGGCAAATACCCGTTGTGGCACGTCAAGGGCTCGGACATACGCAACTGCTATTTCGCGCCAGGATCGCGTTCGGCTGTATGGTATTCGGACGACATGCACATGGAAGACTGCGTCATCAACGGTCCCAAGTTCTTCCGCGAGATGAAGAACCTCTCGCTCAAGAACGTCACAATCAACGATGCCGACGAGACATTCTGGGGCATCGACGGGCTGAAGCTTCAAAACGTGGTGCTGCACGAGGGCACTTATCCATTCATGCACTGCCGCAACATACGCGTTGACGGACTGCAATCGGATGCCAAATACGTGTTCCAGTACTCGCGCGACATCGAGATACGCAACGCCAAGATTGACACCAAGGACTCGTTCTGGGAGGTTGACAACGTGACCGTGTACGACTCAGAGCTGAACGGTGAATTCTTAGGATGGCATTCGCGCGGACTGCGACTGGTCAACTGCCACATCTCGGGCGAGCAACCGCTGTGCTACGCCAAGGATCTGGTGCTTGAGAACTGCACCTTCGACCCCGAATGCGACCGCGCCTTCGAGTATTCGACTCTGCAGGCGGACATACGCGGACACATCAAGAGCATAAAGAACCCCACATCGGGCCGCATCGTGGCAGACAGCATAGGCGAAGTGATAATCGACGAGAACATAAAGCAGCCTGCCGACTGCCAGATTCTGACACGATAATTGATTATGAAATAGCCATAGAATGTCAAGGATATATTGAATATTGTACGACTAATATGTGCTAACCATATATTTCCTGAAAGATAATTGTGTAATAGTTTGATTGTGTAATAATAAAAGGTAAGATTATGATGATGCCTAAATTTTTTTCTCCTTTAAAGGAACCACTCACAAGTCCTGTAACACTATTCTTGTTGCTGTTACCTACAACGTGTTGTTTGGGTATAGGTTCTATGTATATTAAAAATCAGATGATAATACTATTGTTGTTATTGTTGTCTTTGCTTATTTCAGTACTTTTATATTGTTTTATAAAAAATAAAAATTATGGAAAAGATTAGAAAAATGGTTGCAGTGTTGGTTTGTAATGTATTATATGTTAATAACAATTTTGTATATCAGAGAAAACATACCTTTAATCAAGTCGTTGATAGCTAGTTTACTTCCAACAATATTTGTCATTATAGCCAGTTATATTATCACAAAATAATCTTTAAATATTTATTATGTATTATGAGTTATAAGCTTTCTGCGCCATCCCGCCGTCACACCAATTCCTACAAGTGGGACTCGGCTCCGACTGCCGATGTCATACCCCTCTGGGTGGCAGACATGGACTTCGAGACCTATCCCGCTATAACCGAGGCGTTGCAGCGCCGGGTGGCTCACGGCATATTCGGATACACACGTGTGCCCGATGCCTACTACGAGGCGGTGTGCCGATGGTTTGCAAGCCGTCACCAGTGGCACTTCACGCCGTCTGACATCATATACACGTCGGGCGTGGTGCCCGCCATATCTGCCATTATCAAGGCTCTGACTCTGCCGGGCGACCAGGTGATAGTGCAGGGTCCGGTGTACAACTGCTTCTATTCGAGCATACGCAACAACGGCTGCGAGACGGTGTCCAATGCCCTTATATATAATAAGGAGAAGCTACGCTATGAGATTGACTTTGACGATTTGGACAAAAAGCTGTCGCACGAGCGTGCCCGAATCCTGCTGCTGTGCAATCCGCACAATCCTGGCGGACGTGTGTGGACACGCTCCGAGCTGACCCGTGTGGCTGAGCTGTGCTGCAAGCACGGCGTGCGCGTAGTGTCGGACGAGATACACTGCGAGCTGACACTACATGACAATAAGTATACTCCGTTCGGATCGCTGCCCGACGAGCTGAGTCACAGCTCAATAACGTGTTGCTCGCCGTCGAAGGCGTTCAATATAGCCGGTCTGCAGATAGCCAACATAGTGTGCCGCGATGCAGCCGTGCGCGAGCGCATCGACCGTGCCATCAACATCAACGAGGTGTGCGACGTCAATCCCTTTGGCGTTGAGGCGCTTATGGCAGCCTACACCGATGGGGGAGAGGAGTGGCTCGTGGCGCTCCGCCGCTATCTCACAGCCAACTACGAGTGGCTCCGCCAATACATGTCAGAAGCCTTGCCCCACCTGCCCGTGATGCGTATGGAGGGCACATACTTGGCTTGGGTGGACTGTTCGACAATAGATGAGACATCTGAAGAAATAGAAGAACGACTGCTGCGCGAGCATAAGGTGTGGGTGAATGCAGGCAGCATGTACGGCAGCGAGGGCGAACACTTCATACGCATCAATATGGCATGCCCACGAGAACGACTTGTAGAGGGGGTGAAGAGAATAGTAGAGGGGCTGAAATAAAACTTTTTAAAAAAAAACTGCCAAACACTTGACATCGCTTGCGCCAGATTATACCTTTGCAAACGTAATCAGAAACACAGTTTGCTGATGAAACGCAGAGCAGAACAAATGGATGCATCCGCCGGACCCATGTCGACCAAGTCCGCCCAACTATGCTCTACCAAGAAAAACACAAACAATTAAACACTTAACATTCAAAACACAAACACTTAACACTTAACATTTAACACTTAACATTTAACACTTAACATTTAACACTTAACATTAAAAAATCAGAATTATGGCAGTAAATTTCAAGATCTATCAGAGCAATCGTAAGGGTGCAACTAACGGAAAGTACTATGCTCGCGCTACTTATCGTGAGACCGTAAGCATCAAGGAACTCGCAGAGGTGATGCAGAACAACAGTACCGTAAAGAAGTCGGATATCGTGGCCGTGCTGACCGAACTTTCGGAGGTGATACGTCAGGAGTTGCAGCGTGGCAACAAGGTGAAGATTGACGGTATCGGTTCGTTTAAGGTGGCTCTACGCTCAAAGGGTGCCACCAACGCCAAGGAGTTCAGCACTTCGGATATAATTGGTTCGCGTGTGCTTTTCATGCCCGAGACCACTATCGATGCTAACGGCAACCACGTCAAGGCTCTTCTTGCCGGACTGAAGGTGAAGGAGGCTGACAGCTACGAAAGCCTAAAGGGCAAGGAACAGCAAACCCAGAATGAGGACGAAGCAGTGGTTGATGGCAAGTAAGCCTCAACACACATATCCATACGACATAAATATTAATTGAACAAAAAGACCTGCTGACATATTTTAAACCGTCGTTGACTGACTACACGGTTAAAAATATGTCAAGCAGGCCTTTTTTTTGAGAAAAATACTATAAATTTGCATGTTCGAGCAACACTCCCTACAACGTAAAAGGTAAGAAAAACAAGCAATTATTATATGACGACAAAAACTATAAGGCGCGTGCTGTGTCTTATCATCATGCTATGCGTGACAATAAACGCAGGTGCCGTGCTGAAGGAGAAAAACCTGAAGTCGACACTCTCAGTGCTTCGTGCCGAACTGGAGACATCGTTCGGCGAACAACGCCAGAACATGGCGCGCTATGCCGCATACAACCAGCAGCAGCACAAGCAGATGGTGTCGCTCATGCAGCGAAGCGACCAGATAGCCCTGATGCTCTACTCGCAGAAGCAGGACTTCACATTCGACATGACATACGCATGCCATGAAGCCACCGAACTGTATCGCGAGTTCAGCAAGCGACGCATGCCCTACGACCGCATCATGAAGCGTATGGATGCCGAGATAACACGCTATAAGTATCTTATGGAAACGCTCGGCAACATTCCGCCGTCGCTCAAGATGCAGCAGGACATCAAGAACGGCAAGGCTAAGGGTCCGAAGTACATACTCGACAAGAACGGCAAGCAGCGACAGCTGCCCTTCATGCTCGACGAGGCGGGTCAGGCCGACCGCAAGGCGTGCCTTGCCTACGCAACAGCCCTGTGCCGCAACCTCACCAACGTGCGTGCCTCGGTGCAGAAGGACAACGAGCACTACCAGCGCATATCGCAACGCCTTAAGAAAGTGAACGACTATGCCATGCAGCGCTACAACGAGATACAGCACAACATATTTGTCAATGGCGACCAGAACTATTTCGAGATAATCGGCTCGATGCCTATGTCCTACCATAACGCCAAGGCGGATGTGAGCGAAAAGTACAACACCGAGAAGGTGAAAACTGCCAACGGCACTGAACGTCAGGTGTATTCGCAGTGGCGCGGACCGATAGTGATGGGTCTGAGCTTGTTCGTACTCTTCTACATCATCATGGCTGCCCTGCTGAGCAACGTGCTCGTGCGCTGGCTCGTGCCGCGACGCTTCCGTACCGACAACTTCATGAAGAAGAAGGTGTGCCTCATACTGTTCGTAGCTATGTTCATCTTCGCCGTGTCGGTGATGGTGGCACGCTCGTTCATGTATCACAACTTCTTCCTCATGGCTTCGAAGCTGCTCATAGAGTACGCATGGCTGCTGTGTGCCATCTTCTTTTCGCTGCTTGTGCGCCTCACGGGCACTCAGATAAAGAGCGGTTTCCGCATATATACGCCCATTATGCTCATGTCGTTCATCGTCATAACGTTCCGTATAGTGTTCATTCCGAACAATCTTGTGGCGCTCATCTTCCCCCCTATACTGCTCGTGTTCACACTGTGGCAGTGGAACGTCATAACGCGCCACAACGACAACATACCGCGCTCCGACATATTCTATACATGGATATCGCTGCTCATGATGACATTCTCTACGGCATCGGCATTGTATGGCTACGTGCTGCTGTCGGTGCAGGTGCTGATATGGTGGATGTTCCAGCTCAGCTGCATACAGACCATCACCTGCGTATACGACATGCTCGGAGTGTACGAGCGCCGATGGCTCAGCCACCGCATCCACTCCGAGAAGGAAGCCGAGAAGGCGCGCAAGGGCTCGCTGCTCAGTGTCATCACCGTAAGTCACGGCGCGCACATCAACGTGACGTGGTTCTACGACTTCATATACATGGCACTGGTGCCTGTGCTGAGCGTGTTCTCGGTGCTACTGTCGATATGGTGGGCTGCCAACGTGTTCGACCTGACCGACACGGTGTGGAAGATATTCCAGTTCGACTTCCTCAATGTCACCGGCGTGGTGCAGCTGTCGATACTGAAGCTGGTGATGGTGGGCTCACAGTTCTTCGTCTTCCGCTATCTCAACTATCTCATCAAGTCGCTCTATCATAAGTATCACCGCTCTAAGATAGTAGTCAACGGCAAGCCCAACTTCACGCTCGCCAACAACATCATAGCCATCTGCTGCTGGGGACTCTATGCCATCATAGCCATCAAGATGCTCAAGATACCCTCGACAGCCATCTCCGTGATATCGGCAGGATTGGCTACTGGTGTCGGCTTCGCCATGAAGGACTTGCTCGAGAACTTCTTCTACGGCATATCGCTTATGACTGGACGTGTGCGTGTGGGCGACTTCATAGAGTGTGACGGCATACGTGGCAAGGTGGACAGCATCACCTATCAGAGCACACAGGTGCTTACAGCCGACGGATGCGTCATTGCCTTCCTCAACAGTTCGCTCTTCAGCAAGAACTTCAAGAACATCACTAAGAACCACTCGTACGAGATGGTGAAGGTGCCGGTGGGCGTAGCCTATGGCTCTAATGTAGAAGAAGTACGCCGGATGCTCGTCGCCGCAGTCAAGACGCAGGCCCGCAAGAGTGCCGACGGACGCGACGTGATAGATCTGAAGAAGCCCGTAAGCGTTGTGTTCGACGAGTTCGGCGACAACTCTGTCAATCTGTTCGTGACCTACTGGGTGCTCGTAGAGGAGAAGTTTGGCATGACCGGACAGGTGAAGGAAGCTATATACAACACGCTCAACGAGCATCATATAGAGATTCCTTTCCCACAGCGCGACATACATATTATAAATTAGGAGTTAGGAATTAGGAATTAGGAATTGGTTGCCTGCGGCAATTTTGAATTATTCTCGGCAGCGTTTGCAAATTAGAATTAAGAATTTAAAAAAATATAGTTTTTATGGTAATGAAGAATTTTAAGATTGTATTAGTAATGGTACTTATGTGCCTGTTCGCATCAAGCGTAAAGGCTCAGAGCATTGGCGACATCCTTAAGGGTGTAGTAGGTAGTGTAGTGGGCGACAAGATGACAAGCGAGTCGTCAATCAAGGGCACATGGAAGTATTCCGCACCGGCTTGCGAGTTTGAGAGCAGCAGCGTGCTGGCTCAGGCAGGAGGCAGCGCCATTGCCACAAAGATGGAGAACAAGGTGGCGCCGATACTCAAGAAGATGGGCGTCAACGGCATCGTCTACACATTCGATGGCAAAGGCAACTACACATCAAAGATAAAGAAGCGCGAAACCAAGGGCAAATACGTCTTCAACAAGAAGAACAAAACCATCACATTCACTCCCACCTATGGCAAGGCGTACACCGCCTACGTGTCTACACAAGGCTCGACAATGACCCTTACATTCAATTCTGACAAGCTCATGACGGTGCTGAAGACCATCAGCAACTCTACTGCCGGACTCAGCACAAGCGCAGCTATAATCAACTCGATTATAAAGAATTACGACGGTATGCGTCTGGGATTTGAACTCAAAAATAATACTGACAATGCAAAACGACGACCTTAGCGTGCTGAGACGGCGATATGTGCGCTATCTCAGACTCGAACGCGGATACTCCGACAACACGATAGAGGCATATACTCACGACATCGACTATCTGCTGAACTATCTGCGCAACGAAAACCTGAAGGTGGAGGACGTGAAACTCGACAATCTTGAGAACTTCGCTGCCGTGATATACGAGTTCGGCATCGCTTCGTCGTCGCAAGCAAGAATACTTTGTGGAGTGAGGTCGTTCTTCAAGTATCTCGTCATAAGCGGAATACTGAAGGACGACCCCTCAGAACTGCTCGAAGCACCCACCGTTGGCGAACATCTGCCTGAGGTGCTGTCGACTGAAGAAATAGACCGCATGGAGGCAGCCATCGACCTGTCGAAATGGGAAGGACAGCGCAACAGGGCTATCATTGAAGTACTATTCTCGTGCGGACTACGAGTGTCGGAACTCGTCAACTTGAAATTCAACGACATATTTGAACGCGAGAAATTCCTACGCATCATAGGCAAGGGCGACAAGGAGAGACTGGTACCAATATCAGACAGCGCACTGCACGAAATACAATTGTGGCTGTACGACCGCAACCTGATGAAGATAAAGCCCGGCGAACAGGACTATGTGTTCCTGAACCGACGCGGTGCCCACCTCACACGCACCATGATACTGATAATGATAAAGCGCACTGCCGAGGAAGCAGGCATCACAAAGACAGTGTCTCCACATACGCTGCGACACTCGTTTGCCACCGAACTGCTCAAGGGCGGTGCCGACTTGCGTGCCATACAGGAAATGCTGGGACACGAGAACATAAAGACAACCCAAATCTACACCCATATAGACATTACCACTCTGCGCAAGGAAATACTGACACACCACCCCCGAAACATAAAAGAAAACACTGACAAACAATTAATATAAACTAAGAAACGTAGTTTTTCAACGCCTTAATTCTTGTATATGAAAGTAATGTGTTACTTTTGCACGTCCGCTTAATGTATAGACACTTAATCGAACTAAAAATAAATTTAAATTATATTTCATGAAACTCAGAAAACTATTGGTAGCCGTCCTTGCCGTGTTTGCAGGACTTGCCCAGGCACAACAGATGTCACCGATACCCAATGACCCTGACGTACGCGTAGGAAAATTGGATAACGGACTGACCTACTACATCCGTCACAACAACTGGCCTGAGAACCGAGCCGACTTCTACATTGCACAGAAAGTGGGCTCTATTCAGGAAGAAGAGAGCCAGCGCGGATTGGCACACTTCCTTGAGCACATGTGCTTTAATGGTACAAAGCACTTCCCGGGCAACGAAGTTATTCGCTACTGCGAGAGCATCGGTGTGAAGTTCGGAGGCGACCTAAATGCTTATACTTCTATCGACCAGACCGTATACAATATCTCTAACGTCCCTACTGCACGCCAGTCGGCTCTCGACTCATGTCTGCTCATACTGAGCGATTGGTCGAACGCTCTGCTGCTCGACCCCAAGGAAATTGATGAGGAGCGTGGCGTTATCCACGAGGAGTGGCGTCTGCGCACCAGTGCCTCAAGCCGTATGTTTGAGCGCAACCTGCCTAAGCTATACCCGGGCTCAAAGTATGGCGTACGCTATCCTATCGGACTCATGTCGGTAATCGACAACTTCAAGCCGAAGGAACTGCGCAACTACTATGAGAAGTGGTATCATCCCAACAACCAGGCCATCATCGTAGTTGGTAACGTTGATGTTGACTACACCGAGAAGAAAATCAAGGAACTCTTCGGCTCGTTCAAGAATCCAGCCAACCAGGCTCCTATCGTAGCAGAACAGGTGCCTGACAACGCTGAGCCTATCGTTATCATCGACAAGGATAAGGAGCAGCCTACAAGCATGGTGCAGTACATGGTTAAGCACGACGTCTACCCTGACTCGCTGAAGAACTACATGGACTACATCGTCTACGACTACGCCAAGAGCGCTGCCGTAAGCCTGCTCAACTACCGTATGTATGAGAAGGGACTCGATGCCAGCTGCCCATACGTATCAGCCAGCGCCGACGACGGACAGTATATCTTCGCAAAGACAAAGGACGCTTTCAGCATATCTGTAGCACCTAAGGAACTGAAGGATATGGCTGTGAGCCTCAAGGCTGCTTACACTGAAGCATTGCGCGCCGCTAAGTTCGGATTCACCGATACTGAGTTGGCCCGCTTCAAGGAGAATTATCTCAGCCAGCTCGACCGTGCCTACAGCGCCAAGGACAAGCGCACCAACGCTGCACTGTATACTCCGATTCTCGGCAACTTCCTCTCTAACGAGCCTATGCCGTCAATCGAGTACACCTATCCGGTAATGAAGCAGCTTGTAAATGCTATTCCTGTTGGCATCATCAACCAGATGATGAAAGAGATGCTGCCCGAGAACGACAGCAACACCGTAATCATCTCGTTCTGCAACGAAGCAGAGGGCAACGTTTATCCTACCGAGGCACAGCTTCTTGGCGCTATCAAGGAAGCACGTTCATCAGAAATCACTGCTTATGTAGACAACGTGAAGAACGAACCGCTCATCGCCACTATGCCTAAGGCAGGCAAGATAAAGAGCGAGAAGAAGAGCGACAAGTTCGGCTATACAACACTGACACTGTCAAACGGTGCTACCGTTATATTGAAGAAGACCGACTACAAGAAGGATCAGGTTATAATGAGTGCACGCGGCATCGGCGGCACAACACTCTACGGACCGAAGGACTTTACCAACCTGCAGGTATTTGACGCAGTAATCGGTGGTAGCGGACTCGGAGCATTCTCGTCAACCGACCTTTCAAAGGCTCTGGCAGGCAAGATTGCAAACTTTGACCTCAGCCTCGGCTCAGAACTGTATACAACAGCATCGGGCGCTTCTACACCGAAGGATGTAGAGACAATGTTCCAGTTGCTGTACCTGTACTTCACAAATATCAGCAAGGACCAGAAGACATTCGACAACCTCCTGACACAGATGGAGGTAAAGCTGAAGAACCGTTCGCTCGACCCGGAGACAGCACTCAGCGACTCGCTCAATGCAACTATCTACAACCACAATGCACGTATGGAGCCGCTCACTGTTGAGAAACTGAAGAACATCAACTATGACCGTATCCTTCAGATTGCAAAGGAACGTACAGCCAACGCCAAGGCTTGGACATTCACTATCATCGGCAACTTCGATGAGGCTACAATACGTCCGCTCATCTGCCAGTACATTGGTGCTCTGCCTTCAGCCGGAAAGGTTGTAGCAAGCAAGCGTGAGGTGAAGCCTGTCACAGGTGTTGTGGAGAACATCTTCAAGCGCAAACAGGAGACACCGAAGTCGACAGCCTACATGATGTGGCACAACACCACTATGCCGTACAACACAAAGAACGCTCTTTGTGCAAGCATAGCAGGACAGATTCTTTCAATGGAATATCTGGACAAGATTCGCGAGAAGGAAAGCGCAGCTTACTCAGTAGGTGCCAACGGCGGATGCTCAGTAGGCAAGGACAACTATCGTATGTTCCAGATTTTCGCCTATTGCCCAATGAAGCCTGAGAAGAAAGAGGTAGCTATGCGCATCATGAACGACGAAGTGAAGAACCTCGCCAACACATGCGACCCTGCCAAACTGGCTAAGTGCAAGGAATACATGATCAAGCAGCATGCTGACGCACAGAAGAGCAACAGCTACTGGCTCAGCATCATCAACCAGTACAACAATCTCGGCATCGACCAGTATACCGACTACTTGAAGACACTTGAATCGCTCACTCCGCAGGATATCTGCAACTACATGAAGGAATTCAACAAGTCGGGCAACCACATCACAGTGGCTATGCTTCCTGAAGAATAAACAATACGGCAAATAACGCGTGAAAAACGCAATATCAACGGACTGCAAGCATTATATGTGCTTGCAGTCCGTTTTTTTTGAGTAATGCCAACACCACAAAAACACTAAACAACCTTAAAAATAAGACTATTAATCAATAAATAGCATAATTATAAAGACAAAAGAAGTTCTATTTGGAGAATTCTGATTAATTTTGCAGCTAAAAATAATAAGTTAGAGTACAATGAAAAGTAAGTTCGCAGCTTTTACACTGCTGCTCGCGACCGTTTTTTTGATGGCATCTTGCCTTGAAAGCGACAATGATTACACATACACCGACGATTGTGCAATCTCAAGTTTCTCAGTCACGACAGCTAAACAGAACACATTTGTGAAGACTTCAGACGGACTTCGCGACAGTCTCGTCGTGAAAGAACTGACACTGAGCAACTATAAGTTCTATATAGACCAGATTAACGGTAAGATATACAACCCCGACTCGCTGCCATGTGGCGTCGACGCCAAAAAGCTCCTCTGCTCGGTGTCGAACAGTTCGGCAGGACTGGTGGTGATAAAGAAGGAAAAGAGCGACTCGCTCGACTACTTCAGTTCAACCGACTCACTTGACTTCTCGGTAGACCGCGAAGTGCAAGTAGTAAGCAATTCTGGACTTTCGGTGAAGAAATACACAGTACATGTGAACGTGCATAAGGAACAAGCCGACTCGTTCGCATGGCATGCTACGCCTATATGTGTCGAATTGAAGAACTTGCAGGCTATAAAGACAGCTGCTGTCAACGGAAAACTGTTGCTGCTCGGTAATGACGGCAACGCAACTCTCGTATATTCTAATGACGGAACACAATGGACGAAGTGTGAAACCAATCTCGGACATGCGCTCGCAGCCGATGCTTACAAGAGTGTTGTTGTCAAGGAAGACTACGTTTACATCAGCGACGGTGGCAACATCGTACGCACCAACGACGGCAAGACATGGGACATCATGGGCACTGCTACCGGTGTGACACGCCTTGTAGCAGCAAGCCGCTACAGCCTGTACGGATATGCTACCGATGGCCGACTGATGACATCAAAGGACAACGGCGCTACATGGACCGTAGCCGAAATAGACGATGAGCTCTCGCTCATGCCTTATGGCGAGACAACATACGCAAGCGTTGAGATAGAAGGATATGCCAAGACCGACCGCGTGATGCTTTTCGGAACTCGCGACGCAGCCACTTATCCCAACGACAAGCACCTCACCATATGGGGAAAAATTGACGAGGCTGCTGCGAACAGCGAGAACCAGCCGTGGGCATACTACGGAGTATCTGCTGACAACAAACACGCAGCACCGCTGCTCAGTGGTATCAGCGCTGTAGCTTACGACGGTGGCGTATACATGATGGGACAGGAAGAAGGCAAGGCTCCAAAATTCTACAAGTCATTGGACAACGGCATCACATGGCGCGAGGACACAGCCACAGTAATGCTACCCACCAACTTCAACGAAAACGCAACAAACGCCATAACAGCAAAGGGCACCTACGCTCTGACTGTAGACAAGAACAAGAGCCTCTGGCTCGTAAACGCCAGCAACGGCAAGACATGGCGCGGACGCATCAACCGACTGGGATGGGCTAAGGAGCAGACCGCTTTCGAGAAATAATACACATATCATATAATATATACATATGATTAGAAACCTTGTAATATCACTTGCCCTCGCAATGTCGGCAACGTGCATGGCACAATCCGACTATCAATACCGTATGGAGATAGGAGCGGGCGTTGGCGTAGTGACATACCAAGGTGACTTTGGCGGAAGCCTGACCAAAAACATGCAGCCAATGGCTTCGGTGGTGCTGCGACGTGTGTTCAATCCATATATGGCGTTGAAGTTCTCAGCAGCCTGTGGCAAGCTGAAAGGCTCGTCGGACAATGCCAAGACATACTATCCCGACTATGCCACAACATCCTACCAATTCAACAAGACGCTTGTTGATGCCAGTGTGACCTATGAATACAACTTCTGGCCATACGGAACGGGACAAGACTACCGCGGAGCCAAACGCCTTACGCCATTCATCTTTGCCGGACTCGGAGCCACATACGTAGGAGGCGACAGCGACAATGCCTTCACGGCAAACGTACCCATAGGACTCGGTGTGAAATACAAGGCTGGCAAGAGGCTGAACATTGCACTGGAATGGGCAGAACACTTCTCAATGAGCGACAAACTAGACGGAGTGAAAGATCCGTACGGAATAAAAAGCAGCGGACTGTTCAAGAATACCGACTGCTACTCGGCACTACAGCTGACCATAACATACAGCTTTATGCCTAAATGCCGAACATGCCACAACGAAGACGAATAAACAATTAGAAACAATGACCAATCAACTCGATAAAAACAATATACCACAACACATTGCCATAATAATGGATGGCAATGGACGATGGGCTACCGAACGCGGTAAAGCGAGAAGCTATGGACATCAGGCAGGTGTGGAAACCGTAAGGCGAATCACCTCAGAATGTACACGGCTCGGTGTGAAATACCTGACTCTGTACACGTTCTCAACCGAGAACTGGAACCGTCCGGAGACCGAAATCGCTGCCCTAATGGGTCTTGTACTGTCATCGCTCGAGGACGAGATATTCATGAAGAATAACGTTCGCTTCAAGGTAATTGGCGACATTGAACGTCTGCCAATAGAAGTGCAGCAAAAACTTCAGGAAACAATCGACCATACTGCCGGCAACACAGCCATGACTATGGTGGTGGCTCTGAGCTATTCGTCAAGATGGGAGATAACAAAGGCGATGAAGGACATAGCAAAGAAGGCAGTTGACGGACAACTGTCTATCGACGACATCACCGAAGACGTAGTGTCGCAAAGCCTTACGACAGCTTCAATCCCCGACCCCGACCTGCTGATACGCACTGGTGGCGAACTTCGAATCAGCAACTATCTGTTGTGGCAGATAGCTTACTCCGAACTGTATTTCTGCGATACTTTCTGGCCCGACTTCAACGAAGCCGATCTGCACAAAGCCATTGCCGACTACCAGCAACGCCAACGCCGATTCGGAAAGACCGGCAAACAGGTGGAAGCAGAAGAAAGCAAGTAATGAGTAAACACCCAGGATTAACAAGATAAAAACAATAAGAAGACAATGAATATAAGAAAGGTGTTGACCACACTCTGCATCATTGCATGCAGCATCATCGCAAAGGCGCAGGACAAAATCGTATACCCGGACATATCCTATGCCGGAACACCACGCACCGTACAGATTGCGGGCATCGCCGTGACAGGCGCTGAAGGATATGAAGACTATATGCTCACGGGCATATCCGGACTGTCTATCGGACAGGAGATTCAGCTGCCGGGCGACGAGATAACCGACGCTGTGAAGCATTACTGGAAGTATGGCCTGTTCTCGGAGGTGTCTATCTCGGTAGACTCGCTCATACACGACAAGGCTTATCTACACATCCACCTGCAGATGCGTCCACGTGTGTCAACAATCAACTACATTGGTCTGAAGAAGTCGGAGCGCACCGACATGGAGGAGAAACTCGGACTCCTCAAAGGCGCCCAGATTACACCAAACATGATTGACCGTGCCAAGATTCTTGCCAAGAAATACTTCGACGACAAGGGATTCAAGAACGCGGACATTCAGGTGGTGCAGCGCGACGACGTGACGCAGAAGAACCACGTAATCCTTGATGTCATCATCGACAAGAAGGAGAAGATGAAGGTGCGCACCATCACCATCGAAGGCAACAATGCCTTGAGAGCCGGCCAGATTAAGGGCGGACTGTTCAGAAAGGGAGCATTCTCCAAGACTCACGAGGCTGGCAAGTTGTCGTCATTCCTCAAGTCGAAGAAGTTCACACCCGAGCGTTGGAAGGCCGACAAGCAGAAACTCATCGACAAGTATAACGAGCACGGCTACCGCGACGCTGTGATATTAAGCGACAGCGTATGGAATGTCGACGACAAGCACGTAAGCATCAACATCAAGGTAGACGAAGGCAAGAAGTACTTCATACGCAACATAACATGGGTGGGCAACACCGTGTACAACTCCGACTATCTGGCTGCCGTTCTCGGCATGAAGAAAGGCGACGTGTACAACCAGAAGCTCATGAACAAGCGACTCACCGAAGACGAGGACGCCGTGGGCAACAACTACTGGAACAACGGCTACCTGTTCTACTCGCTCCACCCGACAGAAATTAACATCGTGGGCGACTCTATCGACCTTGAGATGCGTATCTTCGAGGGTCCGCAGGCCCACATCAACCACGTACGCATCAACGGTAACGACCGTCTGTACGAGAATGTTGTTCGTCGCGAGCTGCGTACAAAGCCGGGCGACCTCTTCTCGAAGGAGGCTCTGCAGCGTTCGGCACGTGAGATTGCATCAATGGGACACTTCGACCCGGAGAAGGTCAATCCGCAGCCTGTGCCCGACCCGGAGAACGGAACAGTAGATATCAACTACGATCTTGAGCAGAAGTCGAACGACCAGATCGAGTTCTCGCTCGGATGGGGACAGACCGGTGTAATCGGACGTATCGGACTCAAGCTCAACAACTTCTCGATGCGCAACCTCTTCAACAAGAACAAGGAGCATCGTGGTATCATGCCGATCGGCGACGGTGAGGTTCTCTCTATCGGAGCACAGACCAACGGTACATACTATCAGTCGTACAACACCTCATACTCAACCAACTGGTTTGGAGGCAAGCGACCGATACAGTTCTCGGTAGGAGCCTACTTCTCTAAGCAGACCGACGTATCGAGCAACTACTACAACAGTGGTTACTTCAACAACTACTACAACTACATGTACGGTTATGGCAGCTACGGCAACTACAACAACTACGAGTCGTACTACGACCCCGACAAATACATCAAGTTGTTCGGATTCTCACTGGGATGGGGCAAGCAGTTGCGCTGGCCAGACGACTACTTCCAGTTGTCGCTCTCGCTCTCGTACACACGCTATATGCTGAAGAACTGGAGCTACTTCCTCATGACCAACGGTAATTCAAACAACCTCAACCTCAGCATTCAGCTGTCGCGTACATCTACCGACAACCAGTTGTTCCCACGCCGCGGTTCAGAGTTCGTCGCATCGGTTACCGTTACTCCGCCATGGTCGGCATGGGACGGCAAGGACTACGAACACCTCGCCACCAACTCTAAGTCGGCTACATACAACAAGGAGCAGCAGGAGAAGTACCGCTGGGTAGAATACCACAAGTGGAAGTTCAAGGGCCGCATGTTCACCGCACTCACAAGCGGACAGAAGTGTCTCGTGCTTATGACACGACTCGAATTCGGATTGCTCGGCTCATTCAACAAGTGGAAGAAGTCACCGTTCGAGACCTACTACATGGGTGGTGACGGTATGACCGGTTACTCTACATCATACGCCGAAGAGACCATCGGTCTGCGCGGATATGAGAATGGTTCGCTCACTCCTTACGGCTACGAGGGCTATGCCTACGACCGCATGACGCTCGAATTGCGCTATCCGTTCCTCCTTGGCAACACCACCATCTACGGACTCGGATTCATCGAAGGCGGTAACTCATGGACCGAAACCAAGAAGTTCAATCCGTTCGACATGAAGCGTTCGGCAGGTCTCGGTGTCCGCATCTTCCTCCCGATGGTAGGATTGATGGGTATCGACTGGGCTTACGGCTTCGACAAGGTGTTCGGAACCAAGGGCGGTTCGCAGTTCCACTTCATCTTAGGACAGGAATTCTAACAGCCGATGGCTGAATGTTGAATGTTAAATGTTGAATGTTGAATATTTAATTGTCGGCTTTGCCGATGTTGAATTATTCAATCTTTAATTAGAAAGTGTATTATGAGGAAATTAATGCTTATCTGCCTCTTTGCCATTACGGCACTGACGGCAAGCGCACAGAAGTTCGCGCTGCTCGACATGGAATACATTCTGAAGAACATTCCGGCCTACGAGCGAGCCAACGAACAGCTCAACCAGGTGTCAAAGAAGTGGCAGGCTGAGGTTGAGGCACTCAACACCGAGGCCTCAACACTCTACAAGAACTACCAGAACGAGATGGTGTTCCTCTCTGCCGAACAGAAGAAAGACCGCCAGGAAGCCATCATGAAGAAGGAGAAGGAGGCAAGCGACCTCAAGCGCAAGTACTTCGGACCCGAAGGCGAGCTGTTCAAGAAGCGCGAGAGCCTCATGTCGCCCATCCAGGAGGAGATATACACAGCGGTGAAGGAGATATCCGAGCTGCGTGGCTACTCGCTCGTTCTCGACCGCGCCTCCGACTCAGGCATAATATTCGGCTCACCCAAGATTGACATCAGCAACGAAGTGCTGCAGAAGCTTGGCTACGGAATGTAGAATTAGGAATTAGGAATTAGGAATTTTGAATTGTTCTCGGCTACGCCTGCGATTTTGAATTATTCAATTTTGATTTGAATTATTCAGTTTTGAATTGTTCTCGGCTTTGCTGATTAGGAATTAGAAAAATGCAATTTTAAAATTCATTCATAGAGTTTGGAAAATAATTAATAACAAAAAAAATAAGAAAATGAAAAAGCTTATCTTAATGCTTATGTTGTGCATGCCATTGGCAACATTCGCACAGAAATTCGGACACGTTAACGCCCAGGACATTATGCAGTCAATGCCTGAGTTCATCAAGGCTCGTGGCGAGGTAGAAGCAGCTGCCAAGCAGTATGACAACGACCTCAAGGCAATGCAGGACGAGCTCCAGCGCAAGGCCCAGGACTACGACAAGAACGCCTCGACAATGAACGAGACCAAGAAGAAGGAGACAGAGGAAAGCCTCCAGCAGATGTACCAGAAGATACAGCAGACTGCACAGGACAACCAGCAGGCTCTCGCCAAGCTCCAGCAGGAGAAGATCAGCCCTATCACCAACAAGCTCGTTGAAGCTATCAAGGCTGTAGGCAAGGCAGGTGGCTATGTTTACATCATGGACATCACATCTGGTATTCCTTACATCAGCGACACTCTCAGCAAGGACGTTACTGCCGAGGTGAAGGCTCAGCTCAACAAGCCGGCCGCTGCCAAGAAGTAATAGATAATATCAGCAAACAATAATCAGGAGGCTATGGCGTAGAAGCCGCAGCCTCCTTTTCTTCTTTTAAGCCAAATATGAAGAAATTATTCTTACTCCTATTCGTGCTTGCCCTGCCAGTGCTGGCAAGCGCACAGATACGGTTCGGCTATTTCAGCTATGACACCGTCCTTAAGTCAATGCCCGACTATCTGATGGCTCAACGCAATATCGACGACCTGCGCCAGAAGTACGACAACGAGATGAAACGCTCAGAACAGGAATTCAACGCCAAGTATGAAGAATTCCTCGACGCACAGCGCGACCTCGTGCCTTCAATCCTACGCAAGCGCCAGACTGAAATACAGGAAATGATGGAGAAGAACGTAGCCTTCAAGCAGGAGGCTCAGCGACTGCTCAAGCAGGCCGAAGCTGATGCTTTCACCCCCGTAAAGCGCAAACTCAACGAGGCTGTAGCCAAGGTGGGAGCACAACAGGGATACGCATTTATCCTGAACACCGACGGCGACGCATGTCCATACATCAACCCCGAGATAGGCGAAGATGCAACCGAGGCAATAAAAGCGGAATTAAAATAAAACGCCACATGATGAACTTTCCACAACAACCAGGCCCCATCGGCGTGTTCGACTCGGGCTACGGCGGACTGACCGTGCTGCACGGCATACGCCAGTTGCTGCCACAATACGACTACATGTATCTCGGCGACAACGCCCGCGCGCCCTATGGCTCGCGCTCGTTTGAGGTGGTCTACCAGTTCACACGGCAGGCTGTACTCAAGTTGTTCTCAATGGGTTGCCATCTCGTAATACTCGGATGCAACACAGCATCGGCCAAGGCTCTGCGCACCATACAGCAGCGCGACCTGCCCGTGCTCGACCCTTCGCGCCGCGTACTGGGCATCATACGCCCTACGGCAGAGACGATTGGCAACCTGACCGAGTCGCGACACATCGGTGTACTGGCAACAGAGGGCACCATAAAGAGTCAGTCGTACTCGATGGAGATACACAAACTGTTCCCCGATATACACGTCTCGGGTGTGGCATGTCCGCTTTGGGCAGCCATAGTAGAGGCAGGCGAGGCAGACTCGCCCGGTGCCGACTACTTTGTGAAGAAGCGCATCGACCAGCTCATGCGCAAAGACCCACTCATCGACACCATCATACTCGGCTGCACCCACTATCCGTTGCTGATGAGTTCGGTAGTGAAGAACGTGCCCAAGGGCGTGCGCATCATGTCGCAAGGCACCTACGTGGCGAATTCTTTGGCCGATTATCTGAAGCGTCACCCCGAAATGGAGCGCAACATTACGCAAGGCGGAACGTGCCGCTATCTCACCACCGAGAGCGAAGAACGATTCAGCGAGACAGCCCGCATATTCCTACACGAAGACGTAATGGTAAATCATGTCGATTTGACAGAATGATTAAAGTTGAGAGTTAATCTAGTTGAGAGTTGAGAATGGAGAGTTGAGAGTTATGATTACCTTGGTAAACATAATGTATAATAAACGTACAATAAACGTATACAAACTGAGCATATCATAACTCTCAACTCTCAATTCTCAATTTTCAACTAGATAAACTTTCAACTCTCATTTCAATTGTTGTGCGGTTGAGTTTCAATTGTTGTGAGTTTGCATTTCAATTGTTGTAAGTTTACATTTCAGTTGTTGTACGCTTGAAAAATAAGTACTGATTTATTTTGCATTGTCTTCGATTTGCAGTACCTTTGCACTCGATTTGATAAATGTATAACTCTGTGGAAGAATTTGGCTGCTTGCAACCACACTAAAAAATGCTAAAACTGCAAACTCCAACTATGCGCAGGTGCGCACAGACAGAACAGGTTGGATAGCGGTAATTGGTGTTTTTCCACTAATTTTTTAATTTTAAAATTTGGAAAAAATGAATTATCTTTTTTCATCAGAATCAGTTTCAGAGGGCCATCCCGACAAAGTGGCCGACCAGATTTCAGACGCTCTTGTTGACCAGTTCCTCGCCTACGACGAGAATGCACACTGCGCCATCGAGTCGTTCGTCACGACAGGTCAAGTTGTAATCATGGGCGAGGTGCGCTCAGAAGCCTACATCGACCTGCAGACCATCGCACGCAAGACCATCAACCAGATTGGCTACAACAAGTCGGACTATCAGTTCGACGGCAACTCTTGCGGCGTGCTCACAGCCATCCACGAGCAGAGCGACGACATCAACCGCGGCGTAAGCCGTGCCGAGGAGGAAGAGCAGGGAGCCGGCGACCAGGGTATGATGTTCGGCTATGCTACCAACGAGACCGAGAACTATATGCCCGTTACGCTCGACCTTGCACAGCTCATCATGCGCGTGCTTGCCGACATACGCAAGGAGGGCAAGCAGATGACCTACCTGCGCCCCGACTCAAAGAGCCAGGTCACTGTAGAATATTCAGAGGAAGGCATACCGCAGCGCATCGACACCATCGTAGTAAGCACACAGCACGACGAGTTTGACGACGACGACGAGCGCATGCTCGCCAAGATCAAGGACGACGTGCTCAACATCCTCATGCCACGCGTCAAGGCCGAGATACACAGCGAGAAGGTGCTGGCACTCTTCGGCGACGACATCAAGTACTTCGTCAACCCTACCGGCAAGTTCGTAATCGGCGGTCCTCACGGCGACACCGGTCTGACCGGACGCAAGATTATCGTCGACACATACGGCGGCAAGGGCGCACACGGCGGCGGAGCCTTCTCGGGCAAGGACCCCTCTAAGGTAGACCGCTCGGCAGCATACGCAGCACGCTACATAGCCAAGAACATGGTAGCGGCAGGCGTAGCCGACGAAATGCTTGTGCAGGTGAGCTACGCCATCGGCGTGGCAGAGCCCGTCAACATCTACGTCAACACCTACGGACGCTCACGCGTACAGATGAGCGACGCCGAGATAGCGCAGAAGATAAGCAAGCTCTTCGACCTCCGTCCGAAGGCAATCGAGCGCACACTCAAGCTGCGCCAGCCCATCTATCGCGAGACAGCAGCCTACGGACACATGGGCCGTAAGAACGAGATTGTCGAGAAGACATTCACTTCGCGCTATCACGACACCAAGGTGATGAAGCTGGAGCTGTTCACATGGGAGAAACTCGACCGCGTGGACGACATCAAGAAGGAATTCGGACTGTAAACCATTCCATCAAAGAGGGTGTGTCAAAATAGAAGTTAAAGGAAGTCTGGGCCTCGCCCGAAGTTAACAGAAGTTAGCGGACGTATGTATAATTTGCTGAAAACAAAGCATTTGTCTGTTAACTTCCATCCATCGTAGATGGATTAACTTCTTTTTAAATTCCTATAACTCCCATTTTGACGCAACCTCAAAAATACATTAACCAATCCACAATTAAATGATTCACACTGCTTCTGACTCCATACATGTTGAGGAAATAGTGCTCGGTGAAGACGGACAGCCAGTAGCGGCGTCCACACAGCAGCGCCAGCACTTTCAGCCCACGCCCGCACAGGTGCTGTCGTGGCTGCCAAAGAACGCGACACCCGAACAGCAGGACTCCGCCATTCAGGCCAACATCAAGCCGTCGGAGATAACATGGAGCCAGCAGCCCGACACACTGCACCTGCCCGGACACAGCAAGGGCAAGTCGTGGCGCGACGTGAACATGCCCAAATACTATCGCGAGTCGTACTTCACCGGCAAGCCCTTCTTCCATCCCGAGCTGTTCGGCGGACGACTCGGAGTGGCAGGCGACCCCGTGCCATACAGCATCGCACGCGACAATGTTATCACGCTGCTGCTGCTCGGATGCTTCGTGCTCGCCCTGATAGCCTACTCCAAATCCAAGGGATTCATCCTGCGCCAGGCAAAGGACTTCTTCCGTCCGCCCCACAACGAGAAGATGACAGCCATCAGCGAGACATCGGGCGAACTGCGTTTCCAGTTATTCCTCGTGCTGCAGAGCAGTCTGTTGATGGCGCTGATATTTTTCTTCTACGTGCAGAGGAACATCACCGACACGTTCATCATCGACCAATATCAGGCTATTGGAGTGTTTGCAGCCATCATCACCGTCTACGCCATGCTCAAGGCCGTGGCATACAGCGTCACGGGATGGGTATTCTTCGACCGAAGGAGTAACGACCTATGGATGAAGTCGTTCCTCTTCCTCCTTGCCATGGAGGGAGTGTGCCTCTTCCCAATAGTTATGCTGCGTGCATACTTCGAGATAGCAGTACAAACCACTCTCATCTGCGCCGCTATAGTGCTGGGCATATTCAAATTGCTGTCGCTTTACAAGTCATATCTCATCTTTTTCAGAAACGGTGGCCATTCTCTGCAAATTTTTTTGTACTTTTGCACACTTGAATTGATGCCCCTTGCCATGCTCATCGGAGCACTCATGATAACCACGGCAAACCTGAAGGTGGATTATTGACAAGGACACACTGACAAATACGAATAATCACGACATAGTTACATATACAAAGAGAAATGATTAAGAAGATTCTGATATCCCAGCCCGAACCGTCAAGCGAGAAATCACCCTACTTCGATATCGCCAAGGACTTTGGCGTGGAACTTGTGTTCCGCCCATTCATCAAGGTCGAGGGATTGAGTCCCAAAGAATTCCGCCAGCAGAAGATCAGCCTGCTGGACTTCACAGCCGTTGTCTTCACATCGCGCCACGCCATCGACAACTATTTCAACCTCGCCAAGGAGATGCGCATCACAATCCCCGAGGACATGAAGTATTTCTGCGTGACCGAGACTATCGCATTGTACATCCAGAAATACGTACAGTACCGCAAGCGCAAGGTGTTCTTCGGCACAACCGGCAAGATTGATTCGCTCATACCCACAATGGTGAAGCACAAGACAGAGAAATATCTCGTACCGCTGAGCTCTGTCCACAACGACGACATAGAGCGCTTGCTCGACGCAAAGAAGCTCCATCACAAGGAGTGCGTGATGTATCGCACCGTCAGCAACGACTTCACTGAAGAGGAAGCTAAGGCGTTCGACTGCGACATGCTCGTATTCTTCAGCCCTTCAGGCATCAAGGCATTCACCAAGAACTTCCCCGAATTCACTCAGGGCGACATTCGCATCGCCACCTTCGGACCTGCTACAGCCAAGGCTGTGACCGATGCCGGCTACCGCCTCGACCTCGAAGCACCTACCAAGGAACACCCTTCCATGACAGGAGCACTGCAGAACTATCTGGAGAACAACAAGTAGTTAGGTTGTTGACATGACAACATCAACATACAGCCTCCCACAGTCGGAGCGCATTAACAGCAAGAAGCAGATTGACCGCCTCTTTCGCGGAGGCGGCTCAAAGGCTATGACAGCCGCACCGCTGCGTATGGTGTACATGGCCGACAGCCGACAGACAGACTCACAGCCTTCTGACGGACATCAGCCAATGGCTCAGATGATGGTGAGCGTACCCAAACGCTACTTCAAGCGCGCCGTCAAGCGCAACTACGTGAAGCGTCAGGTGCGCGAGGCATACCGACTCAACAAGCACATTCTCGTCGACCGCCTCACCGAGAGCGGCGACAAGACGGTGTCACTCTGCTTCATATGGACAGCCAACCGTCTTCTGCCGACCGCCGAGGTGATGAGCCGCATGGCCAACCTGCTGACACGACTGGCTGAGAAGATGACGGCTACCGACAATAAAAACACCCCGCAATGAACCGATTCTCACATGCACTCGCCTGGATAGTGATACAACCCATCAGGTTCTACCAGAAGTTTATCACACCATACACCCCGGCTTCATGCCGATTCCAACCCACATGCTCAGAATATGCGCGCCAGGCACTGCTCAAGCACGGATTCTTCAAGGGCATGGCACTCTCAATATGGCGCATCCTAAGATGCAACCCATGGGGAGGCTCGGGCTACGACCCGGTGCCGTAAGTGGAATTTTGAGTTTTGAATTAAAGCCCCTATCAAAGGCCCAGCAAGGCATAGTAAGGCCCAGCAAGGCATAGCAAGGCCCAGCAAAGCCCCAGTAAGCCCCAGCAAGCCCCATAAACAATATTAACAACAATAAAAATGGCAAAAAATTTCGTTGAAGAACTGCGCTGGCGCGGCATGCTCGCGCAGATTATGCCGGGTACTGAGGAATATCTCAACACCCACATGGTGTCTGCGTATCTTGGCACCGACCCTACTGCCGACTCACTTCACATCGGACACCTCTGCGGCATCATGATGCTGCGCCACCTCCAGCGTTGTGGCCATAAGCCCTACCTCCTTGTAGGCGGTGCAACGGGCATGATTGGCGACCCTTCGGGCAAGAGCCAGGAGCGTAACCTGCTCGACTCGAAGACACTCTATCACAACCAGGAGGCTATCAAGAAGCAGGTAGCCAAGTTCCTCGACTTCGACGGCAACGAGCCTAACAAGGCCGAGCTCGTCAACAACTACGACTGGATGAAGGACTTCACCTTCCTCGACTTCGCACGCGAGGTGGGCAAGCACATCACCGTAAACTATATGATGGCGAAAGACTCCGTACAGAAGCGTCTCAACGGCGAGGCTCGCGACGGACTCTCATTCACCGAATTCACATATCAGCTGCTCCAGGGCTACGACTTCCTCTATCAGTATCAGAAGTATGGCGTACGCTTGCAGCTCGGCGGCAACGACCAGTGGGGCAACATGACCACCGGTACTGAGCTTATCCGCCGTACACTCGGCAACGAAGCCGAAGCCTACTGCCTCACCTGCCCGCTCATCACCAAGAGCGACGGCAAGAAGTTCGGCAAGACCGAGAGCGGCAACGTATGGCTCGACCGCAACCGCACCACTCCTTATGCCTTCTATCAGTTCTGGCTCAACGTCAGCGACGTGGAAGCCGAGAAGTACATCAAGATATTCACCGACCTCGACAAGGAGACAATCGACGCTCTCATAGCCGAGCACAACGAGGATCCGGGTCGCCGCACCCTTCAGAAGCGCCTGGCAGAGGAAGTTACCACAATGGTACACTCACGCGAGGACCTCGAAATGGCTCAGGAGGCATCAAGCATCCTCTTCGGCAAGGGAACCAAGGAGACACTGCAGAAGTTCGATGAGGCAACACTGCTCTCTATCTTCGAGGGTGTGCCACACTTCACACTGCCTGCCGACCAGCTCGGACAGCCCGCTGTCGACCTCTTCACACGCGACGACGTTAAGGTGTTCAACTCAAAGGGCGAGATGCGCAAGCTCGTTCAGGGTGGTGGCGTATCGCTCAACAAGGAGAAGCTCGCAGCCTTCGACCGTGTCGTCACAGCCGACGACCTTATTGACGGCAAGTATCTCCTCGTACAGCGCGGCAAGAAGAATTATTATCTCATCACAGTGAAATAATCCGAAAAATTTGGCTGCAAAGCGAAATTTTATTACCTTTGCAGCCACATTGTCCTATGGTGTAATGGTAGCACAACAGTTTTTGGTTCTGTTTGTGGTGGTTCGAATCCGCCTGGGACAACAGAAAAAGCCTTGCTTCTTAATCGGAGCAAGGCTTTTTTTGTTTTTTAATACAACACATTTTTTCCACATAATTATATTTATTATAAGCTAAAAGTCGTAACTTTGCATAAAACTGAAAATAAATAGCAAAAACAGATATAATGGAATACAATTTCAGAGAAATCGAGAAGAAATGGCAAGCCCAGTGGGTGGCAGACAAGACCTATCACACCACTGAGGACCCTAACAAGCAGAAGTTCTATGTACTCAACATGTTCCCCTATCCGTCGGGAGCCGGTCTGCACGTAGGCCACCCGCTCGGATACATCGCATCGGACATCTACGCACGCTTCAAGCGCCTTGAGGGCTACAACGTGCTCAATCCTATGGGCTACGATGCCTACGGACTGCCTGCCGAGCAGTATGCCATTCAGACCGGTCAGCACCCTGAGGTTACAACCGTTGCCAACATTGCACGCTATCGCCAGCAGTTGGACAACATCGGTTTCTCTTTCGATTGGGACCGCGAGGTTCGCACATGCGACCCTAAGTACTATCACTGGACCCAGTGGGCATTCCAGAAGATGTTCCAGTCGTTCTTCTGCAACTCATGCCAGAAGGCTCAGCCCATCGAGAAGCTCGTTGCACGCTTTGAGGAGAAGGGCACCGAGGGACTGAACGTAGCCGAGAGCGAGCATCTCGAGTTTACAGCCGAGGAGTGGCGAGCTATGAGCGACGTCGAGAAGCAGAAGACCCTTATGAACTACCGCATCGCCTACCTGGGCGAGACAATGGTAAACTGGTGTCCGGGACTCGGCACTGTGCTTGCCAACGACGAGGTAGTGAACGGTGTGAGCGAGCGTGGCGGCTATCCCGTAGTGCAGAAGAAGATGCAGCAGTGGTGTCTGCGCACCAGCGCATATTCACAGCGTTTGCTCGACGGACTGGAAACAATACAGTGGAGCGACTCTATCAAGGAGACACAGAAGAACTGGATAGGCCGTTCGGAAGGTACCGAGATGCAGTTTAAGGTGGCAGGTCAGGACTTCGACTTCACCATCTTCACCACACGTGCCGACACCATTTTCGGCGTAACATTCATGGTATTGGCTCCTGAGAGCGAGCTTGTTGAGAAGCTCACCACAGCCGAGCAGAAAGCTGCAGTCGATGAATATCTCGCCTACGTTAAGAAGCGTACCGAGCTCGACCGTATGGCAAACCACTCCGTAACGGGCGTGTTCTCAGGCTCGTACGCCGTCAATCCGTTCACCGGAGAGAATATTCCTATCTGGATTTCAGAGTACGTTCTTGCAGGATACGGCACAGGTGCCATCATGGCTGTTCCGGCTCACGACTCACGCGACTACGCCTTTGCCAAGCACTTCAATCTGCCTATCATCCCCCTCATCGAGGGTGCCGATGTCAGTGAGGAAAGCTTCGATGCCAAAGAAGGCACCGTTCAGAACTCGCCCGTTGCAGGCAAGCAGACCCTCGACGGCTTCTCACTCAACGGACTGAGCGTCAAGGAGGCCATCGCTGCCACCAAGAAGTTTGTCACCGAGAAGGGATTGGGCCGCGTAAAGGTCAACTATCGTCTGCGCGACGCCATCTTCTCACGCCAGCGTTATTGGGGCGAACCGTTCCCCGTATACTACAAGGACGGAATGCCACAGATGGTTCCCGAGGAGTGTCTGCCGCTCGAACTGCCCGAAATCGAGACCTATAAGCCGACTGAGACTGGCGAACCGCCATTGGGCCGCGCCAAGATGTGGGCATGGGACGTAGAGAAGAAGCAGGTAGTGGACAAGGCTCTGGTAGACAACAAGACCGTGTTCCCGCTCGAACTCAACACCATGCCGGGCTTCGCCGGATCGTCTGCCTACTATCTGCGTTATATGGACCCACACGACGACAAGTGCCTCGTAAGCAAGGAAGCCGACGAGTACTGGCAGAACGTCGACCTCTATGTAGGCGGATGCGAGCACGCTACGGGCCACCTCATCTACTCACGTTTCTGGAACAAGTTCCTCTTCGACCTCGGCGTGAGCTGCAAGGAAGAGCCGTTCCAGAAGCTTGTCAACCAGGGAATGATTCAGGGACGAAGCAACTTCGTATATCGCATCAACTCCGACGACCACTCTAAGGCTCCCGTCTTCGTGAGCGCCGGACTGAAGAAGGATTACGACGTGACCCCGATACACGTCGACGTGAACATCGTATCGGCCGACGTGCTCGACATCGATGCCTTCAAGGCATGGCGTCCGGAGTATGCCGATGCCGAGTTCATACTCGAAGACGGCAAGTACATCTGCGGATGGGCTGTTGAGAAGATGTCGAAGTCGATGTTCAACGTAGTCAATCCCGACATGATAGTAGAGAAGTACGGAGCCGACACATTGCGTCTGTACGAGATGTTCCTCGGTCCGGTAGAAGCCAGCAAGCCTTGGGACACCAACGGCATCGACGGATGCTTCCGCTTCCTCAAGAAGTTCTGGAACCTCTACTACGAGAACCGCACCGACAACTTCCTGCCTTCAGCCGACGCCGAGGCATCAGCCGACAGCATGAAGACCCTGCACAAGCTCATCAAGAAGGTGACCGAAGACATCGAAAACTTCTCGTACAACACCTCAATCTCGGCATTCATGATAGCCGTGAGCGAGCTTGCACAGCAGAAGTGCCGCAACAAGCAGGTGCTCGAGCAGCTCGTTGTGCTCATCGCACCGTTTGCTCCGCACATCGCCGAGGAGCTCTGGCACGTATTGGGCAACGAAACAACCGTATGCGACGCCCAGTGGCCTAAGTTCGAGCCTAAGTATCTCGTTGAGAGCGAGGTACAGCTCACCATCTCGTTCAACGGCAAGGCACGCTTCCAGAAGAAGTTCCCAGCCGACGCCACCAACGATGCAATACAGCAGGCAGTGCTCGCCGACGAGCAGAGCCAGAAGTATCTCGATGGCAAGACAGTAGTAAAGGTGATCGTTGTGCCTAAGAAGATTGTGAATGTCGTTGTTAAGTAATACGCGGCGACATTCTATATAACTTACTGAACTTTCGTAAGTTCAGTGAATTCAGTATCAGTAGTTAAAGGAGGCGGGTGTGTCAAAATAGAAGTTAAAAGAAGTTTGTGCTTCGCTCGAAGTTAACAGAAGTTAGCGGACATATGTATAAATTGCTGAAAATAAAGCATTTGTCTGTTAACTTCCATCCATCGTAGATGGATTAACTTCTTCTTAACTTCCTCTAACTCCTATTTTGACACACCCTCTACTTAACTACTTTCGTTTAGAATCAAATGAAAATTACGCTTTAACTATAAAATCCTATGACAATCGACCGTAAAATTATCTGGCAAGAAACGAAGGATTATTTCAATATCACTCTCGGACTTATGTTGTATACCTTCGGATTTACCGTTTTTCTATTGCCATACGAAATTGTAACTGGAGGTATTGCAGGTATAGGAGCCATTATCTTCTATGCCACAAAGTTTCCCGTTCAGTGGACATTCTTCATCATCAATGCCATACTTATCATAGCGGCGCTGAAGGAACTTGGACTGAAATTTCTTGCCAAGACCATATATGCCACCATTGCACTGACCGTAATGCTCGACCTTGCACAGAAGATTGTGGAGCAGCCCGACGGCACCTTCTACAAGCTTATGGGCGAGGGCAACGACTTCATGTCGCTCATTATCGGATGTATGCTCACCGGAACGGCGCTGGCTGTAGTGTTTCTGAACAACGGCAGTACGGGCGGAACCGACATCATTGCAGCTGTTGTCAATAAGTACTACAACGTTTCGCTCGGCAAAGGACTCATCATGGTCGACCTTGTAATCATCGGCAGCTGTCTCGCCATCGACTCGTTCGGTCTGTTCCCGCAGCGCTGCCAGATGGTAGTATTCGGTCTGTGTACGATGGTCATCGAATGTACCATGCTCGATTATGTGATGAACGTGCAGCGCCAGTCGGTGCAGTTCATGATATTCTCGAAGGAATACAAGAAGATAGCCGAAGCCATCACCAAGAAGACCGACCACACCCTCACCATTCTCGACGGACACGGATGGTATACGGGCAAGGAAATGAAGGTGATATGTCTGCTTGCCAAGAAGCGCGAGTCAGTGCTCATCTTCCGACTGATAAAGATGATCGACCCACGCGCCTTCGTCAGCCAGAGTAGCGTTATCGGCGTATATGGCGAGGGATTCGACCAGATAAAGGTGAAGGTGAAGAAGGAAATGGAAAAGCATAATATAGAAGAAAATGAAAATAGTATTTGCCACCAACAACAAGCACAAGCTTGACGAGATACGCTCCATACTCGGCTCTCGTTTTGAAGTGTTGTCGCTCAGCGACATCAACTGCCACGTCGACATACCCGAAACAGCCAATACGCTTGAGGGCAACGCCATACAGAAGGCACGCTACATCGTGGAGAACTACGGCTACGACTGCTTTGCCGACGACACCGGACTCGAAGTGCCGGCTCTCGGTGGCGAACCGGGCGTACACTCGGCACGCTATGCCGAAGGCACCGACCACGACTCGGAGGCCAACATGCAGAAACTGCTCAGCCGCCTCAACGGCAGCGACGACCGCCGTGCGCAGTTCCGCACCGTAATCTGCCTTGCCCGCAAGAACGATGTTGCCGACTACACTCTGTTCGAAGGCATCGTTCGCGGAACGATATCTACCGAGAAACAAGGCACCGAAGGCTTCGGCTACGACCCTATCTTCGTGCCCGAAGGCTACACAGAGTCGTTCGCACAACTCGGTATGGACATCAAGAATGGCATTTCGCACCGTGCACGCGCTGTGGAGAAACTCGCAGAATATCTATGCGAGGAATAAAAAAAAACGGGCTATTAATAGCCCGTTTTACGTCGTAAGAATAGTTCTTTTAAACCTATTTGCTATGTTACTTGATAGCGTCAGCAAGCTCAGCGCCAGCCTTGAACTTGGCAACCTTCTTTGCTGCGATAGTAATCTTCTCCTTAGTAGCAGGGTTGATGCCCTCGCGTGCCGGACGCTCAGAAACGCTGAATGTACCGAAGCCGATGAGCTGAATCTTGTCACCCTCAACGAGAGCGTTCTTGATTGCCTCAATTGTAGCCTCAAGAGCCTTCTTGGCATCAGCCTTGTTCAGTTCTGCACCTACAGCTATCTTCTCAATTAATTCTGTCTTATTCATAATTATTTATGTATTAAATTGTTTGTAAAATTCAAGTGAAAACAATCGGAAATAGGGTGGAAATCATACATTTGCTACCTTTCCAAAAGCAAATTTAGATTATTCCTTTCACAAATCAAACTAAAATGGGAAAAAAGTGCATAATTTATTGAAAAAAACAACGCCAATACCCCTTTTTATGCCTGTTTACGGGGATTTTTAGTAATTTTGCCACTTGTTAATGAACAAATTGAACACATTTATTATGAATAACATTCCAACAGTAACACGCAACTTGCTCATCATAAACGTAGTGGTGTTTCTCGCCACCTATGTCTTGCAGATGATAGGTGCCGACCTCAACAGCATTCTTGGCCTGCACTTCATCATGGCGCCCGACTTCCATGCCTACCAGCTCATCACCTACATGTTCGCACATGGCGGATGGAGCCACATATTCTTCAATATGTTTGCACTGTGGATGTTCGGCTGCATCGTTGAGCGCACGTGGGGAGCACGCAAGTTCCTGTTCTACTACATAGCCTGCGGTATAGGCGCCGGACTGTTTCAGGAGCTGGCACAGATGGTGCAGTTCTATCTGCTTGCCGCCGAACAGATACCCGGATTCACCCTCTCGCAGACCATGCTCGTAGTCAAGGCCAACGCAATGTTCCTCAACGCATGGACCACAGTGGGCGCTTCGGGTGCCATATACGGCATACTGCTCGCCTTCGGAATGCTCTATCCCGAGGAGCGCCTGTTCATCTTCCCCCTGCCCGTGCCCATCAAGGCAAAGTGGTTTGTACTCATCTATGCTGCCATAGAGCTGTTCATGGCATTCTCTACTACCGGCGACGGCGTGGCTCACTTGGCTCACCTGGGCGGTATGGTTGTAGGATTCTTCCTGATACGCTACTGGCGCCGCCACCCCGACATCAACTACAACCGTCGTGGCGGACAGCAGTTCTTCGACTCGCTGCGCTCGGGCTGGGAGCGACGCACCCACCGCAGCGCCAAGGGTCCTGACACCTCACGCTGGGGCTACAGCCAGCCCAACGGACGCACCACACAGCGCCCTGAGACCGATGCCGAATACAACGAGCGCAAGCGATGGGAGCAGCAGCGCACTGATGCCATACTCGACAAGATACGCCGCTCGGGCTACGACAGCCTGACCAACGAAGAGAAGCAATGGCTGTTTGACAAGAGTCGCAAATAAAACAGATAGGACAGCCACAAAAACAATGAAAGACTTCACATTCAGGATATTAGCAGGAGCCAACATCGCCACCATCATGGTGATGCTGCTCATCGGCTACAGCGACCGCGTCAACCCCACCACCCACCCCCTCATAGCCAACTTAGGACTGCTTTTCCCCGTCTTGCTCGTTGCCAACATGGCGTTTCTCGCCTTCTGGCTGATGTTCAGGGCGAAGTGGGCGCTTATTCCCGTGGCTGGACTGCTGCTCGGATTTCAGCCCATACGCATATATACGCCGTTCAACCGCAATCCTGCCACCCCCGAAGGCAGCATAAAGGTGATGTCGTACAACGTGTTCTACTTCAGTACGTGGGACGATACCGACGAGCCTTCCGAAATACTCACTTATATAAAGCGCCAAAATCCCGACATACTCTGCATGCAGGAGTTCGGGTCGACGGGCAGAAAGCGCGAGATAGCCGACTCCACGCTCTCGGCATTCTATCCGCATCACGACTCTGCCGATTCTCCCGAGGGCGGCGACGAGATATGCATCTACAGCCGCTTTCCTATCGTTGGCAAGGAGAAGATAGCATACAAGTCTAAGGGCAACAACTCGGCTGCCTTCCGTGTCGTTACCGCCAAGGGCGACACAACGATAGTCGTGGTGAACCATTTTGAGACTACCGGACTGTCGCTCGACGACCGTTCGAAGTTTCATGCCATGATAAAGGGCGACATACGCAATCGCGAAGCCGAACAAGAGTCGCGCCGTCTGTGGCACAAGCTGGGCGAGGCTTCAGCCATACGCGCACCCCAAGCCGATGCCGTGGCAGAATACGTGGAGCGCCATAAGGGACAGAGCATCATACTCGTAGGCGACTTCAACGATTCGCCCATATCATACGTGCGCCGCCGACTGGCTTCGGTGCTCAACGACTGCTACGTTGCCTCAGCCAACGGACCGGGCATTAGCTATCACTACAACGCCTTCTATGTGCGCATCGACAACATAATGTGCTCCGACCACTGGACTCCCTACCGCTGCCATGTGGACAACTCCATCAAGGCATCCGACCATTATCCCATCATCTGTTGGCTGAAAAAGGGGTGAGGTGGTGATATGGTGTTGTGGTGAGATTTGTTGAAGGTTGAGAGTTGAGAGTTGAAAATTGAGAGTTGAGAATTGAAAATTGAAAATTGAGAGTTGAGAGTTGAAAATTGAGAGTTGAGAGCACGATATTGTAGGAAGAGAGAGTGTGTCAAAAGCCTAAACAGCACGCCCTGAAAGGGCAGAAGTTCATAGCCCAGGGCAACGCCCTGGGTATATGGTATTCAATAAACAATGCGCCCTGTAAGGGCAACTATCTGTGGCTCAATAGAGTTGCCCTTACAGGGCGACAGACTCAACAAACCTTTTCACCCAGGGCGTTGCCCTGGGCTATGGAGGAAATTGGGCTTTCAGCCCGCTTTATTTGGGTTTTGACACCCTCCTGAGCGAGCAACCCGCTCTGCCCCAAACCTACTAATCAGGCTTCATTCAGCTCGTCTTCATAGCCTGAGCAAGCAGTCCCGACCTATGCCAACTGCCTAATATTGTGCCTTAAACTAAATAAATAAAGCTATAAATTTCGCAAAACGAAAGAAAATCAGTAACTTTGCACGCTATCTATGCTTAATAGAAAACAATATTAACGAAGAAAAACAATAATAACAAAAAATAAAAAACAAAAATGCAGAACAAAGGTATTGTAATTGTAACAGCCGTCCTTCTGACGCTTGCAAGTATCTTTTATCTCTCGTTCTCGGCTGCCACTAAGTACTATGACAGCCAGGCTGCGAAGATAAAGGACCCGATAGCACAGCAGGACTACAAGGACTCTGTGAAGTTCCTCGGGCTTTATTCATACCAGAAGTGCCTTGAGACACAGATCGGACTCGGTCTTGACCTTAAGGGCGGTATGAACGTTATCCTCGAAGTGAGCGTTCCCGACGTAGTTGAGAACCTCGCCGACCACAAGACAGACGCTGCCTTCACCAAGTCGATGAAGGAAGCACGTGCCGAGCACGAGGTGTCGCAGAGCGATTTCATCACTCTCTTCATCAACGCTTACAAGAAGAACGCTCCGGGACATCACCTCTCTGAGGTCTTCGCTACACAGCAGCTCCAGGGCAAGGTATCGCCCAACTCTTCTGACAAGCAGGTAGAAAAGGTGCTGCGCGATGAGGTTCAGGCAGCCATCGACAACTCGTTCCTCGTGGTACGTACACGTATCGACAAGTTCGGCGTTGTTCAGCCTAACATCCAGAAGCTCGAAGGCCAGCAGGGCCGTATCATGGTCGAAATGCCGGGTATCAACGAGCCGGAGCGCGTTCGTAAGCTTCTCCAGGGTAGCGCAAACCTTGAGTTCTGGGAGACATACAACTCTGAGGAGATTGTTCCTTATCTCCAGCAGCTCGACCAGCGCGAGGCTGCAGCCCTCTCGGGCAAGAAAGAAGTGGCTGACACCACAGCTGCCGACACTGCCGCAGCCGTTAAGGCTACAGCCGAGGCTACCGGTGCCAAGCTCCAGCTCAAGAAGAGCGCTGACGAGGCTACTGACACTAAGGAGACTTCTTCACAGCTTGCACAGGCCAAGAAGGAGCACCCGCTCCTCTCTGTATTCCAGCCTACTGGCAACGGTGCGCTGAGCCTCGTAGGCTACGCTTCGGCACGCGACACTGCTGCTGTCAACAAGATCATCTACTCTGCCATCGCCAAGCAGGTGCTCCCTTCTGACCTTCGTCTGCTTTGGGGCGCTAAGCCAGCCGACGGTATCCAGGCTAAGAACGTATATGAGCTCTATGCCATCAAGGTTACTACATCTAACGGACGCGCTCCTATCGAGGGCGACGTTGTGACCGATGCCAAGGACCAGTTCAACAACCTTACAGGTACACCTGAGGTTTCAATGACGATGAACTCTGACGGTGCACGCCGCTGGGCTGCCCTCACCAAGGCCAACGTAGGCAAGGCTATCGCCATCGTTCTTGACGGAACAGTATATTCTGCACCTCGTGTTAACGGTGAAATCTCTGGCGGTCAGTCGTCAATCACCGGTAACTTCACTATCGAAGATACCAAGGACTTGGCCAACACATTGAAGTCTGGCCGTATGCCGGCTCCTGCCCACATCGTTCAGGAGGAGGTAGTAGGTCCTACACTCGGTGCACAGTCAATCCAGCAGGGCTTCATCTCGTTCATCGTAGCCTTCATCATCCTGATGATCTACATGGTTGTGATGTACGACTTCATCCCGGGTATGGTTGCCAACGGTGCTCTCTTGCTCAACCTCTTCTTCACCATGGGTATCATGGCATCGTTCCAGGCTGCACTCACAATGCCTGGTATCGCCGGTATCGTGCTTGCCCTGGGTATGGCGGTTGACGCCAACGTGCTCATCTACGAGCGTACCAAGGAGGAACTCAAGAAGGGTCTCGGCACAAAGCAGGCTCTGTCACTTGGCTACAGCAACGCTTTCTCAGCCATCTTCGACTCTAACTTGACATCAATCATCACAGGTATCATTCTGTATGTGTTCGGTACAGGTCCTATCCGCGGCTTCGCTACCACACTTATCATCGGTATCTGCTGCTCGTTCTTCACCGCTGTGTTCCTGACACGTCTCGTTTACGAGAACCGTCTGGCTCACGACAAGTGGACAAAGCAGACCTTCTCTACAAAGGTTTCGCGCAACTTCATGGCGAACAAGAACTATGGCTTCATGTCAAACTGCAAGATATCGTTCGGCATCTTCGCCGCTATCATCGTAGGTATGATTGCCAGCTTCGCCATCCGTGGCTTGAGCAAGGGCATCGACTTCACCGGTGGTCGCAACTATGTTGTAGTGCTTGAGAAGCAGGTAGAGCCTGAGGATGTTAAGGCAGCTCTCGTGCCCCAGTTCAAGGGTGCTACTGTAAACGCCCTGGCACTCGGTACTGACGGCAAGACCATACGTATCTCAACCAACTACAAGATTGAGTCGAACAATCCGGCTGTAGACAACGAGGTGGAGAACATTCTCTACAAGGGTCTGCACGGTGCTGGTCTCGTGACACAGAGCAGCGTTGAGGCATTCAAGAACCCTGACGTTCGCGCAGGCGGTTCTATCGTATCGTCTACCAAGGTAGGTCCGGCTGTGGCTAAGGACATCACTCACGGTGCCATCATCTCAGTGATCATCGCCCTCGCCGCAATCTTCCTCTACATCTTGATACGTTTCCGCAACGTGGCATTCTCTATCGGTTCTACCGTAGCACTTGCCATCGACGCCACAATCGTTATCGGTTTCTTCTCACTGCTTTGGGACGTTGTTCCGTTCTCGCTTGAGGTTGACCAGACCTTCATCGGTGCTATCCTTACCGTAATCGGTTACTCTATCAACGATAAGGTGGTGGTATTCGACCGTATCCGTGAGAACCTGACACTGCACAAGAAGATGGATTTGCAGGAGCTCTTCAACAAGTCGCTGAACGAGACCCTCGCGCGTACCATTAATACATCACTCTCTACGCTCATCGTATTGCTCTGTATCTTCTGCTTCGGTGGCGAGAGCACACGCAGCTTCTCATTCGCTATGCTGCTCGGTGTAATCTTCGGTACTCTGTCGTCTATCTTCATCGCTGCTCCGATAGCCTACATCACTCTCGGTCGTAAGATCAAGAAGGAAGAGGCTGCAATGGCAGAGGCAGTTGAAGTGAAATAATATCGCTGATTCAACTATATCAAGGCGCAATTCCAAGCAATTGGGGTTGCGCCTTTTTTTGTTTTTCAAATAACGTATATGACAATCTATAGGAGGAGGGTGTGTCAAAAGTCAAAGCAGCACGCACCGAAGGGGCAGAAGCACATAGCCCAGGGCACCGCCCTGTGGTAAAAGTATCACAAATACCAATGCGCCCTGTAAGGGCAAAAGCGTTAATTATCAATGCTTTTGCCCTTGCAGGGCGTTTTGCTTTTATCAATCCGTACAGAGGGTGTGTCAAAATAGGAGTTATAGGAAGTTAAGAAGAAGTTAATCCATCTACGATGGATGGAAGTTAACAGACAAATGCTTTATTTTCAGCAATTTATACATATGTCCGCTAACTTCTGTTAACTTCGGGCGAAGCCCAAACTTCTTTTAACTTCAATTTTGACACACCCTCCTATGAGCTTATTGGGCTTTCAGCCCGTATAATTGACTTTTGTTACTTACAAAATATTTGTAATAGAATTGTAACATTAAAAAAAAGCGAATAAATATAATAATTTAGAAGAAAAATATGTAACTTTGCAATTTGTACAAAGTACGCGTTATACGATAAATGCTTTTAGGTGTAATACAGAGAGTTACAGACACATTGGAGCGTTATAAAAAGACTATAATACAATAAGAGATTTTAATTTTTTTAATTATTAATTCTAACATTTTTATTACAAAATGAAAAAGCCATATCTGAAACCACAGATTAGTGTTATTATGATTGAACCCCAAGCAATTCTTGCCGGTAGCGGTGAGGCAGCAACAGGTGGTTTTACCCCCGATAACGATATTACATCAGGCGACGGAGACGACGTTTGGGAGTAAAAAATCTAACAACGCTTAAGAAAAACGATAAGTAAGTAGTAAGATAACACAAAGAGAGCAATAAGAATTACAAAGGTAATGAAAAAGACTTTATTAATCGCATTGGCTGCGATAGCCACTATTTTCACATCGTGCAGCAGCGATATCAACAACGACAACGACGATTCAAACAACGGTCAGGGCAAGGGCATGACCCTTATTGCCAATGTAGAGCAGACAGACACACGCGCTACATTAGACACAAAGGAAACAGGTACATGGACATTCGCTTTCACCGACGACGACAATGTTAAGGTTGGCAACAACACCATCAACGATTATTACACATTCACTAAGAGTGGCGACACTTTCTCAAGCACCGATGCCAAGGTGACATCATCTGCTGCCAACTGGTATGCCTATTATCCAAGCACCACCATCGACCTCACCAATCAGGCAGGCACAGAAGTTTCTGCTGCTAAGCTCTACGCTTTGGCAGGTGCTACCGAAAAAGCTACAACCGGTGCCGAAGGCCTCACTATCAATATGAAAGCAAAGGCAGCCGTGCTCCGCATCGTTAAGGTGGACGACTACGGCCCGTGCGACATCTATCTGAAGACTGCTGACGGCAATTTTGTGTCGGGTCTGAAAGCTAAGAAGGATGAGGCTGGCTTCGATGTAGAAACAAGCACCGAAAAGGTATCTGTATTCCAGAAGAAAAGCAATGGCAATGCCGGAATATATTATGTTATTGTTCCTGCAGATGTGAAGATTGAGGTTTGGAATAATGATAGATGTTTTAAGACCACAAAAGATGCAGGCCTCACCGCCGGCAAATACTATACTCTGACTTCTGGTCCTACTACTGGTACTGCTACTGCTAAATTAGCAGATGGTACAACGAAGACTATCAACTGGAAACAGTTGTGGATTGGTGGTCCGAGAATCGCTACAGAAGACGTGGCAAAAATGATGTCATGGAATGAAGATGTTAAACAAGGCAATAATTACGTTTGGGGTTCTCTTTGGCGCACTCCATCGGCTAGTGACGTAAGCTCACTTACAGATCAAACTGTTAGTGATAAAATTGTACAATCCACTTATACATATATCAATAATACACATGGATTTACATTCAAAGGTTTACAACCAGGATATACAAAAAATGAGATATACCTACGTGGTAAAGATATAAGTTATGAAAGTTATATAGAATCAGTCTATTTGCTTTCTGATAAGGATAATCAGAATTCTAATGCTACAACATTAGAGTTTTTAGGATATTCGGGCGGCATTGCCTATATAAGAATAAGTACAGATAATTCTGCTGAAACACCACATCACCTTCGCCCTGTCCTCTCTCAAGAAACCGTCTTATGGGAAGAACAAAATATTCAATAACCCCCAATTAGTTTAATAAGCGGAACGTCGGACTCCCGTCCGACGCGCAAGATAAGCCCTAATAAAACAATGCGCCCTGCAAGTGCAAAAGCGTTAATTATCAATGCTTTTGCACTTGCAGGGCGTTTTGTTATTTTCAATCCGTACACCCAATGTGCTGCCTTGGGTGTACTTCTTCCCTTAATCTTTATTCCAATCTGCCACGCTGATAAACCGGCTCATTTTGTCAACAAGATACAGCGGCAGATTGAGCAAATCGTCATCCTTACGCATATTGAGCGTGGAAAGTCGCACAGACAATTGAGGGGTATATTGCTTACGATAATACGCCAGACTTTTTGCTGTCACATTCTTGTCAGCCTTCACTTCTATCGGAATGATTTTGCCATCAGCCTGTAATACAAACTCCACTTCTGCCATGTTGCCCGATGTCCAATAGTATTGTGAGTTGCCAAACTGACGAACAAGCGACTGCAGCACGTAGTTTTCTGCCATAACGCCCTTGAATTCGGTAAACAAATTGTCGCCAGCCAATACTGTCTGCACATCCAAGTCAAATTTACGCCCTAACAATCCCACATCATTAAGATACAGCTTGAATGCATTGCTTTTCTTATAGGCAGACAAAGGAAGCCTTGGAGTCTCCAATGCCGACACACGATGTACCAATCCTGCAAGACACAGCCATTCTATAGCTCCTTCATACTCACGTGCTCTGGCTCCTTTTTGAACGTCACCGTATCTGAACTTCTTGTCTTCACGTGCCAATTGGTCCTGCAAATTGCCCCACACCTGAAACACTCGCGGAATGTCCTTATTGTTGATGTGCTTGGCAAAGTCTAATGAATAAGACTGGAGTATGCCGTCCTGTATGGCCTTCGCCTCCTCCCAATCCTTGGCGTCAATATACGCACTCACAGCTTCGGGCATACCTCCCAATACAAGATACGCCTTATAGGCATCTGTCAATTGCTGATGTATCACCTCCGGCACAGCCATAATGGTGTCTATCATCTCATAGGCATGATACAGCTGGGCATCAATTGCTCTGAGATATTCAGCAAACGACACTGGGTATAGAGTCATGAAATTCACCTTGCCTACCGGAAAGGAAGCCCCCGAACGATTTAAAGCCACCCCTAAGAGCGAACCGGCACATACTACAGCATACTCAGGAGCATCCTCGCAGAAATACTTCAGGCTGTTCAATGCATCGTTACACTCCTGTATCTCGTCAAGAATTATAAGCGTAGACGAAGGAGTTATCGGCTTGCCCGTCATTATCTCCATCTGCCTTATGAGCTGTGCCGGCACCTTGGTTCGTCTGAAGTCTTCCTTTAGAGCAGGCATTGTGTCGAAGTTTATATAAACAATGTCGTCAAAACATTCCTTGCCAAACTTCTTCAATGCCCACGACTTGCCTACCTGGCGAGCACCCTGCAACACCAAGGGCTTACGGCGTGGATTCTCTTTCCACGCTTTCAGTTTCTCTATTATATCCCTCTTTATTTCCATTGGTTAATATCCTTTTTCGGCAAAGTTACACATTTTTGATATGAAAAAGTGGCAAAATTGCACATTTTTGATATTAACGCACTATAAAGGGGCTTTTTCAGCAAAACAGGTAGTCTTACGGCTACACCTTATTATATATAATAAATATCAATTAGACAATAAAAACGAGCTGCTTGTTTTGAATTGTGTTCGATTTGCACTAACTTTGCAGTCAGAAACAAAAAAATCACATTATTATATATGGAAGAAAAGAATTTCAAACGCACCACCGTCACTGCGGCACTGCCGTATGCCAACGGTGGCGTACACATCGGCCACCTTGCCGGCGTGTATGTTCCTGCCGACATCTACGTGCGCTATCTGCGCCTGAAGAAGCAGGAGGTGATGTTCATCGGCGGTAGCGACGAGCACGGCGTGCCCGTAACAATCCGCGCCCGCAAGGAGGGCATCACCGTTCAGGAAGTGGTAGACCGCTACCATAACCTTATCAAGAAATCGTTCGAGGACTTCGGCATTTCGTTCGACATCTATAGCCGCACCACATCAAAGATCCACAACAAGTTTGCCAGCGACTTCTTCCGCACACTCTACGACAAGCACGAGCTGGTAGAGAAGACCGAAGAGCAGTTCTGCGACGAGGTGACAGGCGAATTCCTCACTGACCGCAACATCGTGGGTACATGTCCGCGATGCGGTGCCGAGGGAGCTTACGGCGACCAGTGCGAGAAGTGCGGCGCTACGCTCTCGCCAGAAGAACTGATCAACCCCACCAACAAGAACAACCCCGGACACGGACTCGTTAAGAAGGCCACCAAGAACTGGTATCTGCCGCTTAACAACTATCAGAACTGGCTGAAGCAGTGGATTCTGGACGACCACAAGGAGTGGCGACCCAACGTCTACGGACAGTGCAAGTCGTGGCTCGACATGGATCTGCAGCCACGCGCTATGACCCGCGACCTCGACTGGGGTATTCCCGTACCAGTTGAGGGAGCCGAGGGCAAGGTGCTCTACGTATGGTTTGACGCACCTATCGGCTACATCTCGAACACCAAGGAGCTGTGCGACGCCCAGCCAGAGAAGTGGGGACCATGGCAGAAGTGGTGGCAAGACCCGTCGTCGCGCCTCGTACACTTCATCGGCAAGGACAACATCGTGTTCCACTGCATCGTGTTCCCGACAATGCTCAAGGCTCACGGCGACTACATCCTGCCCGACAACGTACCGTCGAACGAGTTCCTCAACCTCGAAAACGACAAGATATCGACATCACGCAACTGGGCTGTATGGCTCCACGAATATCTCGTCGACTTCCCCGGCAAGCAGGACGTGCTGCGCTATGTGCTCACTGCCAACGCACCCGAGACCAAGGACAACAACTTCACATGGAAGGATTTCCAGGACCGCAACAACAACGAGCTTGTAGCCGTTTACGGCAACTTCGTTAACCGTGCCCTCCAGTTGACCAAGAAATACTTCAACGGCATCGTGCCCGAATGTGGCGAGCTGCAGGACGTCGACCGCGCTGCCATCGAAGAGTTCAAGGACGTGAAGCAGAAGGTAGAGGCTCTGCTCGACGCATTCAAGTTCCGCGACGCCCAGAAGGAGGCAATGAACCTGGCACGCATCGGCAACAAGTACATCACCGATTGCGAACCCTGGCACGTTGCCAAGACCGATATGGAACGCGTCAAGACTATTCTGTACATCTCACTGCAGCTCGTAGCCAACCTCGAGATAGCATTCGAACCGTTCCTTCCGTTCAGCTCAGCCAAGCTCCGCGAGATGCTCGGCGTAGCCGAAACCGAATGGGACCAGCTCGGCAGCACCGAACTCCTCAAGCCCGGACACCAGCTCGGCACTCCAGCCCTGCTCTTCGAGAAGATTGAGGACGACGCCATCAACGCACAGCTCCAGAAGCTTGAGGACACCAAGAAGGCCAACGAGGCTGCATCGTACGTGGCAGCACCCGTCAAGGAGAACGTCGACTTCGAGACATTCGAGAAGATGGACATCCGCGTAGGCCATATCAAGGACTGCCAGAAGGTGAAGAAGTCGAAGAAACTCCTTCAGTTCACCATCGACGACGGCTCGGGCAAGGACCGCACCATACTCAGCGGCATCGCTGCCTACTACGAGCCAGAACAGCTCATCGGCAAGGACGTACTGTTCGTAGCCAACTTCGCTCCGCGCAAGATGATGGGCATCGAGAGCCAGGGAATGATACTGTCGGCAGTCAATTTCGACGGTTCGCTCAATGTGACATCAGTGCTGGGCAACGTCAAGCCAGGCTCACAGGTAGGATAAAATCAGGCAAAAAAGATGCACATTTATAGGGTGTTTGTGCACACAGTGTGTCTTTTTGCAAGAAAATATTTGTCTATATGAATAAAAATTAGTTCCTTTGCAAAGTTTTTAAAAAGGAAATTACATTATAAACACTTTAAATTTAGAAATTATGTCAGAAATCGAATCAAAAGTAAAAGCTATCATCGTTGACAAACTCGGTGTAGACGAAGCAGACGTTAAGCCTGAAGCAAGCTTCACAAACGACCTTGGTGCAGACTCACTCGACACCGTAGAGCTCATCATGGAGTTCGAGAAGGAGTTCGGCATCTCTATCCCTGATGACAAGGCTGAGAAGATCGGCACTGTTGGCGATGCTATCGCTTACATCGAGGAGAACGCAAAATAAATAAGGTTTATGGTTTATAGTTTATGGTGTACATAAACCATAAACCATTTTTTTCAACCATAACCCGAAACTATTTTAAATGGAATTAAAAAGAGTAGTAGTTACAGGTCTTGGAGCCGTTACCCCATTGGGCAACACTGCTGAAGAGACTTGGAACAACCTTGTCGCCGGCGTAAGCGGCGCAGCCCCCATCACATTGTTCGACGCTTCAGAGTTCAAGACTCAGTTTGCATGCGAGGTGAAGAATCTTAAGATAAACGACTTCATCGACCGCAAGGAAGCTCGCAAGATGGACCGCTATACACAGCTCGCTATCATCGCAGCAATGCAGGCCGTTCAGGACTCGGGCATGGATCTTGACACAGAAGACAAGAACCGCATCGGCGTAATCTACGGCGTGGGCATCGGTGGCATCAAGACTTTCGAGGAAGAAGTAGGCTACTATGCACAGCACAAGGAGAACGGTCCTAAGTTCAATCCCTTCTTCATCCCGAAGATGATTGCCGACATCGCAGCAGGCCAGATATCTATCATGTATGGATTCCATGGTCCTAACTTTACAACAACATCTGCATGCGCATCATCTACCAACGCTCTTGCTGACGCTTTCAACCTCATCCGTCTGGGTAAGGCCAACGTCATCGTAAGCGGCGGTGCAGAGGCAGCTATCACACCTAGTGGTGTAGGCGGATTCAACGCCATGCACGCTCTCTCTACACGCAACGACGATCCTGAGCACGCATCACGTCCGTTCAGCGCAAGCCGCGACGGATTCATCATGGGCGAAGGCGCAGGCTGCCTCATCCTTGAGGAACTTGAGCACGCCAAGGCACGCGGAGCCAAAATCTACGCAGAAATGGTTGGCGAAGGCATGTCTGCCGACGCTCACCACATCACAGCTTCTCACCCTGAGGGTCTCGGCGCTCGACTCGTAATGGAGAACGCTCTCGAGGACGCAGGCATGAAGCCTGAGGACATCGACTATATCAACGTACACGGCACATCTACTCACGTGGGCGACATCTCTGAGGCTAAGGCCATCAAGCAGGTGTTCGGCGAGGCCGCTTACAAGCTCAACATCAGCTCTACCAAGTCTATGACTGGACACTTGCTCGGCGCTGCCGGTGCAGTGGAGGCTCTTGCTTCGGTGCTTGCAGTGAAGAACGACATCGTTCCGCCTACCATCAACCACGCTGAAGACGACCAGGATCCGGAAATCGACTACAACCTCAACTACACCTTCAACAAGGCACAGAAGCGTGAGGTACGTGCTGCACTGAGCAACACATTCGGTTTCGGAGGCCACAATGCATGTGTAATATTCAAGAAATATGCTGAGTAATCTCATCGACAGAATGAAGCTCCCTTTCCGTAAGGACAAGGAGCTTTATTTGTCTTTACGCCAAATCATCGGTTTCTACCCGCACGACATCGGCTACTATAAGCTGGCGCTCATGCACAAGAGCATGTTCAAGCGCAACGCCAAGGGCAAACCGGTGAACAACGAGCGACTGGAATTTCTTGGCGATGCAATCCTCGACGCCACCGTGGGCGACATAGTCTACCGCCACTTCCCGGGCAAACGCGAGGGCTTCCTCACCAACACACGCTCCAAACTCGTGCAGCGCGAGACACTCAACCGTCTGGCACAGGAGATGGGCATCAACCAGCTCATACTGTCTAACGGACGCTCTTCGTCGCACAACTCGTACATGGGTGGCAACGCCTTTGAGGCTCTCGTAGGAGCCATCTATCTCGACCGTGGCTACAACGCATGCATGGAGTTTATGCGCAAGCGAATACTGACACAAATGATAAACATCGACAAGGTTGCTTATAAGGAAGTGAACTTCAAGAGCAAGCTCATCGAATGGAGTCAGAAAAACCGTGTGCGCATTGACTTCCGCGTTCTGTCGCAGGAGAAGGACAAGACCGGTTCGCCCGTGTTCAAGTATCAGGTGATGCTTGAGACTGTAGAGGGATGCATCGGCACGGGCTTCAGCAAGAAGGAAAGCCAGCAGATGGCTTCGAAGCTGACACTCGAACGCCTGCGCAAGGAGCCGCAATATATCGATGAGGTGTTCGCAGCCAAGACCGAGCGCACCAAGATGGAGGAAGAACCCGTACAGAACGTTCCGTCTATAGAGCCGGAGGCTGACGAGTTCATCATCAAGAATCCGGAGGTAGAAGCCCATGCCGAAGCAGCCGTAGAGGCTATCAATGGCGGCAAGAAGGCAAAAAGAGGACGCCGCTCGCCAATGTACAGCAATGCGCCTGAAGTCGACGAGACGCCAAAAGAAGCGCCTCAGAGCCAGCCTAACGATACCTTCGACGACAAGGAGTTCGACTTGAGTCACATCACTGCACGCGAACAGAGCCGCGAGGAGATAATCGCAGCTGCCGAAGCAGCAGCGTTCTCGGAATAAAAAGCCCCACCCCCGGCCCCTCCCCCGTAGGGAGGGGAGTGGTATGCTTTGTAAGCTTATAAACAATGCGCCATGTAAGGGCAAAAGCATAAACAATCAATGCTTTTGCCTTTACATGGCGTTTTGTTGCTCAATACTTTATCTTGAAATAATCGAGCAAAGCCTTGTAATGGTCTTGTGCTGTGAGACAAGTGTCGGCAAGATAGCCCGGCACACGCTTCCACTCATGCAAGCCACGATAATAGAACATCTTCAGTTCGTCAGTTATTATAAAAGGTACAATCGAATGATTCAGACATTCCTTGAACATTATCAGTCGCCCTACACGACCATTACCATCCTGAAAGGGATGGATGGTTTCAAAACGATGGTGAAAGTCAAGGATATCCTCAAATGTCACTACCGCCTTGCTCTTATACTCCTTCAATAATTCACGAATAGCCTTGCCTACGAGCTTCGGTTCAACAGTTTCGATACCTCCCACTTCATTTGGCAAGCGCTTGTATTCACCAACAGCAAACCACGACTTGGAGGCATCTGACGTGCCCGATTTCAACAATGCGTGCAAATGTTTTATCATTGACTCTGTCAGAGGTTCCTTAGCATTGTCAATGATATAGTCGATGCATCTGAAATGGTTTGTTGTCTCAATGACATCGTCTACCCTTATAGCCTCATCCGAAACACCTATTGTATTTGTCTCGAAAATATAACGGGTCTGCTCCTTTGTCAGTCGGCTACCCTCGATATGGTTTGAATTATAGGTCAGATCTATCTGTGTACGATGATAAATACCACCCTTCATCCTTCCTTCTCTTTGCTCTCTTAACGAACGAAGTAACGGCGAGATGCTGTTTCGGGCGTTCTTTCTTGATGGCAATGGCGCATCTGCCGGAACAGTCCATGTCTTGCCAACCAATCGAGCATCCGAAATCTTACCCTGCACACAATAGTTGCGCACGGTTCTTTCGGACAATCCATGAGCTTCGGCATATTCTTTTGTTGAGATGTATTCCATATATTATCGGCAAGAAACTAACTAACTTTATGCAAATATAGCTATTTTCTTGCCGATATCGGCAAGAAAACGCCTGTTTTTTGTTAAAATCATACATACTGGTTAAACATTCGTTACACTTAATCCGTCTTATACACATATATGAAACGTTTTATAATATTCTTCCTGCTCTGTCTGTGTGGTTACACCGGATGGGCGCAAGGCACTGTGAAAGGCAAGATATTGGACCGACAGAAGTCTGAACCTCTCGGTTTTGTCAATATCAAAGTGACTGAACAAGGTAGCAACAAGTTCGTTGGCGGTGGCATTACTGATGCTGGCGGCTACTTCAACGTGTCGGGACTAAAGGACGGCAAGTACACGCTGACGCTTACTTTTATGGGCTATAAGGACGTGACACGTCAGTTTGAGATTACTCCCACTAAGCGTGAAGTGCAATTCAAGCTGCTGTATATGGCTGAGGATGCCAAGCAACTGAATGAGGTGACCGTGACGGGACAGCGCGCAACAATGAAGCTGGAGGTCGACCGAAAGTCGTTTGATGTCGGTCAGCTCATCAGCAATGCCGGACAAGCGGCTTCGGACGTGCTCGACAATATACCTTCTATTGAGGTTGACAACGACGGCAATGTGTCGCTGCGTGGCAATTCAAGCGTGGAGGTATGGATCAACGGCAAAGCATCGGGACTTACTTCTGACAACCGTGCGCAGATTCTGCAGCAGTTGCCTGCAGAGAGCATTGAACGTATAGAGGTCATAGACAATCCTTCGGCTAAGTTCTCGGCTGAAGGTTCGGCTGGTATCATCAACATTGTACTCAAGAAAGACCGCAAGGCTGGCTATTACGGCTCGGTGCAGGCAGGTGGCGACACTCGTGGCGGTGCCAACACAAGCTTCAACGTCAACTACAACAGCCGACTGATTGACTCTTATATAAACCTCGGCTACCGCCATCGTGCCAATACCGGACACATGGAGAGCCAGCAGACCAGCGATACGTACAACCAGACATACGACAGCGACAGCAAGCAGCGTGGCAACAACTTCTTCACTCGTGCCGGTGTGACGCTGCACGCTACGACAAAGGACGACTTCAGCCTCAGCGGTATGCTCATGCACGGAGGCGGAAACAGCCACAGCTACACTCCGTATATGTACACTGCCGTGGCAAGCGGACTCAACAATTATCAGCTCGACCGACTCAACCGCTCACGCACTGGCATGGACATGCGCTACGGCGAGTTCAACTACCGCCACTCGTTCACCGACAAGCACTTCATCGACTTCACTGCCGACTTGAGCAGCTGGAAGATGAATGGCGACAACTGGTATCAGGACTCTACCGTAGTGGTGGGCATCGACGACGTGACGTACAGCTATCAGTATCGTCCACAGCATATCAACAACCACCGCAAGGAGCTGAAACTCGAATACGAGAACCAGGTGACCAAGAACTTCAAGATAGAAGCTGGCTATAACGGCAATTTCTCGCGCGAGAACACACCGCAGGAATCGTATATGGACAATACGTCGTTCGACGGAACTAACGCCTCTGAGGACAAATTGTTCTTCAACCGCTTCATATACAAGCAAGACCTGCATGCCTTCTACACCACACTGAGCTATAAGTTCGGTGCGCTGAGCCTGATGGGCGGACTGCGTGGCGAATACTGGCGCGTCAATACCGAGAGCTACACATGGGAGCAGGAGCACGACGCGTCGCTACGCGAGCAACCCTTCAAGAAGGACTACTTCCAGCTGTTCCCGTCGGTATTCATGTCATGGCAGATGACCGAGACACAGCAGTTGCAGCTTAACTATACCCGACGTCTGCGCCGTCCGTGGGGCGGACAGCTCAACTCGTTCCGCGACACACGCGACGCTACAACCGTATCGTTCGGTAACCCGTATCTGACACCTGAGTTCAGCAATTCGTTCTCGCTCAACTATCTGAAGCAATGGAACGACCACTCGCTTCTTGTCAGCGCCTACTATCGTCCTACAACGGACGTGATACAGCGCATAAGCTATAAGAATCAGGAAGACGGACTGTTCTACCAGACCTCTATGAACGTGGCTAAGAGTGTGTCGACGGGCTTGGAAATGACGGTAAAGAACAAGTTGTGGCGCATTCTCGACCTCACAACGTCGGCAAATGCCTACTACTATCGTCTCAACGGATTCTCGTACGACATCGACGGACAGATCGTAACGGGCAATTCCGACCACAACTTCACATGGAACGCCCGCATGACGGCATCGCTCATGCTGCCATACGACATCTCTATTCAGACCACCGGACGCTACACAGCACGCCAGGTCATCACGCAGGGCTATCGCAAAGCCAATTATAGCATTGACTTCGGAGCACGCAAGAACTTCTTCAACAAGCTCTTTACGCTATCGGTCAACTGCCGCGACCTGCTTGACTCACGTCGCTTCGAGACCTTCACCAGCGGCACAAACTTCACACGCCACCAGATAAACCGCCACGGCGGACGACGCGTGAGCATGACGCTGACATGGAACTTCGGTAATATGAAGCAGAAGAAACGCCCCAATAAGAGCCAAGGCAGCGAAAACGACATGCCAATGGACTATAACGGCGTAGAGGAATAAAAAAAGGAACGTCGGACGGAAGTCCGACATTCCTTTTTTTAGTTATTTACGGAGAGGATGCCAAGCGGATTGGTGCATGTGGCTCGATACTTAATCAGTTTCTTGCCTTCCGCATTGATACACAATCCGTTGTTGTTAAGATTATATTGACGCTTGCATCGGCTGCACGACACTATGCCGTTCGACGTGAAGACAAGCTTGTTGTTGAGCATGTTGGTCTCGGCGTAGCAGTTGGGACACTGCGAGTCGAAAGCATATAGTATGGCAGGCGACGAGAGATTGCCGTAGCCCACAATTATACCAGTCTTGTTATATAAACCGATGGCACGCGTACGACGCATGTCATCGGCATTTGCTTTCTGCTTGGTTGAGAGTCCTTCATTGCTCTCGAAATAGAAGTATGTGACAGTTCCCTCCTGCCCCTCACTGACACGACAGAACACGCCCGGCGACAATGGGTTGAGCGCACTCTGTAGCGTAGCATCCTGGTGCTGACCGTTGTCGAACAAGAAGTATGCATGGAGCGAAGAATAATCGTAGTCGCTATCCGAACATGACGTAACAAGGAACATGACGAATAGAAGAAAAAAGCGTATCATAACCCTCAACTCTAAATTCTCAGCTATAAACTAATCATAACTCTCAACTCTCAACTCTAAATTTTCAATTATAGAGCAGAGCTTTTTCTGCCTCATCCACACGCTCGAAATGGAACTCGGCAAGCGTCTGGTCCATTAGCGCTGCAATGCGGTCGTTGCACAGATTGCCCATTGAGCCTTCGTGAGTGTGATGAATGTTGTGGTCGGCATGGAAGGTGCCATTCTCTATCTCAAGTCCTACCTGCTTGTAGGCATCGCGGAACGGAGTTCCTGCGGCAGCAAGACGGTTTACCTCTTCTACCGAGAACATCGGGTCGTACATCGGATTGTCGAGTATGTGCTCGTTCACCTCGATACGCTCGATGATGTAGGCAGCCATGTCGAGGCAGTCCTTCAGTTCGGCAAAGGCGGGGAGGAATACTTCCTTGATAATCTGCAAGTCGCGGAAATAACCCGTAGGCAGATTGTTCATGATGAGCTGTATCTGCGTAGGCAGACTCTGCAGCTTGTTCGACTTGGCACGTATCAGCTCAAACACATCGGGGTTCTTCTTGTGCGGCATGATTGACGAGCCGGTGGTGCATTCTTTGGGAAGCTTTACAAAGGCGAAGTTCTGGCTATTGAACATACAAGCGTCGAACGCCAGCTTTGACACTGTGCCTGCTACCGAAGCCAATGCAAACGCCACGTTGCGCTCCATCTTGCCACGTCCCATCTGTGCGTACACCACGTTATAGTCCATTGAGTCGAAGCCCAACAGACGTGTAGTCATCTCACGGTTCAATGGGAATGACGAGCCATATCCGGCAGCCGAACCAAGGGGATTGCGATTGGTGAGTCGATAGGCAGCCTGAAGGAAGAGCATGTCGTCGGCAAGCGACTCGGCATGTGCGCCAAACCAAAGTCCGAACGAGCTTGGCATGGCTATCTGCAAATGCGTATAGCCCGGCATGAGCACATTCTTATACTGCTCGCTCTTCTTCTGCAATTCGCGGAACAAGGCGTCGACTCTCTCTACCACCTCACGCAATTCGTGACGGGTGAAGAGCTTGAGGTCGACCAGCACCTGATCGTTGCGCGAGCGACCCGAGTGAATCTTCTTGCCCATATCGCCCAAGCGGCGTGTGAGCATCAGTTCCACCTGCGAGTGAACGTCCTCAACGCCCTCCTCAATAACGAATTCGCCTCGCTCGCACTCTGCGTATATGTTTTTCAGTTCTGCCAGAAGCTGTATAAGCTCGTCCTTCTGCATGAGTCCAATCGACTCAAGCATGGTGATATGAGCCATTGAGCCAAGCACGTCATACTTGGCGAGGTATATGTCAAGTTCGCGGTCACGTCCTACGGTGAAGCGCTCTATCTCCTCATTAACAGAGAAATTCTTTTCCCAAAGTTTGCTTGCCATTATTATTAAGATTTAAAAAAAGAGGGTGTGTCAAAATAGAAGTTAAAAGAAGTTTGGGCTTCGCCCGAAGTTAACAGAAGTTAGCGGACATATGTATAAATTGCTGAAAATAAAGCATTTGTCTGTTAACTTCCATCCATCGTAGATGGATTAACTTCTTCTTAACTTCCTCTAACTCCTATTTTGACACGTCCTCTTCTTATTTATTAGTTATACTGAATCATCTGAAGCACGTCGGCAATCTTCTCGATGCCTTCCTGCAGAGGTTTCTTCACCATCTGCTTGATGAACATATTGAGTTCGGCCTTGATGGTGAGTTTCATCTTGCATGAAGTAGATGTGACGGGCAGGAGCTGAATCCAGAAATTGAACGGGATAGGGCTCTGCTCGGTCTCAAACTTGATGCACTTGGGTTCTTCGCGATTTACCACACGCAACTTGATGCTGCCCACTGGCGGCACATTCACCGACAAAGAGTCCTGGTCGAATTCCAGGTCCTTGATTTTCTCTGCCTGCTTGCGAGCCTCCTCGGGCATGTTGTCCTTCATCAGCTCATAGCGTTCCTTGAGCTTCTGCAGATTGTTAAGGTCGCTGAGCTTGTCGTATACGTTCTGCTGTGGGAATGGTATCTGTCGTATGGAACTTTCGAATGTTGTCATAATTTACTTCTTCCAGTTAGCGGGATCCTTGCGCCACTCAGCGAGCACCTCAAGGTCTTCCTTCTTAATATATCCTGTCTCTGCTGCGATAGCTGTGGTGTGCTCATAGTCAGAGAGTGTGATGAGGCGCACGTTAGCAGCCTTGAAAGCCTCTTCGGCTACGGGGAAACCGTATGTGTAGCTTGCCACCATACCAACTACCTCGAAGCCAGCCTTGCGGAGAGCGTCAACAGCCTTGAGCGAAGAACCGCCGGTAGAGATAAGGTCCTCAACAACTACTACCTTTGCACCCTCAGGGATAGTGCCCTCAATCTGGTTGCCCATGCCGTGATCCTTCGGCTTCGGACGAACGTAGCAGTAAGGCAGCAACAGCTCGTCGGCTACGAGCGCACCCTGTGCGATGGCACCTGTAGCAACACCTGCAACGGCATTTGCCTCAGGAAATTCCTCGTGGATGAGGTGTACCAACTCCTGCTTAACAAACGAGCGCAGCTCCGGATAAGCCAGAGTCTTGCGGTTGTCTGTATAGATTGGCGACTTCCAACCAGATGCCCATGTGAACGGGTCGTTGGGTTGCAGCTTTATAGCCTTTACTTCAAGAAGTTTTGATGCGAATAGCTTTTTAAGTGTACTCATAATTATATATGTTTTTTAGTTTTTATCTTACTTTGCAAAGTTAGTGCAAAAATCCGAGTAAGCGAGACAAAAGGACAATTATTTTCCCTACACTTTCTCTTATATCCTTGATATATCAGCGAAATCGTCGACAACGCTGTCTGCCCCTGCCTCAACAAGACTTTGGCGCGAGCCGTTGCCGTAGGTAACGCCGATAGTGGCGCAGCCGGCATTGCGCCCCATGAGAATGTCGAAATGGGTGTCGCCCACTACCACTGCGTCGTCAGCCGTCAAGCCGAAGTGGCTTAGTGTCTTCAAGACGGGTTCGGGATGGGGTTTGGCATGGCTCACATCCTCATAACCGATGATGTATGTCACAATGTCGTCGAGGGCGAAAGAACTGATGAAGTCGGCAGCCGACTGATGGCTGCGGCTTGTAGCAATGGTGAGAATCATTCCGCGCGAATGTAGCAGACGCAACGTGTCATCGACGTGCGGAAACATGGGCACGCCTATCTGTGCATTCACGTCGTGGAATATGCGTCGGTAGGTGGCTGTACACTCAGCCGCCATGCGCTCGTCCATCGGTTCGAGCACGGGGAAAGCCTCCATCAGAGGCAATCCGATGGTGGCAGCAATCTCGTCGTCGGTGTGCTGTGGCAGGTGCATGGCGTCGAGAGTGCGGTGGAAGGTGTTGAGTATTACGGGGCGTGTATCGGCTATGGTGCCGTCGAAATCGAGTATTGCTATTTTCTTCATAATGCATGACGTTGTGGTTTTACACGTCACTGCAAAGGTAACAAAAAATGCCGAAAAAAGGGGCACACCCCGAAAGGTCTGCCCCTTAAATTATCAGCTATAGGTTTTAGAAATTTCCCTTATTGGCGTTGTCCCACCAAACGTGAGTACCGCCCTTGTCGCCAGTGATGCCATTCTTGCTGGTGTTCTCCTTGTCGAGGAGTTCCAGACCGCCCTTGATGCCTTCAGCATTGGTGTCGTAAGCATTGCTGCTGTAGATTACGCGGCGAACGCCTTCCTCTGTGTTGACAGCACCGTTGCTCTTGTTGACCAATGCCACGAAGAACTTCGGGTAGCCTGTACGACGCTGCTCAGCCCAACCTTCGTTAGAGAGCGGGAAGAGAGCGATGTACTTCTGTGTCTGTATGCGTGCGAGCTGGTCTTCCTTGCTTGCAGCATCGTCCCACTTCACACCGAGATGGTTGACAGCCTTGCAGTTGTTAGCCGAATTGCCCGGATCAACATAGTCAGCCTGACCGGTTGTGCCGTTGATGTAAGCGTCGATGTCGGCTTCGCTGATGTTCTCGATGCCAGCAAACGATCCCTTATATGCAAGCTCGTTCTTGATAGAGAGGCGGATGCCCTTCTCGTAGAGAGCCTTAACGCTCTCAGAGCCGATGCCCCAGCGCAACTTAGCCTCAGCCAGGAGGAAGTAAGACTCGGCAGCCTTGAAGATAGGCAGCGGAACGTTGTAAGCACCAACCCACTGCGACATCTTGTGGCCATACCATCCGTCAGAACCCTTCTGAGCCATGCCGCTTGCGTAGCGTATGCCGCAGTATACAGAGTTCTTGGCTGTCACTTCGCCCTTCTCGTTCTTAATCTCGTCAGCGTTCTTAGTCATGTAGAGAGGCAGACGCGGGTCGTTCATGCCCACCATCAGTGTCACGAGGTTGGCATTCATGCCGCAGTCGAGCCATTCGAACATACGCTTCAGCTCATTGCTCTGGTCCTTAACCACGATGTCCTTGCCCGAAACGGCGAGGGTATTGGCAGCGGCAGCAGTAGCAATCGCCTTGAGGTCGTAGCCGTCGGCTGCCATCTCGCTCTCGCGCTTTGACAAGCGGAGAGCGATGCGCAGCTTCATTGTGTTGGCTATCTGAACCCACACGGCAGGGTCGCCCCCGCCCCAAGTGTCGTATGTTGCAAGTGAAGTTTTCTCTACATTGTCCATCTTCTGCAATCCGTCAATCGCCTTGTCAAGGTCGTCGAGCATATACTCATAGAGCTTCTGCTGGCTGTCGAAACGATAGCTCGACTCGCTCTCGGCGTTGATGATTGACAAGTAGGCAAGCGGTCCGTAGGCGTCGGTTGCCTGCATAGTGCCTACAGCCTGCACGATGCGCATTGTGCCAGCCAGTCCTTCAAGATTCTGCTTGTCGAGGCTGGCGATGTTGCGGCGCGTATTGTTGAAGATGTGCAGATAGTAGTTCTCGTACATACCGCCACTGTGTCCGCGGTTCTCGCCCATATCGCAGTTGGTGAAGTTGCCGTGAGGAGTCTGGAAGTAGCCACCATAGAGGTCGATGGTAAGGTTGGTCCAGAACTGGAACATATTCTGATGAGGCGGATAGCAATAGTTCATTGGCTCGGCACACTGTGCTGAGAATGGCAATATATCAGGATCCACCTGCGTCTTGTTTGTATTCAGATCTTCGAAATCGCCTGTGCATGAGCTTAACATTCCGCCACCCATCACAGCCAGTGCCAGCATTGATGACACCGCGAATATATTTTTCTTTTTCATAATTCCTTAGGTTTTAAACGGTTGTAAAAATAGTCTTTTACTCGCTCAATGATTAGAAGTTCAGCTTCAAGTTCAGACCTAAGCTTCTTGAAGAAGGAAGGTTGAAGATGTCAACACCCTGCACACCGTTGCCGGTACCCATAGATACGTCGGGATCGCAAGGAGCATCCTTGTAGAAGAAGAAGAGGTTGCGTGCTATAAGCGCTGCTGTGAGGTTCTTGCCGTTGCCGAAGAGGTTGCGGAAGGTGTAGCCGAGGCTCAGCTCACGCATACGGACGTTGGTGCCCTTGTAAACGTAGAACTCGTTGGCATACGGACTGTTGAAGTTGGAAGCACCGACTGTTGTGTACCATGCCTGCGGGTCGAACTCAACACCGTCAACCACTACCTTGCCTGCGTTGCGTGCATCGGCAGAGCGCTGTGAAACGCCCCAACCGTCGAGAGCAGCCTCAGTAGCTGAGAGCACTCTGCCACCGAACTTACCGTCGATGAGGAACGACAGCGTGAAGTCCTTATAATGGAATGTATTGCTCCATCCGAAGTTGACCTTGGCGTTCATGTTGCCTGCATACTTCATCTCGTCGATGTTGTCGCCCATAAGTATAGGTTCGCCCTTGTCGTTCTTCATAGGCTTGCCAGCTTCGTCGCGCTTGATCTGACGAACGTAGAGGTCGCCGTACGAGCCACCCTCGTTGAGCACAACCTTGGCACCTGACCATGAGGCAACAGTAAGACCGTTCTCCAATCCCTCTACGAGCTCCTTAATCTTGTTGTCGTTGTAAGAGATGTTGAAGTTGGTAGACCATGCAAAGTCGTCGTTGAACTGCTGATGCCAGCCAGCTGAGAACTCGAATCCCTGGTTCTGTACGTTACCGGCATTGACGTAACGGTTGCGCAGACCGCTCTCGTAAGGAGCCGATACCGAGAAGAACTGATTCTTGGTGTTGGTCTTATAGTATGTGAAAGAGAGGTCGAGGCGGTTGTTGAAGAATGTACCGTCGAAACCGAATTCGAGAGAGTGGGTCTTCTCAGGCTTCAATGTGCGGAACGGAGCCTTGTCGGGAGCCGTCACTGCGCCAGCAGAGCCGAGAGTGTAGCGAAGGTTAGACATGTAGATAGGCACGTCGTTACCTACGATAGAATAGCTGCCACGGAGCTTGAAGAGGTTCACCTGCTCGCCCATAGGCATGAGCTTGTTGAGCAGCACGCTGGCGCCTACTGACGGATAGAAGAACGAACAGCCGTCGGTGAATGCGAGAGCCGACGACCAGTCGTTGCGTGCAGAGAGGTCGAGGAACACTGCCTCCTTGAAGCCTACCTGAGCTGTTGCGAATACAGCGTTGAGGCGCTTCTCGGTGTTCAATGCGTCGGTAGTAGACATATTGCCATAGTAGTTGTTCGGAGTGAAGATGTTAGGATAGTAGATGTTGCCGTCGCCCGGACCTTTATACTTGTTGCCTTCGCCCCAGAGGTCTACGTGAGAAGTCTTGGTCTTTGTGAAGCTTGAGCCTGCTGTAGCTGTGAGTGCCCAGTCGCCCCATGTGTGGTTGTAGTTGACGAGAACGTCGCCATAGAGCTGGTCGCTGAAGTAGCGGTTGTCCTTCATGCGTCCCATCGGATAGAGGTCGCCTACAGACGAAGCATAAGCGTTGTGTATGAAGTGGTCCTCGCCACGCTCGTAGCGCATACGTCCCTGAATGTTGAGGTCGGGAGTGATGTCCCACTTGATAGAGCCACCAAACTCGTAGCGGTTGCGCTCAGAGATAGGTGTCTGACGGTTGAGCATCCAATACGGGTTGCCAAACTGCTGCTGCTTGGTATTGGTCCAGTTCTGGATGTTGCATCCACGCTCAGCGTCGTAAATCTCGAAGTTGTCCTTATAGTAGTTCCAGTCGGTGCCACGCGGTACGAGGTAAGCGCCTGTGAGCGGGTTCCACAGATAGCCGGCAGCAGCCTGGTTCTTAGAGTACTGGTTGCTGTACTTGGCAGAGAAGTCGACATGTATGGTTTCGAGCACCTTGAAGTCAACCTTCGAGTTGAGGTTGTGGCTGCGGTATGTATTCTCGGGAGTCATGCCCTGAGAGTAGACGTTGCCGTAAGAGAAATATGACTTGAAGTTGTCGTTGCCACCTGCAAGCGAGATAGAGTTGTTGGTGGTGAATCCTGTGCGGAAGAATTCCTCAGCATAGTTCTTAGAAGCGGTAGAGAGCTTGTCGCCCCATGACAATGTGCCGTCAGCACCGCCGCCATAAGTGGTCTGGAACTCAGGCAATACCATCGGGGCCTCCATTGTGGTGTTGCTTGATACGTTGACGCTCACCTTGCCAGCCATAGCCGACTTGGTGGTAATCATGATGGCACCGTTGGCAGCCACCGCACCGTAAAGAGCAGAAGCGGCAGCACCCTTCAGAAGGGTGATAGAAGCGATGTCGTCAGGGTTGATGGTCGACATAACGTCGCCACCGTCGCGCTCGCCACCGTAGTCGCTTGCCACCTGTGAAGAAGTGGTATTGGTCATTGTCGGCACACCGTCGACAACGATAAGCGGCTGGTTGCTACCCGAGATTGACTTGTTGCCACGGAACAGAATCTTTGAAGAGCCGCCTGCACCGGTAGAGTTAGGCGTAATCTGCAGACCAGCGCTCTTGCCCTGAAGAGAGTTGATCATATTGATTGACTTGATGTCGTTGACATCCTTGCCGCCTACGGTCTGTGCCGAGTAGGTAAGGGTCTCCGACTGTCGCTTGATACCCATGGCAGTAACTACTACTTCGCCAAGGCTCTCAGCGTTAGGAACAAGAAGCACATTGATGATTTTGCGGTTACCTACCGTCTCCTCAGCATCCTTCATACCGACATATTTGAACACCAATATGTCGTTAGGAGCGGTTTGGATGGTGTAGTTGCCGTTCAGGTCAGTCATGGTTGCATTCTTCGTGCCTTTGACAGACACGCTTACTCCAACAAGGGGGTCGCCCATTTCTTTGTCTTTAACGAGACCAGAAACTGTATGCGTCTGTGCATACGCCCCTGTCATTAACATTCCTATCAGGAACATTACGACTGTAAGAAAAAGTTTTTTCTGCATAGTCTTAAGGGTTTGGTTAGTTATTTAGTTTTAAAGTTATGCAACTGATTTTTCCTATTTTTGGCAAATATACAAATTTTATAAATTCGTTGTTTCTAAAAACAGTGAAATAAAAGTTAAAATGAATGATAGATTTTATGGTAAAGACTATTGTATCGGTTTACAAAACCGTTAATGTACATTCTTAACGACTACAGCCACCGTCTTCAGTCGTACGTAGTTCTCCGACAGATACATCAGTCCGCCGTAGGGGTTGTCGGTGCCGTACGAATTCTTGGCTATGTAGTAGCGGCGTCCTTTGTCGTCATGGGCTATGCCGATGAGACACAGGCAGTGGTCGTCGGTGGTGCGTCGAGTCTCGAAAGCCTTCTGTCGTTGCTCTTGTGTGCACGGACGTTCGTCGGGCAATTCAGCCACGCCACGCTCAAAGGAGAAGCCGGGTTCGGTGATGTCGCCCTCCCAGCACACGGGATGGCCTGAGCGCAGCGACCTCTCTATGCGTCGCATCATCACGTCGATGGGCACGTTGTAGAACAGCTCGTCGCTGTAGTTGTCAGACACTTCGATGGCGAATGTCTGGTCGAAGGGGTGGTGTGTGAAGCTGGTCAGTGGCGTATACTCACCATACATATATACACTGTGGGCAAACTGTTGCGGGGTGTATTCAGCCCCGAGCATATACACATTCTTGGGCAGATAGCCTATACGCTCGTCGAAGAGTCGCTGCACACGCTGCGACAGCTGGCTCAGGTCGGTCGACGTGTTCGACATGGTCTGCACACGCTGAGCCAAGGCGTTGTAGTTGAGCGACGGGGCGTTGTACGAGTCGTACGGCATGATGCCATACTCGCTTATCAGTCGCAGCAGCAGCGGTGCCGTTCCGCACAGCGTGATGCGGTCGTAGCCACGCGAGAGGAAGTGTTGGCGTGCCTGCTCGACAAGCAGATGTCGAGCCACATAGTCGACCGACAGATTGACCGAGTCGCCCATCTGTATATGCTCGCTCTCTATAGTGGCAAGCATGGCGTATGCCCAGCACAGCGGACTTCTGCCCTGATGCTTCACAGGCGTATACCCAAGCAGCGTCTCTGTGGTGAACTGCCGTTTCTTGCCGGCATCAGTGCGCTTGCCCACATTGAAGTCGGAGCATGATGCCAGCAAGAAGGCTGCTATTATTATAAGGAATCTCATTTGTCACTATTTCACTTGCGATTTCATCACTCCCTTCACACCCTTGGCACCTACGAGGAATGCCTTTGCCGAGCCGAACTTGAGGAACATGTCGAGGCGTACCGGAACGTGGTTTTCGTCGTCGGTGACGAAGAATCGCACTATTTCCTTCTCCTTATGGTCCTCACGCTCTATGTACGACAGTTGCAGACAGCGATACTTGTGTCCGTTGTCAGCCTTGATAGTGGTCTTGCCCTTATATTCAAGCACGGCGTTGATTATCTTCACTCCGTCGGTGATGGGGAAGCTGATGCGGTTGCCCTTCTTCCATCCCTCGGGGTTGAACGAACGTGCGCGGAGGAATATGCTTATCATGTCGAAGGTGCACGCCTCTGGTGTGTGTGTCTTCCACACATGGGTGCCGTCCTTCTTCTGGCGGTGCTGCTTCACGTGTACCTTGCCGTTGGGATAGCTATAGAAAGCCTCGTCGACGGTGTAGCGGTCGGCCTCGCGTGCTCCCTTGCGGAAGTAGAGCGGCTCAAGCTCGGTGGTGTTGTAGCACAGCAGCGTGTCGCGCATGCTGAAGAACTTGTCGGCACTTTCCGACGTGCGTGTGATGAGCGACGATCGATATGCCGACTTGCCATGATACCGGCTCTCTACGGTCGACATCGACGCGTTGCCCACCTTCACCCAGACAAACTTCCAGTTGAAGTAGAGGTTGTAAGTGAGGAACTCGCCCGACTTGAAAGCCGTGTTCTTGAACTTGCACTGTGCCTGCACCGAGCATACGCCCATGACAATCAGGGCTATAGCGAGTATAAGTTTTCTAATTTTCATAAATAAAAGATTTGTTTAAAGTTCTTAGAATGGGTATGGTATACCTAACTGCTGCGCTCTCTTCAGATTGCGCTGCTGCAGTTTCTGTTTCTGTTCGCCCTTCTGCTTCACTATCTTCGACGGCTTCTGCTCGTTGAGCGGTCGGGCGGTAGGATTCCAGTTGAGCGTGACGTCCCACTTAGCCTTACACTCTATCTCCTCGGGATAGTAATACAGAAATTCGGGCTGTCGGTCGGCAGCATAGTTGCCGGTGTCCCAGATGCCGTTGTTGTTGTCGTCGACAAACATACGTGCATAGTAGGTGCCGGGGCTGACGTAGAAGAACTGTGCCGTGCCGTCTATGACGGTAGTCTTCTTGACAGCCGCGTCCTGCTGGTTGAGCAGTTCTACTACGACAGGCTTGTCGGTGAAATGAGGTATGGTGAATATCAGCGAGCTGTACTCGTCGAGCGACTTCACCTTCACGCCCTCCTTTATAGCCGGCGACACCATGCCGTATATGTCGACGAAAGCCATCGAGTCGGCCTCAATACTATACTCGGTGTCGGGCTTCCATTCTGCCATCAGCTCATAGTTGAGCAGCGACGTCACTCCCTTGGCATTGATTGTGTCGCCCTTGATTTTCTGCACCACGGGGCGGAAGCGCATCGGCATGGTATACCACAGCGTGTCCTGGCGTGCATATAGATGTATCTTCGACGTGTCGACCACAGAGAGCGGACGGTCGAAGGCGAAGCCCACGTTGCGGTCGGGGTCGAGCGACGAGCCCGACGTGATGCGCGGTGTGAGCAGTTTTTGCGGCATTATCGAGTCGTAAGGCTCGCCACGCTTGCGCTTCTTGTCCTGCTGCTTCTGCCAGTTTTCTATCTCCTTGCGCAGGTCCTTCTGCCGGCGTTCGTAAGGCTGCTTTGAGAGTATGGAGAGGGTGTCGGTCTGACTCACAAGGTTGCCGAGCGAGTCGGTGACCATGTATTTCATCTCGATGTTGAGCGTGTCCTGATTCACCAGCATCGTGTCGCGCAGCCAGTAGGTTATGGTGTCGCGATGGAGCGATGGCTGCACGAGGAAAGCATTGTCGGCATTGAAGTTGAGTCCCTTTATCTCGGGCAACTGCTTGTCGCCGTAGCTGAAGAATATGCTGAAGTTGTCGGCCTGCTGGCGCTCTGCCTTCAGGAAATAGCGGTCGGTGAGCGTCTCGGTGAAGGCGCGCAGCACTATGTCGTCGGGCGTGAAGCGGGTGTAGCCCACACGCTGTATGTCCTTGATACGCAGCGAGTCGATCCATGTGGTGTCCTGACGTATGGCGTCGCAGAACGATGGCTTGATGCTGTCGTGGGTGAAGGCTATCTGCTCTGCCTTCTGCGAGAATCGGTAGTCGCCGTCCTGGTCTTGTAGGGCGTAGATGCGATAGTTGCCGGGTGCCACGCCACGTATGATGAAGTGTCCGCGCGAGTCGGCACGAGCCACACGCAGCATCGGCTTCTTGATGAAGCACGAGTCTTCCATCTCGCCGTACAGTCCCACGAGAATGCCCTTGACTGGCTCAAGATTGTCTGCCTGCACCACGTGTCCCGACACTTCGAGCGTGTCGATGTGGTCGCCGGTAGAGAAGCTGTAGGTGTAATTGCCCAGAGGGTTGCCCTCGTTGTTGTCGCTGATGGCATCGGAGAAGTCGATGGTGTAGGTGGTGTTGGCTTTCAGCGAGTCCTTCAGCTCCACCTTTATCTGCTTGCCGGTCGACTTTATTTCGGGCTGCTCCAATTGTGGTGGCGACACCACAACCTTCTCGGTGGCGTTGTCGAGCTTGATGAACTCGTCGAAGTAGATGTGCACCTTATTTGCCGACACGTTCACACCGCCGTCGGCAGGCGATGCGCCTACCACACGTGGTGGCGTCTCGTCATACCATCCACCGTCGGGGCGACCCATGCGGGCACATGAGGCGAGAAGGAGCATAAGCATAAACATAAACATAAGCCCCACCCCCTTGCCCCTCCCCCGTAGGGAGGGGAGTGATGTGAATGTTCTATATAAAAGATTTTTGAATATGTTCATATATATAATAATGTAAGGATTTGAATGTATTGACCGCTTAAATACCAGAGGCGGGAGTATTCATAATCTCTTCAATATACTGTCGGTTGTTCGAGAGGCGCGGTATCTTGTGCTGTCCGCCCAACTTGCCCTTAGAGCGCAACCAGTCGTCAAACTGTCCGGGGCGTGCCACTACTATCTCCAGATGTTGAAGCGTGATGTCGTGGAATCGCTTGGCTTCATAGTCGGAGTTGATGTCCTGCAGACTACGGTCGAGAATGTCGGCAAACTCATTGATGTCGGCAGGCTGCTTGGCAAACTCAATGAGCCACTGGTGGCGGCACTTGGCGTTCTGGTCCATAAACACCGGAGCGGCGGTGTATTCCTTCACCTCGGCACCCGTCTTCTGGCAGGCGTATGCCAGACCTTTCTCGGCGTTGTCCTGGATAAGCTCCTCGCCGAAGGCATTGATGAAGTACTTGGTGCGTCCGGTGATGACAAACTTGTAGGGGCGTACTGACGTAAACTTGACGGTGTCGCCAATCATGTAGCGCCACAGTCCGCACGAAGTAGAGATGAGCATGGCGTAGTTCTTGCCTATCTCTACGCCTTCAAGCGGCACGATGTTGGGCGAGTCGCTGTCAAACTCGTCCATAGGCAGAAACTCGTAGAACACGCCGTAGTCGAGCATCAACAGCATTGACTTGTCGGTGGGGTCGTTCTGTATGCCGAAGAATCCCTCCGATGCGTTGTAGGTCTCCATGTAGTGCATCTTGTCGCTGGTGATGATGTGCTCATACTGCGGACGATACGGTGTGAAGGCAATGCCACCATGGAAGAACACCTCCAGATTGGGCCACACCTCATCAATATGCTCCTTGCCCGTTATCTCAAGCACGCGCACCAGTACGCTGAGCATCCACGACGGGACGCCCGATAGGTTGGTGATGTTCTTGTTGAGACATTCGTGGGCTATGCGGTCGCGCTTCACCTCGAAGTCGCTGAGCAGCGCTGTCTGCTTCTTGGGCACGCGTATGAGGTTGACGAGCGGATTGATGTTCTCGATGAGAATGGCGCTGAGGTCGCCCACAAGCGAATCAGACAGATTGTAGTTGGGCGAGTGCGATCCGCCGAGAATGAGTCCCTTGCCGTCAAACATACGGCTCTTGGGATTGTTCTGCAGATAGAGTGCCACAACGTCGGTGCCTCCTTGATAGTGTATGCGATGCAATCCCTCGCTCGACACAGGTATAAACTTACTCTTGTCGTTGGTAGTGCCCGACGACTTGGCATACCATTTAACGGTGCCTGGCCATAAGATGCTCGATTCGCCGTGGCGCATGCGGTCGATGTCGCCCTTCAACTCTTCGTATGTGTTTACTGGCACGTTGCGCACGAAGTCGTCGTACGAGCGTGTGTTGCCGAAAAGATGGTTTCGGCCGTATTCTGTGCCTGCTGCTGTATGCAGCAGATGCTGCAACACTTCGTGCTGCAGTGCCTCTGGTTCAGTGAAATGACGTTCCAGCTTGTGCTGTCGGGGAATGAACGCATTGCGTATGATGCCTGTTAAGCTCATTTGTATTTCGTTTGTTCTATATTTGTAAATTGCAAAATTACCTAAAACAAGCGAGAGGAGGGGGGTTTTTACTTATTTTAAGAGTAATAAAAAAGTAAAAGAGTAAAAAAGTAAAAGGGTAAAAGGGTAAAAAGTAAAAGGGGAGAGTATTCAAGAATTGGCATACATTTCTGCAAAGTCGTCCCGAAAATGTGATGAACACCAAGAAAAGTCGTGCCGAAAATGTGATGAACTTACGGAAAAGTCGTGCCGAAAATGTGATGAATACCACAAAAAGTCGTCCCGAAAATGTGATAAGTCATTGTTAACACACTGATAATTAGTATATTTTCAAAAACAGAGGATGATAAAAAGAGAAGTTAGCGGAAGTTATACATATATCCGCTAACTTTTCTTTACTTCGAGCGAAGCCCAAACTTCCGATAACTTCCCTTTTTACCACTATTTGCCTTATTCAGTAGTGGCTGGTTTGATGAATATCGAAGCACATATACTTACTGCCAGCACCAGGAGTATGAATACGAGCGAGCTGATGGCTCCAATCTCTATGTATTCGTGTATGAGCATCTTCACACCGATGAACACCAACAACACGCTCACGCCTACCTTCAGATAGCGGAACTTGTCGGCTATGGCAGCAAGCAGGAAGAAGAGGGCACGCAAGCCGAGAATGGCGAAGATGTTGGAGAAGAACACTACGTAGGGGTCGAGCGTCACGGAGAACACAGCAGGAATGCTGTCGAATGCGAATATCAGGTCGCAGAACTCTATGAAGATTACGGTGAGCACAAGCGGAGTAAGGTGGAAGTGCTTGTTGAGGAATCGCACCACGGGATGGTTCATGGCGTTTATCTCTTCCTTCTTGTTGCGGTCCAAGAACATCTTTACGCCGCTGTACAGCAGGAACACACCGAACACGAGCAATATCCACTCGAAACGGCTGATGAGGGCAGCACCGGCAAAGATGAAGACGAAGCGCAGCACGATGGCTCCCAGAATGCCCCAGTTGAGCGCATGCTGATACTCCTTCTTGTCGATGCCGAACGATGCGAATATCATCATCATCACGAAGAGGTTGTCTACCGACAGCGTCTTCTCTATCAGATAACCCGATATATATGATATTGTCATGTAGTGGCGATACTGCTGCAGACTCGCCTCAAAGTCGTCGGGATTGAGCTTCAGATGCGAAGCATAGCGTGTCGAAACCGCCTGTAGGTCGTTGAAGTTCTGTATGCCATGCACCATGTCACCATGAAAATACAGGAATATGGCGAAGGCAAGTGCCAGGACTATCCATACTGCCGTCCATGTTCCGGCTTCCTTAATAGACACTACGTGCGCCTTGCGGTCGATTACAAGCATGTCCAATACCAATATGGCTGCTATAAACACTACAAAGCCAACCAAAAAGAATAATTCTGTTGTCAACATTTGTTCTATTTTTCTTTCAATTTGTAATATTTTGCGGTGCGAAATTAATCAAAATTATAGTCTTCTCAAAATCTTTTATTGATAGTAACCATATTTTTGATTAAATTTGCATATCAAACAATACTGCCAGAACGAGTGAAAAGCCAAAAGATTTTGAGAATTCGATACATTTTGCATGAAAAGATTTTGAGAATTCGGTACGTTTTGCTTAAAAAGATTTTGAGGAAACCATATTTTTGAAGAAATGCATAAGGTTTAAGACTTGAGAGCACAAAATCTCATAGTTTGTTATAAGAAATCAAATTATTGAAATTATATTCATATGGGAACGGTAAAAGCAGACCATTTGTGGAAAAGACTGCATCATGGATATTTTTACAAAAAATATAACAAAGAGAAACAGAAACCAAATATTTTACAACCTTTTGAAACTTTTTCTTGCAACACCTTTTTATTTATGGTCTTTTTTATATATATTTGCAACATCTTTGAGTTGGCAATATAGTCAAAATATACTACAAGAAGATTATAATCAGATGTAAAATATATTTTACTATTGTATAACGGACTGCATTAAAGATGCCATATGCTCTTCAGATTCTAAGCATTTCTCTTATGGATAAGACACCACTCGTTGATCTCTTCGAAAGGACTGATTTCAATAATGCTAAAGAACTCGATTGTCCCCTCTTTCCGGAGTTATTTGATTAATATTTAACTGGAGGGAGTCAAAAGTCAAAAAGATATAAATTGACTTTTAACAATAGCAGGTGGCTAACCCATTATTATGGATATAGCCACCTGTCTTTATCGTCTATATTCTTTTGAAGAAGCCTTCGTATTCCTCATCCAAAATTTTCCAAACGCCATTTTTGCGACCTCCTTCTCTTACAATTAGGTTTTGGTCGGAAAGCTGTTTGAGGTATCTTTGTACTTGTCGTAAAGAAATCCCCATGTTTTCCGACATTTGGGTAGCACTGATCTGTGGCATCTGCGAAATTAACTTATAGATTTGTCGCTGTGCTTTTGCAAATTCTTTTGTGACATTTGCTTTTCCTTTTACGACATCATCCGTCTCTTTTACGACATCTTTTACGACATCATTTGCCTCTTTTATGACATGAGGGTTGTCTTTTACGACATCAACCCCATAATTGAGGTTCCATAGAGTAACGTGAAATTCTGTCGCATTGGAACTGAACTCTGGTGCATGATAATTTTCCAAGTTTTCAAAACGCTTATATTCACCAATAATCTTCTTCATTCCACTGCCTCTACGCTCCATGAGTTTCAAGCGATGGAAAAAGTCTGCAAGTAAAGGGTTGCGACGTTTCGATGGTACAGTCAGTGGATTTAATTGTTGTATCAATCGCCCATCAAACATGCCACCAGGAGAATACACTTCCATGCGGTCGTCATACATGTCTATATGTATTTCACTGCCAAGCTCCATGTAATCACGATGAATAATGGCGTTACATATCACTTCAGTTACGGCACGCTCTGGATAATCTGGCAGCTCTTCTCGATATTCAGCTTCTTTCCACCATCTTCTGTGAGAGTTATTTCTCACAAAAGCAACAGCATCTTGCAATTGACTGATGACACTACCTTCCAATTCTGCATCATCCAAAGCTTCACCCAAACCACTCGTCATGTCAAGTCCATTCCAACGTGTGCAGAAGATACGAGAATGGCGTATAGGAGAATCGTCTGCCAACAATGCCCCAGCATTGGTCAGTTTTCCATCATTGTCAACTATTCCCCATGAAACGAAATCGCTATCATCAAACGATTGATTAAGTCGCTTGAAATGAACAGATTTGAGCTTGGAGAAAGACATATCCTCAAACTTGTATGGCGAAGGAATAGCATCGAACGAACGACCTGTACCTCTCATAACAAGGCTTTTCAATTGAAGTCTGTCAGCTACCACCGACTCGTTACCGACTCTCACAAATGCCAATCGTTGCTTGTCACCTATATAATAATATGGTGTCTCTTGTCCTTTATAGACATGAAGCAACACAAGCTTCTTTCCATCCACTTCCTTAAATTCGAGGTTGACTGCAGGTATAGGGTCAAGTTTGGCCTTTATCTCCTCACTTATTCTCTCCGCATCACTTTCAGCATCAGCAAGTCCTACCACTTGGTCATCGTCACTGATACCAAACACCAATGTTCCGCCCTCGCCATTGGCAAAGGCAGAAACACTTTTTAGCCAACTCTTAGGTCGTTTGACTTCGAGTTGTTGTTTCTTGTCGTAGGCAGTTGCTTCGCCTATTAGATAGAGTATATCCATTATAATTATCTCCGAATTATTATATGATACAGATTAGAGGCAATTCGTAATGTTAAGAACAATATATGGAAAATACCTCCAATAAATATGGTGTTACATACTTGCACTACAACTCCATTTATTTTTATAGGAAATAAATATGCTGCATAATATAGAATGCAAAGAATTGACTCAAAGACTATCAAATACGAAAATAAAACAACCAAGAATTCATACATAGTTATGGTATTGCCATGAATTTCTCTTTTAGTAGGAAAATTCCTCGTTTTCCCTTCAATTCTAGTATTTGACAAAAGAAGGGTTAACGCTGCAAGAGTAAAACCTAATAATGTTCCAACAAATGGCATAACCTCGTTTATGAAGTCTATTTGTATGGTGTCGTAATGAGAAAGAATTGTATAGATGAAACTTGCAAATGCTATTATTGCAGGAGTCAATATATCATATATTGTCTCATTTTTCTTTAACGCCTCAAAATAGGCTAATATAACGTATAGAAACTCACACCACATACTAATATTCGTTTGACAGTGCTAACAGCTGAGAAAACACATTTGCAGAATTGTACTCTCCTGTATCTGAATCTTGCTGTACTTCAATAAACTCTTTTTTCACTATGAAATCTGTATCTATAACACTAGCATTCCCATTCATATTTTTGCCTCTTACACGTATTCTTCTAATTTGAGAATGAGCACCATTGAATTTATTGACAATATCATACAATGTGTCTTTTATACTCTTTTTGCGTTCTGCTTTTATTGTAAGCAATACGTTTTCCTTTACTTGCTCTGATGAATTTGAAAAATTTAGGACTTCAGAACCCAAAACAGATTTATCAACAAACACTTCTGCACATAAAACCCGATCCATACCTTGAAGAACTTCTTGAAAATCGTCACGTGCAATCATATCAAAAGAAAATTTTCCCTCAATTCTATTTTCTTCATCTTCATCAAATTGAGAATTATATAACAACAAAGCTTGGTTCAGATAATTTATAATATTCAAGCAAGTAAGCATACTATTGCCAGTTTCCAAGAACAAAATAGCATCTCCATCCTTAATTTTTATAAGGAGGTGCGTTTTCATTTGTTCCCCCTCACTCATTGTTTTAGGATTTTCTCTTGCTTCTGCTGTATTTTTATCAAGGAGAGGAGCACGATAGCTGTGCTTTGCACTTTTAAAAAGAAGTTGCATTGTATGATATTGACTTGTCGTATCATAGTCAAAGCTATCCAGAAAAGCAAATTTGTCATTATTGACATCTTGTTTTCTATTTACTTTATCTTTAGATATAATGTAGTTAAGTACTTTATTTAAAGCACTCTCTATAGGTTGTCCTAAATCTCCAACTTTTAGAAACAAATAATTAAAACTAATTTTTCTTTTTGGCATATTTTATATGTTTTATTATTTATTAATCACCACACATTCATCCAACCTATCAAAAGTCGTATCAATAAACGTGTAGCCTATCCATTTACTTGCATCAACAGAATGAAAATCTGCATATTGCTTACGCACATACCGCAGTTCAAAAGCCAAGCGCAGAGCCTTGCTTTCCGCATCGTCCCTATCCATTTGCTTTGCCTCTTTGCTCGTAATGGTTCGTACTTTAACTATCTCATACACATCACGCACTCCATGCCCTTTGATGTAAGGCATAAAGAAGTGGAGGTCCTGCAGGGCGATAGTTGTTGGAAACTGCTTGCCTGTGTAGTACAAAGTTGCCGTTCCGTCCATGAACTTCTGATATTGCGTATTGTCTTCCTTCACTAACCCGATAAGCACACGGTTGCCAACTTCCACGTATGCGCCTTTCTGAGGAATGACATGGGATATTGTCTCGTATGACTTGGTGTGAATCAGTTCTTCGATAAACTGTTCCAATAGCTTTCTGTTTTCCGTGTCTTTCGGGCGAAGTGGAAAAGCACCGATATTCACCTCCTTTATCGTCTTGTAGAACTTTGACACAGCTACATCATTTGGCTCTCCGTCACCAGGAAAGAGAATATATCCGCCTATTACCTCCTTCTTCAAGGCATTGGCGTCATAGTCACGATAGTAGATGGCATCACGGTAGCGGTGCATCTGGTTGATGGCATCCTCTGGCGGCACATCCACGCCTTGCTCCCTGCCGTCAATGCGATACTTGGCATCAAACAAATATGTCATCTTCATGCCTTGCAGCAAGTCGTTCTTGGTGAGCTGCAGCACGATGTCCGGCTTTTGTGGGACAGTTGGCACAACCACATCTTTAAGTCCCACGCTGTCGTTCTCAGCCTCAGTGTTCTTAGGGTTGTACACAAGTTCTGCCAATTCCACACCATCCTTGCGGAATAGAATACGTGAGTGCTCGCCCTTACCGAGTTCCCATGAGAACACACCATTCATCTCCATACGATTGCGGTGTTCCACATCCGCATCATCCAGGTGCAACTGTTCCTTTACGATGTGGCTCACCTCTATGAAACACCATATCTCGTAGAGTGTCGCTATGTCTTTTGTCTGCAAGCGGTACAGACCGTCATTGAGCGAATAGGCACGTCGCAGCAGATTCCATGTGCGGTACACCTGGCTATAGCCTGTAGCCTTTTGCAGCACCATGCTCTCTTGGCTCATTCCCTTGAATCTACCTACCGTGCGAAAGAAAGGATGCCGTTGCAGTCGTCTCAGAGTGTTGGAGGTACCGAGCATAGTAGCCTTCATCATGTCAGAAGCCGTCTTTATGGTCTCTATGCGCTGGCGCAGTTCCTCATATCGCTTGCCAATCTGTTGCAAGGCAAACTTAAGAAAACGGTTTTCCTGCGTGTCGTTCGACTGTATCTGCTGTTCTATTCGGTAGAGGTGGGCTGCCTCCTTGCGATGTTCTGCAAGGCGGTTCTCTATGTCGTGGGGTGTCTGCTTCAGTTTGTCTGCCCTAACATACGTTTCCTCGCCATGCAAGCGATGGCGAGGACGATCGATAATGTTCTTGCAAGCCTTTATGAACTTCTGCTGTTCGCCTTGAAACACACTCCACCATATTATGTCGGGGTGTTCGCCCTTTGTGTCGGGAGAAAAGCCATGAAACGTGCGGCGCATATAGTCGAGCGACAGCATACGGTACTCACGCTCAATGTCCTCCACGATGGCACGCCAATGCTCATGATAATCGAGCTTGGTGCTGAGCACCTCAAAGCCGAAACGGAATGTTTTTGTCTCCTTGTCAGTGTTGTATATGAGCTGTATCTCACTCCGTCCTATCTCATTCTTGTAGTTGATGAAACCAGCCAAGATATGTCGGCGAAAAGAGAAACGGTCGTTGTCGTTTTGTAGTATGGAACCAAATTGGGCATTCTTTACATGGCTTCCAAATTCTATCCAAATGGGATAGTCGGCATTGTCGAAGAATACGGCAGGAGCAGGAACTCCTTGTTCTATGCAGATGTCTGTGCCATTTTCGAAAGTGCGTTTTACGGACATAACTCCTTCCGACCATGAGTAAGTGGAAAGCAGATTGTCTTCCCCCACATTACTCTTGGCCTTGCTCCAAATCCTGTCGAACTTGCTACATTCGACAATCATTGTAAAATCTATGTGCTCAATCGTCAATAGTTCCATATCGCCCTATGTCTTTTTAACTCCAAAAACTTGTATATCCCGATGCAAGTTTAGCCTTCATCTCCTTCAGCTTCGCCAAGGATATTGAGGTTATGGCATGTTCTTCGCCCGATACCGCCTTTAGTCCATCATCAATGGTCTTGCTCAGTCGGTCGATAAACGCATCGCTTACCTTAGTGTCATCACCCTCTATGCGTGACAATACTTTCATGCTCGTTATCTCGTCCAAGGCACGCGCTATGACATATCCTTGTTCCAATTCTGTATCATTCTCATCCTTGTTGTAAGGAAGATTATTTACCACATACAGCAGAAACTCGTTGCGTGTTCGGTAGGCAACCTTGAATGGAGTGCCGTTCAGTACAGCATTTACTGCATCAAGATAAGTCAGCGCCTTCTCGCAGACATCCTTGTTGTCGGCATATACATCCACACCTTCCACGGCATCGCCTATCAATTCAGCCTTGCCCAACTTGCCAATCTCTTCATTACGCTCTGTCAGTCCACCGTGCAGGTCCACTTCATTCATCTCTATGGTCATGGCACGGTCGAGCACCTTACGAGAGAATGAGAATGTCGTTTCGTCCATATTAACTGTGCCGACAACGATAAGGTTCTGCGGAATACTAATTCCGCTTTCGTTGAACTGCTTTCTCACATTCTCGTCTGTCGTCAGCGAAGCTGTCAGGTTGAAATACCATTCCTCGTCCACCTTTTCAAGTATAGGGTCGGTTGTCACAGTGCCGTCCTCGTGGCTCTTGCGCGACTCTATAACACTGAGGTATTCTGCGAAATACTGCTCTACAGGTGCAAGATTCATTTCATCCAAGCAAAGGAAATAGGGTGTGTCCTTATCTTCCCATGCCTTGGCAACAAAGCGGAGAAAATCGCCTGCCACATACTCGGCCTTGCCACTCACTCGGCTTACATAGCCTATCAAGTCGCTTGAGTCGTGCCAATTAGGCTTCACCTGCACCATTTGGAAGTTCTTCGGTTTCTGTGCATTGTACTCTTCTGATCCTTCTTCCCAACAAGCTCTTGCCAACTCTCTCACGATACGGCTCTTGCCTGTACCAGAGATGCCAGCAAGCAGAAGGAATGGCTTTGACTTGATAGCGGTGATGTAGGGGCGGTAATCGTTTGATGTGCAAGTATTTATTGATACCTTATCTTCAAGTCCATCTTCCTTATTGTCGTATGTTGGAACATTGGCATTGGATATGCGTATGTCAAATATTCCATCATCAGCTTTGATAATATGCAGGTCGGAATATCCTCCTGCAAAATAATTCCTTATTGTGAATTTTGTCTTACGCTGAACACCGGTGTAATCTGTATAGAGAACATCCTTTAATAGTCCATTGAAATAGAAACGTTTATCTATCTTCCCATTTTTTTGTGGAACATCCTTACGAGCATTCCACACTTGCGTAAATGTATTTACAGACCTGCCGTCTTCAGTGAACAGTGCATCAATAATCGCTAATTGGTCAAGCACAAACTCTTTTGAAAACTTGACCAACTCATGTGTCGCTGATTGGTCAAATTTTCTTGGCAAGATAGATGCAATAAACAAAATTGCCTTGGTTAGATTTTCTTTATCATATCTAACAATAATTTGCTCTCCGCTATCTTTAAACAAAGAATAATGCTCATTATCCAAGAATAAATCTGTATTCTTGGCATCACCAGCATTTGGCTGACGGTAACTAGCATTTGTATCGTTTATATGCTTTACAATTTCTTCCATACTTTACAATCTTATAATGTCCTGTATGTTTCCGAAGCAATCTGTTGGAGATACTGCGACATTCAACCCTAACAATCGTGTTTTGCTTTGTATTATTGCCTGATTAAACGTCTGCACATTCTTGTTAAGTTGCTCCATATACGGCATACATTGCGTACAAATCTTCAGATTTGCATTTGCTTCAGTAATGTCGAAAACACGATATACGGAATAATCAAAATCAGATTTTTGCTGATTTACAAAACCTACCTCTTGATTACTGAATACAATATTTTGTGAGAAATCAAATCTTGTTGACTTCACATCTATATACTGCTTTTCATTCAGTATAAAATCGTATGGCAATCCCGATTCTCTACTTTTATTCATCCATTCAAATGACTCTACTTGATGCAAGTTCTTCAGTTGTTCAAGGTATTCGTTTACAAGTTCCTCACCTCTCTTGCCAACTAAAGCCATGTTTCTCTTTGCCTTTTCCAAATCAAAAGGCTTGTATTTCTTGCTTTGCTCCCCTGTTTGTGAGATAATTTCTATCTCTTTCTGTATATTGACACTTGACTGGTTTATCTTGTTTACCATTATGTTCTTTAGACTGGCATACACCTTGTCTTCATCTGTGATGACGCGAGTTTTTGAGCCAACCAAGTCTTTTATTACATTGAAATCAACTGACTTACTATTGATAAGCCAAAACACCAAGTCCTTATTTTCTAGTCCAGACCAAACAAGATACCAATCCGCATTGACATCTGTCAAGGCAAATTCTCTAATCTTGGAAGCAACAGAGTCCTCTTTCTTTTTCCCCATCCTTATCTTAGGGCTTCTGTGAGATCCGTCGGGGTTTTCAATTCTATCAAAATAGCAATCCAACATTTGGCAATAGTCACCATAGACAAGCATTGCTGTTGTAACAACATTGTCACCCAAGAATTGAAATACATCTTTGTAGAGTCCTATGTGGGTTTGATTGCTTGTACCTTTTGTGCCCAAATCTGCGCTGCTTAATTTCTTTAAGCCTATACGCTTTTCAATATCGAAAAAGAAGAAAAACATTTTATTCATGAATTATATTGTTTGTTATTAAGAAGTAAAGAGTAGCATAAATCGTATTTACGCTTACCGCATTACCCGCTTGCTTGTAAAGAGAGCCATCTGCAACTCCTGCATTGCGTCCATTAAGCGCAAATGCAGCAGGGAATCCTTGCAGCATGAACGCTTCTTCTGGTGTTAGCTTACGGATAGGCAGTTGAGACAATTCCTCTTTTGTCATAGTTTTCACAGGATTTGCCGCCCCATGAGATTCAATAAAATCCTGGCTGTAATAATTATCTTGACAAGCCCTGTGCATTTTATGCATCGTGGCAGTCAATGGTCTGGCGATACTCATGTTTATGTCTGAGCGAGACTTGAAATTTGCCGAGCCATCAGCCAAAATGGTAGGTTTTATTCTCTCAGACAAGAAATACTTCTGGTCTACTTCTTCCAAAAGTAAATCATTTACTGTTGCATAATTACTTGTACTTAGCCTCTCATAAACAACTTCAAAGGTATCTGCGACATTCTCGCAAGTGAACATATCCTCAAAATTGTTTGGTACTGGTTCTGTCGTGGCAAATATCAAGAGTCTGTTACGAGTTTGTGGCAGATGAAACTTGGCGGTATTGAAGATATCTGTAAACACACTATATCCCAATGCCTCCAATTCTTCTCTTATTCTCGTATATGTTCTTCCTTTGTCATGATTCTTGAGATTCTTGACATTTTCGAGCAATACGTATCGTGGTCTTCGTTCTCTAAGAATGTCTAATATACGGAAAAACATCTGACCTCTATCTTCATTAAAGCCTGCTTGTTTTCCCATCATACTAAATGTCTGACATGGAAAACCACCTGTTAACAAATCGAAGTCTGGAAGATTGGTTATGTTGTCCACATTACTGGTAAACTCAACTATATCTCCCAACGCCACTTCTCCATCAGCTTCAGGATGAAAGTTGGCACAATACGTCTTCACGGCTTTGGCATCTATCTCAGAATAACCAATGCAGTGAAAATTCATTATATGGTCTTGGGTCAGAAGATCCATTGCCCTTCTGAAGCCACCTATACCAGCAAATAATTCAAGATGTCTCATTTCATAAATTTCATGATGCCATCGCCAATGGCTTTGGCAAGTTTTACTGGAACTGCATTGCCGACTTGCGCATACCACATGTTTTGGGAACCAGTTATCACATAATCGTCAGGAAACGTCTGAATACGTGCTGCTTCACGAGGGCTTAACCCCCTTGCATCCCAAGGATGAATGTACATATTGCAGTCAAATTTCATGTGTGAAGTAATCGTCTTACAAATTTGAGTTTCATCTAACTTGAAATACTTATCCTTAAATATGTCGTTTCTTCTTTTGTATGGCATTATGTCTGCAATTGACTCATGTAAGGAGTTCGCACCTTGCGGTAAACGACGGTATATTTCTATATCACGCTCGTTATTGTACCGATTCTTGTGATTGTAGAGTTTTGTTATTTCTCTGTCTCCATTGATAAACTTATAGAAATCGTTATGGATATATGTAAAATCACATTCAGTAAACCCTGACTCTGCACACTCTATGCCTTTTGACCCCTTTTCTTTCTTCGCAATTAGATGTGGTAGACCTTCCAAGGCATCTTTCAATACAAACGGCTTGCGCTTATGTTTGTAAATTTCCTCAAAAATCAAATGTGGTGATACACCTACTCGGTTACCAATCATTATAAAACGTTCTCTATTTTGTGGTACGCCATAATCCTGTGCTTTGAAGAGAGCATAATCAAATTGGTATTCTTCACCAAGATATTCCTTGAAATTCTGTTTAATTTCCTCTATCTTATTCATCATACCTTTTACATTCTCCATTACAAAGAATTTTGGGCGCACATTTTTAAGAAATATCAGATACTGCTTATACAAAGAGTTCCTTGGATCATCTAATATCCTTTGGCGATTTGCCATGGAAAAGCCTTGGCATGGTGGCCCTCCACAAACTAACGTAATGTCCGATAGTATTTCTTTGTATTCATCTAAATGCAAGTTTAGTTCTGCTATATCCCCAACAAAATAATGCTCATCACTTAAATTATGATTAAACTTATATGTATTACAGAATTGCTCCACGATTTCATTAACAAACCATGGGGAAAAACCAGCTTGCTGAAGTCCCAAACTAAGGCCTCCACAACCTGCAAATAAATCCACAAACTTATACATCATTTTCATCACCCTCAAAATAGTCGGAGTCTATACGTTTGACTACAAAAGTTCGCCTTGTACTGACACCAATGTTATATTCTATCATATAGCGTGCAAGTTCCTCACCATCAATAAGCACAATCTTCTTGCTTGCCTTTTCTTCTGCATACTTGCGCGCTTCACTACTAAATCTACTTGTTGTTATAAAAACACCTTTATTTGCTTTCTTTTCATCAAGAGCTCCTGCAAAAGCGTGAATATCTGGTTTCCCGATGGTATTCCCGATAGCATAACGTTTAGCTTGGATATAAATCTTATCTAATCCAAGTTTATCTTCTTTGATTATACCATCTATTCCATCGTCATGAGAAAATTTTGTAACCATTCCTGCGTCATCCAATGAGCCACCATACCCCATAGCAAGCATGAGGTCAACAACTATTTGCTCAAACCGCTTTGGAGATTGTTCTAAAACCTTTTGCAATAAATCTGCAGCGAGGTCTTTCACTATTATCTGATAAGCTGATTCTAATTGTTCTGTCGGTGTTGGCATCGAATTCGTTGTATCAGTACTCTTGGATTTTATATGGACAGAGCCACTACTCTTTGGAGATTTACCTGCATATTCTGCGTATTCGGGATATTCCAACAAATCGGATTCTTTCAGAGATGTATGGTTTTTCAAATAATCCTTACCTCTATCAGTAATCCTGTACATGCCTCTTTGGGGAAGCGTTATCAATAAAGCACGACGCAACCATTGACGTGTCCAACTACATCTGTCCTCAAACTGGATGGTTTTCCCACTTTTTGTTTTTAAGGCACTGTCTTCTGGTGTCAATCCAAAATGCTCAATAAGAAATGATTTCATTTCTTTTGAGGTCACATCTTTACCGTCTTCTAATTTTTTTAGAAACGGATATAAGAAATCTTGAAATTTAGGTAATGCCATAACTTTATCCTTTAGCTATTTGACAAATTGCCTTTAACAATTTCCAAGAAGTTAATCTCATCTTGATAATTCCCTCCGAACTGAGTACGGAGAACATTAAGTACATCTTCTATTTTATTAACTTGCTCCATGAGCAATTCTTTCTTATTCTGTTCCATCATTTTTAAATTCCTCGAACCGAACCAAGTCGGTCAATTCTACATTCAACACTTTTGCAGTCATCATCAGACTTGCCAAGTCTGGTTGACTTGAATTAGTACACCATTTAGATATGGTGGTTTGGTCTTTTCCGAGTTGTTCTGCCAGCCAACGGTTAGTCCGTTTTTTCTCTGCCAGCACAACTTTCAGCCTGTTCAAATCACGATTTGCCATATTTTAAGTATTTCGATATGCAAAGAAAGTGCAAGGCGAGCGCAATGAAGCTTGCTTCAATTGCCAAGCCGCAGCCTTTCTTCTGCAAAGATACATATAATATTCCATAAAGCGTGAGTTTACGTCTAAATCCTATAGTATTTTAGCAAACAAATGAAAATAATTCACCATAAGGAAGCATGATAATTTCTTTAAAAACCACAAAAGAGACTCAGAATTTATCGGTTTTTCAAAAATTAGACTTATCTTTGCACACAAAATCAAAGCGTTCTTTGTATATTGCAAAGTTGTGAAAGAAAAAGAATATAGCTCGTTTCTAAATCGTTAGCAGTTATCTTCTTTGTTATTCTTAATTCGTTAATACTCAATCAATAAAAGATTTTGTTGTGACTCAAGCAATGGCATATCACGCAAACGACCCTGATGTGGGTATGTCATTGGTTATGGACATTAACAGATATAAAATGTATATTGGAGATACTGAACTGTTACTTATATTGCCAATTACGAAATTGTATAAACTCAAAATTGAACAATTCAAAATCGCAGGCGCAGCCGAGAAAAATTCAAAATTCAAAACTCAAAATTCAAAATTGCCGCAGGCAACCAATTCGTAATTCGTAACTCCTAATTCCTAATTCGATATAGCGAAATATCGTACTGGCAGTAAAAAAGTGTTACAAACAAAAAATTGATTCTAGAGAATCGGGAAGCCTTAATTGAAGGGTTTTGTGGAGTAAAACACTCCCCTACTCTTCAATTAAGGCTTCTTTGATGTGCAAATGGACTACATTTGCTATGCAACTGTAGTCGTTTTGAAAGGTAAAAGGACTACAGTTGGAGGGCAAATGTAGTCCTTTTGCAACAAAATGTAGAGTTTTTACGTTGTCTGTCATTGCAATTTTCGGCTCTGAAAACCATAACGCATTGACTAAAAGAAAGTAAGCTCTAACCGCTCAAAACTCACGAATTTCGAGCTAAAGATTTCCTCGTACGTTCAGTTGATAGTTTTGAGCGGTTAGAAATGCAAATATTGTATTGTCGGGCGAGGCTTACAGCCTACATATCCTGCATCGAAAGGCCAATAAGTTTCACTTCCTTATACTTGGCAAACTCGCGTCGTATGGTGTCATATTTCTCTTGCAGCACATGTTCCTTGTATCTCTCAGGGTTGCGTTTCACCTCAGCCACAAGTGCGGTACGGTCAATGTCGTTGAGTGCTATCACGTCAATCTCATTATTGCCTTGGCGGTCCCAGTAATTGCCAACGGCTGTGACGCGGTCTTCCTCGGCAATGCGTTGGCGGAAATACTGTTCGAGGACAAGTCCGGTGTAGTCGCAGTAGTCGCGCTTGACGATTTCGAGCAGCAGGTCGTTGCGCTCCATCTCTATGAGGTTTTGGTTGGGCAGAATGAAGCGAAACCAGAAGCGGAAGAAACAATCGTCTATCGACCAGCGTATGTTGCGGTTGCCCTGCTTGCTGAACATAGGCTGCAGACGATTGATATAGTTGTAGTCTTCGTGCAGATTCTTGAGATAGGTGCCCGTATTCTTGCCTATGATGTTGTCTATCTGGTTCTGTACAGTCATGCCTCCGGCTATCAGTTGCAGAATGCTCAGATAGTTGGAGTAGTCTCTGCCAAACTCAGCCATAATCAGCTCTGTGCCCTCGCTAAGGAACGGACTGCCCACTGCTGTCACCCATTCGAGCATGTTGTCCTTAGTAGTTGCACCGACATCCATAAGCTGACCTATGTATTTTGCCACACCGCCAGTAAGCATATACAGACACAACAAGTCGTCAGGAGTGTATTCCGGATTATGGTCGTGCAGTATCTCTTTCATTACAGCTATGCGGAACGGACGCAGCCTTATCTCGCAATCCTTGCGACCATAAAGCGGTTCGTCGTCGTTGTCAAAAATCTTGTGCATCATGCTGAATATACTACCGCAGGCTATAAGATTGACATGTGTAGAATTGTGGTAGCGATCCCATATATCCTGTATATGACTGGGTATGGCAGGGTTTATCTTCAGCAGATTCTGAAACTCGTCGAGCACAAGGGTGAAGTGGTTGTCGCGTCCGTATTGCATCAGTGCCTCAAAGAATTGCGCGAACGTCTCCATACGTCCGTATATCTGCAACCCTATGCTCTCGGCAGCCATACGCTGAAATTTCTCTACAAGCACGTGCTCATTGTCTTTCGACACATACAGGTAGAGCATGCGCTGCTCGTTCTGCGTGCGCAGCAGCAGGGCAGTCTTGCCAATACGCCGACGACCCATCATCACCGTGAAGAGCGACTCCCGTTCGCTCCTCACCCAATTGCGACGCAATATCTCAATTTCTTTCTCTCTGTCGTAGAATTTCATAATGCAAGCGTTTGATTTTAATTTAACCGCCATTAATTTAATGGCCATTACAATAATGCAAAGCTACAAAATTATTAATAAAACTACAAGTTTTTTCAGTTGAGAATTGAGAGTGGAGAGTTGAGAGTTATGATATGTATATTGGCTTGTCAATAATATTTTATCCGAAACGCCCAATTTTCTTTCCTAAAAAGACAACCTATAGGGAAAAATATATTACTTTTGGCAAAAATAAATAAAATAAACATGAATCACGACCTATCCGACGATGACATTTTCCAGGCCCTCCGCGAGGGCAGCGAGGAGGCTTTCGGCACGCTTTTCAGGCGCTTTTATCCGCGTCTGAGCCGCTTTGCGTGCAAATATATTGCCGATGAAGCCGCCGCAAGCGATGCTGTGCAGACGTGCTTCATGCGACTGTGGGAGCGTCGCTCAGCGCTTGTAGGCGGCTCTTTGCAGTCGATGCTCTACACAATGCTGCGCAACGAGTGTCTCAACAGCCTCAAGCATAGCGCCATAGTTGAAGGCTATGCACGTCAGGCGCAGTCAGTAGCCGACACCGAACCGCTCTACAACGCCGACTTCCTGGGCGCCGCCGACCATCAGTTGCTCTACGACGAACTGCAGCACAGCATTGACCGTGCCCTCGACACGCTGCCACAGCGCACAGCCGACATATTCCGCATGTCGCGCTACGAATCGCTCAAGAACCGCGAGATAGCCCAGCAGTTAGGTATATCCACCACCGCCGTCGAGAAGCACATATCCAGGGCGCTCAAGACCATTGCCGCCCAGCTCGCCCAAAAGTACGGCACAAGCCTTGCGCTCTGCCTCATGCTCTGCCTGGAGCACGCACAGCAAGCTGTCTTGCACAATCCCGTCATTTAACAGCCGATGAAGGTTGGGCAGACGATGTTTCAGTTGTTACATAGTTATGACAAACCCTTTAAACTCCACTTATGCACAATAATATATATATAACCGCCGAAGAGGCACGCCAGCTTGCCTGCCGCTACTTCGACGGCACAATATCCGACGACGACGAGCAGCGCCTCACGGAATACATAACCCACATCCCCGGCGCTACGGCACAGCTGCATGCCTGGGAGCAGGAGTGGCTCTCAGCGTACACGCCAAGCCCTGCCACCGAAGTCGCCTACCAGCAATTGACATCACGCCTCAGCGCCACAGCCACCCGTCGACACCGCTTGCACACGTGGCGCATTGCCGCAATCGTGGCATGCGCAGCCTCACTCATAGCCTTCGTGTTCGGCATCGGCACCTACATAGGCCGCCTCACCGCACCCGAACAGTACTTCACGTGCTCGGCACCCTACGGCAGCACAGCCACAACGCTGCTACCCGACGGCTCGCGCGTTACGCTCAATGCCGGCTCAACGCTTCGCTATTCCAGCCGTTTCAGCACCAATGACCGCCGTGTAGAGCTGCAGGGCGAGGCTTATTTTGACGTAGCACGTCGCGACGGCGACCGCTTCACGGTGCACACCGACGGATATGACGTAGAAGTGAGGGGCACCCGATTCTACGTTTCGGCATACCCCACCGACAACTACGTCACCACGACGTCCTCAAGGGCAGCGTTGCCATCGCTTACGGCGACTCCTGCTACGTGCTGAAGCCCGGCGAGCGTGCCTCGCTCAATCGTCTCACACACCAGATGCAATGCTCACGCGCCACCAAGACAAGCAGCGGATGGAAGCAAGGCAACATCGACTGCGACGACATAACGCTCGCCCAGTTGCGCCCCATCATCGAGCGCCGCTACAACGTGAGCATACACATAGCCGACAGCAGCCTCGCCTCGCGCCGACTATACATCTCGCTCGTCAACAACGAGACCATCGACGAAGTTATGGCAGCCCTCAAGCGCACGCTTGACGTTAAGGTGCAGCGCGACGGACACAATATCGTAATAGAGCAATAATCATATTGTAGGAGGCTATGGCGTCCTCGCCATAGTCTGGGCAAGCAGGCAGCGCATATTATCTATAACAAGAATGCACTAACTAACTGCTCAGGCTATGGCGGGGACGCCATAGCCTCCTACAGTTTGCTTTGCCAATTAACTCACTGACTTGAATTTATAATATTATCACTCCTAATGTTGGACGAACTTAACATTCAACATTCAACACTTAACATACCAAACAATCGCACCTTAACATTCAACATTTAACATTTAACATTAAAAAAAATTGGTTTAATGGTTGGGTAAAACCTTTATGAGTTGTTTATATTATTGAAAGAACCTAAAAACCGCTTGATTTGGACCTAAAACCGCCTTGATAACACCAGTGCATAACCCTCCATTTTCAAAAGGACTCGTTTTGCACTTCAAAAGGGCCCCTTTTACACTCCAAAAGGACTCCTTTTACAATGCAAAAGGACTCGTTTTGCCACCCAAAAGGACTCCTTTTTGAAAGCAACCGAAATCAGTGCTGAAAATCAATGGATTACAGGACCGGAAAAAGCAGAATACAGGACCTTGATAAACAGAATCGTAGCCGAAACGGGTACGATGAAAACGTAAACAATATAAACAACAATCTATAATCAAAACTTTAAACATCTATGGCAAAATTCAGATCACTATGCGTTGCCGGCGTCATCGCCCTATCTGGTGCAATGGCCACCGCAATGCAGGCACAAACGGTGAGCCGCAACTTCAACAGCCAGCCTCTGAAGTCGGTGCTGCACGAAATTGAAAGGCAAACCAAAATGTCGGTCATAGTCAACGACATCAACCTAAACAAACGCGTTACTGCCAACTTCAACAAAACCCCTCTGCGTGATGTGCTAAAGCAGGTGCTCGACGAGTCGTGCGAGTATGAAATTGCCGACCGCATCATAACAATACACCCCAGCCGAAAGGCAAAGCAGGAGACACAGCAGCAGGGAAAGAAGAAAAAGCAGACTGTAAAGGGTTGTATCAAGGACGAGAACGGCGACCCTATCATCGGTGCCAGCATTCTTGTAAAGGGAACAACCACTGGCACAATAACTGATGCCGACGGTCGCTATTCGCTTGAAGTTCCTAATGGTTCTACTATACAGATTTCATACCTCGGCTATCAGACCAAGGAGGTAAAGGCGCAGGGAGGCTCGGACATGACAGTCTTTATGGATGTCGACAACAAGACTCTCGACGACGTAGTAGTAACAGCGTTCGGTATCAAGCGTGAAGAGAAGGCACTTGGTTATGCCGTGCAGAAAGTGAAGGGCGATGAATTGGCAACAGTCAAGTCGGTCGACCTCGGCACTTCGCTTACCGGTAAGGTGGCAGGTTTGAACGTACAGAACTCTACCGAGTTCAATAACGCTCCGTCGGTGCTCATCCGTGGTGAAAATCCACTCATTGTGCTCGACGGTGTACCTTATTCTAATATATCACTTCGCGACATCAATGCCGACGACGTAGAATCTATCGATGTGCTGAAGGGTGCTACTGCATCTGCTCTTTACGGTGCACGTGGCGGTTCGGGCGTTATCACCATCACAACAAAGAAGGGTAGCAAGGAGGGACTGGACATAACAGTCAACAGCAGCACTATGTTCAATGCCGGCTATCTTGCCATTCCAGAGGCACAGCACGACTACAGTTCGGGTACGGGTGGCCACTACGACTCTGTAGACTATGTATGGGGCGACAAGCTCGACATAGGTCGCAAAGCCAAGCAGTATAATCCTTTTACATATCAGTTGGAGGAAACAGAGCTTGTATCAAAGGGTAAGAACAACTTCCGCAACTTCCTTCAGCAGGGATTCGTCACCAACAACAACATCAGTTTGGGCTGGCGTGGCAAGAACGGTGGTGTGCGCACGTCGCTCAACCACGTCTTCAACCGTGGACAGTATCCCAATGAGGATATGCACAAGATAATCTACACGCTCAGCGGCAATGCCAAGATAGGCAAACTCTCGCTCGAAGGCGGTGCTGTATGGAACAAGCGTTTCTACAACAACGACCGCGGTTCGGGTTATAGCGGTGGTGGCTACATATATAATATTATTGTGTGGACCGGCTCAAACTACGACATCCGCGACTATCGCAACTACTGGGTAGAGGGCAAGGAGAACCAGAAACAGAACTGGCTGTACAACTATTATTATGACAACCCCTACTTCCTTGCCTACGAGTGTACACGCTCCAACGACTACGACAAGCTCAACACATACGCCTACGCTAAGTATGAGTTGCTGCCATGGTTGAACATTTCTACACGTACCGGTGTAGATTTCTACGCCAGCCGTACCGAAACAAAGAACCCTATCGGACAGATACACGGTTATTATGGCAACGTAAAGGGATACTACGGAGTTTCCAAAGCAACTGGTTTCAGTGTCAACAACGACGTGATTCTGGCTGCCAATAAGAAGCTTGGCGACTTTGACATCGACGGAATGTTGGGTAGTACCATATATTACTATAACAATGACGACGTAAGCGCAAACACCAACAATGGTCTGTCTGTGCCAGGATACTATTCGCTCAAAGCGTCAGTCGACCCTGTTTCTGCATCGTCTTCATACAAGAGCAAGCGTGTCAATTCGCTTTGGGGACGTCTGTCAGTGGCATGGCGCAACACTGTCTACCTCGACGTAACGGGCCGTAACGACTGGTCTTCTACTCTTCCTGCCGATACACGTTCTTATTTCTATCCGTCAGTGTCGGGCAGTGTCATCATGTCTGAATTCCTGCATCTGCCCCAGCCCTTCACTTTCTGGAAGTTGAGAGGTTCATGGACTGTGACAAAGTATGACCTTGACATCTTCGAGACACAGCAGGCATACAGCGTTTCGTCGAATGTATGGAACAAGATGAACACAGCTACATATCCCAGCTCGCTGCGTGCATCTACGCTGAAGCCTACGACAAAGCGAGCATACGAAATCGGTACACAGTTCAACGTGTGGAACAACCGCATCCGCTTCGACTTGGCCTACTACAATACATTGAAGTATAACAATACACGTAAGGCTACAGTCAGCGCTGCCTCAGGTTTTACAAGCACGCTCATCAATTATGGCGAGAAGCAGGAACGTCGTGGATTTGAGATTGCTGTAGGTGCTGACGTGATTAAGAAGAAGGACCTCAACTGGACTGTAAACCTCAACTGGGCTTCTGACCGTTACTACTACAACACCATCGACCCTGTATATTCTACACAGAACCAGTGGGTGCAGAACGGCAAACGTTGGGACTGGGTGGCCGATCTGGACTGGGACCGCGACCCGGATGGCAACATGATACTTTACAACGGACTGCCACAGCGCAGCAAGTATCAGAAACTTGCAGGCTATGCCAACCCAGACTGGATATGGGGCATTAACACTCAGTTGCGTTATAAGGACTGGACTCTCAACCTGGCAGTGGACGGTCGCGTAGGCGGACTTGCCTACAACAAGACCGAGCAGGCTATGTGGAATTCTGGTTCGCACCCGAAGAGTGCCACACCGGAGCGTTATGAGGAAGTTGTCAACGGCAACAAGACATTCGTAGCAAAGGGCGTTAAGATAGTTTCAGGCTCAGTTAAGTATGACGTTGACGGCAACATATTGGAAGATACACGTGTGTTTGCACCTAATGATGTAGTGGTTTCTTATCAGAACTTCATACAGAGATATGAGCCATGGTGTGGAGCAGCAGCGTTCCAGAACTACCGTTCTACAACGTTCTTCAAGATTCGCGAACTGTCATTGACCTACGATCTTCCCAAGAAGATTTGTGCATGGGCACGTATGAAGTCGGCTTCGGTGTCGTTCATCGGTCAGAACATGCTGCTTTGGGCCAAGGAGTTCAAGTATGCCGACCCCGATGTCAGCTCAGACGACTTGAGTTCGCCTTCTCAGCGTTTCCTCGGTTTCAACATTAAAGTTCAATTCTAATTAATCCAGACGCATTATGAAATTCAGAAATATAATATGTACTGTAGCAGCGTTGGGCACAATCGGAATGTCAACGGTTTCATGTACTGGCAAGTTTGACGATTACAACACCGACGACAATGCCACATCAAAGGTTACTCCAGCCATGATCGCTACAAAACTGATACTTAACATTACAGATATTGGAGGCCAGAAGTATTCAATCTTTCACGGATTGTTGCAGAAGCAGACTGTATGGTGTGAGGGAACATCAGAAGATAATCAGTACAACTTGCTCAGTCGGGTAGGTTTTGGTGATTATACCGACTTCACCAACTGCCAGAAGATGATAATGGAAGCATCATCGCAGACGGAAGCTATACAGAATTCGTACAAGGCTCTTGCCAAATTCATCAAGGCATACCGCCTGTATGGCATCACGATGAAGCTTGGCGACATTCCTTACAGCGACTCCAATGCTGGCGAGAGTGGCAATTTCACGCCCAAGTATGACACCCAGCACGATGTGTTTGCCCATATATTGGAAGATTTGGAGAGTGCGGAATCGCTCTTTGCAAGCGGTGCCAAGTTTGAAGGCGACCCTATCTACGACGGTGACCCTGCTAAGTGGCGCAAGGCATGCAACGTATTTGAACTTAAAGTGCTCATGAATATGCAGCAGGTAGCCGACCAGTCGGATGCTGCCGACCTTAACGTTAAGAGCCGCTTTGCACGTATCGCGTCGTCGGGCAACATCTTTACCGGCAATGCTGACAACTTTATGCTCGTGTTCAGCGATGCTGCCGGACAGCAGTATCCGCTCTATAACAACCAGCATATGTCGTTCTATGCTACAAGTTCGTACATCATTGAGCCGCTGAAGAATCTCAACGACTATCGTCTGTTCTACTATTGCTCGCCAGCTGTGGGCAAGACAAATGCAGGTGTGGCTGCTTCTTCATGGGATGCTTACCCAGGTCTTAATCCTACTGCTGACCAAAGTGTGAACAATGCTGCTCATGCCGACCTCATGGACTGCAAGCCTAACCAGCGTTATCTGGAACCTGCAGGCGAGCCTATAACACGTATCGGATACATGGAGCAGAACTTCATTCTTGCTGAGGCTGCCTTGCGTGGATGGATCAATGGCAGTGCTGAGGAGTACTATAAGAAAGGCATACGTGCCAGCATGGAATTCATAGCTCAGTATACTCCTGCAGGCGAGACTTACAATCATGGCAAAGAGATAACAGCCGAATACATCGACCAGTATCTTGCACAGCCTAATGTACAGCTCAAGAGCAATTTTGACGGTGCACTGGAACAGATTATCACACAGAAGTATCTCGGTTCGTACCGCCAGTCGCTCGACTATGAGTGCTGGTTTGACCACCGTCGTACTGGATACCCTGCTTGGGAACTTAATCCCAGCACCAATCTAAATGACGAACAGAACAAGTTCCCGATACGTTGGCGTTACTCGCAAGACGAGATTGACTATAATAAGGCTAATCTTGAGGAAGCACTCAATCGCCAATATGGTGGCAATGATGGCTTCAATGAAAAAATGTGGATTGTGCCTAATGCAGTAGAAACTCCTATAGCAGGTAAAATTATCACAGATTTTGGTAAATAGTAAATAAGTTTTTGTGAATGCCTTAAATTAGCTGGTATCTTATATACGATTAGAAACCGGCTGATTTAAGGTGTTTTCATTTCATAATAAAATGTACAACTCCATTCCAATGACCCAACAAAGATTTTTCCGCCACTTAGTGTTGTGCCTTGTACTGTTTCTGTTTTCGGTATTGTCGGCACGTGCTTTCACGTTGCAGTCGGGTAGGGCGTATGCTTTCAGCATGCCTGCCGAGTGGCGATATGCTTCCGAATCGGTAGCTACGCTCATGCATCAGCGCACCGGCGTGAAGCTCACACTGGCGCATGCCGACAGCGCTATGCTTAAGATTGAACACGACGCAAATCTCTGTGGCGAGGCGTACATGTTGCAGATAGACGACACCGACATCGTAGTGAGAGCCGCAAGCATCAAGGGTGTCAACTGGGGTATGTCGCAGTTGGCTCAGCTTGTAGCAGCCGCTCCCGACAAGCAGTTGTCAGAATGTATGATAAGCGACAGTCCGCGATTTGAGCATCGTGGCTTGATGATCGACTGTAGCCGCCACTTCCGCACCATAGCCGAATTGCAGTCGCTGATAGACGCAATGAATCTCTTGCGTCTTAATATTCTGCATCTGCACCTCACCGACAATCAAGGTTGGCGACTTGCACTCGAACGGTTTCCTGAAGTGGCACGCCGTGGCACGCATTATCCCGACTTTCCCGAACTGTCCGACAAGTATTACACGCCCGACGAGCTGAAGTCGCTCGTGGCTTATGCCTACGCACGGGGCGTAGAGATAATCCCCGAGGTGGACATGCCGGGCCATTGCTTGGCGCTTCTTGCCTCTATGCCCGAACTGTCGTGCCGTGGTGGCGAGTTTGAACCGTTTCCCGAGGAGCGCCTGCAGAACGACCGCAAGCGTGCATGGGAGAATATGCTGTGCGTGAGCAATCCTCGTGTCTACGACATTGTTGAGGCTGTGGTGGCGCAGTTGGCAGACATCTTCCCCTCGCGCTACATTCATCTGGGCGGCGACGAGGTGAGCACGGTGCGCTGGAAGGAGTGCAAGCGCTGCCAGGCGCTGTATCATAGCGAGCACATGACCGACTTTCATCAGCTGCAAGACTATTTTACACGACGTGCAGGCGAGATAGTGCGACGTCACGGCAAGCGTTTGATGGGATGGGACGAGATAAACGACCGCTGTGCTGCCGATGCCTCAGACGTGGTTTGTATTTGGCAGCGCGATGCTGCCGAGCGCAGCGCCAAGGCTCTGGGTAGAGGCATGCAGGTGGTGATGTGTCCTAAGGATCCGTGCTACTTCGACTTCGGCTACGCCCGCAACTCCACCAAGAAGGTGTTCGAATGGCAACCATTGAAGGGTATTCCAGCCGAACAGCAGAGCCAGGTGAAGGGCTGTCAGGCGTGTCTGTGGACTGAGTTTGTGCGCACCAAGGCCGATGTCGACCACATGCTCTATCCTCGTCTGTGCGCTTTGGCTGAGGTGTTGTGGACCGGAGGGGGCGGCTGCTACGACGAGTTTGTGAGCCGTCTCAACACGGTTGTGTTGCCGCTGCTCGCCCGCACGGGCAATGCTGCCTATGCCGAGCGGTTGGACGCCACTGCAATATTCCGTGCCGAGTCGAGCCATGCCAAGCTTCTGGCTGGCGCAACGATAGATACCGATATGCCCGGCGTGAAGTTCTACGAAAAGGAATATGCCTACGACGGCGACGAGAGCACATTCTTCTGCACGCCATATTCCGACCTTGAGGGCGAGCACTTCACCGTAACGCTCGATAGTCCGGCTCGGACACGACGTGTGGCAGTGGTGTTCGACGACTCTAAGGAATATCCTCACGGTGCCGTATTGGAGGCAAGTGCCGACGGCAAGACATATTATAAGGTGGCTGACGAGGTGAAGCACGGACGTATGGAGGCACGGTTCAAGACGCGTCGCAAGGTGAAATCTTTGCGTTTACGTCTTTTGCGCGAGCAGACAAATCGTCTCACGATTAGAGAATTCTATTTTCGTTAAACAAACAAGACATAAAAGCTGTTATGACAAGAAATAAAAGTTTAACTTTGCTGCGTGTGTTGCTGGCAGTGTTTTTGACGGCAACAACGGCAGTAAGGGTTAGCGCCGAGAGCCTGATAGTAGAAGCCGAGAGCTTCAGCAAGCGTGGCGGATGGGTGGTCGACCAGCAGTTTATGGACCTCATGGGGTCGCCATATCTTCTGGCACACGGCATGGGCGTGCCCGTAAGCGATGCCGTCACCACGGTGAACATAGGCAGCGGCGGCACGTATCACGTATACGTGCGCACCTATAATTGGACTTCGCCATGGACTACAAAGCCCGGTGCAGGAGCCTTTGAGGTGAGTGTAGGAGGCAAGCGTCTGCGTACAGTAGGGCAGACGGGCAACCGCTGGCAGTGGCAGAAGGCTGGCACGGCGAGGCTTAAGGCAGGCAAGACACAGCTGCGGCTGCACGACCTCACTGGATTTGACGGCCGTTGCGACGCCATACTGCTCACTACCGACGGCAGTCTTGTTCCGCCCGACGACGCAAGCAGTCAAGACGCATTCCGCAGCGGCATCAACGGCACAAGCCTTGAGGCGCGCGATGCCGGCGAATATGACATGGTAGTGGTGGGAGCAGGCATAGCCGGCATGAGCGCTGCGGTGTCGGCGGCACGGTTGGGGCTGCGTGTGGCGCTCGTAGGCGACCGTCCGGTGGCTGGCGGCAACAACAGTTCGGAGGTGCGTGTACACATGGGCGGACGCTTGGGCGTCGGTCCTTATCCGCAGTTGGGACAGTTGCAGCAGGAGTTTGCCCCATGTCGTGAGGGCAATGCACAGCCAGCAGCCTACTACGAAGACCAGAAGAAGATGCAATGGCTGCAGCAGGAGCACGGCGTGAGCCTCTTTATGGGCATACACGCCAACGTGGTGCATACACGTGGCAACCATATAGAGAGCATAGAGGGCAGCAATGTGCTTAGTGGCGAGCGTATACGCTTCAGAGCTCCGCTCTTTGTCGACTGTACAGGCGACGGTGTTGTAGGCTATTTGGCAGGTGCCGACTGGCGCATGGGACGTGAGTCGCGCAGCGAGTTTGGCGAAAGCCGTGCGCCCGAGCGTGCCGACAGCTTGACTATGGGAGCCTCGGTGCAGTGGTATGCAGCTGAAGCCAAGAGCAGGGAGAGGTTTCCGCTGTTTGAGTATGGAGTCGTGCTCAACGACTCTACTGCCGAGCGTGTGCTCAAGGGCGAATGGACTTGGGAGACGGGCATGAACCGCAACCAGATAACCGAGGCTGAACGCATACGCGACTACGGACTGATGGTGGTCTACTCCAACTGGAGCTATCTGAAAAACCGTCTGCCCGAGCGCCGTGATTATGCCAATTACAGACTCGACTGGGTGGCTTACGTAGCTGGCAAACGGGAGTCGCGCCGACTGCTGGGCGACTATGTGCTGAAGGAGGACGACCTTGTGCGCCACATGACACACGAAGATGCGTCGTTTGCAGCAACGTGGAGTATCGACCTGCACGAACCCGATCCTGCCAATACTGTCAGCTTCCCTGGCAACGAATACAAGGCCACTACACGCCACACCGTTATCTATCCTACGGCTGTGCCCTATCGTTGTCTGTACTCGCGCAATGTTGACAACCTCTTCATGGCGGGCAGAAACATCAGTACAACGCACGTTGCGCTCGGCTCAACCCGCGTAATGCGTACCACGGGAGCAATGGGCGAGGTGGTAGGCATGGCTGCATCGCTGTGCAAGGAGTATGGCATCACGCCACGCCAGGTGTACTTCTATCATCTCGACCAGCTGAAACGCCTCATGCAGAAGGGCGTGGCAAAAGAGGGTGTAAAGCCTACGCAGGACTATAACGAGGGCGGATGGCTCGACAATCCACCTACAATAAAATAATGAGTATTACCATATAATAATAAGAACTACAAAAGAATCATATGGCTATGAGGAAATCAATCGTTATGCTGCTGGCAATAATGCTATTGCCGCTGACGTGTCTTGCTGGTGGAAAGAAGCAGGGCAAGACGTTTACCGTGCTGCAGTGGAACATCTGGCAGGAGGGAACTATGGTGAAGGGTGGATATGAAGCCATTCTCAACGAACTGGAACGGCTGCGCCCCGACTACGTCACGTTCAGCGAGGTGCGCAACTATCGCGACGACTTCATTGCACGTGTGTGCAAGGATATGGCTAAGCGTGGCGTGGTGTACTACGGATTCCGCTCGGACGATACGGGACTGCTGTCGTCTACGCCCATCACCGCCCATAAGACGGTGTTCCCGTTGAAGGACGATCATGGGTCGATATACAAGCTTGAGACGAAGGTGCATGGGCGCAAACTGGCTCTGTACACCAGTCACCTCGACTATCTCAACGATACGTATTATGAGGTGCGTGGCGTTGACGGCAACACGTTTAAGGAGATGGAACCGCTCACCGATGTCGACGAGATATTGCGTCGCAACGCTCTCTCTATGCGCGACAAGGCTATAGCCAACTTCCTGAAGGAGGCGAAGCGCGATAAGGAGCGTGGATATATTACTATAATAGGTGGCGATTTCAACGAACCGTCGGTGCAGGACTGGACGGAGCAGACGCGCGACCTGTACGACCATCACGGCGTAGTGATAGCGTGGCCGCAGACGACTGCGCTCATCAAGGCTGGATTCAACGACTGCTGGCGCTCGGTTCACCCTGATGTGCTGACTCATCCGGGCTTCACCTTCCCCTCGGACAATCCAGATGTCGACCCGAACAAACTGACCTGGGCTCCAAAGTCGGACGAACGCGACCGCATCGACTATCTCTTCTTCCGTGGCAAGGGCATTAAGGTGACGGAATGCAAGCTCTTCGGACCCGAAGGTAACATCGCTTATGCCAAGCGTGTACCCCTCGGCACCGACGAACCGATAATAACACCGCTCGCAACGTGGCCCACCGACCATAAGGGTGTGCTTGCTACGTTTGTAGTGGAGTAAGTGTAATAAAAATAGAGTTGAGAGTTGGGAGTTGAAAGTTATGATTACCTTTTTTAATAAAATACAGCTTTATATAAGCTGCTACACATATCATAACTTTCAACTTCCAACTCTCAACTCTCAACTAAAAAATAGCTTTCAAAAAGAAAACTATTTTTTCTTCATGTCTTCCTCAATAAAGCGCAGCAGATGTTCTACTGCCTCGCTCTCGGGAATAGCTTTTTCTACGCACATCTTCTGTTTGTAGAGCGATATTTTGCCTGGTCCGGCTCCTACATATCCGTAGTCGGCATCCGCCATTTCACCCGGTCCGTTGACAATACAGCCCATTATGCCAATCTTCAAGCCCTTCATGTGGGCTGTAGCGGCCTTAATCTTGGCTATGGTAGAGCGCAGGTCGTAGAGAGTTCTGCCGCAACCGGGGCACGAGATATACTCGGTCTTGGATGTGCGGAGGCGTGCTGCCTGCAGGATGGCAAATGAAGTGTCGGCAACGTCGCGTACGTTGATGTCGCCGTCGTTCATCAGCCAGATGCCGTCGCAGAGTCCGTCAATCATCAACGCACCCATGTCGGCAGCAGCCTCAAGCTGGAAGTCGGCCTTCTCCTGGGCGCTGTGGCGATACATCTGGGCGAAGACAACGGGATTGAAGAGTCCGTTGGTCCACAGTTCGTGGGTCAAAGCACGCTGCTCACCCAGCTTGTTCTGCTGGTTGCTGACGGCTATCACCACCACTTCGGGATGAGCCTTGAGGCATGCCAGATACTCCTCCGACGGAGCACCGAGCTGCAACACGAGGAACTTCACGTCGGCCTTAACGCTCGAAATGAACGGTGTGGCGTTGTAGGGGAATATCGGATAGGTGTCCTTAGCGCCGGTATAGGCGTTGAAATCGACGATATACTTCTGTCCTTCTTTTCGGTTGGTGGGCAGCGAAGAGCCGCAGTATATATAGTCGGGAGTGGTGTCGGCACCGAATTCTACAGCAGTCGGAGTCTGACCGTTTGGCAACGAGGCAATCACTACGGGCACATTAGAGCCGCCAATGCCTCCTGCAGCGCGTGTCTTGCGACGTTCGGGGCGCAGCCAGTCGAAGTCGGGCGACGCTGTAGCGGGCACCATGAGGTGGCCTTCGCGCTTGGTGAAGTAGTCGACAAGGTGGCGTGCCACCGGTATCTCAGCCTCTGGCTCCTCGCTCAGACTCACACGTATGGTGTCACCGATGCCGTCGGCGAGCAGAGCTCCGATACCTACGGCGCTCTTTATGCGTCCGTCCTCGCCCTCTCCAGCTTCAGTCACGCCGAGGTGGAGCGGATAGTGCATGTCGTTGCGGTCCATCTCGTCGACAAGCAGACGCACTGTGCGCACCATGATGACTGTGTTGGAAGCCTTGATGGAAATCACCACATTGTCAAACTGCTCCTTCTTGCAGATGCGCAGAAACTCCATGCAGCTCTCGACGATTCCCTCGGGAGTGTCACCATAGCGCGACATGATGCGGTCGGACAACGATCCGTGGTTGACACCGATGCGTACGGCTGTGTGATGCTCCTTGCAGATATTGAGGAAGGGGACGAAGCGGTCCTCAAGTTTCTTCAGTTCGTCGGCATACTCGGCATCTGTATATTCTATCTTCTTGAACACACGTGCCGGGTCGACATAGTTGCCGGGATTGACGCGCACCTTCTCGGCATAGAGCGCAGCCACGTCGGCAACGTTGGCGTTGAAGTGTACGTCGGCAACAAGCGGAGTGTTGAAGCCGTCAGCACGCAGCTGGGCGTTGATATTCTTCAGATTCTCAGCCTCGCGACGGCCCTGTGTGGTGAGACGCACAAGTTCGCCGCCAGCCTTAATTATTTTTTCTGCCTGCTCTACGCATGCCTCAGTGTCGTTGGTGTTGGTAGTGGTCATCGACTGGATGCGTATCGGGGCATCGCCGCCAATCTGCAAGTCGCCCACTTGAACGGGCGATGAAGAGCGACGGCGATAGTTGAAGAGGTCTGTCATTTTAGCACTTATAATCATACTTCACTTCAGCCAATTCCTTGTTAGCCTTCTCAATTTTGGCACCAAGTCCGGCCTTGTATACTTCCATCTTCTTAGCCATTTCAGCGTCGCCGAGGGCTATCATCTCGCAGGCAAGGATAGCGGCGTTCATGGCACCGTTAACACCTACTGTGGCAACAGGGATTCCTGGAGGCATCTGTATGATTGATAACATGGCGTCCAATCCGTCGAGCATACCCTTGATAGGAACACCGATAACGGGCAATGTGGTGTTGGCTGCGATTACACCGGGCAATGCTGCTGCCATGCCCGCAGCTGCAATGATGACCTTAATGCCACGGTCCTTGGCACCTTTAGCGAAGTTTTCCACTGCTTTAGGTGTGCGGTGGGCTGAGAGTGCGTTCACTTCAAAAGGTACTTGCATGTCGTTCAAGAACTTGCATGCCTTTTCCATAACGGGCAGGTCGCTTGTGCTGCCCATGATGATGCTTACTAATGGAGACATAATGATTAATTATTAAAAAGCCCTACCCCCTTGCCCCTCCCCCGTAGGGAGGGGAGTAATATGTAGAGTTGGGCTTTGGTTTATTGAATTTATTATTTATACGATTAATATCTATACTTTTGTTTCTTTTGGTCGAACTTTGCAAGTTCAATCAATGGGAAAAAGACGCGATTGGCAAAGCATATCGCTCCCCTCCCTACGGGGGAGGGGCAGGGGGTGGGGCTATAATCCCAGTATCACCATATACGCCACAACCAATCCCAAGAGGAATCCGTAGCAAACCTGGCGCAGCGTGTGTTGTCGCAGAATCATACGACTTGTGCCTACCATTCCGCCGAGGACGATGACCACGCAGAGCCATCCCAATGGATTGAATCCGAATATCAACGAGAAGGCTTGCAGCGCTCCTGCCACACCACCTATGGCAGCGGTATGGGTGGATATCTTCCACCACACGTTGATTAAGGCGCACAGAATCTGTATGACGAGTGCCGACATGAGTATGTTGCTCATGAAGTGGGGTATGTTGAAGCGGTGCATGACATAGTAGCACACGAAGTAGCTTACGATCGAAAGCAGATAGGGCACCACACGCCGCTCCTTCTTGCCCAGCTCGATGAGTGTCCAGCCGTGATAGCCACGATAGAAATGGATGAGCAATGTGGGCAAGAGAATGGTGAACATGTAGACAAGGCCGAGCACCGTAAGCTTGTACGGCCATGGCATCAGACTGAGATAGCTGAACGTGAACAGCGCTATCAGTCCGACAAGCGGCAGATAGAATGGCGTGAACACCATGCTAAGAATGCGGGCTGCGAGAATTATATTCTTTTCTTTCATAAACTAAGCCTTTTTGAGCCTTACTAAGCCTTTTATAATTATTTTTCAATTAACAAATCATATCGCTCCCCTCCCTACGGGGGAGGGGCTGGGGGTGGGGCTTCGTTTTTATCCCTTCCTTAGTCTTGCCACTGGCAATCCCAGCTGTTCGCGATATTTAGCCACGGTGCGGCGTGCTATAGGATAGCCGAGCTTGGCGAGAGCCTTGGTCAGTGCGTCGTCGCTCATGGGCTTCTTCTTGTCTTCCTTGGCAATAATGTCCTTGAGTGCGAGCTTTATCTTGCGTGTCGACAGCTCCTCGCCATCGTCGGTGGTGTAGCCGTCGGAGAAGAAGAATCGCAGGGGGAATGTGCCCCAGTTGGTCTGTGCATACTTGATGTTGCTGACGCGCGAAATGGTGGAAATGTCGAGTCCGGTGCGGTCGGCAATGTTCTTCAGAATCATCGGCTTGAGGTCGGCCTCATCGCCATCCTGGAAGAAACGGCGCTGCCAGTCGATGATGGCCTGCATAGTAATGGTGAGTGTACGTCGGCGCACCTTTATCGCTTCGATGTATCCGCGTGCACGTTCCACCTTCTCCTTGGCGTACAATAATGCTTCTTTTTCACGTCTTGACATCGACGTTTTGTTGTTCTTGTAAGCCTCCATCATCTCGGCAAACGAGGGCGACACCTTCAGTTCGGGTATGTTGCCGCCGTTTAGCGTGAATGTCACATTGCCGTTGTCGTCGGTGTCGACAATGAAGTCGGGCGTAATCTGCTGCACGTTGCGACCCTCAGTCTCACCGAGCGACGAGCCGGGCTTCGGATTGAGTCGGCGCAACTCAGCCATAACGCGTTCGGCTATGTCGGCATCGACACCCAATGCTGAGCGTATCTTGTCGAAATGCTTCTTGGTGAACTCGTCGAAACAGTCGGTTATCACCTTCTGCATCATAGGTTTGAGCGAGTCGTTGGGGCGGCGCTTGATTTGCAGCAGCAGACATTCCTGCAATGTGTGGGCACCGATGCCCGCAGGGTCGAAGGTCTGCAGTATGCGCACCACGCGGTCTACGTCGTCGATGGTGCAGTCGATGCCGTGATAGATGGCAAGTTCGTCGGATATCGACTCGCTGTCCTTGCGCAGCAATCCGTCGCTGTCGAGCGACCCTATGACATACTCCATTATCTCCTCGTCCTTCTCCGACAGCTCCGTCTCGCCCATCTGCTCCTTCAGCTTGTCGTAGAACGACGTTGTGTCGCCATACACCATCTCCTCATAGTCGGCAGAGTCGGCACCCGAACCACCCGTATACCCTGCCGTAGGCATGTCGTCGTCGCCTCCGCCGATGCGCTCAAGAGCATCGTTGAGAGCCGAGTCGCGCTCCTCACGTTCGTTGCGTGCGTCAAAGTCGTCGTTGTCGGTAGCGCCATCGACACCCGAAGAGGGCTGCGAATCGTCGCCATACGAGGCTGTAGAGTCGCTACCTTCTACGTGGCCACCCTCGAAAACGTCTTCGGGCGAAGTGGTTTCGAGAGCCGGGTTGTCGTCAAGTTCGGCGTTGACGCTCTGCTCGAGTTCGGTCAAGGGCATCTCAAGCAAGTGCACCTGTAGCATCTGCTGTTGCGACAGACGCTGCACCTGCTGTAGTTTCTGCTCCTGTGTTTGTATGAGTTTCATTTTTTATGACGTGATGATGTGGTGTATAGATGTTGTTGACGGTATCAATCAGTTCAGCTGAAGTAGAGTTTCAGCTTGTCGGCTGCGACGTGCAGCAGTTCGGGCTGTTCGCTGTAATAGCGCTTCCACACGCGCTTTGCCTCGTCGGCAATGGGCGACTGGTCGGCAGCCTTGCGCTTCAATATGGGGTCGAAGGTCTGGTATATCTCGAGTATGCGCACTATCTCCTCGGGCTTGAGCGACAGCAGACGTGCCATGTCGAGCACCTCGGGGGTCTCGCTCACCATGGTGTTGGGCGTCAGTACGAAGTAGAGTTCGAGGATGATGACGAGCATAACGGGCGTTATGTCCGACGAATTGTCGATAGGACGATAGTCGCGCTCGAACGAGGGAGTGGTCTGCACGCCTTCGTAGAATAGTCCGGAGTCGCCGAATCCAGCCATCTGCTTGAGGCGCTTGATGTCGCGCGCGAGGCGTTTGGGGTTGTCGGCATACAGCGCCCAGAGCCTCTGGAGCGATGGTGTGGCGCGTTTTTCGAGTGCGCACATCTGTTCGTATATGGTACGGGGCGGTATGTGTAGCTCTATGCCCAATTCCACAACCGGGTGCGAAAATTCGGATTTCACACCAGCGGGCTTCTTCTGATACAACTGTATGAGAAGCAGCCAGTAGTCGTCTGACCAAAGAGTATTATTTGCCATAATCGATAAACATTGTTACAAATGCAAAGTTACTGAAAGTCTTGCACAAAATGTAATTCTTACCTCAAAAGTTGAGTTTTTAATAAAATATAAAAAATAGCCATATAATAAGGTAACAACAAAAATTTTCTTACTTTTGCGCCCAAATTAAAGAACACAAAGCAAAATCATGCAAGAAAACTTAGTGATTGTCGAGAGCCCCGCTAAGGCAAAGACCATAGAGAAGTTTCTGGGTTCCGACTACAAAGTGATGTCCTCATACGGACACATACGCGACCTTAAAAAGAAGGAAATCAGCATAGACAAGGACACGCTGCAGCCAGCATACGTCATACCTAAGGACAAGGAAGAACTTGTAAAGAAACTGCGTGAGAGCGCAAAGAAGGCACACAAGGTGTGGCTCGCATCCGATGAGGACCGCGAGGGAGAGGCTATTTCGTGGCATCTGTGCGAGGTGTTGGGCCTGGACGAGGCTTCGACCAACCGTATCGTATTCCATGAGATTACAAAGCCTGCTATCCTGGCGGCTATAGAGAATCCACGACACCTTGACATGAACCTTGTAAATGCGCAGCAGGCACGCCGCGTGCTCGACCGTATCGTGGGCTTCAAGCTCTCGCCCGTACTGTGGCGCAAGGTGAAGCCGGCTCTGTCGGCTGGACGTGTGCAGTCGGTAGCCGTACGTCTCATCGTAGAACGCGAGCGCGAGATACAGCAGTTCAAGAGCGAACCATACTATCGCATCAACGCTATATTCGCCATAACCAACGCTGACGGATCACAGTCGGAGGTGAAGGCCGAACTCGACAAGCGATTCACCACACACGACGAGGCTCTGGCATTCCTCGACAAGTGCAAGAAGGCTGAGCACAAGGTGGAGAGCGTGAGCAAGAAGCCGCTCAAGCGCATGCCAGCGCCGCCGTTCACCACTTCGACACTGCAACAGGAAGCTGCCCGCAAGCTCGGATTCTCGGTGTCGCAGACCATGATGGTGGCACAGCGTCTGTACGAAAACGGTCTTATCACATACATGCGTACCGACAGCGTCAACCTCTCAAGTCTGTGCATCAACGCAGCCAAGGAGGAAATCATCAAGCTGTATGGCGAGGAGTATAGTTCGCCACGCAACTACCACACCCACTCGAAAGGTGCACAGGAGGCTCACGAGGCCATACGCCCTACATACATGAGCAATACTACGATAGAGGGTACCGCCCAGGAGCGCCGACTCTACGACCTGATATGGAAGCGCACGGCTGCATGCCAGATGTCGGAGGCTCAGATCGAGAAGACTACTGTGACCATCGGTATCAACACCACCGACGAACGCTTCATAGCCAACGGCGAGGTTGTCAAGTTTGACGGTTTCCTGAAGGTATACCGCGAGTCGACCGACGACGAGCAGAACGAGCAGCGCGACGAATTCGCCCACAACCTGCCCGTAATCAAGGAGGGCGACACACTGAAGCGCCGCGAGATTACATCTACCGAGCGCTACTCGCAGGGCCCCACACGATACACCGAGGCAAGCCTCGTACACAAACTCGAAGAACTGGGCATCGGACGCCCGTCTACATACGCCCCGACCATCTCTACCATACAGCAGCGCGAATATGTTGTAAAGGGCGACAAGAAGGGCGAAGAGCGCCCATACGTCATCGACACATTGCGCGGACTCATCGTCACACCGACTCGCAAGGTGGAGCTTACGGGCAACGAGAAGGGCAAGCTGCTGCCTACCGACATAGGTATCGTAGTGAACGACTTCCTTATGGAGAACTTCCCCAACATCATGGACTATAACTTCACAGCCAAGGTGGAGCAGCAGTTCGACCAGATAGCCGACGGCAAGGAGGAGTGGACTGACATGATGCAGCACTTCGACCGCGAATTTGAGCCTACCGTTGAGAAGGTGATGAACGCACGCTCGGAGCACAAGGCTGGCGAACGCAAACTGGGCGACGACCCGAAGAGCGGACACCCGGTGTTCGTAAAAATAGGACGCTACGGCCCCGTAGTTCAGATTGGCACTGCCGACGACGACGAGAAGCCGCGCTTTGCACAGCTGCCTACCGACAAGAGCATGGAGACCATCACTCTGGAGGAGGCTCTCGAACTGTTCAAGATGCCGCGCACCGTGGGCGAATACGAAGGCAAGACCGTGACTATCGGTGCCGGACGATTCGGACCCTACGTTCTGCACAACAAGATGTACACTTCCATTCCGAAGGACGAGGACCCGATGACCATCACTCTCGACCGCGCCATCGAACTGATTGAGGCCAAGCGCAAGAGTGAAGAAGAACGCCACATGAAGAAATTCGAAGAAGACCCCAACCTCGAAGTGCTCAACGGCAGATACGGTCCCTACATCGCATTCGAAGGCAAGAACTACCGCATCCCACGCGAACTGCACGCAACTGCCGCCGAACTCACCTACGAGCAGTGCATGGACATCGTTAAAAATCCGCCGGCTCCGAAGAAGAGAGCGGCTAAGAAATAATAAAAAAATAGTTGAGAGTTGAGAGTTGAGAATTGAAAGTTATGATTACCCAATCATCCTATGTTACTACATAAGTAAAAGATAAGTAAGTGATCTAAATTATTTATATATATCAGTACTAATATGGTTCATTTTCC